>WBZO01002021.1_pt1 | contig 28337 bp, 27 predicted proteins | sample 5204261 | NCBI WGS metagenome assembly WBZO01 (sample SAMN12412400, study PRJNA552823) | activated sludge metagenome | isolation source: activated sludge from anammox sidestream of wastewater treatment plant... | place: USA: North Carolina | collected 2017-09
TTCCGACGTGCCGCTCGGGGCGTTCTTGAGCGGCGGCATCGATTCCAGCTCAGTGGTGGCCGAGATGGCGACCCTCAGCACGGCTCCGGTCAAGACATTCTCGATTGGTTTCGGCCACCCCCGAGATGAAATAGACCAGGAACAACGGAAACAGCGGCAGCCAGAACCAGCTGAAGATGCCCCCGGACTGCCGGACCACGAGCTCGCCGAGATTGAGCGTACCGCCGGCCATCAGCACGCCGACCAGTGCAAAGCCCATGGCGATCTCGTAAGCCACCATCTGCGCCGCCGAGCGCATTGCGCCGAGCATCGCGTACTTCGAGTTCGCGGCCCAGCCGGCGATGATCACGCCGTAGATGCCTGTCGAGGTGAGCGCGAGCACGTACAGGAGCCCGGCGTCGATGTTCGCGATCACGAGGTCGGGCGAGAGCGGCACGACCGCCCAGGTGGCGAGCGCCGGCACGAGCGCGATGATCGGCGCGATGCCGAACAGCACCTTGTTGGCGCGCGCCGGGACGATCACTTCCTTGAACAGCAGCTTGAACACGTCGGCGAAGGCCTGGAACACGCCCGGCCAGAAGCCGAAGATGCTGCCGACGCGGTTCGGTCCCTTGCGCAGCTGCATCCAGCCGATGATCTTGCGTTCGAACAGCACGGAGAAGGCGACCGCGAGGATCACGCTGACCGTGACGACGAGGATCCAGATCGTCGTCTGGACGACCGGAAGCGCGAGAAGATCGAGGATCGGCTGCATGCGGGGGCTCAGTAATTCACGGCGGCCACGCGCCCGTCACGCGTGCGTTGCAGGGACGGCGCGCGGCGCACGACCGCGTCGACCTGGTACATCGGCACATCGACGACCGCGGCCGGCGCGTTCGACGGCACGACGCGATGCGCACCGCGGTACGGACCCGCCTCGAGATCCTCGCCGCAGATCTTGCGCAGTTCGTCGCGCAGCTCCTCCGACGACTGGTATTCGGAACCGGGGATGCCGAGCAGGTTGCAGAGCACCCGGTATACCTTCCAGCCCGGCCGCGCTTCACCGACCGGCCGCGCGGCGCCCGGCACGCTCTGCCAGCGGCCCTCGAAGTTCACATACGTGCCCGACGTCTCGGCGAACGTGCCGATCGGCAGCAGCACGTGCGCGACCTCCTTCATCGTCCCGGACACATAGGGCGTCGCGGCGACGACGAAATCGGCCTCGGCGAGTGTCTGTTGCGCACGTTCGCACACGCTGTCGTGCCACGGTTCCACGCCTCCCGCGAGCAGGTAGGCCGACAGGGGTCGCTCGAGCATCTCCCGCGCGGTGAGCCCGGGAATCGACGGGACCTCCCCGCCTGCGTCACGATGCGGCACGGCGCCCGCGAGGTAGGCGCCGGCGGCATTCGCGCCCTCGGCCAGCACGCCGAGCGTTGCGCCGGTCGCGAGCGAGAGCGCCGCGGCGAGCGCGCGCAGATCGTCGTACGCCGGGTGGCGCAACGCGAGTGCACCGAGCCAGATCGCACGGGTCCTTCCCGCCGCAAGCTGCGCGGCGATGGCCTTGTGCGCGTCGGTGACGCGCGCTGCCGCCACGGCCGCCGCGCACTCGGCAGACGGCGCCGTACCGCTCGCCTGGAGCGCCGCCGCGAGCACGCCGGCCAGCTCTGACGCCTGCGCAGCGGGTGCCGCCTCGAGGTAATTCGCCACCGGAAAGAGGTACTCGAACCGCACCGGATTCAGGAACGAAACGCGCGCCCCGCGGCGTGCCGCCTTGCGCACGCGATGCGCCAGGATCGGGATCTCGCGGCGCAGGTTGCTGCCGATCACGAGGAGCGCGTCGAGTTCGTCGACCGCCGCGAACGGCAGGCCGAGCGACGGAAAGAGCGGGTCGGCCGCCTGGTCGCGGAAGTCGCTCTGGCGCAGCCGGTGGTCGATGTTGTGCGAGCCGAGTCCGCGCACGATGCGGTTCAGCAGGTAGAACTCCTCGGTGGTGCACGAGGGACTCGCGAGCACGCCCATGGAGTCCCGCGCCCGCTTCAGGCCGTTCGCCGTGGCCTCGAGCGCCGCTTCCCAGCTCGCCTCGCGCCACACGCGGCCCTCGCGCAGCAGCGGCGTCGCGAGCCGTTCGCTGCTGTACACGCCCTCGTAGCCGAAGCGATCACGATCCGAGATCCAGTTCTCGTTGATCGCCTCGTTCGGGCGCGGGACGATGCGCATCAGCCGGCCGCGCAGCACGTGGGCGTAGAGGTTCGACCCCGCGCCATCGTGCGGCGACACGAGCGGCGACTGCGTCATCTCCCACGCCCGGGCACGGAAGCGGAACGGCTTGCTGTTCAGCGCACCGACCGGGCACAGGTCGATGATGTTCCCCGACAGCTCGTGATCGACGCTGCGCTCGACCCAGGTGCCGATCTCCATCCATTCGCCGCGGCCCGGCGTGCCGAGTTCCTGGATGCCGGCAATGTCCTGCCCGAAGCGCACGCAGCGCGTGCAATGGATGCAGCGCGTCATGTCGGTCGAGATGAGCGGCCCGATGTTCTTGTCCTTGACGACACGCTTGCGTTCGGAGAAGCGCGCAATGTCGCGCCCGAAACCCATCGAGAGATCCTGCAGTTCGCACTCGCCGCCCTGGTCGCAGATCGGACAGTCGAGCGGGTGGTTGATCAGCAGGAATTCCATCGTCGCCTTCTGGGCGGCGAGCGCCTTCGGCGACTTGGTGAAGATCTTCATGCCCTCGGCGACGGGCGTCGCGCACGCCGGCATCGGCTTCGGCGCCTTCTCGACCTCGACGAGGCACATGCGGCAATTGGCCGCGATCGGCAGTTTCTCGTGGTAACAGAAGCGCGGCACGTACGCGTCGTGCGCGTCCGTGACCTGGATGATCATCGCACCCTTCTTCGCCTTGAGCGCGACGCCGTCGACTTCGACATTGACGAGATCGTCGGTCATCTCACGCTGCCTGCCTCTCGCCGCCGACGATGCTGCGTCCGCCGTGATCGACCATGTATTCGAACTCGTGCCGGAAGTGCTTGATGAAGCTCTGCACGGGCCACGCCGCCGCATCGCCGAATGCGCAGATCGTGTGGCCCTCGATGTTGTTCGCGACACTGACCAGCAGGTCGATGTCCTCGCGCCGGCCCTGGCCCGCGAGGATGCGCTTGACCATGCGGTTCAGCCAGCCCGTGCCCTCGCGGCACGGCGTGCACTGCCCGCAGGACTCGGCCATGTAGAAGCGCGACAGCCGCTCGAGGACCCTGACCATGCAGGTGGTCTCGTCCATCACGATCATGGCGCCGGTGCCGACCGCCGAGCCCACGGCACGCAGCGAGTCGTAATCCATGTTGAGCCCGAGCATGACCGAGGCCGGAACGACCGGCACCGACGAGCCGCCCGGGATCACGGCCTTCAGATTGCGACCGCCTTTCATGCCGCCGGCGATGGCGAGCAGGTCACGGAACGGGATGCCGAGCGGCAACTCGTAGTTGCCGGGCTTCTCGACGTGGCCCGAGACCGAGAAAATGAGCGTACCGCCGGAGTTTGCAGGCCCGAGCGCGGCGAACCACTGGGGGCCCTTGCGCAGGATCGTCGGCACCGAGGCGTAGCTCTGCGTGTTGTTGATCGTCGTCGGTGCGCCAAACAGGCCGAAATTCGCCGGGAATGGCGGCTTGAAGCGCGGCTTGCCCTGCTTGCCTTCGAGTGATTCGAGCAGCGCGGTTTCCTCACCGCAGATGTAGGCGCCGGCGCCGACGAACGAGTAGAGGTCGAAGTCGATGCCGCTGCCGCGGACATTCCTGCCGAGGAGTCCCGCAGCGTAGGCTTCCGCGAGGGCCGCCTCGAAGCGCGGCACGGGTTCGCCGAGGAACTCGCCGCGGATGTAGTTGTAGCCGACCGTGGCGCCCATCGCGTAGCCGCCGATCGCCATGCCTTCGATCAGCGAATGCGGGTTGTAGCGCAGGATATCGCGATCGTGGCAGGTGCCGGGCTCGCTCTCGTCGGAGTTGCATACCGCGTACTTCTGCATCGGTGCATTGCGCGGCATGAAGCTCCACTTGACGCCGGTGGGAAAGCCGGCGCCGCCACGGCCGCGCAGGCCCGACGCCTTCACGGCATCGATGACCGCCTCGCGCGTCATCCCGCCCGCGAGGATCTTCTCCCAGACCGAGTAGCCGCCGATGCTGCGATAGGTGGCCAGGGTCCAGGGCTGTTCGAGGCCGAGCGGCTCGAACACCACGAGATTGTGCTTGTCGTCCCAGGCGCCCATCACTTCAGCTCGTCGAGGATCGCATCGATCCGCGCAGGAGTGAGGTTTTCGTGGAACTCGTGGTCCACCATCATCATCGGCGCGCCGGTGCAGGCCGCGAGGCACTCCTCTTCCTTCTTAAGGAAGATGCGCCCGTCCGGCGTGCTCTCGCCGAGGCGGATGCCGAGCTTCTTCTCGGCATGCGCGACGAGGTCGTCGGCACCGTTCAGCATGCAGCTCACGTTGGTGCAGATGCTCACGTGGTGGCGCCCGCAGGGGCGCGTCACGAACATCGAATAGAAGCTCGCGACCTCGTAGACCTGGATCGGCTGCAGCGCGAGATACTCGGCCACCGCGTCCATCAGCTCGACCGTGAGATACCCGTTGCCCTGCTCCTGCGCGCTGCGCAGTGCCGCGAGCGAGGCTGAACGCTGGCGCCCGGCGGGGAACTTGCCGATCTCGTGGTCGATCTCGGCGCGGGTATGCGCGCTCAGCAGCTGCGCCTTCGGCCCGAGTACGGGCTCGAATGTCCCGCCGTCGCTCGTCTTCACAGCCATCAGCGGTCGACCTCTCCGAACACGACATCCAGGGTGCCGATCATCGAGACCACGTCGGCGAGCATGTGGCCCTCCACCATCTCGGGCAGCGCCGCGAGGTGCGCGAAGCCCGGCGCGCGGCACTTGAGCCGGTAGGGCTTGTTCGCGCCGTCCGACACGAGGTACACGCCGAACTCGCCCTTCGGCGCCTCGACCGCCGCATAGGTCTCTCCCTCGGGCACGCAGTAGCCCTCGGTGAAGTGCTTGAAGTGATGGATCAGCGACTCCATGTCGCCCTTCATCTCTTCGCGACGCGGCGGGCGCACCTTGCGGCTGTCGATCATCACCGGCCCGGGGTTCGCGCGCAGCCAGGCGATGCACTGGCGGATGATGTGGTTCGACTGGCGCATCTCCTCGACACGCACGAGGTAGCGGTCGTAGCAGTCGCCGTTGACGCCGACCGGAATGTCGAACTCCATGCGGTCGTACACTTCGTACGGCTGCTTCCTGCGCAGGTCCCAGGCGATGCCGGAACCGCGCAGCATCGGTCCCGTGAAGCCGAGCTGCTTTGCGCGTTCCGGCGACACGACCCCGATGTTGACGGTACGCTGCTTCCAGATGCGGTTGTCGGTGAGCAGCGTCTCGTACTCGTCGACCGCCTTCGGGAAGCGGCGCGTGAAATCCTCGAGGAAATCGAGCAGCGATCCCGAGCGTGCCTCGTTCAGCCGGTCGGCATCCTTCCGCGAACGCCACTTCGACGCCTGGTACTTCGGCATCTCGGTCGGCAGGTCGCGATAGACGCCGCCCGGGCGGTAGTAGGTCGCGTGCATGCGGGTGCCCGAGACGGCTTCGTAGCAGTCCATCAGGTCCTCGCGCTCCTTGAAGCACAGCAGCAGCACGGTCATCGCCCCGATGTCCATGCCGTGGGCCCCGAGCCACATCAGGTGGTTCAGGATGCGCGTGACCTCATCGAACATCACGCGGATGTACTGTGCGCGCTCGGGCACCGTGATGCCGAGCAGGCGCTCGATCGCCATCACGTAGGCGTGCTCGTTGCACATCATCGACACGTAGTCGAGCCGGTCCATGTAGCCGATCGACTGGTTGAACGGCTTCGACTCGGCGAGCTTCTCGGTGCCGCGGTGCAGGAGCCCGATGTGCGGGTCGGCCTTGCAGATCACCTCGCCGTCCATCTCGAGCACGAGGCGCAGCACGCCGTGCGCCGCCGGGTGCTGCGGGCCGAAGTTGATCGTGAAGTTGCGGATCTCAGCCACTCAGCCGGTCTCCGCGTATCACGCGCGGCACGAGCGTGCGCGGCTCGATCGTCACGGGCTCGTAGACGACGCGCTGCTTCGCCTCGTCGTAGCGCACCTCGACGTTGCCGATCAGCGGGAAATCCTTGCGGAACGGATGGCCGATGAAGCCGTAGTCGGTGAGGATGCGGCGCAGGTCGGGGTGGCCGCCGAAGAGGACGCCGAAGAGATCGAAGGCTTCGCGCTCGAACCAGTTGGCCGCCGGCCAGATGCCGGTGACCGAGTCGATCATCGGATCGTCATTGCTCGTGCAGTGCACGCGCACGCGCACCCTGTGGTTCAGCGCGACCGACAGCAGGTGATAGACCACCGCGTAGCGCCCCTTCTCCTCCTGGGCACGCAGCGCATTGCGGTCGACGCCACGGCTGAATCCGCTGCGGGTCGCGGAATTGGTCTGCCATTCGTCGCGGCCGTAGTTGAGGTAGTCGACCCCGCAGATGTCGATCAGGGTGTCGAACTGCAGGCCCGGCGCATCGCGCAACGTCTTCGCGACCGACAGCAGGTCCGCCGGCGCAACCTCGAGCGTGAGCTCGCCGGGCAGCGACCCGACCCGGCGCGCGCGCGCCCCGAGTTGCGTGTCGATGTTCCCGGCCAGGGCTGCGATGTGCTCTGACAAAAGCGGTTCCCTTCAGCGCGCGCCCGCGCCGGCCTGGGCGATGCTGCTGCGTGCGATCTTCTTCTGCAGCTGCAGGATGCCGTACAGCAGCGCCTCGGCGGTCGGCGGGCATCCCGGCACATAGACGTCGACCGGCACGATGCGGTCGCAGCCGCGCACGACCGAATACGAATAGTGGTAGTAGCCGCCGCCATTGGCGCACGACCCCATCGAGATCACCCAGCGCGGCTCGGCCATCTGGTCGTACACCTTGCGCAGCGCGGGCGCCATCTTGTTGACGAGCGTACCCGCCACGATCATCACGTCCGACTGGCGCGGGCTCGGCCGGAACACGATGCCGAAACGGTCGAGGTCGTAGCGCGACGCGGCCGTGTGCATCATCTCCACCGCACAGCAGGCGAGGCCGAAGGTCATCGGCCACAGCGACCCCGTGCGTGCCCAGCTGACGACACTGTCGACCGTGGTGGTCAGGAAGCCGCGCTGTGCATAGGTCTCGGCGGCTTCGGCGGCATCAGTGTCTAGTCCCACTCGAGCGCCCCTTTTTTCCACTCGTAGGCGAAGCCGACCACCAGGATCGCGAGGAAGATGCCCATCGCGACGAGGCCGGCCGAGCCGATCGCGTCGAGCGCGACGGCCCACGGAAACAGGAACGCGATCTCGAGGTCGAACACGATGAAGAGGATCGCGACGAGGTAGTAGCGGACATCGAACCTGCGGCGGCTGTCTTCGAACGCCTCGAAGCCGCATTCGTACGCCGAGCGCTTCTCCACGTCGTCGGGATAGCGGGTGAAATACCGGCCGATCAGTGCGCCGATGACGAGCAGCGCGACGCCGACGCCGGTCGCGACGGCGAGGTAGATCAGGATCGGGAGGTAGTTGCTGAGCATGTGGCGCCGACTGAAAAATCGGCGCGCATTGTATCAAAGGTGGTGCCGACGGGGAGATTCGAACTCCCACACCTTGCGGCGCTAGCCCCTCAAGCTAGTGTGTCTACCAATTCCACCACGTCGGCGAAAGTACCTATTGCTCCGCGGGTGCCGGCGATTGCGGCACCGGGGCCGCATCGGGCGTCGGCACGACCGGCTGCGCGGGTGTGCCGACCTCGTCGAGGATCGTGCGCGGCGGCGCCGCATTCTTCGTGCCGAGATACACGAGCGCGAGGCTGTTCAACATGAACACGGCCGCGAATATCGCGGTCGCGCGCGACAGCCCGGTGCGCGCACCGCGTGCGCCGAACACCGTGCCCGAGGCGCCCGCGCCGAAACCCGCGCCGGCGTCGGCGCCCTTGCCGCGCTGGATCAGCACGAGCGCGATGATCGCAACCGAGCTGAACACCTGGATGAACATCAAGACTGTACGAAGCACGCTCGTGAACCTTCGGTTATGGGCCCCGGCCCGCTGCCGCGACGATGGCGAGAAACTCGTCCGCCTTCAGCGATGCGCCACCGACCAGGCCGCCGTCGACGTCGGGCTGCGAGAACAGTTCGGCGGCATTGCCCGCCTTGACGCTCCCGCCGTAAAGGATCCTGACCTCGTCCGCGATTTTAGCATCGCGGCCCCGGATCCGCGCACGAATGAACGCGTGCACGTCCTCGGCCTCCGCGGGACTCGCGTTGTGTCCCGTGCCGATGGCCCAGACCGGCTCGTAGGCGATGATGGCAGCGCCGAACGCCGCGGCACCGGCGAGATCCATCACCGCATCGAGCTGCCGGGCAACGACTGCATGAGTCAGCCCCGCCTCGCGCTCCGCGAGCGTCTCGCCGACGCACAGGATCGGCGTGAGGTCGCGCGACTGCGCCGCCGCAAACTTGCGTGCGACGAGCGGGTCGTTCTCGCCGTAGAGCGTGCGACGCTCGGAATGCCCCACGATCGCCATCGTGCAGCCGACATCGCGCAGCATCGCGGCGGACACCTCGCCCGTGAAGGCGCCCTGCGCCTCCGCACCGACATCCTGGGCGCCGAGCGCCACGGTCGAGTCGCGCAGCATCCGCGCGACATCCGCGAGATACACGAACGGCGGGCACACGACGCAATCGGCGTCGCCCAGCCCGTGGCTCGAGACGATCGCCTCCACGAGGCTCGCGTTTTCGGTGCGCGAGCCGTGCATCTTCCAGTTTCCGGCTACGAGGGGTCTGCGGCTCATAAAAGGCGCGCGATGATAGCGGCGACCCCGCCGCTCCGCAATCTCGGGCCCCGGAAAATCAGGGTTTGACGGTAATCGTGATCTTTTTCGACACGAGCGGCGGGTCGTGCGGGATGTGCAGGTAATCGCCGAGCACGAGCTGCAGCGTGTGCCTGCCGGGCGGCAGCGTGATCGTCGTTTCGGTCTGGCCCTTGCCGAAATGCACGATCTTGTCCGTCGCCGGGAGCGGGACGGACAGGTCGGCGGGCACATCCGTGTCGATCAGCAGGTGGTGGTGACCCGTATTGTCGAACTTGATCCCCGCCGGCGCGACACCCATGCCCTTCAGGCCGAAACGCACGGTGACCGGTCCTTTCACGGTGGCGCCGTCGACCGGCGTCTGGATGTACACCTCGGCGCCTGTCGGCGACGGCGTACGCGGTTCCGCCGCGCAGACAGCGGCGGCGGCGAGCAGCATCAGGGTCGTGGTGAAGATACGCATGTCGGGCTCCTTACTTCACTTCCGTGGCGTCCTCTGCGACCGCCGCCTTGACGGCGGCAGCGATATTCTCGGCGTGCGCGCGCGTGACCGCCTCTTCCCGGCCTTCGACCATCACGCGTATCACGGGTTCAGTGCCGGATGCGCGCAGCACCACGCGCCCCTCCCGGCCGAGACCCTGTTCGGCCTTCGCCACCGCTGCGTTCACTGCCGGCACGGTGGCCGGATCGAAGCGCTCCGCGACCCGCACATTGAGCAGCACCTGCGGGAAGCGCGATACCGCGGCCGCCAGCTCCGCGAGACTGCGCCCGGTGCGGCGCATCACTTCGATCACCTGCAGCGCCGCGACCAGCGCATCGCCCGTTGTCGTGCGATCGAGGCACAGTATATGGCCGGATGTCTCGCCGCCGATGATGCCGCCGGTCTCCTTCAACAGCGCGAGCACGTAGCGGTCGCCCACCTGCGCGCGGCGAAACGGAATGCCGCGTTCGGCGAGCGCGAGCTCGAGGCCGAGGTTGCTCATCCGGGTGCCGACCACGGGCCCGGTCAGCGTGCCGGCTTCCTGGCGCGCGCATGCGATGATGTAGATCAGCTGGTCGCCGTCGACGATGCGCCCGAGGTGGTCGATCATCACGAGGCGGTCGCCGTCGCCATCGAGTGCGATGCCGATGTCCGCACGCACGCCCGGCACGGTCAGCTGCAGCAGCTCGGGAGCCGTCGAGCCGCAACCGTCGTTGATGTTGCGCCCGTTCGGCGCGCTGCCGACGGGAATGAGTTCGGCGCCGAGATCCGCGAACAGCCGCGGCCCGACCTTGTATGCGGCGCCGTTGGCGCAGTCGAGCACGATCTTCAGTCCCTCGAGCGTCGTGCCGGCGCCGAGCGTCGAGGCGCAGAAGCGCTGGTACTCGGTGCGCTGCTTGTCGACGCGCAGCGCGCGACCGAGCTCGCGCGAACTGCGCGTCACCGTGCCATTGCCGATTTCGCGCTCGATCTCCATCTCGAGCGCGTCCGACAGCTTGCCGCCCTCGCCGTCGAAGAACTTGATGCCGTTGTCCTCGTAGAGATTGTGCGACGCGCTGATCACGACACCGAAATTGCAGCGGAGAAAGCGTGTCATGTACGCGATCCCGGGAGTCGGCAGCGGGCCGATCAGCCGTACGTCGACGCCGGCCGCGACGAACCCGGCCTCGAGCGCCGACTCGAACATGTAGCCCGAGAGTCGCGTGTCCTTGCCGATCAGCACGGTGCCACCGCGCGGCGCGAGCACGCGCGCCGCGGCGCTCGCCAGCTTGAGCGCAAAATCCACGGTCATCGGCGGCTCCCCGACCCGCCCTCGCACGCCGTCCGTGCCGAAAAACTGCCTGCTCACCGCTCGTCTCCCCCATCGACCGCCGCGAGAATCCGCAGCGCGTCCACCGTTGCCGCGACGTCGTGGGCGCGCACGATACACGCTCCACGCTGCACCGCAATCACCGCAGCGGCGACGCTGCCCGCGAGACGCTCGCCGACAGCGCGGCCCGTAATGGCGCCGATCATCCGCTTGCGCGACAGGCCCGCGAGCACCGGCAGGCCCGTCGCCGCGAGCACATCGAGGCGCCGGAGCAATTCGACGTTGTGCGCGAGCGTCTTGCCGAACCCGAAGCCGGGGTCTATCGCGATCCGTTCACGCGCGATGCCCGCGCGCCCGCAGGCGGCGACCCGCGCGGCGAGGAAGGCCGCGACTTCGCCGACGACATCGTCGTAATGCGGGTCGTCCTGCATGTCCGCGGGGCTGCCCTGCATGTGCGTGAGGCATACCGCCACCTGCGAGGCTGCCACGGCCGCGACGGCGCCCGGCAGACCGAGCGCGCGCACATCGTTCACCATGTGGACCCCCACCCGCGTCGCCGCGCGGATCACCTCGGGGCGGCTCGTGTCGACCGACACGACGACCGGTCGCCGCACGGCGTGCTCGATCACGGGCATCACCCGGTCGAGCTCCTCGGCCGGCGACACCGCGGCCGCGCCAGGGCGGGTCGATTCGCCGCCGATGTCGACGATGGCGGCGCCTTCCTCGATCACCTGCTCGACACGCGCGATCGCCGCGCGCGGATCTGCGCAGGCACCTCCGTCGGAGAAGGAGTCGGGGGTCACGTTGACGACCCCCATCACTTTCGGTGCCGAAAGGTCGAGTATCCGCGACCCGCAGGCGAGCTTCACCGGCTCACGGCGAGGGCGCGAGCGTTCCGCCCGCCGGCCCTTCGGCCGCAGGCTTCGACGGCGGCTTGCCGACCGGCGGCGTGTCGTCCCAGTCGGCGGGCGGCTTCGGTTCGCGGCCCGCCATGATGTCCTTCAATTGCTCTTCGTCGATCGTCTCGTACTTCATGAGCGCCGCAGCGAGCGCATCGAGCTTGTCACGGTGCGAGACGAGGATGCCCTTCGCCTTCTGGTACGCCTCGTCGATGACGCGCCGTACTTCGACGTCGATCACGTGCGCGGTCTCGTCCGAGACCTGCTTGTGCTGGGTGACCGAGCGGCCGAGGAACACCTCGCCCTGGTCTTCGGCGTAGGTGAGCGGACCCAGGCGGTCCGACAGCCCCCACTTGGTGACCATGTTGCGCGCGAGCGCCGTCGCACGCTCGATGTCGTTGGAGGCTCCCGTGGTCACGGCATCGGGGCCGAACGCGAGCTCTTCGGCGATGCGGCCGCCGAACAGGCTCGCGATCTGCGATTCGAGCCGCTGCTTGCTGTAGCTGTAGCGATCTTCCTCCGGCAGGAAGAACGTGACGCCGAGCGCCCGGCCGCGCGGAATGATCGTGACCTTGTACACCGGGTCGTGCTCGGGCAGGTTGATGCCGACCACCGCATGGCCCGCTTCGTGGTATGCGGTGTTGCGCTTCTCCTTCTCGCTCATGACCATCGAGCGCCGCTCGGTGCCCATCATGATCTTGTCCTTGGCGCGCTCGAGCTCGTCCATCGACACCGTGCGCCGGTTGGCGCGCGCGGCGAAGAGCGCCGCCTCGTTCACGAGGTTCGCGAGATCGGCGCCGGAGAACCCCGGCGTGCCGCGCGCGATCAGCGCCGGCTTCACGTCATCGCCGAGCGGCACCTTGCGCATGTGCACCCGGAGGATCTGCTCGCGGCCGCGCACGTCCGGCAGCGGCACGACGACCTGGCGATCGAAGCGCCCCGGGCGCAGCAGCGCGGGATCGAGCACGTCGGGCCGGTTCGTCGCCGCGATGACGATGATGCCCTCGTTGCCCTCGAAGCCGTCCATTTCGACGAGCAGCTGGTTCAGCGTCTGTTCGCGCTCGTCGTGGCCACCGCCGAGGCCGGCGCCGCGATGGCGGCCGACCGCATCGATCTCGTCGATGAAAATGATGCACGGCGCGTGCTTCTTGGCCTGCTCGAACATGTCGCGCACGCGCGAGGCGCCGACGCCGACGAACATCTCGACGAAATCCGAGCCCGAGATCGTGAAGAACGGCACCTTCGCTTCGCCCGCGATCGCGCGCGCGAGCAGCGTCTTGCCGGTGCCCGGCGAGCCCACCATCAGCACGCCCTTCGGGATCTTGCCGCCGAGCTTCTGGAACTTGCCCGGGTCCTTGAGGAAATCGACGATCTCGCCGACTTCCTGCTTTGCCTCGTCCACGCCCGCGACGTCGGCGAAGGTCACGTTGACCTGGTCTTCGCCGAGCAGCCGCGCACGGCTCTTGCCGAAGGACATGGCGCCCCGCCCTCCGGCCGAGCCCTGCATCTGGCGCAACATGTACACAAACACGAGGATCAGCAGCAGCGCGGGCGCGAGCTGCAGCAGCAGCTGCGCGAGGAAGTTCGGCTGGCGCGGCGCCCGGCCTTCGATGCCGACACCCGCCTTGTCAAGCGCGCCGATCAGCGCCGAGTAGTCGGTTTCCGGGTTGATGGTCTTGAAATGCGATTTGTCCTTGCGCACGCCGACGATCGTGTCGCCCTGGATCACGACCGAATCGAGCTTGCCGGCCTTCATCTCGTCGAGGAACGTCGAATAGCGGACCGGCTCGGGTTCGCCGACCTGGGGCATGTAGCGGCTGAAGACCGCGAGCAGCACCACCACGATCACGACCCAGAGCAGGATGTTTTTCGTCAGATCGTTCAAGGAGTTGACCTCATTCCCGATAGAGCCACGCTACACGATCCGGTAGTCCCTCGCCAGAAGGTAAAGTTCCGGGCTGCGTGCGCGGGATGCCGCCGGCTTCGCGAACCTCACCTTGCCGAACCGGCGTCGCGCGGCCGCGACGAGCTCCTGGAATCCGGCGCCCTGGAACGTCTTGATGAGGGCGCTGCCCCCCGGTTTCAAGACCCTGTCCGCCATGTCGAGGGCCAGTTCACAAAGATGCATCGAGCGCGGCTGGTCGATCGCATCGGTGCCGCTCATGTTCGGCGCGATGTCCGACAGCACGACGTCGACGCCGCGACCCGGGACGAGCTCGAGCAACCGCGCGAACACCGCCTCGTCGCGAAAGTCGCCCTGCAGGAACTCGACCCCCTCGATGGGCTCCATCGCGAGGATGTCGGAAGCGATCACGCGCCCCTTGTGCCCGACCTTGCGCCGCGCGTACTGGCTCCAGGCGCCGGGGGCCGCCCCGAGGTCGAGAACCACCATGCCGGGCGCGAGGAGCTTCTCCCTGCGATCGATCTCCTCGAGCTTGAACACCGCGCGTGAGCGCCAGCCCTCCGCGTGCGCACGCTTCACGTACGGATCGGTGAAATGTTCCCGCAGCCAGCCCGCGCTGCTCTTCGACCGGCGCGCCATGCGTCTCCTGCCCTACAATCGGCCCGATGGACCTGACCGAAAAACAGCGCAAGCACCTGAAGGGGCTCGCGCACCCCTTGAACCCGGTGATCCTGGTCGGCAGCGGCGGCGTCACCGACGGGGTCGTCGCCGAGACTGTCCGTGCCTTGCACGACCATGAACTCATCAAGGTGCGCGTCCGCGGCGCCGACCGCGCCGAGCGCGACGCCATGCTGAGCCGGCTCGCCGCGGCCACGCACAGCGCGCTCGTCACGCGCATCGGCCATGTCGCGGTGCTCTACCGGCCACGCGCCGATCACCCGAAAATCGTGATCCCCGACGCCTGAACCGGCCCGCGCCTAGACGTAGCGGATCGCGACGATCTCGAACGAACGGTTGCCGCCCGGCGCGTTGACCTGCACGACATCGCCCTCGCTCCGGCCGACGAGCGCCCGCGCGATCGGCGAGGTGATCGAAATCCGCCCGGCGCGGATATCGGCCTCGTCTTCGCCGACGATCGCGTACGTGACGCGCTTGCCGTCCTCTTCGGCCTCGAGGTCCACCGTCGCGCCGAACAGCACCTTGTCCTTGTCGGCGAGCGACCGCGGGTCGATGATTTCGCAGGACGACAGTTTCGCCTCGATTTCGCCGATGCGCCCTTCGATGAAGCCCTGCTGCTCGCGCGCCGCGTGATACTCGGCGTTCTCCGACAGGTCGCCATGGCTGCGCGCCTCGGCGATCGCCTTGATCACGCGCGGACGATCCTCGGACTTGAGCCGCTTCAGTTCCTCGCGGAGCAGTTCGGCGCCGCGGAGCGTCATTGGTGTACGTTTCATGCGTGCACTTCGCTGTGCAGTTCCTGCAGGCTGCGGACCTCGACCTCGTCGACGTGATCGAGCGCCTCGCAGGTCGCCATCGCGCCGTTCAGCGTAGTGTAATAGGTCACGCGGCGGTGCACTGCCTCGCGGCGGATCTCGTTCGACTCCCGGATCGCCTGCTTGCCCTCGGTCGTGTTGACGATCAGCACGATCTCGTCGTTCTTGATCATGTCGACGATGTGCGGCCGCCCCTCGCGCACCTTGTTGGCACGCCGGCAGGCGATGCCGGCCTCCTCGAGTGTCTTCGCGGTGCCCGAGGTCGCGACGATCTCGAAACCACGCGCGACGAGCCGGCGCGCGAGGTCGACGACGCGGGATTTGTCGCGTTCACGCACCGAGAGCAGGCACAGCCCGCTGCGCGGCAGCGTGACGCCCGAACCCGCCTGCGCCTTGGCGTAGGCCTCGCCGAAGGTGCGCCCCGTGCCCATCACCTCGCCGGTCGACTTCATCTCGGGCCCGAGGATCGGGTCGGACTCCGGAAACTTCGCGAACGGGAACACGGCCTCCTTCACGGAGAAGTAGCTGTCCGGCTGCACTTCGACGACACCGAGCTCATCGAGCTTGCGGCCCGTCATCACGCGCGCGCCGATCTTCGCGAGCGGCATGCCGGTCGCCTTCGACACGAAGGGCGCCGTGCGCGACGCCCGCGGATTGACCTCGAGCACGTACACGACCCCGTTCTGGATCGCGAACTGGATGTTCATCAGGCCAACCACGTGCAGCGCGAGCGCGAGCTTCTCGGTCTGCGCCCGCAATTCGCGCTGCATCCCGGCCGACAGGCTGTTCGGCGGCAGGCTGCAGCCCGAATCCCCGGAATGCACGCCCGCCTGCTCGACGTGCTCCATGATGCCGCCGATCACGACGCGATCGCCGTCACAGACGGCATCGACATCCACCTCGATCGCGACGTCGAGGAAGCGGTCGAGCAGCACCGGGCTGTCGTTCGACACCTTGACCGCGTCGGTCATGTAGGCCCGCAGGTCCTGTTCGGTGAACACGACCTCCATGGCGCGCCCGCCGAGTACATAGGACGGGCGGACGACCAGCGGAAAGCCCACTTCGCGCGCGAGCTGGACCGCCTGCTCCTCGGTGCGCGCCGTCGCGTTCGCCGGCTGCTTGAGGCCGAGGTGGCGTACGAGCTGCTGGAAGCGCTCGCGATCCTCCGCGACGTCGATCGCATCGGGGGTGGTGCCGATGATCGGCGCGCCCGCTTCTTCGAGCGCACGCGACAGCTTGAGCGGTGTCTGTCCGCCGTACTGCACGATCACGCCCTCGGGCTGCTCCTTCGCGATGACCTCGAGCACGTCCTCGAGCGTGAGCGGCTCGAAATACAACCGGTCCGAGGTGTCGTAGTCGGTCGACACGGTCTCCGGGTTGCAGTTGACCATGATCGTCTCGAACCCGTCTTCGCGCAGCGCGAGCGCCGCGTGAACGCAGCAATAGTCGAACTCGATGCCCTGGCCGATGCGGTTCGGACCGCCGCCGAGGATCATGATCTTGCGGCGCGACGTCGGCGCGGCCTCGCATTCTTCTTCGTACGTCGAATACAGGTAGGCCGTCGACGTCGCAAACTCGGCCGCGCAGGTGTCGACGCGCTTGTAGACCGGCACCACGCCGAAATCTCGCCGCCGGCCGCGCACGGCCTTCTCCTGGGTCGACGTCAGCGTGGCGAGCCGGCTGTCGGAGAAGCCCTTGCGCTTCAGCTCCCGCAGCCGCTCGGCGGTGAGCCCGTAGAAGCCATGCTCCGCGACTCGCGCCTCCTCCCCGATCAGGTCCTCGATCTGTGCGAGGAACCAGCGGTCGATGCCGGTGAGCTCGTGGATCCGCTCCTGGGTCCAGCCCGCCCGGAACGCATCGGCGACATAGAGGATGCGCGAGGGCCCGGGCGAGCGCAGTTCATAGGCGAGCTGCGCGGCCGCCTCGTCCGCCAGCGGCATCGCGAGCTGCGGCGTGAAACCGTCGAGCCCGGTCTCGAGGCCGCGCAGGGCCTTCTGCAGCGACTCCTGCAGTGTACGGCCGATCGCCATCACCTCGCCGACCGATTTCATCTGTGTCGTCAGGCGCGTGTTGGCGTCGGGGAACTTCTCGAACGTGAAGCGCGGAATCTTCGTCACGACATAGTCGATCGACGGCTCGAACGAGGCCGGTGTCGCACCGCCGGTGATGTCGTTGCCGAGTTCGTCGAGCGTGTAGCCGACCGCGAGCTTGGCGGCGATCTTCGCGATCGGGAAACCGGTCGCCTTCGACGCGAGCGCGGACGAACGCGACACGCGCGGGTTCATCTCGATGATCAGCAACCGCCCGTCGGCCGGGTTCACCGCGAACTGCACGTTCGAGCCGCCCGTGTCGACGCCGATCTTGCGCAGCACCGCGATCGAGGCGTTGCGCATGCGCTGGTATTCCTTGTCGGTCAGCGTCTGCGCCGGCGCCACCGTGATCGAGTCCCCGGTGTGCACGCCCATCGGGTCGAAGTTCTCGATCGAGCAGACGATGATGCAGTTGTCCTTGCGGTCCCGCACCACCTCCATCTCGAATTCCTTCCACCCGATGACCGATTCCTCGATCAGCACCTCGGTGGTCGGCGAGGCCTCGAGACCGCGCGTGACGATGCCCTCGAACTCCTCGCGGTTGTAGGCGATGCCGCCGCCCGAGCCGCCAAGCGTGAACGAGGGGCGGATCACGCTCGGATAGCCGACCTCCGCGACCACCGCCAGCGCCTCTTCGAGGCTCTTGGCGATGTGCGAACGCGGCGACTCGAGGCCGATCTCCCGCATCGCATTCCTGAAGCGCTCGCGGTCCTCCGCCATGTCGATCGCCTCGCGCGAGGCGGCGATCAGTTCCACGCCGTACTTCGCGAGCACACCCTCGCGGTCGAGATCGAGCGCGGTATTGAGCGCAGTCTGTCCGCCCATCGTGGGCAGCAGCGCATCGGGCCGCTCCTTCTCGATGATCCGCTCGATCGTGCGCCAGTTGACCGGTTCGATGTAGATCGCATCGGCCATGTCCGGGTCGGTCATGATCGTCGCGGGGTTCGAGTTCACGAGGATGACCCGGTAGCCCTCCTCGCGCAGCGCCTTGCAGGCCTGCGCGCCGGAGTAATCGAACTCGCAGGCCTGGCCGATCACGATCGGGCCGGCGCCGATGATCAGGATGCTCCGGATGTCGGTACGCTTCGGCATGTTACGACGCCCGCAGCTTCAGCTGGTTCTGCAGCCGGCGCACCATCAATGTCGCGAACTGCTGAAACAGCGGCCGCATGTCGTGCGGGCCGGGGCTCGCTTCCGGGTGGCCCTGAAAGCCGAACACGGGCTTGTCGGTGTACGCGAGGCCCTGCAGGGAACCGTCGAACAGCGAGCGGTGCGTCGCGCGCAGGCCCTGCGGCAGCGTCCGCTCGTCGACCGCGAAACCGTGGTTCTGGCTCGTGATCATCACGCGGCCCGTGTCGAGGTCCTGCACCGGATGGTTCGCGCCGCGATGACCGAACTTCATCTTCACCGTGCTCGCCCCGGCCGCGAGTCCGAGCAGCTGATGCCCGAGGCAGATGCCGAACACCGGCAGGTCGGTCGCGAGGAACTGGTGGATGGCCTCGATCGCGTAATCGCAGGGTTCCGGATCCCCCGGACCGTTCGACAGGAAGATGCCGTCGGGGCCGAGCGCGAGCGCCTCTTCGGCGGAGGTCTTCGCCGGCACGACAGTCATGCGGCAGCCGTGGTCGGCGAGCATGCGCAGGATGTTGCGCTTCACGCCGAAGTCGTAGGCGACGACGTGCAGGCGCTGGTGGGCGCGCATGTGCCGCGGAACCTCGTCGCCGGCCCACAGCGAGCCCTCGTTCCACTGGTAGGGTCGCTTGACGCTCACGACCTTGGCGAGGTCCATGCCCTTGAGGCCCGGGAATTTGCCCGCCGCACGCACGGCTGCGGCCGGGTCGATCTTCTCGCCGGTCATGATGCAGCCGGCCTGGGCGCCGCCATCGCGCAGGATGCGCGTCAGGCGACGCGTGTCGATGCCTGCGATCGCGACCGTCTTCGAACGTTCGAGGAATTCGCCGAGTGTCTCGACGGCGCGCCAGTTCGAGGCCGCAATCGGCAGGTCGCGGATGACGAGCCCCGACGCGTGCACCATCGCCGCCTCGAGATCCTCGGGCGTCGTGCCTGTATTGCCGATGTGGGGATAGGTGAAAGTGACGATCTGGCGCGAGTAGGACGGGTCGGTGAGGATCTCCTGGTAGCCCGTCATCGCGGTATTGAAAACGACTTCGCCGGTGGTATTGCCTTTGGCTCCGATCGACTGGCCGCGGAAGATCGTTCCATCCGCCAGCGCCAGTACTGCGGGTACGCTCACCAAATCTTTCCCCTGCTCACATGCACAAAGCGGGAGGAGTTCTTGCGAACATCCTCCCGCCTTGCACGGACTAACCCGACAATCGGATTACGCCCAAAGTGTACGGTCGACCGCCCGGGGTGTCCATGCGCAAAGACCCCGAAAAGTTCTCCACCGAAGCTCATAAGAGCCTGCGGTAAAGCGCCTAACACTATGATTTAATTCCAAGAACGTCGGTCATGGCGTACCGGCCCGGCGGCTGACCCGCGAGCCAGGCAGCCGCCCGGAGCGCCCCCCGGGCGAAGATTGCCCGGTCCGTGGCCCGGTGGGCGAGCGACACTTCCTCGCCCTGCCCGAGAAAGCGCACGTCGTGCTCGCCGACGACATCGCCACCGCGCACGACCGCGTAGTCGACGGGCCGGCGCCGCGCCTCCTGCATCGCGTGCCCGAGGGCAATGGCCGTGCCCGATGGTGCGTCCTTCTTGGCACGGTGATGCGATTCGACGATCGTGACGTCGAATTCGTCGGTCAGCGCGCGCGCCGCGCGTGCAACGAGATCGCGCAGCAGCGTGACCCCGAGACTCGTGTTCGGTGCGACGAGCAGCGCAATGCGCGCCGCGGCGCGGTCGAAGTCCGCCTCGATCCCGTCCGGCAGTCCGGTGGTGCCGAGCACGAGCGGCACCCGCGCCAGCGCGCACTGGTCGACATGGTCACGCGCGACGTGCGGCTGCGAGAAATCGATGACGACGTCCGCCGCGGCGAGCGCCGCGCCGAGATCGGCAGTGATCGGCAGGCCGAGCCGGCGCACGCCCGCCATTTCGCCCGCATCCTGGCCGATGGCTGCACTGCGGGGCGAGGCAATCACCGCGCCCACCTCGACGTCGAAATCGCGCGCCGCGGCGACGAGCGCGCGGCCCATGCGACCGGCGCCGCCGACGATCACGATGCGCGTCACGCATCCCCCATGAAAAAGCTCTTCACGCCCTCGAAGAACGACTTCTCCCGCGGCGTGTGCCGCGTCCCGCCCTTCTTCAGCGATTCCTCGAGCCGCTTCACGAGATCGCGTTGCTCGGCGGTCAGGTTCACGGGTGTCTCGACGACGACACGGCAGAAGAGGTCACCGCGCGCGCCGCCGCGCACCGGCTTCACGCCCTTGTCGCGCAGGCGGAACACGCGGCCCGACTGGGTTTCCGCGGGGATTTTCAGCGACACGTGCCCGTCGAGTGTCGGGACTTCGACCGCACCACCGAGCGCGGCGGTCGCGAAGCTGACCGGTACTTCGCAGGACAGATGTGCGCCGTCGCGCTCGAAGATCGGATGATCCTTGACGGTCACCTCGACATAGAGATCGCCCGGCGGTCCACCATTGCGCCCGGCCTCACCCTCGCCTGAAAGACGGATGCGATCGCCGGTGTCGACACCCGGCGGCACCTTCACCGAGAGCTTCTTCACGCGCCGCACGCGGCCCTGCCCGAGGCAGGTGTCGCACGGATTCTTGACGATCTTGCCCGTCCCGCGGCACTTGGGGCAGGTCTGCTGCAACTGAAAGAAGCCCTGCGAGATGCGCACCTGCCCGCTGCCGTGGCAGGTGTCGCATTCGACGGGGCTGGAGCCCTTTGCGGCCCCGCTGCCGTGGCAGGTCTCGCACTCGGAGAGTTTCGGGATGTCGATCTCGATCGACTTGCCGAAGACGGCATCGTGCAGGTCGAGTTCGAGCCCGTAACGCAGGTCGGCGCCGCGGAACACCTGCGAGCGCCCGCCGCCGCGGCGGCCGCCCCCGAAGATGTCGCCGAACACGTCGCCGAAGATGTCGCCGAACGCCTCGCCCGCATGGAAGCCGCCCGCACCCGCGCCGCCCTGGCGCGCGGCGTCTACGCCTGCGTGGCCGAACTGGTCGTAGGTCGCACGCTTCTGCGTGTCGGAGAGAACTTCGTAGGCCTCCTTCGCCTCCTTGAATTTCTCCTCCGCCTCCTTGTCACCCGGGTTGCGGTCCGGGTGGAACTTCATCGCGAGGCGGCGATACGCCTTCTTGATGTCGGCCTCGCCCGCGTTCTTCGCAACGCCGAGTACCTGGTAGTAATCGCGTTTCGACATGCGGTTACGAAGCCTTGCGACCCTTGTCCTTCACCTCTTCGAATTCGGCATCGACCACGTCGCCTTCCGCGGCCTTCGGGGCCTCCTCGCCCGCAGCACCACCCGCGGCAGCGCCGGCCGCACCCTCGGCGGCCGCATAGGCCTGCTGCGCGATCGCGGCCGACGCCTGGGCGAGGGCCTCGACCTTCTTGTCGATCGCGGCCTTGTCGTCGCCCTTCATCGCCGCGCGCAGGTCGGACAGTGCCGACTCGACCTTGGCGCGCTCGCCGGCGTCGACCTTCTCGCCGAGGTCGGCCAGCGACTTCTCGACGGCATGGATCATCTGGTCCGCACGATTGCGCGTCTCGACGAGCTCGCGGAACTTGCGGTCCTCCTCGGCGTGCGCCTCGGCGTCGCGCACCATGCGCTTGATCTCGTCCTCATTGAGGCCGCTCGAGGCCTTGATGACGATCTTCTGTTCCTTGCCCGTCGCCTTGTCCTTCGCGGACACGTGCAGGATGCCGTTCGCGTCGATGTCGAACGTGACCTCGACCTGCGGCATGCCGCGCGGGGCCGGCGGGATGTCGGACAGGTCGAACTTGCCGAGCGACTTGTTGTCGCCCGCGCGGTCGCGCTCGCCCTGCAGCACGTGGATCGTCACCGCCGTCTGATTGTCGTCGGCGGTCGAGAAGACCTGCGAGGTCTTGGTCGGGATCGTCGTGTTCTTCTCGATCAGCTTCGTCATGATGCCGCCGAGCGTCTCGATGCCGAGCGACAGCGGTGTGACGTCGAGCAGCAGCACGTCCTTGACTTCACCGGCGAGCACACCCGCCTGGATCGCCGCGCCGACCGCGACGGCCTCGTCGGGGTTCACGTCCTTGCGCGGCTCCTTGCCGAAGAAGTCCTTGACGTACTTCTGCACGAGCGGCATGCGGGTCTGGCCACCGACCAGGATCACCTCCGACACCTCGGACGGCGCGAGTCCCGCGTCCTTCAGCGCCACCTTGCAGGGCTCGATCGTGCGCTTGACGAGGTCCTCGACCAGCGATTCGAGCTTGGCACGGGTGAGCTTGATGTTCAGGTGCTTCGGCCCCGAGGCATCCGCCGTGATGTACGGCAGGTTGATGTCGGTCTGCTGGCTCGAGGACAGCTCGATCTTGGCCTTCTCCGCCGCTTCCTTCAGGCGCTGCATCGCGAGCGGGTCCTTGCGCACGTCGACACCCGATTCCTTCAGGAACTCCTCCGCGAGGAAATGGATGATGCGGAGGTCGAAGTCCTCGCCGCCGAGGAAGGTGTCGCCGTTCGTCGAGAGCACCTCGAACTGGCGCTCGCCGTCGACCGCGGCCACCTCGATGATCGACACGTCGAACGTGCCGCCGCCGAGGTCGTAGACCGCGATCTTGCGATCGCCGCCGTCCTTGTCGAGCCCGTAGGCGAGCGCGGCCGCGGTCGGCTCGTTGATGATGCGCTTGACCGACAGACCCGCGATGCGCCCCGCGTCCTTGGTCGCCTGACGCTGCGAGTCGTTGAAATAGGCGGGCACCGTGATGACGGCCTCGGTCACTTCCTCACCGAGGTAGTCCTCGGCGGTCTTCTTCATCTTCATCAGCACACGCGCGGAAATCTCCGGCGGCGCCATCTTCTTGCCGTTGATGTCGACCCAGGCGTCGCCGTTGTCCGCCTTGACGATCCGGTAGGGCACCATGCCGATGTCCTTGTTCACGACCGGGTCGTCGAACTTGCGCCCGATCAGGCGCTTCACGGCGAACAGAGTGTTGTGCGGATTCGTGACCGCCTGGCGCTTCGCGGACTGGCCGACGAGCACCTCGTCGTCCTTGCTGAACGCGACGATGGACGGCGTCGTGCGATCACCCTCGCTGTTTTCGATCACGCGCGCCTTGCCGCTTTCCATGACCGCCACGCACGAGTTGGTCGTGCCGAGGTCGATGCCGATTACCTTGCCCATTTCTGTCTCCGCAATCTCTTGAGCTGAAACCCTGCCCCCGAGATGGGGGTCCATTGCCGCCGATTCAAGCGCCGCCGGCCGCCTTGGCTGCGTCGGCTGCCTTGGCGACGATGACGCGGGCGGGCCGCAGCAGCCGCCCGTTCAGGACGTAGCCGCGCTGCACGACCGTCAGCACGGTGTCGGGCTCGGCCGTCTCCGAGGGCTGCACCATCATGGCCTCGTGCCGTGTCGGGTCGAACGGCTCGCCGAGCGGATTGACCTCGCTGATGCCGAGGCGCTCGAACGCCTTCGACAGCAGGTCGCGGGTCGCGAGCTGGCCGGCCGCGAGGCTGTCGCGATCGGCCTTGCCGGCATTCTCGACCGCGAGATCGAGCCCCTCCTTCACCGGCAGCAGCTCCTGCGCGAAGCGCTCGAGGCCGTAGCGGTTGGCCGCCTCGATGTCGCGCTGGGCGCGCTTCCTGACATTGTCGATCTCGGCCAGGCTGCGCAGGTACTGGTCCTGGCACTCCTTGACGCGCGCCTCGGCGGCGGCGAGTCGCGACGCAAGATCCTCCAGCGGCTCCACCGCTTCCGGGGTGCCGGTTTCCGCTTCGGCCATCAATATTCCTCAAATCAACGAGTTAGACTGCAGCGCCGGATATGGGGGCTCAGCGCCTCGAATTCAAGGCGGCACCCAGCAATTTCGCGGTGAGGTCGACGATCGGGATCACGCGTTCGTAGGCCATGCGCGTCGGACCGATGACGCCGAGCACGCCCACGACCTCGTTGTCGGTGGAGTAAGGCGCGGTGACGACGCTGCAGTCGTCCAGGATCTGGAACCCCGATTCGTGGCCGATGAAGATCTGCACGCCCTCGGCGCGCAGGCTCTGGTCGAGCAGGTGCAGGAAGTCGCGCTTTTCGTTGAACGCCTCGAACAGGCGCCGCAGCCGGTCGACGCTCGCGAGTTCGGCGACGCCCATCAGGTTCGTCTCGCCCGCGATCACGTACTCGAGCTGCCCGCTCTCGGACGCACTGAACACCTGCTGCGCCACCGAGATGGCGCTGCCCATCACCTCGTTCAGGTGCTCACGGGTTTCCTTCAGCTGCCGCAGGATCTCCTGGCGCCCCTGTGACAGCGTGCGCCCGCGGAACTGCTCGGTGAGGTAGTTCGCCGCGCGCTTCAGTTCGTCGGGCGAATAGTGGCGCGCCGCCTGGATGATGCGGTTTTGCACCTCGCGGTCGTTGAACACGAGGATCACGAGGATGCGGTTCTCGGAAAGACCCACGAACTCGACCTGGGAGACGGCCTGCACCTGCGAGCGCGGCAGCGTGACGACGCCGGCGAGGTGGGTGACGCTCGACAGCAGGCGCGATGCGGCGCTGACGAGCGCCTTCGGGTCACCGGCGCCGGCCGACAACTCGCGCTTGAACTCCGCGACTTCCGCCGAATCGAGCGGCTGCACCTTCAGGAGCGAGTCGACGAAGAAGCGGTAGCCCTTGTCGGTGGGGATCCGGCCCGCCGAGGTGTGCGGCGAAGAGACGAAGCCGAGCGCCTCGAGATCGGCCATGACGTTGCGGATCGTCGCGGAACTCAACGCGAGCCCCGAATCGCGCGACAGGGTGCGCGACCCGACCGGCTGCCCCTCGCGGATGTAGCTCTCCACGAGCACGCGAAGCAGGTGCTGCGCGCGCTCGCCCAGCGGCTCTTCCCGATGCTCGTGCGCCATGTGGAACCACGCTAACGGAGATCGAGAATCAAGGCAATGCATGTTAGCTTTGCGTATGCCCAGCGCCCTGCGGAACGTCGCCCTGGTCGGTCGATTCTCGGACCCCCGCGTCGCCGAAAGCGCCCTCGCCGCCGCCCACCATCTCGCGCTGCGCGGCCTTGCGGCACTGGTCGCCGACGACCCCGAAGCGGCCGGCCTCGAGGTCGCCGGCGCGCGTGTCGTGCGAGTCGCTGCCGCCGAACTCACGGATCGCGCCGACCTCGTGCTCGCGATCGGCGGCGACGGCACGCTGCTGTACGCCGCACGGCTGGTCGCGCACCGTGGCGTACCGCTCCTCGGCGTGAACCGCGGCCGGCTCGGCTTTCTCACCGACGTGCTGCCGCAGGAACTCGTCGCCTCGATCGACGCCGCGCTCGACGGCAACTGCGACATCGACGAGCGCCCGCTGCTCGAGGCGCGCCTCGAGCGCGCGCAGGGCGAGCGGCTGACCCAGTTCGCGCTCAATGACGTCGTGATGCAGAAGCACGAAACGGGGCGCATGCTCGATTTCGAATCCTGGATCGACGGCCGTCACGTCAACACGCACGGCGCCGACGGCCTCGTCGTTGCGAGCGCGACCGGGTCGACCGCCTACGCGCTCTCCTGCGGCGGGCCCATCATCGAGCCGCGGCTCGACGTCGTCGTCGTCGCGCCGATCTGCCCGCACACGCTCTCGGACCGGCCGATCGTCGTCTCGCGACGTTCCACCGTGGAGATCGTGCTCGTCGACCGACCGGGTACGCGGGCGCACGTCATGGCCGACGGCCTGCTGATGGCCGACGTCGTCGTCGGCGATCGCCTTGCGGTCGGACCGTCGAACCACGTGATCCGGCTGCTGCACCCGAGGGGTTACGATTACTACCGCCTGCTGCGTTCGAAGCTCCACTGGGGTCGCGGCGGCCGGGATCACGCGCGGTGACGCCATGCTGACGCACTTGCACATTCGGGACTTCGCGATCATCGACGAGGCCGAAATCGAATTCCGGCCGGGGCTCACGGTGCTCACCGGCGAGACCGGTGCCGGCAAGTCGATCATCGTCGAAGCTCTGCAGCTCCTCTGCGGCGGCCGAGCCGGCACCGAGGCGGTGCGCCACGGCGCCGATCGCGCGGAAGTGACGGCGAGCTTCGATCCCGGTGACCCGTCGGGGCCGCTCGCGAAACTGCTGCGCGAGCAGTCGATCGACAATGGCGATGAACTCACGATCCGGCGCGTGGTCACGGCCGACGGACGCAGCCGCGCCTACCTCAATGGCCAGTCGGTGCCCGTGCAGTTGCTGCGCGACGTGGGTGTCCTGCTGGTCGACATCCACGGCCAGCACGAATTCCAGTCGCTCGTGCGCCCCGCCGCGCAGCGCGAGCTCCTCGACGCCTCGGGCGGGCTCGATTCGCTCGCCGGCGAGGTCGGCGGCCTGCAGCGCGTGTGGCTCACCTTGCTGAATCGCGCCCTCGATCTCGAGAGCCGCGTTCGCGAACGCGATGCGCGCACCGACCTCCTCCAGTTCCAGGTGCGCGAACTGGAAGCGCTCGACATGAAGGACGGCGAACTCATGCAGCTGCTCGAGGAGCGCACGCGGCTCGCAAACCGCGGCAGGCTCGTCGAGGCGGCGCGGGAAGCCGGCGCGCTGCTCTACGAATCCGATGAGGGCAACGCCCACGCATCGACGAGTCGCGCCCTCGCGGCGCTGAAGGCGGCGGGGGCGCACGACCCGCGCCTCGCCGGCATCGCGCCGATGGTCGAGGAAGCGCTGATCAACCTGCACGAAGCCGCCCGCGAACTGGCGCATTACGCCGAGACGCTCGATCACGACACGAACCGCCAGGCCGAGGTCGAGCGCCGCCTCGCCGCCTTCGAGGAGCTCGCGCGCAAGCACCGGGTCGCGACGGCGGAGCTGCCGGCCCGCCTCGCGCAACTGAGGAGCGAGCTCGCGGGTCTCGAACACGCCGATACCCAGCTCGCGACCTTGCGAAAGGAACAGGCAGAAGCGCTCACGGCCTGGCGCACACGGGCGGCACAACTGTCGTCGCGTCGCACCGCCACCGCGAAGTCGCTGTCGAAGGAAATCACGCAGCGCATGCAGACGCTCGGCATGGCGGGCGGGCGGTTCCAGATCGACGTGTCGCCGCTCGAATCGCCGGAACCCGCGCCGCATGGTCTCGACCAGATCGAATTCCGCGTATCGGCGAACCCCGGCCAGCCGCTGCGGCCGCTCGCGAAAGTGGCCTCCGGCGGCGAACTCGCCCGGCTCTCGCTCGCGGTGCAGGTGTCGAGGACGGGCCGCGAAGGCCGCTGCATGGTGTTCGACGAAGTCGATGCGGGAATCGGCGGCGCGGTCGCGGAAATCGTCGGCGCGGAACTGCGCGCGCTCGGCGACCGCAGCCAGGTGCTGTCGGTCACCCACCTGCCGCAGGTGGCCTCGCAAGGCCATCACCAGCTGCGCGTGAGCAAGCTCACCGACGGCAAGACGACGCGCACCCAGATCGTCCCGCTCGACGCCGACGCCCGCGTCGAGGAGATCGCGCGGATGCTCGGCGGCGTCGAGGTCACCGACAAGGCGCGCGCCCACGCGCGCGAGATGCTAGGACTTGCGCGACGGGCAGTCCGGCCGGCGGCAGTGCCCGTAAAGAATCAGTGAGTGATCGCGGATCTCGAACCCGAGCTTTCCCGCCGCCGCGATCTGACGCTTCTCGATGTCGCTGTCGACGAACTCTTCGACCCTGCCGCAGTCGATACAGACGATATGGTCGTGGTGCGCCCCCTCGTTCAACTCGAACACGGCCATACCGTTCTCGAAGTGATGGCGCACGACGAGACCGGCGGCCTCGAACTGCGTGAGCACGCGATATACCGTGGCGAGGCCGATGTCCTCGTTCAGTTCGATGAGACGCTTGTAGATCGCCTCGGCGCTCTGGTGCCGCACCTCCGCGGTCTCGAGGATCTCGAGGATCTTGAGGCGGGGCAACGTGACCTTGAGCCCCGCCTTGCGCAGATCTTTACCTTCCAAATCAGGCGCTCCCGGTTATGATTGCCCGATTATCCCCCATATCCACACCATGCAACCACCCTTGACCCGAATCGCGCGGCTCGCCGTGCTCGTCCTCGCCGTGTCCGCGCTCGCGGGCGGCTGCGTCTACCGGATGACGATCCAGCAGGGCAACTACCTCGACCCCGACGCGGTGGCCCAGCTCAAGGACGGCATGACCCGCACGCAGGTGCGCTACCTGCTCGGCACGCCGATGGTGCCGGACGCGTTCGACAACGACCGCTGGGACTACCTTTATTACCTCAAGCGCGGCCGCATC
>WBZO01002022.1_pt1 | contig 28330 bp, 21 predicted proteins | sample 5204261 | NCBI WGS metagenome assembly WBZO01 (sample SAMN12412400, study PRJNA552823) | activated sludge metagenome | isolation source: activated sludge from anammox sidestream of wastewater treatment plant... | place: USA: North Carolina | collected 2017-09
TTCCTGGTCGGTCATGTCGCCTTCGTCGGCTTCGACGTTTTGCGAGGCGACGTGTTCGGTTAGCACGGTGTGTCCGCCCTGTACCAGGTGCCGGACAAGAGCGGTGTAGACCGGCTGAAGCTCCCGGCCGGCCCGGATGGATGCGGCGAAGTAGAGGTTCATGCGTCTCTCCTGACGAAGGCTGAGGCGGCAGTCCTCCCCATTATAGAGTGTTGACGTCAAAGTACACACAGAAAGCAGCGATCGAAGGAGGTGGGCGGTGGACAGGCGGATGACCTCGCGAGAACGGGTGCTGGCGGCGTTCAACCATGTGGAGCCGGATCACGTCCCCCTCTGGCTGGGGGCTTCTCCGGCCTTCCGGGAGATCGCCCGGCGGCAGTTAGGCCTGGCTGATGATGAGGCGCTGTCGCGCCTGGTGGGGGATGACTTCCGGCGGGTGCTGGCGGTCTATGCCGGGCCGGAGGAATACGCGCCGTACGCTAACCTGCCCCCCGGCATAACTTTTCGTTCGCCGTTCGGCATCCTGCGACACGGCTACGAAGGGGGGCAGCCGGTGTCGCACCCGCTGATCGGCGCGACGACGGTTGCCGAGGTAGAAGCCTACCCCTGGCCCGACCCGGCCTGGATGGATGTCAGCCAGATTCGGGCTGAGGCGGAACAGTATGGCGGGCAGTACGCCATCCTTGGCGGGGACTGGTCGCCCTTCTGGCATGACGCCATCGACCTGCTGGGCATGGAAAACCTGATGTTCAAGATGTTCGACGTCCCGGCGCTGGTGGACGCCGTGCTGGAGCATCTGGTCGATTATTACGCCGGCGTCAGCCAGCGTATCTTCGACGAAGCCGCCGACCTGATCGATATCTTCTTCATCGGCAACGACTTCGGCTCCACTAATGGCCCGCTGATCGGCGAGGCGCAGTTCCGCCGGTTTGTGCTGCCCCATCTCAAGCGCCTGATCGATCTGGGGCATAGCTACGGCCTGCGCGTGCTGCTGCACTGCTGCGGCGGCTTCGCCCCGCTCATCCCGGCCATGATCGAGGCCGGCCTGGACGGCCTGCAGGCGCTCCAGCCGAGCTGTCGCGATATGGAGCCGGCGTCGCTCAAGCGGCGGTTCGGGGGCGATCTGCTGCTGATGGGCTGTATCGATACCCGGCTGCTCATCGACGGCACGCCGGAGGCGGCCCGGGCCGAGACGCGCCGCATCCTCGATCTGATGATGCCGGGCGGCGGCTATGTGGCCTGCCCCAGCCATGATTACGTCCTGGCCGAGACGCCGGTGGAGAATGTCCTGGCGCTGTACGAGACCGCGCAGGAATACGGATTCTACGCCGGGTAGTGCCGCTATCACCGGGGCCGCGCCGATCTGCTGCGCGTTCGGTGCGGCCTGAACCCGTCGTGGCACAGAAGAATCAGATGTACAGGCATGTATTCAGATGTGCGGGCCGATCACGGCACAGTGACCGTCTCGCTCGCCATCAGGATATCGGGGACATCCCAGCCTTTCTGCTGCATCAATTCGTAGAACGCCCGGCGGAAGAGCAGGCGCGCTTCCACGGTGACCGGACCGGCATCCGCTGCGGCGAAAGTGTACCGCGACGATGCGGTGGCCAGCGTCGGCAGCCGCGTATCCTCCAGGACGCGCGTCGGGCTCCAGTAGGAACCGGTCGGCGCGATGCCTGTCCGGGTCTCTTGCAGGATGCGGGCGAAGTACACGCCCGGCGCCCCCGCCAGATCGCCCGCCCAGTCCGGCAGGATCGGCCCGGCTTCCAGCGGCAGAAGGTTACCCGCGCCATCGGTGAGCGTGACGATGGCGAAAATCTGCCGCAACGGCGAATCGGTCGGGATGTGATGTCCGGCTCCGGTATTGGTGACGGCGACCGTCACTTCGATCCGGTCGCCCTGGCGGGCTGCGGCGAGGGACAGCTCCGCCGTGTCGCGCAGCAGCGCTTCGCTGGCCGCGCCGGGGTTGGTATGGGCGTGGATGGTCATAGGGTCGCGCTCGATGCCGCCCGCGTCCGGGGCGATGTTGGTCATGACCGCGCCATCGACCACCGACGGGGCCGGCATGTGGCAGTCCTGGCAGGTTTGGCCGGCTTCGGGGTCGGCATAGGGGCTGCCCAGCCATTCGCCGAAGGAGTTGTAAACGACGGTATTGAAGAATACGCCGTAATGGCACGGCGCGCAGAACTGGCTTTCCGACATCAGCGGCAGGTACGTGTCCTCTTCCGGCACGTTGTCGTCATCGAAAGTGCCGAAGAATAACTGGTAACGGTCCGGGTCATCGGGGAAGGGGCGCCGGACGTCCATGGAGAGCACGCCGGGCCGATCCGGATAAGGCAGGCCGGTCCGCGGGTCGAGATAAACGTCGGCCACTTTGTGGCAGAAGTCGCAGTGCACGCCGTACTCATCAGCGCCGCTCACAGTATTGGGGTCTGTGCCGTAGGAGGGGCCATCGAGCGCCGCGCCGGGTGTGTGACAGTTGCCGCAGTTGCCCCGCGTCCGCGGCCAGTCCAGCAGGTAGCCCGGGCCGTAATAGGGCTGCGACAGATCGGGCGGCAGTGGAAAGCGGCCGTCTTCCGCGGTGTACCCGTAGAGCGTCAGCGGGCTTCGATTGCCGTGTATGTCCGTGCCGTTGTACATGGTCAGGAAGCGCGGGTTGGCGCTGGACCCGGCGTGGGCATCATTCTCCAGCCATATTTGAGTCAGGCCCGGCTTGCAGCTCGCGCAGCCGTCATCGCCAACTGGCGAAACCCATTCATAGGCGGGGTTGTCGCCTGTCTGGTAGCGCACCAGTGTGAGGGTCACGGCGTCATCAGGCGGGATGATCTCCTCCGCTTTGGCGCAGTAGTAGCTATCCGCCCAGGCGCTGATTGTGACAGCAATCCCCTCTGGCAGTCCGGCGAGTGTGAAATGCCCCTCCTCATCGGTCAGGGTGGCGTTGAGCGTGCCCTGAACGCGCACCGTCGCCCCGGCCACCGGCCCGTTTGCGTCGCTGACCGTGCCGGAGACGGCGGCGGATGGCTGCGCATGCGATGCGCCGGGCGGCGCGGCCAGCACGGCCATTCCGACGGTCAGCGCAGCCCAGCACGCGAAGATTATTGCCGTGCGCTGTTTATCTGCCATGATGCTCCGTCCTCCCTGTCAGGGCTGAGCACCGGTGCGGTCATGCTACCCTGGGGCGCGGCGGCGTCCGGCGACCAACCGGCGGGCGGACGCCGCCGCCTGTTATCCTGTGCTGCGTTCTTGCCACACCTGCTCGAACTTCAAAATGCGGCGGCGAATGTACCAGGCGCCCGGGTCAGCGACTGGCCGCTTCTCCTTCACCAGCGCCATCGCCTCCTGAGCCGTATAGCCCGCGCCGATCAGGATGCAGCAGGCCATGGCCACGCTGCGGTGCACCCCGGCCCGGCAGTGCGTCAGCACGCCGCCGCCTTCGCGGATGACCGGCAGCGCCGCCTCAACGCCGCGCCAGAGCTGGAAGATCGGCAGCGGCACCAGGGGCGAGTCAACTGTGCGCAGATGCAGCCAGCGGGCGACGGCTGCGCGCACCTCGCGCGGGGGGCGCTGGAACGTCATGGAGATGATCAGGCGCACATGCAGGGCGCGGAGCGTTTCAATGTGCCCGACCGCGGGAAATGCCGAGATATACAGGGTGTCGGTGATCCGGGAGATGCCGGAGTCAGATCGTTCGTCGTAATACAACATTACATCACAATCAGATAGCCAGAACTGGCAGGCAGGTTATCCGGGGGCAGCCCGGAAGCCGCTACCGGCGCAGCGTGACGCTGTCGATCAGCTCATGCGCGCGTGAGTAGAAACTGATGTTGAGACAATCTCCAGTCGCCCGCATGACCAGGGCGCCGTAATCGCGATTATACCGCACGACGCTCTCCGGCTCCGGCGGCCCGAACGGATAGAGGCTCTTGCCGCCCGCCCCGTTCACTAGATATGGAATGCCGTCCGCCTCCAGACGCTCATACAGATGATCGTGGCCGGAGATCACCGCCGCCGCGCCCCATGCCGCGTAAGGCCACTGGAGGGTAGGGTCTGAGCTGCGGTGCAGGGATGATGTGTACGGCGTATGGTGCATCACGACCAGATTCCAGGGAGCGGCGGAATCGGCCAGCCCGGCCTGCAACCACTGCGCCTGAACCGAATCGGCCGTAATGCCATCCGGCTCCTGCGCGTCGCTGTCGAGCACGAAGACGCGCAGCGGCCCCAGTCCGACCGTGTAGTAACGCTCGTTCCCCGGCAGGGTGAAGTAATCCAGATACGGCCGGGCGTCCTCAGTATACCAGTCATGGTTGCCCAGCGCCGGGAAGAAGCGATTTTCCGCCGCGCCTGTTCCGTACTGGCCCTGGTAGGGCGCGATATAGGCGTGATAATACTGCCCGATATTGGCGTCGATCGTCTCGGCGGCGCCGGCATCGTAATTGTTGTCGCCGGTGGTCAGCACATAATCGGGGTCCCAGCTCGCCACCAGGGCCGCCACGTCGGCTTCTGGCTGCCCGGCCTGGCCGTAATCGCCGATCACGGCGACGACCAGTTCACCCGGGCAGTCAGCGGGCGAGGCGGTGATTGGCCGGCCCACGGCGTAAACGTGCATGCTGCCGTTCCACCAGGCTATCGCGATGACGGCGGCTGTGACAGCCAGCGCCAGAATGCTGACCAGAAGAAAACGTCTGCGGGACATAAGCCTCCTTACAGTCATCCGAACCGCTGCGCCGGGATCAATGAGGGCCGGGGCGGGTTATCTGCCCGCCCCGGCTGTCGTTTCATCCATCTTTGCGGCGCCATCCGGCCCCGGCCCGGCAGTTAGCCGCCGCTGACGAAGACGAGAATATCATCGCCTGCCGGCGGGACAAGCTCAAGCACGCTGCCGCCCGGCAGCACGCGGAAGCTCTGCGCGGCCTCCAGAGCGTTCATGAACTGCTGGCCCTGGTCGCCATCGTTGCACATAGCCAGGGTTGTTGCGCCGAGCGTAGTGGCCAGACTGCCCGTCACGCCGCCCTGAAGCGTGAAGGTGCCGTTGCCCCGGTTGCAGTCAGCCACAAAGGTCAGCGTGCCGTCGGAGTTGTAAGTCACCTCGTAGAGGCGGGGATCGGCCAGCGGGGTCACGGTTTTGCTATCGCCGGGACGGGTGCCCAGCCAGGCCCAGGCCCGGTTGAGCAAACCGGAGGAGGTCATGCCCTCGATCTGCAGCGAGCTGACCAGCGCGTCCAGCGTGTCCAGATTGGGTGTCCAGTCCGCCGGCGTCAGGGCGTTCAGCATCGCAACCTGCGCCTGGAGGTAAGCCCCCGGATCGGCCTCCACGGCGGCCAGGTCCGCCGCTGAGACCTGTTCGACAGAATCGGGCAGGGCGGTGGTGGTCACCGGATAGAAGAACGAGACCAGATATTTGCCGTCATTGGTGAAACCCTGGTAGACGTAGAACAGGCCCTGGTTGGTCATGGGGGTCGGTTCCTGTGTCCAGCGGCCAACAAACCGGTAGCCGCCCTTGCTGGCGCTCGTATCCGCCCCGGCGACGAAGCTGAACTGCGCCGCTGCGTCGTTGATGCCGCCCCCCGTTATTTCGTAGGGCAGGGCCGGCACGCCGCTGATCGGGCCGGAGGATGGCATGGACGCTATCAGGTTGTGAATCTGCCCGATGGCAACAATGACGGCGGTATCCTTATTCTCATCCCACATGGAGCGGTAGGCGTCCACCGGGATGATCGTCATGATCGGCATGCCGGGCTGCCATGCAGCCGCATCGAAAATGTCGAACAGGACCTGAGTATGCGCCGGCAGCCCGGTCGGTCCAGGCGGCATGCTGGCGTCGTAAGGGGTCTCCGGAACGGATACAGCCTCCCAGGTCTCGGCCAGGCCATGCGGATCGAGCAAGATGCCCGCCGGCTGGTCATTGTCAGCCGGTGTCGCGGCGCGGACAAAGGTGACGGCCAGGGCGTCATCGGCGGTACGCATGTGCAACTGGTCGCCGGTGATCTGGTAGGTGGCGGCTGTCGCCAGCGCCGCCAGATATGCGGCCTCCTGCTCCATCACGCCTCCCGGCTCGGAGCAAAGCATGCGTGTAGTTGCCGCTGGCCCGATCGTGATCGTCGATTTGCCATCGCTCTCAAAACTGGCGAAATAGTTGTTGCAGCCGGCGATGCCGGAGAGCGTGCCGTCCGCGCCGAAGTTAGCGGTCAGCGTAGTGCCGCTCAGGGTGGAGACGACAGCCTGCTGGCCGTTGTTGTAGCTGATAACTTCCCACTGCGTGCCGACCAGGTCGGTTTCCTGCAGGGCGAACACCAGCAGGGTCGCGCCGTCAGCGTCCAGCAGAAAGAGCTGCCCGCCGATCTTATGGAATGAGGCTGTCTGCAGCAGGACGGCCTGGTAGGTCCCGGCCTGGGTCATAACCGCGTCCTGGCAGGCCATCATGGTCGAAATTATCTGCGCTCCAAAAGTCAGGCTGGTGTCGTCCACGGTGTAGCTCGTCGCGTAGCTGTTGCAGCCGTCCGACCCGTTGACCCGGCCTTCGGCATCGAAGTTGAGAGTGACCATCGTCCCGGCCAGGGGAGGCTGGCCATTGATGGCGGTGAGAGTCCAGCCTGTCCCGGCCAGGACATTGTCGCTTGATTGTGCGGAAGCCAGCCCGCTGAGAGAAGTCAGCAGGGTAATAGCTGTCAATGCGATAATCCAACTCCGTGTGTACTTCATGTGTCCTTATGCTCCTGTAATTTCGTAGTCGATTTAGCAGCCTGCGCCTCTGCGCGGCTGAGTGTATCAGGCGGTCAGGGGCGTGACAAGCGCCGTACAGGGCACAGCGCTGCTTCTCTATGACAGACGCTGCGAGAGGCCTTCTGGTTCCACGATCTTCACTTCAGGCGCCGCCCGTGCCCGCCCCTGACCGGCTGCGCTGCCACTGGCAGAGCGAAGCGCAGCGGTGACAAAGCGAGGGTGGCTGCGGCGGTTACCCTTGAAAAGCAACCGCCCGCCGATTTACGAATCCGGCGGGCGGTCTGGCGGCGTCAGCAGGGGTTAGCCAAACTGGAGGTATTCGGTGCGAGCGATGATCTCATCCTGGAGCGCCTGGCTGAGGTCGCAGAAGTAGTCGCTGTAACCGGCGACGCGCACGATCAGGTCGCGGTACTGTTCCGGATTTTTCTGGGCGGCGCGCAGCGTATCCGCATCCACGACATTGAACTGGATGTGGTGGCCGTCCAGCCGGAAGTAGGTCCGTATGAGACGGACGAGCTGGTCGAGACCCTCGTCGCCCGCCAGCACCGCCGGCGTGAACTTCTGGTTGAGCAGCGTGCCGCCGGTGCGGACATGGTCCATCTTGGCGACGGAGCGAATGACCGCGGTTGGCCCGCAGCGATCGGCCCCCTGCACTGGCGAGATGCCTTCGGAGAGCGGTGTCCACGCCCGGCGGCCATCCGGGGTAGCCCCGGTCACTGAGCCGAAGTAGACGTGGCATGTAGTGGGCAGCAGATCGATGTGGTAGACGCCGCCTTTCGTGTTCGGTCGCCCGTCGATAGCGGCGAAATAAGCCTCGAACACGCGCACCATCACCGAGTCGGCGCGGTCGTCATCGTTGCCGTACTTGGGCGTCCGGTTGAGCAGCATCAGGCGCTCGCGCTCATAGCCGTCGAAGTCGGCGGCCAGGACGGCCAGCATCTCCTCCATAATCAGGGTCTTCTGCTCGAATACATGAATCTTCAGCGCGGTCAGGGCGTCGGTGATTGTCCCCAGCCCCACCCCCTGAATATACGAGGTGTTGTAGCGGGCGCCGCCGTCATGGTAGTCCTTGCCGGTGGCGATGCAGTCGTCGATCAGCAGGGAGAGGAACGGCGCCGGCAGGTAGCGGGCATACAGCCGCTCGATGACGTTGTTGCCGCGTATCTTGATGTCCAGGAAGTGGTGGAGCTGCTTCTCGAAGGCGGCGAAGAAGTCATCAAAGGTGCGAAATGAGCGCGGATCGCCGGTCTCGGGGCCGAGCCGCTTCCCTGTGCGCGGGTCGAGGCCGTTATGCAGCGTGACCTCCAGCACCTTGGGCAGGTTGAAGTAGCCGGTCAGGTTGTAGTTTTCCTTGCCGAAAGCGCCGGTCTCGACGCAGCCGCTGGTGCCGCCCTGCCGGGCATCCATCAGCGACTTGCCCTGCCGGATCATCTCCTGCACGACAACATCGGTGTTGAAGACGGACGGCTGGCCGAAGCCAGTGCGAATAATGCGAGCGGCCCGTTTGATGAAGCGGTCGGGGTTCTTCTTGCTGACCTGGATGGAAGAACTGGGCTGGAGCAGGCGCATCGTCTCAATCACGTCCAGCAGGAGGTAAGTCACGTCATTGACGGCGTCCGCGCCTTCGACAGTCACCCCGCCGAGATTGATCTGGGCGAAATCCGTGTAGGTACCGCTTTCCTGCGCCGTAACGCCGACTTTGGGCGGGGCCGGCTGATTGTTGAACTTGATCCACAGGCACTGCAAAAGCTCTTCCGCCTCTTCGCGGGTCAGCGTGCCGTCCGCCAGCCCCTGCTGGTAGAAGGGATAGAGGTGGTGATCCAGGTGGCCGGGGTTGAAAGCGTCCCAGGGATTCAGCTCCGAGGTGACGCCCACATGCACGAACCAGTAGTATTGCAGCGCGTCCCAGAAGTCGCGCGGGGCGTTCGCCGGGACATAGGAGCAGACATCGGCGATGCGCGCCAGCTCTTCCCGGCGATCCGGATCAGCCTCCTGCTTCATCAGCTCGCGCGCCTTCTCCGCGTGCCGTTCGGCGAAGCGGATCAAGGCCCGGGCGGCGATCCGCATAGCCTTGAGTTGCTCCTGCCGGGCGTAGGCGTTCGGGTCGGCCAGATAATCGAGCGCTTCTAACTGGGCCTCGATCTCGGCGATGAAGTCCAGCATCCCGCGGCGGTAGATTTTGTCATCCAGCACGGTGTGGCCGGGCGATCGCTGCTCCATGAACTCGGTGAAGATGCCGGCTTCGTAGGCGTCCAGCCATTCCGGGCGCATTTCGCCCAGGATCATCTCCCGCATAGTTTTGCCGCCCCAGAAGGGGATGATCGTCTCCTCATAGAGGCGGAAGGTTTCCGGGCTGACAGCGAAGGGGATTTTCTCCCGCGAGTTGAGAATCTCCAGGTCCTGCCGGGTGTGACAGCACAGTTCCGGGTAAGTAGGCGTGGCCTTGGGAGCGGGGCCTTTCTCGCCGACGATCAGCTCGCCGTCGTTGATACAGACCGTCCGGTGCTCCATCAGGTAAGCGAAAGCGTTAGCCCGCTCGACGGGTGTGGACTGCCGGGCCGTCTGCTGCTGGTAGAACCGGGTCATCAGCAGCGCCCGTTCTGGCGACAATGTTGGGGTTGCGTCCAGGCTTTGCTGTCGCAACCGGGCGACACGCTCACTCATCTTCATTGCTCATCCTCCTGTGCTGACCTGCACCCCTGCATCCCGGAAGATCCGGACGGCGTTTTCCATCTGCGCCGGAGTCGGCGGCAGAGTTTCTGGCATTGGATTGGGGCGATTCAGACGTTCGTACTTGTGATCCCCAATCAGATGATACGGCAAAAGGTCCACACGCTCAATCTGCGGCAGTGTGCGGACCAGGGTAGCTATCTGGCGGAGGTTCTCCTCGTCGTCGTTGATGCCGGGGATAAGCGGGATGCGCAGGACGATGCGGTGTCCTCCCCGCGCCAGCAGATGCAGGTGTTCCAGGATGAGTTTGTTCGACGCGCCGGTGACCTGCCGGTGGCGGGCGTCGTCCATCAGCTTGAGATCGTACAGGAACAGGTCTACGTAGGGACGCACCGCTTCCAGCGTGGCGGTTGGCGCGTGGCCGCATGTATCGAGCGTGGTGTGCAGATCCTGCGCTTTACAGGCGCGCAGCAGCGCCAGCAGGAAATCGCCTTGCAGGAGCGGCTCGCCGCCGGAGAAGGTGACGCCGCCCCCCGACTCTTCATAAAAGAGGGAGTCGCGCATGACTTCTGCCATCACCGCGGCCACCGCCATAGCGCGCCCGACGATCTGGCGCGCGTCGGCGTTGCAGGCTTCGGCACATGCGCCGCAGCCGGTACACCGATCGCGCAGGGTGACCAGCCGGTCCCCGTCGCGGATGATCGCACCCTCCGGGCATGCTTCCAGGCACGCCCCGCACTGGATACACAGCTCCGGGCGGAGCATCACTTCCTGCTTAGGATGCTGACTCTCCGGATTGTGGCACCACCAGCAGCGCAGACCGCACCCTTTGAAGAACACAGTGGTGCGGATGCCGGGGCCGTCATGCAGCGCGAATCGCTGAATATCGAAAAGGAGGCCGTCGGTCACTGTCTGAATATCCCTGCCTGGCGGTGCAGTCCTGATGGCGACTAATTCTACCCGATTGCTAGCAGATTGACAATCGGCTGCGGAGGATTCGCCCGCCTGCATCTGCCGGCCAGCGACGCGGGGGCGGATCAGCGGCAGTGCGCCGGGTAGTGCTCCAGCATCTCCAGCGTCCGGGCGCGGTCAGGTACGCCGCTCGACCCCGGCGCGGTTGTGGACAGTCCGCCGACGATGTTGCCCAGCCGCAGGCAGTTCTCCAGCGGCTCTCCCCGCAAATATCCGAACACAAAACCTGCGTTGAAGCAGTCCCCGGCCCCCGTTGTATCCTGCACATTCACATCAATGGCCGGAGCGCGGTAGACCGCATCCGCCCGCCGGGCCAGGGCGCCTTTCGCCCCACACTTGACCACCACCAGCGGCACGACCGCCGCCAGGCGCTCCAGCGCTTCTTCAACTGTATCGGCCCCGGTGAGCTGCATAGCTTCGACCTCGTTGGGGGCGAAGATATCCACATGGCGCAGCGCCGCGATCAGCTCGGATGACTCCAGCGTCAGGTCGGTATGCTGACAGTCCTGGTAGACGACAAACTCGGCCCGGTTAGGGAGGCGACTCGTCTGTGGCACCTGAAAAACATAGTCCAGACCGGCCAGCATCAGGCAGCGCGGGCGAACCCGTTCCAGCTCCGCCAGCGAGATCAGCTCTTCCACGTCCTGATCGAGATAGCTGACGAAGCCGCGGTCATGCTTGAAAGAGAACGACGCCGCCAGCCGGCGCACCGGGCGCTCGTGGTGATGAAACAGACGGTTGTCGATCCCTTCCGCTTCCGCCGCCTCCAGGATGGCCCGGCTGAACAGGTCCGTACCCAGGTTGCACGTCCAGCCGGTTCTGACCCCCAGCCGGTGCAGGGCCAGCACGGTGTAGAACATCCCGCCGGGGACCAGATCGAAGGTGCTGCTGAAGATATCCTTCCCCAGTTGGGGGAATTCCGGCAGGCCGTTGAAAATCATATCAACAAAGTAAGGCCCCGTGGCCAGGACATCGTAGGGGCGGTTATTCGCGGTGGCTTCCATAGCGGCGCTAATGCCATTCTCCTATAAAGGGTGCATGAGCCTCGAGGTATTCGTTCACCAGCGCTCTGGCCCGTGAATAGGACATCACCAGCGGGTGCGCCATCAACGCCTGCACGGCCACATCTTTGGAACGGGTGCGCACAGCTTCGACCGTCAGCCGTTCGTAGTGCTTGACGTTCTGCATCAACAGCGCCTGAGACTCCGGGATATCTCCGATCGGCTGCGCGTGGATGCCGTCGCGATCAACCCGGCAGCTCACTTCGACCACATCGCCGGGCCGCATACAGGCGATCGCCCCCTCGTTGGGGACGTTGAGAGCAATGGAAAGCGGCTCCTGCGCCTCGAAGGCCTCGATAATGTCGAGGGCGACTCCGGCGTACCCTTCTCCTTCGTCGGCGGAGGGCGGCGCTTCATAGCTGGTGTGGTCGGCCTCGGCCATATCGGGGGCGTCGGGTCGGGCGTAGTGCATGTAGGTCGCGCCGCGGCGGTTGTTATAGGCGTAATACTTGCGCAGCGCCTCCGCCGGGTCGGCCCGGACATCGATCGCCCGCAGAGTCCGGAACAGGCCCTCGTTCAGGTCAACGATCTCCTCGCCGCGCGTGCGGCCATCCCCGGTGATAGCGGCGACCGCCTGTTCGGCATAGTAGTAGTAGAAGAGATATTCGTTGAGCCACACCCCCATCAGCCGCACCAGGTCCGGCTCGAAGACGCGCAGGTCGCTCGCGCTGAGGAAAGCTGGATCGGCCAGCAGGTCGGGCAGCACATCCTTCCCGTCCACCCAGGCCCGGCGCGCCCAGGACAGATGGTTCAGGCCATACACCTCCGTCTGCACGTCTCTGGCGTTGACGCCCAGCCAGCGAGCGACGGCGTGCTGGGCCTGGTTAGCCCCGTCGCAGATGCCGACGGTGTGGGAGAAGCCCGCGTCGTGGAGCGCCTGGGTGACCAGGCCGGCCGGATTGGTGAAGTTGAACATCCACGCGCCGGGGCTGATCTGCGCGATCAGATCGGCGTAGCCCAGCAGGGCCGGGATGCTGCGCAGGGCCATAGCGAAGCCGCCGGGACCGGTGGTCTCCTGCCCCAGGACGCCATGCCGCAGGGCGATGCGCTCGTCCAGGACGCGGCCCCGATCGCCGCCGGCCCGAATCGAGGTCACGATGTAGCGCGCGTCCTGAATAGCCGCGCGGGGGTCCGTTGTAGTCGTGATGGCGACCGCGCTGCCGGCGGCGCGCGCCGCAGCCCGGCAGATCTCGCCGATGATCGCCAGCTTCGCTTCATCGATATCCATCAGACACAGCTCGTCAAGATGGATACGTTCCGCGCGCCGCAGCACGGAAGTGACAAAAAGAGGGGCGCGGACACCGCCGCCGCCGATCAGGGTGAGCTTCATCGTCAACTCCTTTGCAGGGTGGGGTCATCCGTGCAGCGTGCCGGAAGTGACCCCCTGAATAAACTGGCGTTGGAACAGCACATAGATGATCAGAGTCGGCAGCAAGACGATAATCGCCCCGGCGGCCATGAGCGGCACATTGGATGCGTAGCGCCCCTGGAAGAAGGCCAGCCCCAGCGGCAGCGTGCGGAGCGTATCTGAGGAGACCACCACCAGGGCGATCAGGAAATCATTCCAGGTCCAGATGAACAGCAGGACGACCAGAGTGGAGATCGCCGCGCCTGCGTTGGGGAGCAGGACGCGCCAGAGCGCCGTCCAGATCGAGCAGCCATCCACCCGCGCCGCGTCGAGCGTATCCGCCGGAAAGCTGCTGAAGAAGCCGCGCATCCAGAAGCTGCCAAAGCAGACGCTCATCCCAATCTGTGGCAGGATCATCGCCCAGTAGGTATCCACCAGCCCGATCCCGCGCAGAAGGTAATACAGCGGGATGATATAGGCTTCCTGGGGGACCATAATGCCCAGCAGGAACAGGGCGAACAGGAGGCGGCTGAGCGGGAAGCGCATCAGCCCGAAGGCGTAGCCGGAGAAGATAGACAGGAGTGTGCCGACGGCGACGACCGGGACGGCCACAATGGCGCTGTTGCGGAAGTACCAGTCGAAGTGGGCCTGTGTCCAGGCGTCGCTGAAGTTGGACCAGCGCCATTCCGCCGGGAGGGTGAAGGCTCCTCTGGTCAGCTCCGCCGATGTTTTGAAGGCGGCGAGGGAGATGGAAATGAAAGGCAGAGCCACGATGAGCAGGAATAAAATCAGGAAAGCATAAATTGGTATGCGTCGCAATAATCGTCTGAGCCAGGCTATGAAAGCCGTTGCGGCGCTTTCCAACGTGAGGGGCCTATCTGCCGCGCCTGATGTCATTGAGCCACCTCCTCCTGATCGCTGGTGCGCGTAAACCGCAGCAGAACAGCCGAGATCGCCAGGATAAGCACCGACTGGGCGACGGCAATCGTGGCGGCATACCCGACGCGGTTGATCTGGAAGGCGTTGCGGTACAGCCAGAGGGAGGTGACCATAGTCTGATCGCCGGGACCGCCGCGCGTGGTGACGAATACCAGATCGAAGATGCGCAGGGCGGCGATGAAGGTGGTCACCAGGGCGACCGAAATCTCAGTGCGGATGCCGGGGATGGTGATATGCCGGAGCTGCTGCATTGCGCTGGCTCCGTCCACCTGAGCCGCGTCGTACAACGATTCGTCGATCTTCTGGACGCCGGCGATGAACAGGACCATGCAGAAGCCGTACTGCACCCAGGTGGCGATCAGACCGACGGCGGGGAGCGCGGCGTCGAAGTCCCCCAGCCAGGGCCGGGCCAGCGCATCCAGGCCGATGGCCCCCAGGGCCTGATTGAGGGGGCCAAAAGCCGGGTTATAGATCCAGCGCCACACGACGCCTACCACCACCATCGGCATCACATAAGGGATGAAGTAGCCAGCCCGAAACAGGCTCATGCCCCGTATCCGGCGCCGGGTCATCACCGCCGTCAGCACCAGCGCCAGCCCGATCGGGAAGACAGTGTAAAAGAGGATGAAGCGCAGATTATTGCCCAGGCCGGTTATGAAAAGTCTGTCCGTCCACAGCTCAATATAGTTAGCCAGCCCGGCAAAATTGGGAGCGCTGAAGCCGGTCCAATCGAAGAAGCTCAGGCGGACCGTGTCAAGAATCGGGAGCAGGACAAAGAGGGCGAAAATAAGGAAGGCGGGCAGCACGAACAGGTAGGGTATGAGCGCCCTGAGCCTGTTCCCCCGCTGCATCTCCCGCGATGAATCGATCATAGTGCCCTTCTGGAGAGATGACCGGCAAATCCGCGTCGCCAGTGCGAATCTGCCGGTCGGGTATCAGCAGCGGACGCTAACGGACGCCTTTTTCCAGCAGGAACGCGACATAATCGGCATTCACGACATCGACGAATTCCTCCGGCGTGACCCGCCCCGCCATCAGCTCCTGTAACGATGCCGTAATGGTGTCGTACATGGTGGGGGTGACCCAGTCCATGTAGTACCCGACGCTGTCGGTGCTATTCAGGTGATTCCAGCCCAGGACGATATCCTTCACCAGGCCGTCCTCGAGCGTAGAGGTATCAACCGGATACACCGGCAGGAACCCGGCATCCAGCAGCGCCTGAGCGGTCTCTTCAGAGTACAGGTAGTTGATGTATTCCGCGGCAAGATCGACATTCGGCGACCCGGCGCGAATGGAGAAGTCGTACCCCGTCCCGCCGACTGTCAGCTTGAAGCCGTCTTCTTCCAGCGCCGGCAGCACGAAGAAGCCGATATCCGCGCCGTGCGGGCCGGGCAGCAGCTCACCGCTCAGCCAGCTCCCGGTCAGCAGCATGGCGCCGGTCCCGGCGGAGAAGAGCTGCCAGGCGTCATCGTAACCGATACCTTCGAAGCCTTTCAGCAGCCAGCCGTTGGCGATCCATTCCTGGAGTCTGGCCGCTGCGGCGATGTTTTCCGGGATGTCAAAATCGACTTCGCCGGTGGTGAACATGAACTGGTCGTACCACTCGCGGGACGCCAGCTCGGCATTCTGGATTTCGCTGTACAGGTGAATGCCCGGCCAGGCGTCCAGATTGCCGAACACCAGCGGAGTCTCACCGGCCTCGGCCAGCGTAGCCATTGCCGCCTCAAATTCGGCCAGCGTAGTGGGGATGCTCAGGCCGTACTGTTCGAAGAGGTCGGTGCGATAGTATACGCCGACCAGCTCGGCCTGAATGGGGATTCCGTAGAAGTCGCCCTCGCCCATCTGCATCCCGTCGGGCGTCCAGCGCTGAAGGCTGGCCAGGCCGGCCGGGAAGTGCTCAAACCACCCGAACTGTTCGGCGTAGTCATCCAGCGGCTCCAGCAGGCCGGCCGCTACCAGCGCCCCCATATCGGACTGGCCCTGGTTGACCATGGCGACATCCGGGCCGTCGGGGCTGCTCAGCGCCAGGGCGGTGGTGGCCTTGAGGTCGTCCGTGCTCTTTGCCGTGCGCGCTACCGTGACGCCGGGGTGCGCTTCTTCGAAGCGGGCGATGAGCGCGTCCATGATGGCGCTTTCTTCGGGGCGGACCAGGTTATCCCACACAACCAGCGTGGTATTCCCCTGCGCAGCAAGGGGGGCGGCGAACATCCCGAGGGCAATCACCGCCACCAGGCTAAGGGTCAGGACAACAGATTGCTTTTTGAACATGCGTATCTCCTTTTAAGCTCTATAGTATTGCGGTCAGGGCGCGGCTTCACGATCGTGCGCGGTACCACCCGGCGTATTGGTGGAAGGCGGCGAAGCACTTGCGGCGGTGATCCGTCTCTTCATGCTCCCTTCTGACGTGCTGCCCCAATTGTATCTTGTCCGGGGGCGTACCGCCCAGACATATTTGTGGCGCTCTCCTCCCCCCGGCTCGCGCGCGGCGGAGACCGCCCCGCATCACGCCCCGGCCCGGACAGAGCCGGTCAGTATATATCAATCTAGAGAGTTCCTCCCGCGTTGTCAACCTGTGCGCTTTTCGATTTTGCGCTTCATCAGATCGACCTGGCATCGCCAGGCTGGCAGGCCCTGTTACAATAGAGGAGAAGCTGCTCTTTGTTTCTGTTGTGCGCTCCGGAATGAGGATGCCTGTGAAGCGTCAGAATATCTCCTCTGGGACCCGCTGGGAGGCGATAGCCGGATATTCGCGAGCGGTGCGAGTCGGGAATTTGGTGATGGTGTCTGGCACGACGGCCACCGATGACGAAGGCCGGTTAGTCGGGGAGGGGGATGTCTACGCCCAGGCGACGTTTATCCTCGCTAAAATTGAGCGGGCGCTGACCCTGGCCGGGGCGTCCATGGCTGATGTGATACGCACGCGAATCTACCTCACCGATATCTCCGGCTGGGAAGGAGCGGCGCGCGCCCATGGCGAAGTGTTCGGCACGGTCCGTCCGGCCAACACGCTGGTTGAGGTCAGCCGCCTGATTGGCGAGGGTTACCTGATCGAGATCGAAGCTGACGCCTGGGTGGCGGACGAGGGCTGAAGCCGGATGGGGGCGGATCGAGTCGCCGCGGCGGCGGGCACGGCATGGCTGGAATGCGCTGCCGGGGAGATAATCGGAGCAACTCGCGATCTATTTCAGCGGGGCGCTGTTATAAGAGTTGAATATGCAGTTTGACCGGATATCTTACAGCATTTTGCCTAAAGTCGGAATGGCCTGTCTCGATTATGATGTGACCGGGGGGCAAAGCCGGTTGGTGAGATTAGCGCTGGAATTAAGCCCGGCAGTTCCGCCAGCCTGCAGATAATCCCGGCCATGCATCGCTGGCGCGGCACTTCGTATAGCCTCTCGTCGAAGAAGAGCACCTGAATACTTAATAAGCCGATCATCCCGGCGCTGAAACAGATCTGGCGATAACCGTCAGGGTAGAAGGCAGCGACGCCAGATTCGCCCATCATGTCGAAGTCACCGGTTGCTTATCCGGTGGAGTATAATGCAGCGTTATCGTCCGTCTATAAAAAAAGGAGCAAAAGACTATGCGCCGCGCAACACTATTGGTTCTTGTAACACTTCTGGTTATGACGGCGTTTGGCGGCGCTGTCGCCCAGGAGGAGAGAGTGCTGGTCGTGGGCCTGTCGGAAGACTTCCATCGTCTTGATCCGCAGCGGGCTTACGAGCCGGGTGGTTCTCTGATTCACAAGGCTGTTTACGATACTCTTGTGACCTTCCCCTCCGATTCGGCGAGCGAGATTCTGCCGAATCTGGCCGCGAGTTGGACTATCTCTGACGACGGCCTGATCTACACGTTCATCCTGCGGGATGACGTGGTGTTCTCCAACGGGGACCCGCTGACCGCCGAAGACGTTGTCTTCAGCTTCAACCGTATGAAGAACCTGAAGGACAACCCCTCCTTCCTGGCCGATACAATCGCCAGCGTGGAGGCAGCGGATGAGCATACAGTCGTGCTGACCCTCACCCAGCCCGACTCAGCTATTCTCGCTAAGCTTATCTTTGACGCCTTCTCGGTCGTCAACGCTGAGCAGGTCCGCGCTGTCGGCGGCACTGACGCCGCCGATGCCAGCACGACGGATACAGCGGAGTTGTGGTTCAACGATAACTCGGCCGGCACCGGCCCCTACGTAGTCGAAAGCTACGAGCCGACTGTCCGGACTATCCTGGTCCGCAACCCGAACTACTGGGGCGACGCGCCATACTTTGACCGGATTATCGTCCAGAACATGCCGGAGTCGGCCACGCAGAAGCTGGCCCTGGAAGCGGGCGATATCGCCATCTCTATGGATGTTGCCCCCGATCAGGTTTCCGCCTTCGAAGCGAACCCCAACATCACCGTGTTCTCCAGTCGGAGCGACACCCTGATCTTCCTGCTGATGAATCAGGACCCGGAAATTGGCGGCCCTCTCAGCAATCCCCGGGTTCAGGAGGCCGTCCGCTACGCCCTTGATTACGAAGGGCTGCGGCTGCTGAGCGGAACGGGCACGGAGACGCCGGCGGCGATGGTGCCGATCGGTTTCATCGGGGCGATTGACCCCGCCGAGGCGCTGACCCGCGACCTGGATCGGGCGCGCGAGCTGCTGGCGGAGGCCGGGTATCCGGACGGCTTCACTACCGACCTGCGTTACCCTGACTTCAACTATATTGGCACGGAATTCGGGCTGGTCGCCCAGAAGGTTCAGGCTGATCTGGCCGAAGTCGGCATCACGGTTAACCTGGTCCCTGAAGAATTCCAGACTTCGCTGGATGCCTACCGCGCCGGGCAGCAGGGCTTCAGCCAGTGGCTGTGGAACCCCGACTACCATGACGCGCTGGACTATGTGGAGTTCCTGCCCGCCGGTGTCGTCGGCAACCGTGCTAACTGGACCGATGAAAATGCCGATCCGGAGATTCTGGCTCTGCGCGACGCTGTCCGGGTTGAATCCAATCTCGATGTGCGTAATGAGCTGTTCCGCCAGATTCAGCTCTACGAGCAGGAGTCCGGTCCTTTTGCTCCTCTGTTCCAGCCGGGCGTTCACTTCGCTTTCGACTCGGCTCTGCAGGGGTTCAACTACAATAGCCAGTGGCGTGTGAACCTGGCTTTGCTCAGCTACTAGTTCAGTACCGGCTTCCGGGAGGTGGTGAGAGCCGTTGTGGTTCTCACCACCTCAGACTGTCGCAGCACAGAGACTTCCCATGTCCCTATCGATGTACTTACTCAGGCGGCTGATTCTGGCTGTCCCGCTGGTTATTGGCATCTCGCTGGTGGCGTTCCTGATCGCCAATCTGGTTCCTACCGATCCAATGGCGGCCAACCTGGGGGAGCGCGCGGCGGCGGATCCGCAGATTGTGGCGGCTTTTCGCGCCCGCTGGGGGCTGGATGAGCCGTTGTATGCCCAGTATTTCACTTATCTGCGCAACCTGCTCCAGGGCGATATGGGCACCTCCATCCGCACCCGCCGGCCCGTGCTGGATGAATTGCTCCGTTATATGCCCGCCACAATTGAGCTGGCGACCGCCGGCATCCTGGTCGCGCTGATAATTGGCATTCCGATGGGGGTGGCCTCTGCTGTCTGGCGCAACCGCCCGATTGACTTTGTGTCGCGCATTCTGTCGCTGATAGGGGTTAGCGCGCCGGTTTTCTGGCTGGCGCTGGTGGCTTTGCTGGTGTTTTACCTGCGCCTACGCATCTTGCCGGGGCCGGGCCGTCTGGATGCGGTCCTGGCGGCCCCGCCCAATGTGACCGGCCTGTATACGATAGACAGCCTCCTGGCCAGAAGATGGGACCTGTTCAGCAACGCAGTTTCCCACCTGATCCTGCCGGCAATTGTGCTGGGCGCTTTCTCCGCCGGGCTGATCACCCGGATCACCCGCTCTTCGATGCTCGATGTCCTGTCGATGGAGTATATGACGACGGCGCGGGCCAAAGGCCTTTCTGAGCGCACTGTCATCATCGGGCATGGGCTGCGCAACGCGCTGCTGCCGGTGGTCACCGTTATCGGGCTGTCTTATTCGAATTTGCTGACCGGGGCAGTGCTGACCGAGACGATTTTCGCCTGGGGAGGGATCGGCCGCTTTGCTTACGATTCGGCGCGCAGCCTGGATTTCCCAGCCATCATGGGCGTCAGCATGCTAATCGCTCTGGTATTCGTGATCACGAACCTGATCGTTGACATGCTGTACTATATCCTCGATCCGCGAATTCACGCCTAGAAGGCCAGAAGTCATGTGGCGTACCCTGCGATTTCAGATCAAACGCAACCCCCTCATGGTGGTAGGGGTGCTGGTATGCATTGCATGGGTGGTCATCTCGATCGGGGCCGACGCCTTCGCGCCGTACGGTCCCATGCAGCAGAATATGACCAACCGCCTCCAGCCCCCCAACGGCCAGAATACATTCGGCACCGATCAGCTCGGCCGTGATGTGCTGACGCGGGTGATGTACGGCGGGCGTATTTCGCTCCCGGCGGGCCTGCTGGTGATTATCGTTGCCCTGGTTGTCGGGACGCTTATCGGCGCGGTGGCCGGATATGCCGGCGGCCTGGCGGATGAGTTGCTCATGCGGCTGGTTGAAGTCTTCATGGCTTTCCCGACCATCATCCTGGCTATGGCGATTGCCGCCGCCCTGGGGCCGAGCGTCATGAACGCCGTAGTGGCGATGGTCCTGGTCTGGTGGCCTAACTATGCCCGTATGGTGCGCGGGCTGGTCGTCAGCGTCAAATCTAATGAGTACGTCGAGGCTGCCCAGGCCATCGGCGCCTCGCATCGCTATATCCTCTTTCGCACCATCCTGCCTAACTGCCTGGCTTCGGCCATCGTCATGGCTACGCTGGATATCGGCAATGCCATCCTGCTTTTCGCCGGGCTGAGTTTTCTGGGGCTGGGTGCGGACCCTTCTACACCGGAGTGGGGGCGTATGGTCGCTGACGGCGTCAATAGCTTTGACCAGTGGTGGCTGAGCGCGTTTCCCGGCCTGGCGATCTTCACGGTCGTGATGGCTTTCAACTTCATCGGGGACGGCCTGCGCGATCTGACCGACCCGCGCCTGCGCAAATCCATGAACTAGGCGGCCCGATCGGATATGATGGGCGAGTCAACTGCCAGACGGCGGGCCTGCTCTTCGCGCGCTTCAACCAGATTGTCTAGACACGTTCCCTGCGCCTTATTTCTTGACAGGCTGGTACTTCCGGACTATAGTCAGGTTGTATAGATGAATAGCAACTTTTGGGGTTACAGACCACCAGATAGTTGTTGAGTTGTGCATACATTTGTCAGAGATGCGTCGCGGATTTGCATCTCTGTGCTCCCATTTTGTAGCGGAGCATCCGGCGGGATAAGGCTTTGAGGACGGGTGTTGTCGGACAACCCGTGTGCGGGGCTGGGCCTATCTCACCTCCAGCGTGCGGGTTGGATAACAGAGTGGTTGGGGAGCGGCAGGCGCTCAGATTTGTCGCTCTATAGAAGTAAAGTCCTTGCGGATCGTATCTATTAGAAGGAGATAGAGAGATGCAGAAACGAAGCAGTATTTTCGCCCTGATCATGGTACTGGCGCTGGTGCTGCCTTCGCTGACCACACTGGCCCAGGGTGGCGATCAGGTTACCCTGCGTGTGATCGGCCTGGAAGTTGTTCCGGACGAGCGCGAGACTCCGCTGGCGATCGCCAAGCAGGCCGTGATCACCCGGTTTACCGAAGCGCACCCGGATGTCACCATCGAGTCGCTGGAAGCGCCCCCGGAATTCGATACCCAGCTTCTGGTTGACCTGGCCGCCGGGACGGCCCCCGATGTCTGGTATCAAGACGCGTCAACTCTGGCCCGGCTGGTGGACACCGGCAATGTTGTCGATATGCGGGTCTGCCTTGATCTGGTGCCGGAACTGACGCTGGATCGCTTCTCACCCGGTTTCCTCAGCCTGCATCAGCGGGATACCGGCGAGGTCTGGGGCCTGCCTGATGGCGGCACGCCTATGGTGATATATTACAATCCGGAGTCCTTCGAGCGCGCCGGCGTCGAGCCGCCCACCTCCGATTGGACTTGGGACGAATTCCTGACCGTTGCCCAGGAACTGACCCTCGATGATCAGGGCCGCAACCGGCTTGACCCCGACTTTGACGAAGAGCATGTTGTGCAGTGGGGCTATCGCGACCGCAAGTACACGTTCGAGTGGATCTACTGGGTCTGGCAGAACGGCGGGGACGTGATCTCCCCCGATGGCTCAACGGTTGATGGCTACCTGAATTCGCCCGAAGCAGTTGAGGCGATCACCTTCCTGCGCGATCTGGTGCTGAAGTACGGCGTGGCGCCGGAGCCTTCCACGCTGGATCAGATATCGCAGGAGTTCGGCTTCCTGAGCACGTTCCTGCGCGGCGAAGTGGCGATGTTCCCGCGCGGACACTGGGAGATGGTCGGGTTGACGATTAACCCGGATTACACGCCGGGGCGCGTGGCTGTGGTGGGCAACCCCAGCAAGGTTGAAGATGCCACTGTCATCTACGAGTCGGGCTGGGTGATTAACGCCCTCGTGCAGCAGGATCCGGCCAAACTGCTGGCGGCCTGCCAGCTCGTGGAAGAGCTGACCAGTACCGCTTACCAGGACACCAAGGTCGTGACCGGGCTGGAAACTTCGGCCAACGCTGAGTCGGCTGCGGCGGCGGTGGAGGCTTCGGCCTGGCCCGAGATCGAGGCTGTGTTCACGGCTGAATCGGACGACGGTCGCGCTCCTTACGGCGCCCGCTTCGCCAACTGGCCGATCGTGGAAAGCGCACTCGACGGGATGATGGAGAATATCCTGGCCGGCGGCGATGTTGACGAAGAAATCGCCAACGCTGTGGAAGAGATTGGCCGCGAGCTGGCGCGCGCCAGCAGCAGCCAGTAAAACTCACTCTGGCAGTTCAAGTTGGGGACGGACCGCCCCTGGCCGGGCGGTCCGTCTTTGAGGAGTTAGGCTATGCAGAGCACGCCGTTGCTAGAACGTCACTTATTCACTTCTGGCCCCCGCTGGTGGCAGCGCTTCTGGGGACGATCCAACGAGCGAGTCGGATACCTCTTCATCCTGCCTTCCCTGCTTCACCTGGTCGTTTTTCTACTTATTCCGCTGCTCTTCAGCTTTTACCTCTCTTTTACAGATTGGCGCGGCACTAACTTTTACAGCGCTCCATTCATCGGCACGGCGAACTACGAATTTATGATTGGCGACCGGCGCTGGTGGAACGCCATGGGGAACTCGGCTTATTACACCTTGCTGGCAGTGCCGCTGGGCATGATTATCAGCCTGGCGATCGCCCTGGTCATGAACCAGGCCCTGCGCGGCGTCAATATCTTCCGCACTCTATTTTTCATGCCCGTTATTTCGTCGTGGGTGGCCGTATCCGTTATCTGGATTACGCTGCTGGACCCGCGGGCCGGCATCCTCAATTACGTCCTGCAATTGTTCGGGCTGCCGGGCGTTAACTGGCTGGGCGATCCGGCGACCGCTATGCCCAGCCTTGTCCTGATTACAATCTGGAAAGGCGCCGGCTTCCAGATGGTCATCTGGCTGGCCGGCTTACAGGCGATACCTAACGAACTTAAAGAGGCGGCGGCGATTGATGGCGCTAACGCCTGGCATTCTTTCTGGCGGATCACATTGCCTCTGCTCAAACCGACGACGTTCTTCCTGCTGATCACGGGCATTATCGGGTCACTGCAGGTATTTTCGTCGGTCTACGTGATCACCGGCGGCGGGCCGCGCGGGGCGACGGATGTGGCGGTGCACCGTATCTATTTGCGGGCGTTCGAGAGCTTTGATATGGGCTATGCCTCGGCGCTTGCCTGGATCCTGTTCGCCGTCATCTTTGTTTTTACGCTCATTCAGGTTGTTTATATGCGCACGCGTGAAGAATCGTTGTTCTAGCTGCGCGGCAGGTAATGTTGTACGTTTAGCTGCTATTGTTGAGTGGAGAGGTGTTATGGTAAAGCCCAAACACTGGTGGGACCTCCCGGCCCGCATCCTGGGGTACGCGATCCTGATTCTTGTAACTCTATCTATGGTCATACCCTTCATCTGGATGGTTTCAACGTCTCTCAAGCCGCGCGGGAGTGAGTTCAGCTATCCACCGCAGTTGTTTCCCACTTCTCTTGACTTCTCCAACTATCAGGACCTGTTCACGCTGGTGCCGTTCGGGCAATATTTCTTTAATACCGCCCTCGTCACTGCGTTCACTGTGGCCGGGCAGTTGTTAGTGTGCTCGATGGCCGCCTACGGCTTCTCACGGCTCAAGTTCGTGGGCCGGGATGTCATCTTCATCCTGTATCTGGCTACAATGATGATCCCGTTCCAGATCACGCTGATCCCTCTGTTCCTGATTGTGTTCGGGCTGGGGTGGATCAACACGTACCAGGGGCTGATTATCCCTGGTATCTCCAGCGTGTTCGGCATCTTCCTGCTGCGACAGGCTTTTATGGGCGTCCCGCAGGATTATCACGATGCGGCTCGTATTGACGGAGCCAGCGAATGGACGATCTTCACCCGCGTGTTCCTGCCGCTCAACGGCCCCGCGCTCACTACGCTGGCGGTGTTCGCTTTCATGGGGACATGGACGGATCTGCTGTGGCCGCTACTGATCGCCCGCAATCAGGAGATGCGCACTCTGGAGCTGGGGCTGGCTTACTTCAACGCCAACACGACTGCTTACCGCCAGACCAACTGGCCGATGGTCATGGCCGCGGCTGTAGTCGTGATGCTCCCCGTGCTCATTGTCTACATCTTCGCCCAGCGCTATTTTGTGGAAGGAATTTCGCTTTCCGGCGTGAAGGGGTAGCGCGACCCGCTTGCTGACTTGAAGATAATGCGCCCGCCGCGATCGGGTTTCGGTCGCGGCGGGCGTTTGCGTTAACTCAGGCCGGGCGGAGCCTGCCAGACGACGTGGTAGATCGCCCCGTTGGTCGCCTCGAACTGAACTTCCGGGGTATTCTCCGGCCCGCTCGTCTGCGCGATAAGCATCCCGCCCTCATCCTCGATTCGCACATTGTCGGGCGTCTCTAGCGACAGGCTTAACCGGACATCCAGCCTGCCGCCTGCTTTCACCGTACAATACACGTCAACGCTGAATCCGGCCCCTTTGAGGCGGGTGATGCCATACGTCTGGCTGATCTCAAACAGTGCAGGGGGCAGCGCCGGAGCCAGGATGAACCCCGCATCGCCGTCCGAGTCCTCGCGCTCTCTGAAGCCGATCAGGTTGCGGATTACCAGGCTGGGGAAGGTGGCTCCCCAGCCGTAGTTTTCGCAGCCATTGAGGATCGGGTGACCCTCCAGTTGCACCGGCCAGAACTCGCTGGCGACGCCGGGGATACGGTAGGCGTAGGGGGCCGGCAGCCGCCCGTCGTATCGGGCGCTCGCCGGACGGATTTCGCGAGCGTCCGTCCGCTCGTAGATGCGGTTGCCCACTTTGACCAGCTCTTCGGCGATAAAAGTGCGCAGCCCGACATTCCACCCGGCTTCGGAAAATGGCTGCCAGAAGGAGGGCCATTCCAGATATGGGGTCGGATTCTCCCGGAATATCTGAAACTTGGGCCGGACCCCTTCGATCTGTTCGGGTGTAGCGACGCCGACGGCCAGCGGAACCAGCATCATCACATCGTAATAATCCTCCAGCATGAAAGGTCGGTTTTCCCGCCCATCCCAGTCGCGGAACCAGCCGTCTACGTACATGCTGCGCGTCCGGGCGACGCGATCTTCACTCCGCTCCTGCCACAGCGCGATATCGCTTTCCGCCCCGACGATGCGGGCATACGTCACCATGGACAGCATGGCCTGAGCCATGCCGGCCTCGATATCCACCGTGCGCACGAAATGGGCCGGCGTGCCTTCCTGGGCGTCGCCGTGCAGGAAGCGCCGGGAGCCGTCCTGGCCCGATTCCCAGCTATTATCGGCGTGGAACCAGCCTTCGTCGTCGGTTCGCTCGGCAATCCACCACTCGATAAATGCCTTGAGGTGCGGATACAGCGCCGCGATCCAGGCGTCGTCGCGGTCGCGCCGGTAGATGGACTGGATGACGAGGAAGGGGAAGCCCCAGGTCGGCGCTGTGCCGCATTCCGCGCCGCTTTCGCCGATCATGTTCATGCTGCCGTCTTCGCGGCTGCACGGGACATTGGGCGTAGGGGCGTCGGCGAAGACCCCCAGGATGACCTCTTTGGCCAGCGCGATATCGGCATAGCTCAGGCACAGCGCATCCAGGCAGGTCTCGCCCAGCACCGCCCGCGGCGAATGGATTTGCATGGCGTCCCAGACGTGTTTGTAGATGCCCAGCGGGGGGCGGATCGTCATGCGGAGCGTCTCCAGATCGTACACCCAGCCGTGCTTCCAGTGCGCCGGCCAGTCGCCGACCAGCAGCGGAGCCCGGGCGTAGAACGCTTCATCCTCTGCCAGTTGCCGGGTGGCTTCCTGGATGGCAGTTTCCAGACTCCGGGTGAACTGGCGGACGGTGAACAGTTCGTTGACTCCGCGCGCCAGGCAGAGCGTCAGCAACTCGGTGGCTCCGGCGGCGACTTCCACCGGGTAGCTCATGACGGCGTAGAGAGGATCGGTGGATTCGTGGAAGCGGACGACTGCGCCTTCGTTGGATGAGCAATCGTTGGCGTAAATCCAGCCGCTCCATTCCTCAACCGACGATGTCGCTTTGTAACCGGCGCTGCGCCGATCAGCGCCAATCGCCATGACATCTCCGTAGGCCCACCCTTTGCTCACGCCAATATCATCGCCGGGCCGGTAGGAGGAGGTGATGCCGTCGCGCCCCCAGTACAGGTGCCCCGGATAGCCGTAGATATTTGTGGCGTGGGCGGTGATCTGGCGTGCGGCAGCGCCGGTATTTTCCACTTCCAGCAGGCAGATCAGGGCGTTCTCATGAGCCAGGAAGTAGCGTGCGCTGATATTCAGGCCGTCGAAGGACCAGTCGTAGCTCATCAGCGTGTGGGTATGGTAGTGCGAGACAAGCGACACTCCTCGCGCCTTGAAGTCGTCGGCGCTGTGGAATACGGCCCGGCCCCTGCCAGCAGTCCCTTCGATGCACAGGCTGAGGTGGAGAAAAGACAGATAGCTGATCGGGCGCTCCACGTCCAGCCCGTAAGGCCAGGGCATCGCGCGCGCCCACCAGCCAAAGCCCATTGGCGGCACAGTGCGGAGGATGCCGCTGCGGTTGAGCACCGTGCTGTGGTAGGGATTGTCGATGTAGCCGAAAGGGGTGTAGTCGCTGCGTGGGAATGAGGCGGGCAGGGTGAGTCTCTCCGGCGATATGGTCATGGTACGGCCACCTTTACGTCTGCGTATACGCTCGGGACGGGCACAAAGAGGAAGATGCCTGCCGCCTTCATCGACAAATAAAAGCGGCGCCTCCTATTGTGACAGAAGACGCCGCGTATGGGTAGCCTTTACGCCCGAAATTGCCGGTCTATTCAAGTGTGCGCTTCGTGCCCAAGCGTCATAGATCGACGACCCGCCTCTCAGCCAGCGCCAGTTCGACCGCTTCGACTACCCGCTGCGCCCAGATGGCATCGTCCATACTGGAGAGCGGCTGCCCACCCTTCAGGCAAACATTGACAAAATAGCGATCCTCATTGGTGATGGTGCTCTGGTAGGCCGTATACAGCCGTGAGTGGGAGATACCCCGCTTGGCTTCTACCCAATCCTGGTAGGTATAACGTGTCGTGCCTTCGGTGCCGATCACCTTAACCATGAAAGTCCACGGATCGGCTGAGAGATCGTCGGCAGCGAAGCTGGCGCACAGGTGGGCAATGCCGCCGCACTCCAGGTCCAGGAGTACCATAGCCAGGTCCTCCTTGGTGAGCTTCTCATAGTGGCGCATCGCCGTCATCGCTGTGACGCGAGTAGGGCGCCCGACCAGGTACATCATCGTGTAGATATTATGAGTCAGAATATGGCGCACCATGCCCGGGAGCGTGGAAGCTCGCTCCTCCGAATGATGGATATTATACATCACGTAACAGGAGACAACTTTGCCCAAATCGCCATTCTGGATCATGGCGCGAGCGCGAGCCAGACTCTCCTCATGGATCATATTATGGCCAGGGACGCATACCAGACCTGCCCGCTCAGCGATATGTTTCATCTCCTCCACATCAGCCACTGTCGCGGCAAGAGGTTTTTCCACCAGCACATGCTTGCCGTGCTCCAGAGCCAGCCGAGTATATTCCAGATGCGTATCCAGATCGGTGAGCACGAATACAGCGTCGATCTCCGGATCGCGCACCAGATCGGCAGGCGTTTCATAGTGGCGACACTCGTAGAGCTGGGCGCGCTCTACGGCTCGCTCGCGGGTGCGATTCCATAATCCGATAAGGCGTGCCTCAGGAATACTCTTCACTGCTTTGGCGTGCAGAATTGAGACTTCTCCTGCGCCAATAAACCCTATCCCGACAGGCTTGTTGCTTGTCATTATGATCCCCCCTTACCGCGTACTTTCGTGGGTGATATGTACCTTTATGGTATCTTCACAAAACAGTCTAGTGCATAACCTTACCAGTGTAAAGCAGTATTTCTTCAGAAAAAACGAAGATATAAACGAAGGAAGTGAAAGTAGATGGAGCCAG
>WBZO01002023.1_pt1 | contig 28329 bp, 31 predicted proteins | sample 5204261 | NCBI WGS metagenome assembly WBZO01 (sample SAMN12412400, study PRJNA552823) | activated sludge metagenome | isolation source: activated sludge from anammox sidestream of wastewater treatment plant... | place: USA: North Carolina | collected 2017-09
CAACCCGGTGCAGACGCAGCGGCGGTGGGTGGCCTTCGCCGGGGCGTTCGAGGCGGTCGCGGCGCTGGCGATGCTCGGGCGGCCGGCCGCCTAGGCGAGCCGGTCGACGAGGAAGGTCGCCGTCCCGAGGAAGGCGAAGAACCCCGAGAGGTCGGTGGCGGTGGTGAGCCAGACGCCACCGGACAGTGCCGGATCCTGCTTGAACCGCTCGAGTGCCATCGGGATCAGCACGCCGGCGATTGCCCCCACGACGGTGTTCACGGTGAGCGCGAGCATGACGACGCCGCCGAGCCACGGGTTGCCCTGCCATGCGATGGCGATGATGCCCACGGCGACCCCGGTGAACGTTCCCAGCAACAGCCCCACGCGCATCTCGTGCCAGATCAGGTGCGCCGTGTCGCGCACACCGATACGGCCGAGGGCGAGCGAACGCACGATGACCGTGAGCGTCTGGATGCCGGCGTTTCCGCCCTGCCCGCCGATGACCGGCAGGAACGCCGCGAGGATCGCGACCTGTTCCACGGTGCCCTCGAAGCGAGAGACGACCCAGGCGGCCGCCATGGCGGTGACGAGGTTCACCATCAGCCACGGCAGGCGGTGACGGACGGAGCCGAAGACCCCGCTCAGGTCTTCCTCCTCGTGCACGCCGGCCATGCGGTACATGTCCTCCGACGCCTCTTCTTCGAGGACGTCGATCAGGTCGTCGCTGGTGACGGTGCCGAGCAGACGGCCCTCCGCGTCCACGACGGGCAGGGCGAGCAGGTTGTGACGGGCGAGGAGGCGGGCGGCCTCCTCCTGGTCGGTGTGCGCGTCCACGGTGATGACGTTGCCGGTCATGACCTCGGTTACGGGCGTGTTTGCGTGCGCGGTGATGAGCGCACGCAGGTTCAGCACGCCCATCAACCGCCGGTCGGCGTCCACGACGTAGAGGTAGAACGGCTTGCTGGCGTCCGCCGGGGTGGTCCGCAGGTTGCCGACGGTTTCCGAAACAGTGAGCCACGGATCCACGGTGATGACCTGGCCGGTCATGCGACCGCCGGCGGTGTCCTCCGGGTAGTGGAGGAGTTGCTCGATCTCCAGCCGGCGGTCGGCCGGCAGGGCGTCGAGGGCGATCGCCGCGGCCTCCGGCTCCATGTCCTGGACCACGTCCGCGGCCACGTCGTCCGCCATCTCCGTCAGCGCCTCGGTGAGGGCTTCGGGGTCGAGCGCCTGGACGATCTCGGCGCGTGTGTGTGGCTCCGCGTACTCGATGACGTCCGTCAGCACGTCCGTGTCGAGCTGTGCGACCACCTCCGCCACGTCTGCCTCGTCGAGGTGTTCGAGGACGTAGGCGACCTCCGCCGGGCGGAGGTCGGCGAGGCTGTCGGCGGCGCCCTCCGCGTCCCCGGCGTCCAGGAGTTCGGCGACGGCGGAGACGCGCTCGTCCTCGATGGACTCGCGTTCCTCGCGCTCTTCGCGGTCCTGGGGGTCTTCGGGGAGCATGGTCATTGGACGATTGTCACACGGTGTCTCGTTAGGCCCATGAACGGCGGGTGAAACGGCGGAGGCCCGGCGGGTGGCCGGGCCTCGACGGGGTGGTCGCGGACTCGGCGTGGGCTAGTCGGGGCGGAACTGGGCCAGCCAGCGCTGGATGCGTTCCACCGCCCGAGGTTCCTCGTGATGCACGCTATGGCCGATGCCCCGGTAGATCTCCAGCTCGGCGCCCGGGATCAGCCGCGACATGATGACGGAGCCCCCGACCGGCGTGGTGGCATCGGAGTCGCCGACCAGGATGAGCGTGGGGATGGCCACGCCCTTCAACTCCTCGTCCATGTTGTACTCGGCGACGGCGCGCTGGGCGGCGGCCAGGCTTGGGTTGGTCGCCTCGGTCTCGTCCGCCTGCTTCATCCAGCGCGTCGTGGCCATGGCGCCAACGCGGCTGGAGGTGGCCAGCAGGAGCAGTGCTTCGGCCTTCTCCGGGAAGTCGATGACGAAGCGCTGGGAGATCGCGCCGCCCATGGAGTGCCCGGCGATGATGGCGCGCGGGATGCCGAGGGCGTCCATGAGCCCGGCGAGGTCACGTGCCCACAACGCCAGCGAGTAGGGGCCGGGCGCCTTCTCGGTCTCGCCGTGGCCGCGGACGCTGTAGATCAGGTGGCGGAAGCCCGGGAACTTGGGCAGGTCGTCCCGCCAGGTGTTCAGCGAACTGCTGATGCCGTGCGTCCACACCATGGTGCGTGTGCCCTCGCCGGCGAGTTCGTAGTCGATCGAGATGCCGTTGGCGCTGACCTGAGGCATGGCGCACCCCCGCGTGTCGCCCCTGCGCGGGGCGGATTCGGGGCGAGTATATGCCGCCGGTCGACCCCTCCGTGCGTGCTACCATCCCCCCCTCTCACCGCGCAGGAGGGACTGATGGCCGACCCCGCGATCGAGGCGCGCACCTTCCGCGACACCATGGGCCGGTTCGCCACCGGGGTGACGGTGGTGACCGTGGCCCACGGCGACCGGCTCCGCGGGATGACCGCGAACTCCTTCACGTCGCTCTCGCTCGACCCGCCGTTGCTCCTGATCTGCGTGGACCACCACGCCTCGATGCACGACCTGTTCCAGGAGGCGGACGCGTTCGCGGTGAACATCCTGGCCGCCGACCAGCAGGAACTCTCTTCCTTCTTTGCCTCCCGAGGCGAGAAGGAAGGACCGATGGGCGGGCAGCCGTTCCGGCTGGGCCCGGCCGGGTCGCCGATCCTCGATGGCGTCATGGCGTGGATGGACTGCCGCATCGAGTACCGGTACGACGGCGGCGACCACACCATCGTGGTGGGGCGCATCCAGGAGATGCAGGTGGAGCGCCCGGACGCCTCGCCGCTGCTGTTCTTCAGCGGTAAGTACCACGCGCTGGGCGAGCCCCTCTAACCCTCCGCAACTTCAGGGATCTCCCGATGCGGCCCGGCCCGCCGCCGCCGATAGCCTGTGGGCGTGTCGATTGATGCCGTCCGCGCGGCTGCTGCAGCCGCGGCCACCCCGGCCGCCGTCCCCGTGCGCCCTCGCTCGGACGCGTTCTCCTCGGTGCTGGGCCGCCACCTCGACGCGCCGCGCGCGGCGATCGACGAGGTGCGTGCGGAGGTCGCGGCGCTCCGAGGCGGTGGCGCGCTGGCGCTCGCGCTCTCGCAGGGCGCGACGGGCGGCCTCGATGCCGCCGGGTTCACGGGGATGCCGGCGTGGTTGAACGACGCGCTGGCGCAGCAGTCTACCGGTGACGAGGGCGACCCGTACGGCTGGCGCGCGCTCTCCCGCACCACGGCGGAACAGGTGATCGGCCCCGGCTACGGCGCGCTCTTCGAGCGGCAGATACAGCAGGAATCAGGCTTCCTCCCGGACGTGGTGTACGGCGTCCGTGTCTCCTCGGCCGGTGCGGAGGGCATCGCCCAGTTGATGCCGCAGTACTACCAGCAGGTCGACCGGCGTGACCCGGCCGCGAGCCTGCTGGCGGGTGCGCAGACCATGCGCGACCACCTCACGCGCTGGGACGGCGACGTGCGCCGTGCGCTCGCCTCCTACAACGCGGGCGCGGGCCGGGTGGCCGAGCTGGTCGCGGCGCACGGGGAGGCGTGGGAATCCGCGCTGCCGCAGGAGACACGCGACTACCTGTCGGCGATCGTAGGTGATGCGCGTCCGCGCTACACGGTGGGTGGGGCGTTGGTGCTGGACCCGGGGCGTGTGGCGCTGGGCGCATTCGCCCCTTGAGCGAGGCCGATGCTACGATGGCTCTCCCGGTGGTGGGTGTGGCCTAGCGGTTAGGGCGTCAGGTTGTGGCCCTGAAGATCGGGGGTTCAAATCCCCTCACCCACCCCACTCGGAACTGCTGACGTCCCGCGCATTGCGCGGGACGTTTTGTTTCTCCCACCGGCCGAGGGCGCCCCGGGCGTCGATGCTACGATGGCCTTCCCACGTCTCCGGGAGGGCCTCATGCTCCGTCGACCCCTGCTGCTCGCCGCCGTAGCGGCCGCCTGTGCGTTGCTGCTCGTCGCGTGCTCCGAGGAAGAAGAGGCGGCCCCGCCGAGCGCGGGCGTGACCCTGGCCGATCGCTGGCTGCGACTGGGCGAGGATCCTCGGGCGGACGTGCTGGTGTTCGACCGCGCGCTCCCGGCGGGGTTCTCCGACCTGCTGAACCCCTCCGCGACGGCGGACACGCCGGAGGCGGAGCGGCTGACGCTGCCGGTCCACCCGGAGGGGACGCTGCTCGGCTCCTACCTCATCCGGCGGACGGACGGCGCGAACCTGGTCTGGCTGATGTACGACCTCCCCGGCAAGACCGTGGGCGAGGTCGCGGACGTGATCGCCGGCCAGCTGGACCAGACGCCGTGGCAGGTGACCGGGGGGCAGGCGAACTCCGCCTACACGCTGGTCTCCTTCATCTCGACCCAGAGCGGTGACCTGGAGGGCACCGCGGTGGTGCAGGCGGCGCCTGCCCTTGCCACATTCGACCTCGTCGTCGATCGGGCGGGCACCGCGACCACGCTGACCGTGCCGCGCGGCGCGCTCATCCCGTTGCTGGACACCGACATCGCGGACGACCTCGCGGTGCGCGCCACGCGCCCGGGCCTCGTGACCGCGAGCGGGCTGCGGTCGGGCGACCGGATCACCTCGGTGGCCGGGACCGCCGTCTCCGACCGCGCCGCGCTCGAGGCAGCCCTGAACGCCCTGTCGCAGGGCGCCGGCTCGGTCGCCTCGATCACGTACCTCCTGCAGATCGCGCCGAGCCTCGTGGCGGCGGAGCAGCCGTTCTCGGCTCCGGCCGGTCTGACGCTCCCGACCTCGATGCCCGCGCGCGAGGTGTTCGCGCCGTACACGGTGGTGGACCACTCCTGGACGAAGGAGCCGGGCGGGTCGTTCTGGCAGACGAGCCTGGTCACCCTCGAGCGGCCGAGCGACGTCGCGGACGCCGTCCGCGCTGGCCTGGAGGCTGGTGGCTGGGAGATTACGGACGACGTGCCGGTGGGGTTTGCCACGCAGATCGCGTTCGAGCATGCCGCGGACGGGTACTCCGGCATCGTGCAGATCGACCTGCTGCCGGAGGATGAGGACTACACCTACATCGCGATACAGATCCAGACGGGCGGGACCGGGGGGAACTGACCCGCCGCCCTACGGACTCTCCCTGATCTGGCCTCCCTCCCGCACCTCGATGATCGCTGTGTCACGGGGTGCGAGGGATATGCGCCCCGGGAGGCGCGGCACGGATGCCGCGCCAGCGAGGCACAGGAGGCCAACAGATGTCGCTCCAGATCAACACGAACGTCGCCGCCATCAACGCCCAGCGGAACCTGGCGACGACCAACCGCAAGCTCGGCGGGCTCTTCGAGCAGCTGTCCAGCGGCCTGCGCGTCAACCGCGCGGCCGACGACGCTGCCGGCCTGGCGATCAGCGAGAAGATGCGCGCCCAGATCGGCGGCCTCCGCCAGGGCCAGCGCAATGCCCAGGACGGCATCTCGATGCTGCAGACCGCCGAGGGCGCGCTGAGCGAGGTGCACTCGATCCTCCAGCGAGTGCGTGAACTGGCCGTGCAGGCCGGCAACACCACGCTCTCCTCCACCGACCGCCAGGCGATCGGCGAGGAGATGGTGGCGCTGCGGTCCGAGCTCGACAACATCGCCAACCGCACGCGCTTCAACGGCCAGCAGCTGCTGACCGGCGCCATGGCGGTCACGCTCGACAGCGGCGTGTCCACCGCGGACACCGTCACGGCCACCGCGAACGGTGCGGACGTCACGGTCTCCAGCATCGACGTGAGCCGCGCCGAGGGTGGTACGACCTACACCGCGAGCAACGTCGGCGCGGTGATGACGCTCTCCACCACGGCCGGCGGCTTCACCCGGTCGGAGACGTTCACCGTGCAGGACATGGGCGCGAACGCGACCCAGGCCGTCACGTTCGAGGAGCTCGGCGTCACCATCAACCTGTCGCACGACGCGAACGCCGGGAACGTGACCGGCGCCACCATCGCCACGGCGTTCGACACCGAGACCGTGGTGACCTCCGCCAGCAGCAACGCGGTCTTCCGCGTGGGCGCCGAAGTCGGTGACGACATTGCGCTGGATTTCGCGGACATGCGCGCCACGGCGCTGGGCGACGCGAACAAGCTCGACACGCTGATCGTCAACAACAACGCGGTCTCCACCTCCGCAGAGGCGGACACGCTGCTCCAGTCCGTGGACGTGGCGATCGCCCAGGTCTCGACGTTCCGCGCGAAGTTGGGCGCGGCGCAGAACCAGATGGGTACCGCGATCAACAGCATCGCCGTGGCGGTGGAGAACCTGACGGCGTCCGAGTCCCGCATCCGCGACGCGGACATCGCGCAGGTGTCCTCCGAACTGGTCTCCCGCCAGATCATGCAGCAGGCCGGCGTGGCGGTGCTGTCGCAGGCGAACTCCGCGCCGCAGGCGGTCCTGCGGCTCCTCCAGGGCTAACCGGCCGCGCTCCGGGGAGGAGCGACCCCGGGCGAGGTGGTGTGAGGTGGGGCAGTCCCTTCGGGACCGCCCCACCGCCGTTTCCGGGGTTTCCCCGGTTCAAGCGCCGTCCCGCCCCGTCGATGATCCCCTGACGGGAGTGTGTGATGCCCGAGATGCGCGTGGGCCCCGGTCCGGCCGCCGCTGGAAGCGGCGTCTCCGCCACGTCCGCCGAGCAGCGCCACCAGCGCGGCCATCGTGACCGCGAGGAGGGCGAGCCCGAGCGACGCGGCGCGGAGGAACTCGCGCTCGCGCTGGACGAGGGGCGTCGGGCGCACCTCGTGGCGCGGTTCGAGCAGGACGCGGACGGCGCGCCGCTCGTGCGCATCGTGGACCGCGACCGAGGCGAGACGGTGGCCGTGCTGACGCCAGAGGAGCTGAGGCTGCTGGCGGAGCAGACGGGATTGCCGACGGGCCTGCTGCTGCAGGCGAAGTCGTAAGGGGGGGCGGTCATGGTCAACAACCGCATCACCTTCGGCGGCATCGCCTCCGGCATCGACACCAACTCGATCATCGATCAGTTGATGGCGATCCAGCGTCGCCCGATCGCGCTGATGCAGAACAAGCAGCTGCAGATCAGTTCGCGCGCGGACGGCCTGGGCCGCGTGGCGAGCGCACTCAGCACGCTGGCCGGACGCGCCGCGAACATCGCGAACGTGGACACGTTCCGGCAGCGCTCTGCCTCGGTGATCGCGAAGACCGAGGACGCAAACAAGGTGCAGGCGGTCGCCACCAGCGGCGCGGCGGCCGGGTCGTTCACGTTCCACGTCACGGCGCTCGCCACGCAGACACGCCTGGAGAGCACGACCGCGGTCGGCGAGGCGGTGGACGCCGGCGTTCCCCTGGACGAGGCGGGATTCGGCACGGCGTTCACACCCGGCACGTTCACCATCAACGGCACGGTGTTCACGATCGATGCGGCCACGGCGACCTCGGTTGTGAGCGCCGCCTCCGTGGGCGGGTCGTTCGATGCGTCCCAGCCGCTGGACTCCGCCGGCGGCGACATCGCCACGACCGGTGGGTCGTTCACGATCAACGGCACCACGATCAACTTCAGCGCGGAGACGGACAAGATTGGCGACGTGGTCGGCTACATCAACGCCTCCGCCGCCGGGGTCACTGCCTCGTTCGATGAGGACACCGGCATCTTCAGCCTGGTCCACAAGACCACCGGCTCGGCCGAGTCGATCACCCTCGCGGACGTCACCGGCAACTTCCTGGAGTCGATGAAGCTCCTCGACGGCGGGGGCGGCACGATCGGCACCGTCACGGCCGGCACGGACGTGAAGTCGCTGGACGACGTGATCGATGACATCAATAACGCCGCCATCGGCGTGACGGCCTCGCTGGTGAACGACGGGGCGGGGCGCCTCAACGCCCTGCAACTGACGAGCGGCAGCACCGTGCAGCTCGGGTCCGGTGCGGACACCGGCAACTTCCTCTCGATGACCAGCCTGCTCCAGTCGCCGCCCGGCACCACGCGCACGAGCCAGCGCGGCCTCGGCGGCACGGTGCTGTCCGCGGACCTGCAGGACGCGCGCTTCGCGACGCCGCTGTCCCAGGCGACCGGGTCGTTCAAGGTGAACGGCGTCGAAATCGAGTACGACGGCACGAGCGAGTCGCTCTCCAACATCATCTCGAAGATCAATACCTCCAGCGCCGGCGTGACCGTCACCTACGACTCGTTCGCCGACCGCCTGAAGGTCACGAGCGATGCCACCGGTGCGCTGGCCGTGACGTTCGAGGATGTCGACGGCAACTTCCTCGCTGCGACGGGGCTCAGCGCAGCCACGCAGACCATGGGCGAGAACGCGGCGTACTCGCTGGACGGCGGCCCCACGCGGTATGCGACCTCGAACAGCATCGCGGACGCTGTGGACGGCGTGACACTGACCGTCACGTCCACCACGACCGAGGCGGTGAAGGTGCAGGTGAACCTGCAACCGAACAACGTGGTCACCGCGGTGGAGGCGTTCGTCGCCGACTTCAACAAGGCGCTCGACACCATCGACACGCTGACGGCGTACCGGGAGAAGGCCGCGAACGGCGTCCTCTTTGGCGACTCCACCGTGCGAGGCATCGAGCAAACGTTGCGCGGGTTTCTCGCGCGGCCCGTGAACGGCCTGTCGGGCGGGCTGCGGACGCCCTCGGACGTCGGCCTCTCGTTCGGCGCCGTCGGGTCCGGCGTGGGCGATGCCAAGCGCCTGGTGCTGGACTCCGCGAAGTTGAGCGAGGCGGCCCGAAACGACCCGGAGGCGGTCGCGGCGCTGTTCACGACGTTCACCGCGGACGCCTCGCTGACGCCGGGGGGCACCGGGTCGATCGCCTCGATCTCCGGTACGCCGACCGTGAAGAAGACCGGGCGGTACGCGATCACCTCGGACGGGGTGGGGGCGCTGTCGGTGACGTTCACGCCGAACGACGGATCGGCGGCGTCCACCGTGACGGGGTCGATCAGCGCCGGCGGGACGAACACCACGCTCATCCCCGGCGTCACGCTCACCGCGGAGGCGGTCCTCCAGGCCGGGACGAACGAAATCGTGGTCGGTGCCGCGCGCGAGGGGTTCGCGAAGACGCTGAACGAGTACCTCTCCTCGCTCACCCGGAGCAGCGGCCTGCTGGCGACCCGTCAGAGCGAAATGGCGACGCAGCGCAGCGACATCGACAGCCAGATCGATCGCATCGAGGACCGCATCGCGAAGCGCGAGGAGGCGCTGGTGCGGAAGTTCACGCAGATGGAGATGGCGATCGCGCGGGTGCAGCAGCAGTCGCAGTCGCTCGCGCAGATGCAGGCACAGCTGGGCCAGGTCTCGACGAAGTAGCGGGCGCGGATCAGGGAAACCCCGACGTAGCGGCCACGGCCCGCTGCCGATGGTTGTGTCAGAGGGCAACCAGGCACCCTTCCGGCGACAACGACACAGGAGAGGCGATGCAGGCCGCGGCCCATCAGACCTACCGCAAGATGCAGACGGAGACCGCGTCTCCCGCCGAACTGATCGGCATGCTGTACGACGCGCTGCTCAAGAACCTCATGCGCGCCGAGGACGGCCTCCGCGCGAAGGAGATCGAGCCGGCACACCACGCGCTCGTCCGGTCGCAGGACATCGTCCTGGAATTGATCGCGAGCCTGGACGTGAACGGCGAGGGCGAGGTGGGGGCGATGGCCCGACAGCTCGCTCCGCTCTACGAGTACATGTACCGCCGCCTGCTGGACGCCAGCATCCGCAAGGACACGGCGCCGGTGGCGGAGGTCCGCTCCCTGGTGATGCCGCTGCGGCAGGCCTGGGCGGTCGCGCTGGAACAACTCGCATCGCAGGCCGCCTCGGGCGGGGTTCGGGAGGGATACCGTGCCTAAGACGCGCGCCGCGCTGCAATTCGAACTGCTCCGCGAGATCTTCGACCTGGCCCGCGCCCAGCGTGCCTCGCTGGAGCGCGACGACATCGAGCGGATGCTCGATCTGATGGCGGAGCGTGAGTCGATCCTCACGCGGCTGCTGCGGCTCGTGGAGGAGCCGGCGGAGGAGCCCGAGAACCTGGTCGCCTTCCCGGGCGCCGTGGACCACTCGCGGCAGGACCAGATCGCTCTGGACACCGTGATCCGCGGCATCCTGGAGCACGACCGCGAGAACGAGTCGATGCTTGCCGACAAGATGGACGCGCTGCGCGAGGAACTCCCGCGCATCCAGCAGGGACGCCGCGTGACCGCGGCGTACCGCGCCGGCACCGCTTCATAGGCGCGGTGCCGCCGCCGATGATCGCATCGCAGGGGCGGATTCCGCCCCTGCGCCACGTCTGACCGGGGAGGCACCCGTGCCCCGTCCCTCACGTCCCCCGCGCAGCGCGACGCCTCGAGGTGTCCGTTCGTCCGGTGCGCACGCCGTCGCCGGGTTCACGATCGGCCTCGTGGCGGTGGCGGGCGGGTTCCTGTTCGCCGGCCCGACCGGTGTGGGGCCGATGAGCGCAGCGGCGCGCTCCGCGGAGCAGGTCGCGGCGGTGCGGATGGCGATCGACCCGGCCACGCGGCCACGCGCGGACGTGGAGGCGGACCGGCCGCAGCCCACGGGCCCGGTGGCGTTCCACGAGGACGCGGAGGCGCTGTTCTCCAACCGCCACGCGACGCGCATCGTGGTGCCCTCGGTCGGCATCGACGCCACCGTGCGTCCCGTGGGCCTCGTGTTCCGCGGCGGGCGACTGGAGTACGACGTGCCGCGGGTAGAGGCGGGCCAGTACACGGGCACCGCGCGCCCGGGCGACCCCGGCAACGTGGTCATCGGCGGGCACGTCGCCCAGCGCGGCACGCATGGGGTCTTCGAGGCACTGCCGAAGGTTGCCGCGGGAGATGTCGTCGAGGTCTATCGAGGCGACCAGGTCTTCCGATACTTCATTACCGAGATTCGTGTCGTCGCAGCGGATGCGACGGACGTGATGGGCCACACGCAGGAAGCGACGCTGACGCTCATCACCTGCTTCCCGGACGACAACTACCGCGAGCGGTTGGTCGTCGTCGGGAGGCTGTTGTAGGGCGCTACGCGCGGCAGAGGGCCGGGCGTAGACTTGAGCAGCATGAGGAGCTTCCTGCGTGAGCGTTGATCCGTCCGGCCCGGCGCCGCTGCGCCCGGTCCACCCCATCTCCCGGCGTCCGCAGCAGACGGAGCCGTCCGTCTCCGCGCCCGCGGGGCGCCCCGAACAGCACGACCGCATCGACCTCAGTGCCCAGGCCCGAGGGCTGGCGCAGGCTGAGTCGCCGGAGGCGCGTGAGGCGCGTGTCCGCGCCCTCAGGGAGTCGGTCGCGGACGGCACGTACCGCGTCGACCCGCAGGACCTCGCGCAGCGGATCGCCGATCGCGGCGAGGCGTAGCGGTCGTACACGGCCCGGCCGCCCGAGGTAGGGCGGCCCGAACCCTCAGACCCGGGGAATCCCCCATACGGAGCGCGCAGCGGCGTCCGTAGGCTCGTTGAGCAGTCAACTTGCCGGGGGTGCGTGTTGGGCCAGATCCTTCCTCGTCTGCTCGAACTGTGGGGCAGCCTGACGCCGGTGCGGAAGGGCCTGCTCACGGCTTCCGTCGTGGGGCTCGTGGTCGCCGCCTTCGCGATGACCTCCTGGGCCGGCCGCGTGGACTACGCCACGCTCTACACCGACCTCGACAGCGCCGACAGCGGCCGCATCGTCGAAGACCTCCGCACCCGCGGCATCCCCTACGAGATCGACCGCTCCGGCGCGACGATCCGCGTGCCGCAATCGAGCGTGGACGAACTGCGCGTCGATTTCGCCTCGCGCGGGCTGCCGGAAGGCGGGCAGGTCGGCTTCGAACTGTTCGAGGGCAACGCCTTCACGGCGACCGACTTCGTGCAGCGCCTGAACTACCAGCGCGGCCTCCAGGGCGAACTGGAGCGCACCATCAGCACCTTCCCGGCAGTGGAGCGCGTGCGCGTCCACATCGTGATGCCGGAGCGCTCCCTGTTCGTGGACGACCAGCAGCCCGCGACCGCCTCCGTGGTGCTGGGGTTGCGTGCGGGCCGGTCGCTTGCACAGAACGAGGTCAACGGCATCGCCCACCTGGTCGCGGGTGCGGTGGAGGGCCTGGAGAAGAAGTCGATCACGATCCTCGACCAGCGGGGATCGATCATCTACGACGGCGCCACGCTGGACTCCGACTCCGGCATCGGCCTCACCACCACGCAGATCTCGCTCCAGCAGGAGTACGAGGCCCGCGTGGAGGCGAACGTGCAGTCGATGCTCGACCGCGCGCTCGGCCCGGCGAAGTCCGCCGTCTCCGTGAGCGCGCTCATGAACTTCGACCGCGTGGAGACCGAGCGCGAGACGTACAGCGCGCCCGAGTCCGGCACGCCCCGCTCCAGCAGCAGCGTGACGGAGACGTACACCACCGGCACGGTGGAGGGCGCGGGCCAGATCCCCGGCGCGCTGACGAACATCCCCGGCGCGAACGCGAACCTCCCGGCCGTCGAGCCGGTCTCCGGCGACAGCGCCGGCACCACCTACCAGCGGTCGGAGACCACCTCCAACTTCGAACTCGACCGCACCGTGACGCGGCAGGTGGGCACGCCCGGACGGGTGGAGCGCCTCTCCGTGTCGCTGTTGCTGGACGACACCGTCTCCGAGGAGCTCGCCCAGTCGCTGTCCGCCTCGGTCGCCGCGGCGGCCGGCGTGGACGCGGAGCGCGGCGACGCGGTCGTAGTGACGCGCGTGGCGTTCGACCGCTCCGCGATGGACGAGGCACGCGCGGCGTTCGAGGCGGACGCCTCCCGCGACCAGTTGATGGGCTACGTGCGGATGGCGCTGCCGGTGCTGGTGCTGCTGTTCGGCTTCATCTTCGTACGGATGCTCCTGAAGTCGCTCGGCTCGCGCGCTGTGCGGCCGTACGACCTGGGCTACGCGACCGGCGGCCCCGCACTCCTCGGCGCGGGCGCGGGCGGCGGCAATGTGCTCGCCGAGGTCGGCGACGGCGTGGGCGCTGCGATCCGCGCGCTTCCCCAGCCGATCGAGGTCCGCCACACCGAACTCGAGCGGTCGATCGAACGCATGGCCCACCAGAACCCGGAAGGGATCGCGGAGGTCGTGCAGGCCTGGATGCGGGAGGACTAGCCGATGGCCGCGCCGGAAATCGCTCCCATCCTCGACAGCGGCAAGAAGAACGCCTTCGCCACCGCGCGCGGCCGCCGTCGCGCGGCCGCGCTGCTGATCGCGCTCGGCCCGGAGCTGGCGGCGGAGGTGCTCCGACAGCTCCCGGATGACGACATTGGCCGGCTGACGTGGGAGATCGTCGGCATCGGCCAGCTCACCTCGCAGGAGCGCGAGGACATCCTCGCGCACTTCTATGAGAAGGCGGTGGGCCGCGACTTCGTCTCCGTGGGCGGCCTGGAGTACGCGCAGGAGATGCTGGAGAAGGCGATCGGCAAGGACAAGGCGAACGAGATCACCTCGCGCCTGGGCAAGCACGCCGGCGCCAAGCCGTTCCAGTTCCTGCAGCAGGTGGACACGAAGGACTTGGTGAACTTCCTGCGGAACGAACACCCGCAGGTGGTCGCGCTGGTGCTGGCGTACCTGCCGTCCGAGCGCGCCGCGGACGTCCTCTCCAACCTCCCCGAGGAGGTACAGCCGGAACTCTCCGTCCGCGTCGCCATGATGGAGCGCACGAGCCCGGACGTGATCGAGGACGTGGAGGCGGTGATCCGCTCCCGCCTGGGCTCCATCTTCTCGCCGCGCGCCGAGATCATCACCGCCGGTGGCATCGACTCCGTGGTCGAGCTGCTGCGCAAGGTGGATCTCGCCACGGAGAAGGTCATCCTCGACGGCCTCGAGCGCACCGACCCGGAGACGGCGAACGAGGTGCGCAAGCGCATGTTCGTCTTCGAGAACATCACACTGCTGGACGACCGCTCCATCCAGCGCGTGCTGCGCGAGGTCGACTCGAAGGACCTCGGGCTCGCGCTCAAGGGCGCCACGGAGGAGGTCCGCAGCCGGATCGTCGGCAACATGTCGGAGCGCGCCTCCAAGATGCTGCTGGACGACATGGCCGCGCTCGGCCCGGTGCGCCTCGCGCAGGTGGAGGAGGCCCAGGGCCGCATCGTGGCGGTGATCCGACGCCTGGAGGAGGCGGAGGAGATCTTCGTCATGCGCGGCGGGGAGGACGACCTCCTTGTCTAGCGAACGGCGCGGCCTCGTGCGGTCGACACGCATGGGCCCGGCCGTGGCGCTGGGCGTGGACGGCCGCATCCGCGAGCCGGACGACCCGCTCTCCGGGCTCGTCGGTGGCTCACCCGTGGAGACGGCGGAGGCCGCCTCGATCGTGGAGGAGGCGCAGCGCCGCGCGGACGAACTCGTCAGCGCCGCCGCGCGCCAGGCGAGCGCCGTGGAGGAGCGCGCCCAGCGCGAGGGGTTCGAGCGTGGGCTGGCGGAGGGCCGCGCGGAAGGCCGCGCGGAACTCGCACGAGCGCTCGACCTCGTGCAGCGTGTCGCCGCCGAGGGCAAGGCGATCCGCGACGACCTGATGCGCCGATCCGAGCGCGAGATGGTGGAGATGGTGATCGCGGCGTTCCGCGCCGTCCTCGGCGACCGGATCGAGGCAGACCCCACGGTGGTGAACGAAACCGTGCGCCGGGCGCTGGACCGCGCCGGTGCGCAGAACATCGTCCGTATTCGCGTGCACCCGGATGCCGTGGACGGCGTCTCCGCGCACCTCACGATGGAGCGGCGCGCCGCGCCGACGTTCGAGGTGCGGGCGGACGGCGCGATCGGCGTCGGCGGCTGCGTTGTCGAAACGGAGTACGGGCAGGTGGACGCGCGCCTGGACGTCCAGATGGACGAAGTGGCGCGGATGCTCCTCGAAGCGCTGCCGCAGGAGGTGGACCGTGCCGCCTGAGGCCACGCTGACCCCGGACCTGCGGCGCTATCGCGCGCTGGTGGAGTCCGCCGGAGCGATGCGCATCGAAGGCCGCGTACGCGAGATCACCGGCCTCCTCGCGGAGGTCGAAGGCGTCCCCGGACGCCTCGGCGAGATGTGCCGCATCGAGCCCGCGGACGCGGCGCCGATCGATGCGGAGGTCGTGGGCTTCCGCGGTGAGCGCGCGCTGGTCATGCCGCTGGGCGACCTGCGCGGTGTGCAGGCCGGTGCGCGCGTGGTCGCGCAGGGCGGGCTGCTCACTGTGCCGGTGGGGCCGGAGGTGCTCGGGCGGGTGCTCGATGGCCTCGGCCGCCCGATCGATGGGCGCGGGCCGGTCCTGGCCGCACACCGCCAGCCGCGCGCAGGCGGTTCGCCGCACGTGCTGCAGCGCAGCACGATCTCGCAGCCACTCTCCACGGGCGTGCGCGCGATCGACGGGATGCTCACGTGCGGCCTCGGCCAGCGTATCGGCATCTTCGCCGGCTCCGGCGTGGGCAAGAGCACCGTGCTCTCGATGATCGCGCGGAACGCCTCCACGGACGTGAACGTGATCGCGCTGATCGGCGAACGCGGCCGCGAGGTGCGCGAATTCATCGACCACAACCTCGGGCCGGAGGGCCTGGCGCGCAGCGTCGTGGTCGTCTCCACCTCGGACGAGCCGGCGCCGCTGCGGCTGAACGCGGCGTGGGTGGCCACGACCATCGCCGAGGAGTTCCGGAGCGCCGGGCTGCACGTCACGCTGATGATGGACTCCGTGACGCGCTTCGCCATGGCGCAGCGCGAGATCGGGCTGGCGCTCGGCGAACCGCCAGCGATGAAGGGCTACACGCCCTCCGTGTTCGCGCAGATGGCACGCCTGCTGGAGCGGGCGGGTACGGGCGCGGACGGCACGATCACCGCGTTCTACACCGTGCTTGTGGAGTCGGATGACCTGAGCGAGCCGGTCACGGACACGGTGCGTGGCACGCTTGACGGGCACATCGTCCTCTCGCGGGAGATGGCGGCGCAGAACCACTACCCCGCGATCGACGTGCTCCAGTCCGTCTCCCGTGTGATGCCCTCCATCACCACGCGCGAACACCGCGACCACGCCTCGCACGCGCGCGACCTGCTCGCGCGCTACCAGCGCTCGCGCGACCTCGTGACCATCGGTGCGTACCAGCGCGGCACGGACGCGGCGCTGGACGAGGCGCTGATGCGCCTCCCGGCGATCGAGGCGTTCCTGCGGCAGCGTCCGGATGAGCCGTCGCACCTCAACGAGTCGATCCGCGCGCTCGCAGCAGCCCTGGGAGAGGTGTAGCGCCGTGGCGATGCACCGCTTCCGCTTCGAGTCGCTGCTCGACCTCGCACGACAGCGCGAAGAGCAGCGCATGCGCGAGGTCGCGGCGCTGATCGTGCGCCAGCAGGCAGCGCAGGACCGCCTCGATGGCCTCGCCGCGCTCCGCGAGGAGCTGACGGAGGGGCTCGCCGCGAACGCCGTCACCGGCGTCATGGACCCCGCGCGGTACGGCGAGACCGTCGCCTACATCGAGCACCTCGGGATGGCGATGGCGGAGCAGGCACAGGCGGTGGAGGTGGCGGCCGCAGACGTGGAGACAGCGCGCCAGGCGCTGGTGGATGCACTCCAGGAGCGTCGGTCGCTCGAAATCCTCGAGGAGCGCGACGCCGCGGAGGCGGCGCTGGCGGCGAGCCGTCGCGAGGACGGGCGGGTGGATGACCTGAACACGCAGCGCTTCGCGCGCCGCGGGCAGGGAGGCGAGTGATGCTCGGACAGATCTTCGCGGGGTCGTTCTCGGTCGCGCGGCAGGCGCTGGACGGCCTGAGCCGCCGGCAGGACGCCATCGCCTCGAACGTCGCGAACATCGACACCCCCGGCTACCAGCGGCGCGAGGTGACGTTCGAGGACGCGCTGATGCAGCGGCTGGGCACGGGGACGACGCCGCTGCGCGTGACGGACGCGCGCCACATCGCGGCGCCCTCCGGCGGGTCGCCCTCGGACGGCGCGGTGCGCGAGCGGGACGTGGTCTCGTCCCGGAACGACGCGAACACGGTGAGCATCGACGAGGAGATGTTGCTCCTCGCGGAGACGCAGTTGCGGTACCAGGCGCTCACGCAGGGCGTGGGCCGGCGCCTGTCCACGCTGCGGACGGTGATCCGCGGCGGCTAGCCGCGGACGGAAGGAGGGCTCGCATGGGCCTGATCAGTAGCCTGCGCATCTCCACCAGCGCGCTGCTCGCACAGCGGCTGCGCATGGACGTGATCGCGAACAACGTGGCGAACGTGAATTCCACGCGCGGCGAGGACGGCCTGCCGTATCGCCGCCAGTCCGTGCTGTTCAGGGCGCAGGGTGCCACCTCCTCCTTCGGGGACATCCTCGGCCGCGCGACCGGCTCCAGCCGCCCCGGCGGCGTGGAGGTGGCCAGCATTCACCAGGACACCTCCGCGCCCCGCAAGGTGCAGGACCCCACGCACCCGGACGCGGACGCAGAGGGCTACGTCTACCTTCCGAACATCGACGTGACCTCGGAGATGACCGACCTGGTGGGCGCATCGCGCGCGTACCAGGCCTCCGTGACTGTGATCAACGCTACCAAGGCGATCGCGCAGAGCGCGCTGGAGATCGGCCGCCGCTAACGGCGCGGCCGGCCTGAAGGGGCCGTGACATGGCAATCAGCGGGATTCCCAGCATCAGCGGCATCGATGCCCTCGGCGCGTCCGGCGGCGTTGGTGGGGCGGGGTCAACGAAGGAGGGTGGCAACGCCTTCTCAGACCTCCTCGCTTCGCTCGGCACCGCATCGGCGGAGGCGGACCGCGCCGTGGCCGACATGGCCGTGGGCGGCGACCGCGAGCTGCACGACGCGGTGCTGTCCGTGGAGATGGAGTCGGTCGCCTTCGACCTGGCGGTGCAGATCCGTAATCGGTTGGTCGAGGCATATTCAGAGATTTTCCGGATGCAGGTCTGAGCGCATCACGCGCACGCTGGTGAGCGACACGGGATCAGGCCCGCTGGCGCGGGCTGAGAGGAACAGGACGTTGTGACCGCAGTACTGGCACCGGGGCTCATGCCCGTCCCGGCGTCGCCTGCGGCGAACGGACCCCCGGGAGGACCACCGGCACCCGCCGGCCCCGCCGGGACGTTCGCCGCACTGCTGGCCGCGGTGAACGCAGCCACGCAGATGGGCGGCGAGCCCGCTGCACCACCCGAGGGTGGTGCGCCGGGAGCGCAGTCACCGGACATGGACGCGCTGATGGCGCTGCTGGCGGGACTCACCCCCGCAACGCCGGGCGAAGAGATGGCCGGACTGACTGAATCGACCCAGACCATGCCTCTGCTGGACCGCCCCGCGGGGGTGGAGGCACTACCGACCGGGGACGAGCCCGGATCCGCTGCGCTGGAGGCGTTGATGGCCGCGCTGCTGCTGGCCCGTCCGCAGCCCGTCCCCACCGAGGAGCACTCGCTCCCCGGCGGTGACCTGGTGCTGCTCGACGTGACGGCGGCGTCCGCGGCGGTCGCCTCGATGACGGCAGAGGGCACCGAGGTCACGCAGCCGCTAGCGACTGCTGTGTTGCTCGGAGCACCGGATGCCGGTGACGTGCCGGCCTCGGTGATCGCGCAGGCGGCCGCCGTTGCGGATGCGGGGCTGGAGGCGAACGCGCCGGCCGACGAGGCGGGCGCAGAGCCCGTCGCGCTGCTGAACCCGGACCGTCCGACGACCTCGGACGGCACGCCGGAGGCGACCGTGCTCGACACGTTCGAGGCTGACGGCGTGATGTCGCGGCTAACGACGCCGGCGGACGGCGACGCCTCGGCGTCTCTGCCTGAGGCGAGCGCGCAGGTTGAGCCGGGGACGGTCGAGGTGCGGAGCCAGCCCTCGGGCGGCGAGCGCACGGCGACCGCCGTGCCGGTGACGCCACAGGTGGCACCCGCCGACACGGCGACGCGGGCTGAGCCCGTCGTCCGCACGGTGCCGGCCGCGACCGCGCCGGTGGAGGTGGCGGAGACCGTGACCGCTGCCGTCATCAACGGCGACGCCGAGGTGCACCTGCGCCTCGACCCGCCGGACCTGGGCACGGTCGACGTGCACATCGAACGGCAGGACGGCGCGATCCGGATCCGCGTGGAGGCGTCACAGGCGTCCTCGCGGGAGGTGATCGAGCGGGCGCTGCCGGCGCTGCAGCAGGCGCTGGAGTCACGCGACCTTCGGGTCGAGCGGCTGGAGGTCCGGTCGATGTCGGAGTCCGCTTCCGGGCGGTCGATGACGGACCAGGGCGGCCAGTTCGGCCGCGGCGGGCAGCCGTCGCAGCAGGACGGGACGCCGGAGTGGTCGCCGGTCGCGGCGATCGAGGGCGTCCGTCGTGACGCCACGCAGCGTCCGGTCGGGCAGCCCTCGGGCGGCCTGGACGTGATGGCGTAGGAGGCTGGGATGGTCAGCATCAACAACATCGGCAAGACGATGGAAGACGCCACCATCCCGGTGTCGCAGCGCACCACCACGCGCGATCTGGGTCAGCAGGACTTCCTGAAGATCATGATCGAGCAGTTGAAGGGCCAGAACCCGCTGGAAGGCGGCGACTCCTCTGACTTCCTCAACCAGATGGTGCAGTTCCAGTCGCTCGAAGCCATGCAGGCCATGACGAAGGCGATCACCCAGCTCACGGAGGTCAGCACGCTCGCCAACGCCGCCTCGCTCGTCGGGCGGGGTGTGTTCGCGCGCGTGCCGGCTGCCGAAGGGACGCCCGGGATGTTGCCCGGCCAGCCCGAGGACGTGGCCGGGACCGTGGTCAGCGTCTCCTTCGGCAGCACCGTCACGGTGCTGCTGGATAGCGGACGCACGATCCCCGCCGACACCATCGTGGCGGTGGGGTGATGGCGTTCTCGGTGAACGGGCCGGGCGGTGCGTACGGGCTCGGCGGCATCGATGCCGCGCGAGGTGCGACGCCGGCGCGGCCGGCGCAGGGGGACGGGTCATTCGCGATCCAGTTCTCCCGGCACGCCTCCAAGCGGATCGAAGAACGCGGCCTGTCGCTGGATCCGTCGCGCATGGCGCGGCTGGAGCAGGCGGTGGGCCAGGCGGAGGCGAAGGGGTCGAAGGACTCGCTGATCCTCCTGGATGAACTGGCGCTGGTGGTGAGCGTGCAGAACCGCACGGTGGTCACCGCCATGGACGAGCAGAGCCGGAAGGAGCACGTCTTCACGAACATCGACTCGGTCGTGATCGCGCCGTAATCGCGAGACCGTACGGGCGGCTGGACCTGTTCCAGGGGGTCGCCCGGCATCAGCCAATCGCCCCACCTCGACATGGTGGGGCAGCGATAGGGACGTCGCGTTGGGGTCGCCCCCTGACGAGGCCTCCGGGAACAGGATGACCCGACCATGATGAAGGCGCTCTTTGCAGCCATTGCCGGTCTGCAGAACCACATCACGTACATGGACGTGGTGGGCAACAACATCGCGAACGTGAACACGCAGGGCTACAAGGCCAGCCGCGTCACCTTCCAGGACATGCTCACGCAGACGATCTCCGGCGCCAGCGCGCCCACCGAGGACCGCGGCGGCACCAACCCGCAGCAGGTCGGCCTCGGCATGAAGATCGGCGGCATCGACGTCATGCACACGCAGGGCTCGCTGCAGGCGACCGGCCGTTCGACGGACTTCGCCATCCAGGGCAGCGGCTTCTTCATCGTGCGTGACGGTGCGCGCACCTTCTACACGCGCGACGGCGCGTTCGACGTGGCCGTGACCGGTGAACTGGTGAACCCGACCAACGGCTTCAAGGTGCAGGGCTGGCGCGCCGACACGAATGGCGAGGTGGACATCAACGCCCCGCTGACCTCGATCATCGTGCCGATGGGCCAGGCGATCGCCGCGCAGGAGACCACGCAGGTCACGATCACGGGCAACCTGGACTCGCAGGCCTCCTCGGTGGCGCCGGCGGACTCGTTCAGCACGACGATCGACGCGTACGACTCGCTCGGTGCCGCGCACCCGGTGACCCTCACGTACACCAAGACCGCGACGCCGAACGAGTGGAACGTCACCGCGTCGTCCTCCGACCCGACGATCAGCGCACTGGCAGTGGACACCGGCGCCGGTGGCACCACGATCCTCTTCGACGCGAACGGCCGCCGCACCACGCCGGCGCTGGGCACGCTGATGGAGATCGACGTGACGATGGCGGCCGCCTCCGGCGCCGGCAACTTCACGATGTCCGTGAATCAGGACTCGCTGACGCAGTTCGCCGGCCCGGGCACCGTCGCGCCGACGTTCAACAACGGCTTCTCCGCCGGCTCGCTCGTGTCGTTCTCGGTGGGCCCGGGCGGTGACATTACGGGCATCTTCTCGAACGGCACCACGCGGCCGCTGGGCCAGATCGCGATGGCGCAGTTCACTAACCCGGCCGGCCTGCAGCGCGCCGGTTCCAACAACTACGAGGCGACCTCCAACTCCGGCGTGCCGAGCATCGGCACCCCCGGCACCGGCGGCCGCGGCTCCATCGGCGCGGGCGTGCTGGAGGGCTCCAACACCGACCTGGCGCGTGAGTTCACCAACGTGGTGATCGCCCAGCGCGGCTTCCAGGCCTCCAGCCGCATCATCTCCACCGCCGACCAGATGCTCGAAGGCCTGGTCAACCTGATCCGGTAATCGTGACCGAATCGACACCGGACGCCGCCTTCAGTGCGCGGGTCCGGTGTCGATGATCACGAGGCGGGAGTAGTGCCTGTTGTGGCGCCTTCCGGCCGCGAGAGAGGACTGCATGGCGGGCCACCTTCCGGACTCGTACGGGCGTCTTGCCTCGTTCGCGCACCGCTACGCCCCCGGCGCGGCGGTGTACGAGCAGGGTGCCTCGCTCGACCGGTTCTTCGTGGTCCTCCGCGGACGGCTGGACTTCGAGGTCGTCGCGGAAGACGGCGACCCGGAGGTGGTGGCACAGGCGTGGCCGGGCGATGTCGCCGGCCACGTCGCCGCGTTCACGGGACGCCCGACCTCCGCCACCGCCCGTGCCTCGGGCGAGTCGGTGATCATCGCCGTCCCCGTGGATCGCGCGCTGGAGGTGTTTCGGGAGGCTCCGGAGGTGGCCATGCTCCTCATCCGCTCGTTCGCGGAACCGGACCGCGCGCGCGCCGCGCCGATCGAGCCGGAACTGCCGCCCGACCCCACGGGCGACACCGGTGAAGTGATCCGCGTGCCGGGCGAGGTGGACGAGAACTTCTTCTTCCTGGACACCGCGACCTGCCCGGTAGACGGCACCCGCTTCGAGTTCGTCCGTGTCCGCACGCGCGCCGTGCGTCCGGCGGCGCGCGACACCGACTTCCACGTCCGGTACTCCTCCGTCGATCCGACCCGGTACTCGGTGGTCGTTTGTCCGGTGTGCGGTTACGCGTCGTACCTGGACGACTTCGACGGGGTCGACGACGAAGCGCGCGTGCGCCTCTGGTCCGACCGTGAGGCGCGCATGCCGTTGCTCGCACGTCCGCTGCAGGGGCCGAGGTCGATGGAGGACGGCGTGACCGTGCTCGACCTCGCGATCCGCTGCTACGGGCTGCGGAACGCCGGCCCCGCGCGCGAGGCGGTGCTGTACCACCGCCGTGCCTGGGTGGAACGCGAGCGCGACCAGCCGCGGGCGGAAGCGGAGTGGCTCCGCCGCGCGCGTGAGGCGTACCGCGGCGCGTTCGAGCAGGACTCGCGCCTGACGGACGACTCCGCGCTGCGCGCCGCGTACCTCGTCGGTGACCTGTCGATCCGGCTGAACGAGCCGAACGAGGGAGCGCCGTGGCTGGAGACGGTGATCCGGCGCGCCGACGCGAAGTCGCAATCCGGCCTCATCCGCATGTCGCGCGACCGGCTGCATGACGCGCGCGTGCTGCTGCGCGGCGGGGACCGCGCCGCCTCCTGATGCGCGCGCTGCGGGCGGCCGCGCGGGATGACCGCGCGGTCCTGGTCGCCGCCGTCCTTGCGTTCGCGTTGCTGTCGCTGGCGCTGCGCCCCGCCGAAGCGCGTGAAGCCCCACGTGAAACGCTCGTCGTCGCCGACCTGCGCGGGCGGGCGCTGGTGCTCATCGAACCCACCGAACCGGGCGGCGCGCGCCGCATCCCGCTGCCCGGCGGCCCGCACGAGTTGCTGCGTCTCCCGGATGGCCGCGTGGTTGTGTCGCTGGAGCAGGCCGGCCAGATTGCGCTCGTCGACCTCACGACCGGCGAGGTGCGTGCGCACGCCGTCGGCGGCTACCCCCACGGACTCGCGCTGGATGCGTCCGGTGCGCTGCTGGTGACCGACCGCGCTGCCGAGGCGGTGCGACGCTTCGCGTTCGATCCGTGGGTGGAGCACGTCTCGACCCCAGCGGCCGGCTGGCCGCACGCCGTCGCGGTGACCCCGGACGGCGAGGTCGTCGTGGCGCTGGCGAGCACGGACGCGATCCAGGTGGGTCCGATGCGCGTCGACGCACCGGCGCTCTCCGAGACGGTGGCGATTGCGCCGGACGGCCGGATCGCGACGGCAGGCGCGATGGACGGCGTGGTGGCCGTGTACACACCGGACGGGCGCCCGCTCGACCGGTACGAGGTCGGCGGGCGCCCGGTGCGTGTCGCCTTCGACGCGTCAGGTTCGAAGCTTGCGGTGGCGCTGTCGGCCGGGGGCGGGGTGGCGCTGATCGAGGACGGCACGGTGCGCACCGTGCGCGTGGCGGGCGTGCCGGATGGGCTCGCGTTCTCCTCGGACGGCGCGCGCGTGTACGTGTCGGACGTGGCTGGTGGGTACGTGACGGCGGTGGACGTGCGTGACGGCGAGGTCGTCGCGGCGATCGCGGTGGGCCTGGGGACGGGCGCGATCCTCGCGACGGCGGACTGAGCGGGCGCCTGTGCGATAATCGAGGCTCCTTGTGCCTCGGTGAGATGGGAACGCGCTCTGGCCGGCTCAGACTCCTGCACCCTCAAGAGCGGGCGCCTGGTCCGCCGCGCGTGTGGCGCACCGGCATCTGGCTGGTGCGTCTACTGCGGTGAGCCGTTCTGTGACGCGCACGGCGAGCACGGCGCGGACTACCTCCAGGTGTGTTCTCGGACGGAATGCGCGACCAAGCAGCGTGACGTCGCGGCGCACCAGGAATGGGTACGCACGAACTACGTGCGCAGCCGCGCCGGCGTCTGCGTGGCGGACGACTGTCGCGAGCCGAACGAGCACGAGTGCCAGCGTTGCCGCCTGCGGTTCTGCCCGGAGCATCTGCGCGTGGGCACGGTCACGGAGCACTCCTCCGGCGGCCCGCAGCGCGTCACGATGATGCTCTGCCCGCACTGCCTCGCGCGCCGCAAGCTCTGGGACTAAGCGCGCGCGTCCACTGTCGCGACCGTGACCCCCGCAGTGCCCTCGGGCGTCCCGGCGATCAGCGTGCCGCCGCCTTCGACGACGAAGCCGCCGCCGAGGGTGCCGGCACCGCTGGCGACGGCGACCGGCACGCGCTGCTCCCATGCGCGGGCGCGTGCGGAGACCTCGACCGCGACGCTCCGGTCACCGGCGGACCACGCGATGAGTCCCGCCCCGCGCTCGCGGAGTGACGCGACGACCGACGCGACGAGGCCCTCCTCGCCCGCGAGCAGGCCGACGCTCCGGCCACGCAGGGCCACGACCGGCGGCAGCGTGTCGCCGGGCGTGAATCCGGCCGCGCGTTCGGCAGCACTCAGCACGCCGGAACGGTGCGAGGCGACGGTGCGTCCGCCTTCCACGGCGAACACGGTCTTGTACGTCGCGCCCTCGGCGCGCTCGGTCAGCGCGACGACGACGGCGACGCGTACCTGCGCCGCGAGCGCCTCGATCAGTGGCAGCGTCTCGCCCTTCGACACCGCGCGAGGGTCTGCGCCGGCGAGGTCCGGCAGCACGACGACCTCCGCGCCCTGCGCAGCGGCCGCGCGCACCAGCGCGCGCACCGATTCCATGAGGTCCACCGTCGAGGGCACCGGATCGAGCGCGATCGCAGCGACAGACGTGGTGCCGGCGGCAGTAGCGGCGGGTGTCTCGCCGGGCGTTGACGGCGTTGTGACGGAGCGCGGCGCCGCGACATCGAGGTCGATCGCGTGCACGACGATGCCGGCACGGTCGGCCGGTGCGCGCACCGCCCACGTCCCATCTGGCGCGAGCACGCCCGCGCCGCCGGCGTAGGACTCCAGGCCGGCCTCGTGGCCAACGCGGCCGGCGGAGACGACCCACGCGCCCGCCTCCGCGGCGCGCGCGGGCAGCACGATCTCCGCGTCGGAGCCGCTGCGGCCACCGCGCACCCAGCCACGCGGCGCTCCGGTGCTGATGATCAGCCTCGTGCCGTCCGCGCCGAGCGATGCGGCGTGGCGCGCGTCCAGCAGGTCGGCGCCCGCCACGAGCATGGCCGGCACGGCGCGAGGGTTGGCTGCCACGGGGCCGCTGCCCGGGACGAACCACGGCGCGGGGTGCGCCTCCGTGGCGCGGGCGACCTCCACGCCGTCCGGGGCGATGAGGACGGCGGCGTTCTGCAGCCCGCCACCGATTCGCAGCACCAGGCCGGCGGCGATGTAGCAGCGGTGCCGCTTCGCCCGCTCGCCCAGCGCGCGGAGCACATCGGCGTCCGCGTACCACGCGGTGCGCGCCACGGCCTCGCGGTCGCCGAGGTAGTGGCCCGGCACCGTGGCTTCCGGCAGCAGGATCAGGTCGGGCTCGTCGCGCGCGGCGTCATCCACGCGGCGCAGCGCCTCATCGAACGCAGCCTCGTATGCGGCGAGCGGGCTCGCCGCCAGTTGCAGGATCGCGACGCGGAACGTGTCTGGCACGGGCTAGCGTTCGCGGACGGGGTTGCGCAGGGTCATGCCGGCCACGCGCACCTCGCACACATCGCCGGGGACGATCGCACCGGTCTGGCCCGGCGTGCCGGTGTAGACCAGGTCGCCACGCTCCAGGGTGATGTACTGGGAGACGTGCGCGATGCACTTGCGGATGGAGTGGATGAGCAGGCTCGTGTCGGAGCTCTGCTGCTGGCGGCCGCTGATGAACCCGGCCACCTCGATCTTCTCGGGGCTGAGCGACGTATCGATCCACGGCCCCACGGCGGTGAAGGTGTCGCTGGACTTGGCGCGCCACCACTGGAGGTCGGCCTGCTGCCAGTCGCGCCCGGAAACATCGTTGCCCGCGGTGTAGCCGAAGACGTGGGCGTCCACCTGCGCCTCGGTGATCGCGCTCGCGCGCTTCCCGATCACCGCCACGACCTCCGCCTCCATGTGGACGTTGGTCCACCCCGGCGGCAGCACGATCGCCTCGTCCGGCCCGATGATCGAGGACGGTGCCTTCAGGAACGCCTGCGGCTCCGTGGGGGGCGTGCGCTCCCCGGCGTGGCTCTTGTAGTTGATGCCGATGGCGAGGATCTTCGTCGGCTTCGTCGGTGGGAGGAACGTCACAGCCGAGAGCGGGTAGGACTCACCGGTCGGCTGGAGGGCGCCAAATACGCCGCCCGCGACTAGGTTCGCGCGCCGTCCCTGGATGACCGCCGTGGACGTCTTGCCGTTCACCCGCACCCGCGCGATGCGCATCGTGCCGCTCCTCGAACTGCTCGAACCGTGGATGCCGCGCGCCGCGTGTCGGCGTCTGTCCCGGCGCTCGCATGCTACCAGCGCCGCCATCGCCACGCTCCGAAGGGTGCGATGACGTTTCTAGTCGATCGTTCGGCCGAGCGTCGCTGCGATCGCGTACGCCTCCGCACCCTCGCGCATCGCGTGTTCGATGAGCAGGTGGCGCAGGGTGATCGTGCCGTCCGTGATCGCGATCGCCTCATCGAGGCGGTCGAGGTCGGACATGCCGTACGCCTCCATGAACGCCTCGTGGGCGTCGTGCATCGAAGTGATCGCGTCGACCGCCTCGTGGTCGAGATCGCCGCGTGGATCGTCGCTCATCGCGATCGCCAGGTGGTGGCGTGCACCCTCGAGGTCGTCGGCAGCCAGCGCGCGCATCGCCTCGACGACGCTCATGTTGCGCGCACGCACGCGATCGATCGCGTGGCGCACGGTGCCGCCGTCCGCGAGCGCAACGGCGAGGTGTTCACTCTCGATGTCCCGGATCGCCAGCAATAGCAGGCGATGCGCGTCCATGAAGACGATCAGCGGGTCGATGGTGGCGAACGGATCGTGGATGTCGGGTGCGGTCATGCGGGCGAGTGTACGCGTGATCCCTCGCGTGATCGCCGGGTGATCGTGCGTTGTGTCAGGTGCCGGCGCACGCCCTCGGTCATGTCGTGTGCGTGCAGGTGGTCGGCGTGTGCGCGGTGATCGTGAGCGTCGATCGTGATCGCGAAATTTCCCTGCGTATCCACATGTTGACATCTTGTGAGTAAGTGCATCCGTGTTAGCATTTCGGCAACAACCCGGGGCTCAACATCGAGGTGCGATGATGGCCACTGCGAGGAAGCCCGCCGCGACGAAGACGTCGACTGCGGCCAAGAAGACCACGACTGCCAAGCCTGCGGCTCGGACCGCGGCGAAGCCTGCTGCGAAGCCGGCCGCCAAGACCACGACGCGCGCTGCGGCGAAGCCTGCTGCGAAGCCGGCCGCCAAGGCCACGACGACGCGCGCTGCCGCCAAGCCGGCCGCGAAGCCGGCCGCCAAGGCCACGACGACGCGCGCTGCGGCGAAGCCTGCTGCGAAGCCGGCCGCCAAGGCCACGACGACGCGCGCTGCTGCCAAGCCGGCCGCGAAGCCGGCCGCCAAGGCCACGACGACGCGCGCCGCTGCCAAGCCGGCCGCGAAGCCGGCGGCCCGCGCTGCGGCGAAGCCCGCTGCGAAGGCCACGACGACTCGCGCTGCCGCCAAGCCGGCCGCGAAGCCGGCGGCCCGCGCTGCGGCGAAGCCTGCTGCCAAGGCCACGACGACTCGCGCTGCCGCCAAGCCGGCCGCGAAGCCGGCGGCCCGCGCCGCGGCGAAGCCCGCTGCGAAGCCGGCCGCCCGGACCACAACGCGTGCCGCAGCGAAGCCCGCTGCCAAGCCCGCCACGACCACGCGCGCACGCGCGGCGGCGAAGAAGTAAATTCACTTCACCTCTCGGGTTGTTACGGCACACCCCCGGCATTCGCCGGGGGTGTGTTGTTTACGGGCCCGTCCCGGGCCTGCCCGCACGGGGTGCTACGATCCCCCGCGTTCGTCTCCACGGCGCACATCGGACGGAGCCGCACCTGCTGCAGCCGCGCCCCTACGACAACCTGCACCTCTACAACAGCCTCACCCGGGACGTGGAGCGCTTCCGCCCGCTCGAGGATGGAGTGGTGCGCATGTACGTCTGCGGCATCACGCCGTATGACGTGGGCCACCTGGGCCATGCCCTCGTGTACGTCGCGTTCGACACGCTGCGCCGGTGGCTGGAGTTCAACGGTTACGAGGTGCGCCACGTCCAGAACATCACCGACGTGGACGACGACATGGTGCGCGTCTCTCGCGAGCGCGCCTGC
>WBZO01002024.1_pt1 | contig 28322 bp, 25 predicted proteins | sample 5204261 | NCBI WGS metagenome assembly WBZO01 (sample SAMN12412400, study PRJNA552823) | activated sludge metagenome | isolation source: activated sludge from anammox sidestream of wastewater treatment plant... | place: USA: North Carolina | collected 2017-09
ACGGCCGGTCACCACGATCGTGTTGCCGTCGATCGCGAGGCCCTCGAGGGACATCGAGGGCGTGTCATCGAAGAGGGCATCGTTCCACCCCAGGCCATCCGTCGTGGTGAGGACGTGACCGTCGGAGGTCGTCGCGACGAAGGTGGTGCCGTCCCACTCGAGGTTCGAGACCGGATGGCCGGCGCTCGCCTGGAACGTCCAGGTCGCGCCGTCGGGCGAGGTGAACACGGCGCCCTTGTCGCCGGCCGCGATGAACAGCGTGCCGCTCGACGCGACCGCACGGAGCGTCTCGGTGGTCGGCGTCGTCGCAGCGACCGACCAGCTGTTCGGCGCCCCGGTCGGCGAGCTCATGATCGTCGAGCTCGCGCCGACCATGAAGATCTTGCCGCCGATGGCCTTCGCGCCCCAGAGGGCGGCGTTGTTCGGCGCGGTGACGGACGAGAAGTGCATGCCCGCGTCGCTGGAGTAGAGATAGCGGCCGCCGAACGTTCCCGCGGCGACGACGCCGTTGCCGACCCCAGCCACGTCCTTCGTGAGGAGGTGCGTGAACGAGGGCGACGACCGATGCAGGTCCCCGAACGTGTCGCCAGCGCCCGTTCCCTTGCCGAGCACGAGCTCGTCGCTTCCGACCCCGACGAAGCGGCCCCCGGCGAACGTGGCCGCCCAGAGCCCGCTGTTCGCCGGCACGGTCTCCTCGCTCCAGCCGTTGACCGCGTTCTTGCACGACGTGCTGATCGAGCACGTCATCACCTTGCCGCCGGCTCCGAACACCTTCATCGTGTCGGCGCCGTCGAAGGCGATGGCGTTCCAGGTGTCGGTCGTGGTCCCCGCGGTCACCGTGGCGAAGGTCAGCGTGCCCGGCGCGGTCTCCTCGGCGTGCGCCCAGAAGCCTTCGTACCCGACGAGGTGGAACGACGAGACGGGCGCGTCCGACCACTGGTACTTGCCGAACGCGACGCCGTTGATCGGCATGCCGGACACGTAGCCTGCGAATCCGCTCGGCTCCGGAGCCCACGTCGCGAGATCGGCATCGCCGGGGACGTAGAACGCGAAGCCCGCGTTTCCGTCGCCGTTCGCGGCGGTCACGACGAAGTAGTCGAGCGTGTCGTCGCCGTAGGCGATCGAGCGGAGGCGGTAGTCGTACGTGGTGACCTGCGTGTGGTGCAGGTTGTTCGCGATCGGGGTCCACGCGACGCCGTCGGTCGAGGAGAGGAGGGTGGCCCCGTCGCCGATCGCGACGAAACGCTTCTTCGCCTTGCCGCCGTACGCGACGCCGGTCAGCGTCGCCGAGACGCCGCTCTGGCGCGCCTCCCACGCCAGGCCGTCGGCCGAGGTGAAGATCTGCCCCCCGTCGCCGACCGCGACGAACTTTCCGGCGCCGTACGTGATGCCGACGAGCCCGCCGTAGCCGGGCACATGCGCGTCGGTCCACGTCGCGCCGCCGTCGGCCGAACGGAGGGCCCGCATGCCATCGCCGACCGCCACGAGCGCGCCGCCGCCCTCGGCGACGCCACGGAGGACCTGCGCGTTGTGGCGCATGTGGAGGAGGTCGAACGAGAACGCCTTCGCCGACACCTCGGCCGAGGCGGCGCCCGGACCGGCGTCGTTCCGTGCCGTCACCGTATAGAAGTACGTCGTCTCCGGCGTCACCTCCGTGTCGGCGAACGACGGCGCCTTCACGTTCGCGATGACGACCTCGGCGCCCGCGCTCGTCGCGCGCGCGACGTCGTAGCTCGCGGCGCCCTCGACCGGCGCCCACGACAGCTTCACGACGCCGTCGTCCGAGGCCGCCTTCACGGCCGGCGCGGCGAGGGCCGAGGCGCCCGGCGATGCGCCCGGCGGGCCGCCGCTCGCCGGATCGGCCCCGGGGGAGCCCGAACCGCTCTCCGAACCGCACGCGACGACGAGGCAGAGAAGACCGACGACACCGAGCATCGACTTGGACATGCCCGTCCAGGAGCACCGCGCGGGCCAACGCAAAATCCGCGAAAATCCCGCCGTCCCGCGGACCGGCTCTGCGTGCGCGCACGAACGACGCACGTGCACGCTCGCGAAGCGGCCTCGGCTTCGCCACCCGACCCGACTTCGATAAGTGACGTCCGGTCGGAGCAGGTCGTCCGGGCCGGACGTCCGGCCGGACCAACTTCGCCGGCGACGGTGGGAGCGGCACCGAAGGGCCCGGGCTCGTCACCGCCAGGTGACCCCGGACGGACGCGACCCGCAGGAGCCTCGGGGCACTTGCTCCAGCGCAAGTAGGGACCCTCGGGGCACCTGCGCCAGCGCAAGTGCGAAGGCCGCCCGAATGCGCGGGGAGGCCTATTTTTCCCTGCCCGCGCGCCCTACGCAATTTCGCATAAGATGCATTATGTCAACTAACCGAACGCCCCTGGAGAGGCCGAGGGGGCCCGCCGGATTCGAGCGGCCGCGAGCGCCTTCGTCACCTGCCAGAGCGGTTCACCTGCCGAGGAGGCCCGACGGGATCGGGACGAGCTGCAGCTCCGGCACCGGCGGGCCTCCGTCCGGGAACAGCCGCTCGAGCCGCTCGGCAGCCGCCTTGTCCCGCCGGTCACGCTCTTCCTGAGCAGCGAGCTCCGCGGCCGCGAGGCTGCGCCACGCCTCGCTCTCGGGACCCTCGACGCAGGTGCCGGAGAGCGGCTGGACCTCGCCCCCCTCGACGACGACCTCGAGGCCGCGGAGCGCGTTGTCGTGGACGGCGGTGACGCGGCGGCCCTCGACCGTGGTCTTGCCGATCAGCCACTGCGCCGCGACCCGGTCGAGCGCGACGCAGCCACTGTGCGCCGCACGGCAGGAGCTCTCGCTCCGGACGCAGAGCGCGTGCTTCTTCGTCTCGTGCCCGGGCAGCGGTCCTTCCTCGTCGAGCGCGAAGGTCGCGTCCTTCGGCGCGGAGAGGTCGATCCGGGCCGCGAGCGGCTCGCCGAGCCACGTCGCGATGAACGGCACGGGAAAGAGCGCGAGCGCCGCGACCATCGGGAACCCGAGGCCTCGCGTCTCGCCCAGCGCGGCGGCCTGCGCCTGCACCTCGCCCTCGAGGTCGTACGCCGCATCGGAGTGCGCCTCGCCGGCGCGTGCGAGCACGGACGCGTCGACGACGTTGTCCGCGGAGCAGAAACGGCAACGCACCACGCCGAGGCCGGTGACGGCGCCTCCGCACACGCGGCACGCGCTCGGCTCTCCCGCCCGGAGCGGCGGCACCGCGCGGGCGATCTCGCGGAGCCTCCGCCCGGTGCGCAGCAGCGCGAACAGAGGCGGCAGCGCGATCAGGAGCGAGAGGATCGCGGCCAGCGCCGGGAGCACGTCCGGATGCGGGACGGTGCGCACTTCGCCGAAGAGCCCCGGCCTCGGCGTGTTGCACGCACGGGTGATCGCCGCAGAAGCGACGGCAACGGCCGCCGCGAAGACGACGTGGCCGAGGATCGTCGCCGACGCGGACGCGGCGACGGCGCCGCGCAAGCCGCGGAACTGCCGGGCCCTCGCGTCCGTCTGCGAGAGCACCCGGAGCGCCGCCTGGATACGCGCGGCGACGTCCGGAGGCACGTCGCCTCGGTGGTCGCATCGACGGCACGCGAGCACCGGGCGCTCGGCCAGCGGAATGCGGCATGACGCTCCGCAGTTCGGACATGCCAGCGAGAGCACGGATCGAGGGTAACCCGAGAACGGCCGCTCTTGGATCAGCGCGCGTCGACGTGGGCCTTGATGCGCTCGGCCGCGAGCGCCTTGTCGTAGATCGCGACCTCGTCCACGAGCCCGACCCACCCGTCCTGGAACGGGCTGTCGCCCACGTAGAAGCCGACGGGCTTCGGGTTCGCCGGGCGAACGTCCGCCTGCTCGTCGACGAGCCGGCCGTCGAGGAACAGCTGCAGCATTCCGCCCGTGTAGACGGCGGCGACGTGGACCCACGCATCCCTCTGCACGGGCGCAACAGCCGTCACGCCGTCGCCGGCGACGAATCGCTCGAACGCGATCTCGCCCCCGTGCACGTACACGCTGTGGACCTCGAGCTGCTTGCCGCCGTTCTGCACCTCCTGGTCGAACAGCGCGCGGTACTGGTCGTCGATCTTCTTCGGCAGCGCCCATGCCTCGAACGTGAACGGCGCCGTCCCCGTGAAGTCGAAGACCTGGCCGAAGCTCACCCCGTCGCCCTCCCCGAGCTGGAGCGCGGCGCTGGCCCGGTCCCTGAGCGGCCCCGGGGCTCCGAGCTTTGCGGCTCCGAGGAGCGTCCCCTGGAACGTGCCCACCTCCGAGCGCACGACGTTCGAGCTCGGCCCGTCCTCGAAGCGAAAGTATGCGATCGGCCCGTCCGCGAGGACCGCCTGGGCATAGCTGCCGTCCTGCGGCGCCGCTTCGGCGGAGGCTCCATCGAGCGGAGCGCCGGCGTCGACCGCGGTCGCTCCCCCTCCCGACTCGCCGAAGCTCGAACAAGCCGCGACCAGGACGAGCGCGACGACGGAGCCGGAGCCTCTCACGGCACCGCCACGCAGTAGCGCTGCACGCGGAGCATCGGCGTCCGGGCCGCGCGCCGGGCGGTCCCGACGACCAGGAACGCGAGGGCTCGCATCGAGGTGCAGCCTACCATCGCCGGACACGCGGGCGACCGCTCGAGACGCGAGAACGCCCGTTCTCACCCGCGCCGTCGCCGGAGGACCTCGGCCATGGCCGGACAACGGGCAAAATGCGCGAGAATTGGGGGCCGCCCAGCCCGGATCGGCCCGGCCCGAGCCTTGCTCCGAGAGCGGGACGTCCGTATGGCAAAGCCTCTCACTCGTCTCGTCCCCGGCGCCACCCTCCTCTGCCTCACTGCCCTCGCCGCCTCGAGCCTCGTCGGATGCGCCGACAAGGAGGAGCACGCCCGGCTCGACGCCACGATGACGTCGGACGGCTACGCGCTCTTCGCCGTCGACAACGACCGCCAGCAGCGCAACGACGTCACCTTCCGGGTCAAGGACGCGGAGCCCGGCGCCACGTACGCGCTCCTGTACTCGCCGGACGCCCCGACGAGCGCCGGATGGTTCCAGCTCGACGTGAATTCGCGCTCGCGCTGCGGCGGCGATCTCGGGCCCCACTGCGAGATCCAGGGAGGCTTCGGCTACCTGGTCGACTTCGTGAAGGCGCCCGAGGGCGCGACCGAGATCGTGCTGCGCGACGATCGGTGCGGCTGCGATGCGAAGAACGATTCGAAGTCGTGGACCGGCCACTGGGCGGTCATGCGCATCGAGCGCACGAACAAGCCGAACCAGATGACCGTCGACGTATGGGCCAAGACGCTCCAGAGCATCGCGACCGAGCCGGACATCACCCAGCTCTTGTGATCGCATCGTCCGCGCTCCTTGACGCGCGGCGCGCGGCGGGCTCGATTGACCGCCGTGCTGACGCCGCACGTCTTCGGTGAACGGCTCGCGGCTCCGGGCGAAGCGCGCATCGTCGCGCGGCGGGTCGGCGCTCGGACGGAGCTCGCCGTCTCGCGCGCATCGAGCCCGGTGCGCTTGCTGCGGCCGAGCTTCGACGGCGCCACGGCGGCGGCGGTATGCGTCGTCACGCTCGGCGCGGGCCTCGTCGACGGCGATGCGCTCTCGATCGACGTCGAGGTCGAGCGCGGCGCGACGCTCGTCCTGTTCACGCAGGCGTCCACGAAGGTGTTCCGCGGGCACGCGACCCAGGCGCTCCGCGCGGACGTGCGCGGGACGTTCGTCGCCCTGCCCGATCCGGTCGCGCCCTTCGCCGGCGCGAGCTACGAGCAGCGCGTCGACGTCTCGCTCGTCGGCGACGAGGCGGCCTGCGTGCTCCTCGACGGGATGACCTCCGGACGACCGGCCTATGGCGATCGATGGGCGTTCGATCGCGTCGATCTCCGCACCACGGTGCGCCGCAACGGTCGCGTGCTCTTGCGGGACGCGCTCCGCCTCGACGCGCGAGACGGATCCATCGCGCGTCGCATGGATCGGTTCGAGGCCCTCACGACGCTCGTCGCCGCGTCCGCCCCGGCCGTCGCCGCGCAGATCCGCGGCTCCGAGGAGGTCACCCCGAGGCTCGCGGTCGCCGCGACCGTCCGAGACGAGCTCGCGATCGCCCGCATCGCCGCGACCTCGCCCGAGGGCGCGCTCGCCGCCGTCCGCCGCCGTCTCCGAAACCTGCCGGAAATGGGCGTCGTGGATCCATTCGGATCCCGCCACTGAAGCGGAGCCCACGCCATGCACCTCTCTCCCCGCGACATCGACAAGCTGCTGCTCCACGGCGCCGGGTTCCTCGCGCAGAAGCGCCTCGCGCGAGGCCTGCGCCTCAACTACCCCGAGGCGATCGCCCTGCTCGCCACGCAGCTCCTCGAGCTCGTGCGCGACGGCCGCCACGGCGTAGCCGACCTCATGGACGTCGGACGTCGCATGCTCGGAAGGCGGCAGGTCCTTCCCGGCGTGGCCGAGCTCGTGCACGAGGTGCAGGTCGAGGGCACGTTCGAGGACGGAACGAAGCTCGTCACCGTTCACGATCCCATCGCGCTCGAGGACGGCGAGCTCGCCCTCGCCCTCTACGGCAGCTTCCTGCCGGTGCCGGACCTCGCGGTGTTCGGCGCGGATGTGACCGGCGGTAACGGCCAAGTAGCCGCTGGTCACATCGAAGTGGCCGCGGGTGACATCGAGCTGTATGCCGGGCGGCGCCGCGTGACCCTCGAGGTCACGAGCAAGGGCGATCGCCCGATCCAGGTCGGCAGCCACTACCCGTTCGCGAAGACGAACGGCGCGCTCGACTTCGATCGCGTCGCCGCCGAGGGCATGCACCTCGACATCCCCGCCGGCACCGCGGTGCGGTTCGAGCCGGGCGAGACGCGCACGGTGACCCTCGTGGAGAACGGCAAGTCATGAGCCGGATGACGCGCGCGGCGTACGTCGCGATGTTCGGGCCGACGACCGGCGACCGGGTGACCCTCGGCGACACCGGGCTCGTCGTCGAGGTGGAGAAGGACTTCGCGTCGTACGGCGACGAGTGCAAGTTCGGCGGCGGCAAGGTGATCCGCGATGGCATGGGCCAGACGCCCGGCGTCGACGACGCGCGCGCGCTCGACGTGGTGATCACCAACGCGCTCGTCGTCGACTGGACCGGCATCTACAAGGCCGACGTCGGCATCAAGCACGGGCGGGTCAGCGGCATCGGCAAGGCGGGCAACCCCGCGGTCATGTCGGGCGTCGATCCCACGATGATCGTCGGCGTCACGACCGAGGTGATCGCCGGCGAGGGCCTGATCCTCACCGCCGGCGGCATCGACGCGCACATCCATTTCATCTGCCCCCAGCTCGCTTCCGAGGCGCTCGCAAGCGGAGTCACGACGTTCGTGGGCGGCGGCACCGGACCGGCGGCGGGCACCACCGCGACGACGTGCACGCCGGGCGCGCGGCACATCGAGCTCATGCTCATGGCGACCGACGCCCTGCCGATCAACATCGGCCTCACCGGCAAGGGCAACGCGTCGAAGCCCGAGGGCCTCGGCGACCAGATCCGCGCCGGCGCCGTCGGCCTCAAGCTCCACGAGGACTGGGGCACCACGCCGAGCGCGATCGACTGCTGCCTCGGCGTCGCGGAGGACGAGGACGTCCAGGTCACGATCCACACCGACACGCTCAACGAGTCGGGCTACGTCGACGACTCGATCGCCGCGTTCAAGGGCCGGACGATCCACACGTACCACACCGAGGGCGCCGGCGGCGGGCACGCGCCGGACATCCTGCGCGTGTGCGGCGAGCCGAACGTCCTCCCGAGCTCGACGAACCCCACGCGGCCGTTCACCAGGAACACGCTCGACGAGCACCTCGACATGCTCATGGTCTGCCACCACCTCGACCGGAGCATCCCCTCGGACGTGGCCTTCGCCGAGAGCCGCATCCGGGGCGAGACGATCGCCGCCGAGGACGTCCTCCACGACCTCGGCGCGATCAGCATCATGTCGAGCGACAGCCAGGCGATGGGCCGCGTCGGCGAGGTGATCTGCCGGACCTGGCAGACCGCGGCGAAGATGAAGGACGAGCGCGGGCGGCTGCCCGAGGAGCGCGGCCCGAACGACAACCTCCGCGTCCGCCGCTACGTCGCCAAGTACACGATCAACCCGGCGATCGCGCACGGGATGGCGCACGAGATCGGGTCGGTCGAGATCGGCAAGTGGGCCGACCTCGTCTTGTGGCGGCCCGCATTCTTCGGCTCGCGGCCGGAGATGGTGATCAAGGGCGGCTTCATCGCGTGGTCGCAGATGGGCGATCCGAACGCGTCGATCCCCACCCCGCAGCCCTCGTACATGCGGCCGATGTTCGGAGCGCTCGGTGGCGCGATCGGCGCGACGAGCCTCGCGTTCGTCTCCCAGCGCGCTCTCGCCGAGGGCAAGGTCGGGGCGCTCGGCCTGACCAAGCGCCTCTCCGCGGTCCGCGGATGCCGCGATCTGGGAAAGAAGGACATGAAGCTCAACGACGCGCTCCCGAAGATGCGCGTCGACCCCGAGACGTACGAGGTGTTCGCCGACGGCCAGCTCCTCACCGCCTTGCCCGCCTCGCGCGTGCCCCTCGCCCGCCTCTACTCGCTCTTCTGATGGGCGCGCCCTGGCTCCTCCTCCAGCTCGCGGACGGCACCTTCCCCAGCGGAGGCTTCGCCCATTCCGCCGGCCTCGAGGCGTCGATGCAGCTCGGGGGCCTCTCGGCCGTCGACGACTTCTTCGACGACGCGATCGTCCAGGCGCAGAGCGGCGCCCTGCCCTTCGTACGCGCGGCATGCGCGGATCCGGCGCAGATCGCCGCGCTCGACGACGCGTTCGACGCCACCGTGCCGCTCGCGGTGCCCAATCGATCGAGCCGCTCACTCGGCCGCTCGCTCGCGAGCGCGACGGCGCGCGTGTTCGAGACCGACGCGGTCCTCGCGATCGCGGAGCACGCGGCGCAGCGCGGACCGGCGCACCACGCGCCCGTGTTCGGCGCGCTCTTCGGCGCGCTCGGGCTGTCCACGCACGACGCCATGACCGCGTACCTGCACGGCGCCGCGCGCGGCGTGCTCTCGGCCGCCGTCCGCCTCGGGCTCTGCGGCCCGCTCGAAGCGCAGCGCCTCCACGCGTCCCGTGCAGGCGCGCTCGATGCGGCGATCGCGCGTGCCGCCGCGATCGACGTCGAAGACGTCGCGATCACCGCTCCGCTCGCCGAGCTCTGGGGCGCGCTGCACGACCGCCTGGACGCCCGCCTCTTCCAATCGTGAGGGACCGATGCACGACGATCGCGATCATCATCATCACCACCACGACCATGATCACGAGCACCCCCACACGCACGAGAAGTGGTCGGGGCCGGGCCTCTTCCGGCAGCGCGCGCCGCGGCGTCCGCGCGATTTCGGCGCGCGGGCGTTCACCGTCGGCATCGGCGGCCCGGTCGGCAGCGGCAAGACCGCGCTCGTCCTCTCGCTCTGCCGGAAGCTCCGCGATCGCATGAGCCTCGGGGTCGTGACCAACGACATCTTCACGCGCGAGGACGCCGAGTTCCTCCAGCGCAACGGGGCCCTCCCCGCGCCCCGCATCCGCGCGGTCGAGACCGGCGGCTGCCCCCACGCGGCGATCCGCGAGGACATCACACCGAACCTCGACGCGCTCGAGCAGCTGATGAAGGACTGCGCGCCCGAGCTCTTGCTCGTCGAGAGCGGCGGCGACAACCTCGCGGCGCAGTACAGCCGCGAGCTCGTCGACTTCACCATCTACGTCGTCGACGTCGCCGGCGGCGAGAAGGTCCCCCGCAAGGGCGGCCCCGGCGTCACCCAGAGCGATCTCCTCGTCGTGAACAAGGTCGATCTCGCCGCGCACGTCGGCGCCGACCTCGACGTCATGGCGCGCGACGCCGAGCGCATGCGCCAGGGCGGGCCCGTCGTCTTCGCACGCTGCAACGTCGGCGACGGCGTCGACGCGATCATCGAGCACGTCCTCAGCGCGCGACGCGACGCGCTCGCGCAGGGCTGAGCGCCGCGACGAACTCCGCCTCGACCTCGATCGGCCGCGCGGTCTCGAGGTACGGCAGCCGCCCTCCCGTACCACGCGGCACTGCGCGGGAGACCGCCGGAACGAACCTGATGCGTGCACGATGCACACGTCCGTCGAGGTAGACGTCGGGGACCCGGAAGCGCGCGAGGAACACCGCATCCGGCCCCTTCGTGCCGACCTCGAGCGCGCGGACGACGTCGACGAACCCGCTGTCGACGAACAGCTGCGCCCACAGCTCCTCGTGCTCCGAGCGCCGCGGTCGCTGCATCGTCGCGACCGCGCTCGCGAGGGGCCGCCACGAGTCGTCGCCGCTCGCGACGATCGACAGCGCCACCTTCGTGTCGTCGATCGGCGGCGACGCGAGCGGGGTGGTCGTGACTGCGAGCTCCTCCCACGTCGAACAACGACCGACTTCGGACATCGCCCCGTACGTACTGCACGGCGTGTGCCTCGGGCCGAGCCGCGGGATCTCGCGGGCTTGCCTCGCCTCAGGGGATCGCTTCGATCCCTGATCTGAAGCAGCGAGCCCTCAGTCGAGATCCGTACGGAACTTCCGCTTCCCCGAGGGCGGGGTCGCGGGCGCCGAGGACGCCGGCGACGCCGAGGCCGTCGGGGCCGCGCTCGCGCGAGGTGCGCCCGCGGACGCGGAGGCCGTGCCGGCCGCGCCCCGCTTGGTCGTCGGAGCCGGAGGCGCCTTCGCGACGTGCGCGTCGGCCGTCGGCTCGGCGCTGGACGCCGTCGCGCTCTCGGTCGCCGATGGCGAGGCGCTCGCGACGGTGGACGGCGGTGCGACGACGGGCGCCTCGGACGGCGGAGCGCTCACGACGCTCTCCGCGCTGCTCGACGCGGTCGTCTTCACGTCGTCTCCCTTGCGGGTGCCGAGAGCCGCGCCGCCGATGGCGACGAGCGCGACTCCCGCGGCAGCGGCGAAGAGCGGGGTGCGCGAGGCGGGGCGCTTCGCAGGCGCGGCCTGCACCGCCGCGGGCGCGGGTGCCGGCGGAGGCGTGGGCGGAGCCGCCGAGGTCCGCTCGAGCGCCATGGCCGACGCGGCAGCGGCGGGAGGATCGCTCGCGGACGCCGCGATCGCATGCGGGTTGCCCGACCATGCGACCGGGGTCCCGGCGCTCGGCCGCGAGATGTCCGCGGCCTTGAGCGTGCCGCCGGACTCGAGCTTCGGGTGGCTCTTTGCGGCGACCGAGGCCGGCGTCTGCGACGGCAGGGCGACCGTCCCCCCGGGCCCGGCGCCGGCCGGCGTCACGGGCGTCACCGGCCCGCTCGCCACCGGCGCGGGCGGAGGCGCGCTCGGCAGCGAGATGGTGAAGGCGAGGCTCGAGCGCCCGCGTGCCCTCCCCCACTCCGCGATCGCCTCCTGGTACTCGCGCGCCGACGCGTAGCGCTGATCGCGATCGCGCGTGAGGCCCTTCATCACGATGCCCGAGAACGCCTCTTCGAGCTCGGGCCGGAGCTCGCGGATGGCGCGCGGCTCCTCGAGCACGATCTTGAAGAGCAGCTCGTTGAGGTTCGCCGCCGTGTACGGCAGCTCGCCCGTGAGCGCGCGGTAGAAGATGACGCTCGCGGAGTACAGATCGCTCCGCCCGTCGACCTCGCGCGCGCCCTTCGCCTGCTCCGGGGACATGTAGAGCGGCGTGCCCATCATCATCCCGGTGCTGGTCATCTGGGCCGGGTCGTTCGCGAGCGGCTGGATCTTCGCGATGCCGAAGTCGAGGATCTTCACGATCTCGCGGCGGCGGTTCGGCATGCGGGCGAGGAAGACGTTCGCCGGCTTCAGATCGCGGTGGATGACGCCCGCGTGGTGCATCGTGCCGAGCCCCTCGAGGATCTCGAAGGCGATCGGCGCGAGCTCGTCGGGGGTCATCGTGCCCGCAGAGATGCGGTCCTCGAGGCTCATGCCCTCGAGGAACTCCATCACGATGTAGCGCTCCCCGTTCTCGAGGTCGCCGAGGTCGAGGACGTCGCAGACGTGCGGCGAGCCGATGCGGGCCGCCGCGCGCGCCTCACGCTCGAAGCGCTGGGCGAACTCGGGCAGCGAGGCGACCTGCTCGTGAAGGACCTTGATCGCGACCCGCCGATCGATGCGGACGTTCAGGCCCTCGTAGACCGTCCCCATGCCGCCCTCGCCGATGCGGCGAACGACCCGGTACTTGTTGTCGAGGATCTGACCGAGCTCGATCGGCATGGGACGGGATCGGGTAAGTCTATCTCCGCCTCAGGGCGGCGTCACGTCGTCCACCTTGGGGACGTTCGGCGAGGTGGGATCGATCTCCACGTCGAGGCCGTTTTCCTGGGCATCGCGCTCGAAGCGGAAGGCCCGGATGGAGCTCTTGGTGCCGAACCCGTCGTCCGTATAGAGCTCGATGGTGTAGGTCACGCCCTTCTCGATCATGCCCGGGACGGTCATGGTCAGCTCGGGCGTCTTCACCGACGGGACGCGGTAGAGCGCCACGACGCGCCCCGAGCTCGCGTCCGCGACGCGGACCTCCACGCGCTTTCCCTGGAAGTCGCCGAGGTTCTTGAGGCGCGCGACGAAGGCCTGACCGACCTCGCGCGGCGGCGTCGGATCGTTGAGGTAGGAGAAGGACGTGTTGTGGTCGAACGCGATCACGAACGTGCCGTCGTCGCTGCGGGAGCTGTCGTCGAGCGGCAGGCGCCAGGCGTGATCTCCGTTCGGCTTCGGAGTCACGTCGTAGCCGGGCACGCCGTCGTGGTCGGCGAAGAAGTCGAGGTGGAAGGGGCCGTTCTGCTTCGGGACGGCGCGCCTCGCGAAGATCGACGCCTCCTCGCCGCCGAGCGGGACGATGATGCCGCGCGACTGGAGCACGTTCGACGCGTCGACGACGCGGTACTCGAAGTACTCGTTCACGTGGGACTTCATCCCGCGCACGGTGAAGCGGAGATCGGAGAAGTTGCTCGACGTGATCTCCGCCTTCTGGAACCGATCGAGATCGGTCACGGCGAAGCAGGACGTCGAGAGCGCAGCCGCGAGGACGAGGGCGAGGCGCGCTTTCATCAGAAGGTCACCCGGAACGGATACCCGAGACGGGCGGCCTTGGCCTTGTCCCCCTTGGTCTCGCCGCCGCTGCCGCCGAAGAGGTACCAGGCCGCGCCGCCGACCACCGCGAGCCCTCCCACGACGAGGAGCACGTCGGTGACGCGGACGAACGTCTTCGCCGTCGCGCGGTCGTCGTCGAGATCGAAGCTGCGCGGGCACACGTCGTTCGGGCAGCGGTCTTCGATGTCGTTCGTCTTGCCCAGCGCGATGACGCCGGTGACGGTGCCGGCGACGAGGAGGGCCGCGCCGCTGCCCATCAGGATCCACGGACCGGGCCCGGGGCCCTTCGCGGTCTCCGGCGGCGGCCCGGGCGGCAGAGGCCGTGGCGGCTCATGCAGCGTGAAGGCGTGGCGATCGCGCGATCCCGCATAGGCCTCGAGCTCCCAGACCGCGTCCTCGTACCCGAGCAGCTTCGCGGTGATGACGTGGTGGCCCGGCCGCACGCCGATCTCGATCTTCGTCGTCTGCGCCGGACCGTACGCGTTGGTCACGCGCGCGCCGCGCACCGGGATGCGCTCGTCGAGGATCGTGACGCCGGGACGATCGAATTCGAGCGTGAGGCGGACGACGCCGACCTGGAGGGTCTGCAGGTCGCGGACGATCTGGGCGCGCTCCTCGGGATCGATGTTGGGCACCTCGCGGAGGTACCGGGAGTAAGCCTCGATCGCCTCGCCGTCGCGTTCGAGGCGCATGGCGCAGAAGCCCATGTTGCCGAGGATCTTCGGCGACCCGGAGAGATCGAAGGCGGTCTTGAACTCGCGGTAGGCCTCCTCGACCTTCTCCCCTTCCGGGTCCTGGAGGAGCGCGACGCCTGCGCGGAAGTGCTGCTTGGCCTCGTCGCTGATCTCCGCGCTCGCGGCGGGGCTCTCCGCCTTCGGCGCGGGGCTCGCCGTGGTCGGGGCGGGAGCATCCTGCGCCCGAGCGACGACCGGAGAGCCGAGCACGGCAACCATGGCGGCGGCGGTCAGGGAGCGAGCGAGTGGACGGAACGACGGGTGCTGCGTGACGGCGATCATGTTCGTTGAAAACCCCAGAGCTCTTCCTTCTGCGCGCGCGTGAGGAGCTGCTTCATCGCTTCCATGAGCGGGCGGCCCTCGTGGAGCACGTAATACACCTGTTCGGTGATCGGAACCTCGACACCGAGCTTCTGCGCCACCTGCCAGGCGGCCTTCGCCGTGAGGTAGCCCTCGGCCACCGTGCGCTGCGACGCGAGGTACTGCTTGGCGTCGAGGCCCTCGGCGATCTTCGCGCCGAGCGCGCGGTTTCGCGACAGCGGGCCGGTCGCGGTGAGGATCAGGTCCCCGACGCCGGAGAGGCCCATGAACGTGAGCGGCTCGCCCCCCATGGCCACGCCGAGGCGCGCCATCTCCGAGAGGCCGCGCGTGATGAGGGCCGCCCGGGCGTTGGTCCCCAGCCCGAGCCCCTCGCACACGCCCGCGGCGATCGCGAGCACGTTCTTCAGCGCCCCGCCCAGCTCGACGCCGATCGGGTCCTGGCTCGTGTACACGCGGAACATCGGCGTGTGGAGCGTGTCGGCGATGTCCATCGCCGCGGCGGCGTCGCGCGAGGCGACCACCACGTCCGTCGGCAGTCCGGAGGCCACCTCTCGCGCGAAGCTCGGGCCCGAGAGCACGACGAGCGAGTCGCGCTTCACCTTCGGGATGCTCTCCGCGACGACGTCGAGCATCAGCTTGTCGGTATCGGTCTCGATGCCCTTCGTCGCGATGACCACGCGCGCGTCGGCGGGGACGTAGGGGCCGACCGCGGTGGCGACGCTCCGGAGGAACGCCGAGGGCGGCACGAAGATCACGATCGAAGCGCCCTCGAGCGCCTGCTTCGCGTCGTTCGTCGCGACGAGGTTCTTCGGGAGCGCGATGCCCGGCAGGAAGACCTTGTTCTCGCCGTGCTCGCGGATGTCCTCTGCCACCGCGGCCTCGTGCGCCCACAGCCTCACGTCGTGATCGAGCCGCGCCGCGTGCGCCGCGAGCGCCGTTCCCCAGGCGCCTGCGCCGATGACAGCTATTTTCCGCGGTATCACGGGCGCAGCTTACCACCGCCGCGCGCTGGCTGGCGCGGAAGCTCAGCGCGGCTGCGGCGAGGATGCCAGCGCGTCGGTCACGAGCTTCGAAGGCGTCTCGCTCGCGATGCACCAGAGCTGGTGCGCCGCACGCGTCGCGCCGACGTAGAGCGCGTGGCGCGCCTGCGGCGTATCCGGGTAGCTCGCCTGGGTCGTCTCGAGGAGGATCACCTCGTCGAACTCGAGGCCCTTGGTCTGGCGCACGTCGGTGATGTCGAAGCCCGGCTCCCACGTGAAGTCCTGCCTGCGGACGCGGCGCACGTTGGGGACCTCCGCACGGATGAGACCCTCGTAGTAGATCTCCGCCTGCTGCGGGAACCGCGAGAGGAGCGCCACGTTCGCGTCCGGCTCGTTCGCCGCGAGCTCGCGCAGCGCGTCCGCCAGGAAGGCGACCGCCTCGCCCGCCGAGGCGAAGTCGAACAGCTCCACCGGGGGACCGTTGCGCGTCGCGATCGGCTCGGCCTCGTGCGCGAAAGGACCGAGCACCCCGCGCGCGAACGTCGTGATCTCGGCGGTGGAGCGGTAGCTCACCTTCAAGGGCTCGATCATGCCCGCGCCGCCCGGCACGCCGAGCTCCTTCAGCGTCGCGTCCCAGTCGAACGCCTCGTGCTGCTCGTCGTCCTCGCGCATGCGCTGCGCCATGTCGCCGGCGAGCGTGACCGACAGCTGGCTCGGGTCGGAGCGCCCGTCCTCGCGCGTGCCGGCCGCGACGTCGAGGAGGACCTTGAGCTCCACCGGGCTCGCGTCCTGCACCTCGTCGACGAAGAGGTGCGCGACGTTCAGCGGATGGCCCTCGATGTCGAGGAGCGGCCCGCGGATGGACTGGAACAGCCGGAGGAGCAGCGCGTGGTCCTCGGCGTCCACCGACGGGGTCTCGCCGTCGCGCTCGCCCTCCGCGCGGATGCGCGCCTGGCGGACGCCCCACTCGTGCACCTGATCGAGCTGTCCCTGGCCGAAGTACGGAGCGAAGAACGCGTCGAGCCGCTCGCGGCTCGTCGTGATCTCGTCCCACGCCGCGAGCACGTTGCGCGTCTCGGAGCGAAGCTCCTGACCGAGGTTCTCGACAGCGCCCCGGGTGACGTCCGGGAGCGTCGACGCCGGGCCGATCTCGTCCTTCTGGCCGAGCTCGCGCTTGCCCGCGAGCCACTGGGCGAGCTGGGTCACGCGCCGGTCCGCGACGCCCTTCGTCGCGTCCCAGGCACGCACCACGCGATCGCCGTCGGGCCACTTCGGCATCGCCGCGCGCACCTTCGTGTCGACGCGCGCCAACAGATCGTTCGAGACGGCCTCGATCGCCTTCAGCATCGCCGGATGGGACTTGAGCCGCATGACGAGCGGCGGGGTCTCGTCGCTCACGGAGCTCGGGAGCTTGGGGAAGAGATCGTGGACGACGCGCACGGCCCAGCGCGCGAACGTCATCACCGGGACGCCCTCGACGCCGAGGCCGGGCAGGACGCGGCTCGTGTAGTGGATGAGCGCCTCGTTCGGCACGATGACGAGCATCTTCGTCGGACGGAACCGGTGCGGGTTCGACGCGAAGAGGTACGCGACGCGGTGCAGGCCCACCGTCGTCTTGCCGCTGCCCGCGCTGCCCTGGATGGCCACGAGGCCCGCGCCGGGCTTCGTGATGAGCTCGTACTGCTCCTTGTCGAGCATCGCGGCGATCGCGGGGAGGAGTCGATCCGGCGACGCCGACCGTGCCTCCTTCGCCGCGGCCTGTTTCGCGCGCTCGCCGGCGTCCTTCGTCGGCAGGCGCAGCCGCGCGGTGTGCTCGGCCGCGCGACGCCAGCGGCCGTCGGTGTCGCGCACGAAGGTCCCCTGCGGAGAGGTCACCTTCCGCAGCTCGCCGTCGACGATCGCGACCGATCGGCGCGCGAGCACCTCGCCCTCGACGAGCTGATCGCCGAGCGTCTCCTCGTACGAGTCGCCCTCGCGGTAGCGGTAGAAGATCCGGCTCACCGGCGCGTTGCGCCAGTCGACGATGCGGATGCCCGCGGCCGGATCGAGGTATTGCTTGCCGCCGACGAGGACGTCACGGCGCCGCTCCCTCCCCTTCACCGTCTCGACGAGCCGGAGGTGCGCGAAGTAGGGGCTCTTCCGATCGACCGCCCCGGCCGCGCCCTTGCCGCGGTGCGCACGGAGCGCCCCGAGCTGGTGCATCTGGTCGAGGAGGGCGGGCAGGTCCTCGGGCTTGGCGGAGGCCGCGAGATCACGGAGCTCGACCAGACGGCGATCGTCCTCGGCCAGCGACTCGGCGAGCGTCGGACCGTTGGGCGGCGGGATGGTCGAGGGCCGCTCTTGGCCGGAAGCCGGACCTTCCGCCAGGGCACGGCTCACGACCTCGAGGAGCCTGAGCTCCTCGCGCACGATCGCGCTCGCCTCGGCATCGTCCTCGAGGCCGGGGACGAGCTGGTTCGGTAGTTCTCGCGGTTCGGTAGGCTGCGCCAAGGGAGCCGGGGGACATAGCAAACGTCGCTCCCGGCCTCCAGGCCTGCCTTGGTCAGAGGATGAGCTGGTCGCCCAGCGTGAGCACGCTGAGCTCGACGCCCTTCAGCTTCGCGCACTGCTTCTCGACCACGGCCTGGAACGCCGGCTTGATGTGGTAGAGCAGCGTCGGGAGATCCTTCGGGCTCTTGTACTTGTCGAGCTCGGGCCTCAGCGTCTGCGGCGTGTGATGCCCGCTGACCGTCGCGAGGCGCTGCTCCTCGTTCGGGAAGCTGACCTCCATGAGGAGCGCGCGCAGGTCCTTCTCCGCGTTGAGGACCTTCCACAGGCGGTTCGTCGGACCGGTGTCGCCGCTGTACGCGATCGACGCGCCGTTCTTGTCGATGACGAACGCGCTCGTGTCGATCGTGTGCGTGACCGCGATCGCGCGTACGCCGAAACCGCAGACCTCCGCGCGCTTCTCGAGCTCGAGCACGCGGTAGGAGATCGTCGGCTCCTTCTTCGACGGGATCGCGGCGAAGTCCGGCCAGAGCAGCCCGTTGAAGAAGTGCTTCTTCAGCACGTCGATCGTGGGCTTCGTCCCGACGATCGAGAGCGGCTTGCACCCGAACTGGGCGCGGTTGTCGGCGATCGTCGCGAGGTCGCGGATGTGATCGAGGTGGGCATGGCTCACGAGCACCGCCTCGAGCTGGTACTGCAGCTTCAGATCGAGGCCGCTCGTGAGCGAACCGGCGTCGATCGCAAGCCGCTCGTCGAGGAGGAACGCGCACGTTCGATGCTTCGGAGTCTCGCCGCCATGACAGCCGACTACGCGCAGCTGCAAGGGGTTCTCCGGTTCCGGACGTGGCGGACCATCGGCTCCACGAGCTTATCCCCTCGATTTCCGGCAAGTCAAAAACGGCTCCGGCGCGCGCGCCCGCCGAGCCCATCCGCGTGCGCCTGCTGGCGCGCGTGAGGCGCCCTCCTATAGAATCGGCGGCATGCGCATGCGAACTCTGGCCACTTCGACTGCCGTCTGCCTCGTCGCGCTCGCCGCCTGCGGTGGAGAGACGCCGCCCCCGAACGCTCCCACGTCGGGCTCGAACGAATCGTCGTCCTCGTCGAAGGATTCGTCGACGGCCGGCGACAAGAAGGACGACGGCGCCGCGAGCACCGGCAGCGGCGCCGGCAACGAGCCGAAGGGCGCCGTGAAGGTCGGCGACAAGGCACCGTCGTTCTCGATCGACTCGCTCAACGGCCAGGGCAAGGTGGCCCTCGCGCCGGGCAAGGTGACGATCGTCGACTTCTGGGCCACGTGGTGCGAGCCCTGCAAGAAGTCGTTCCCGAAGTACCAGGAGCTCTACGTGAAGTACAAGGCGAGCGGCCTCGAGATCGCGGCGGTCTCCGTCGACGACGAGAAGGGCGAGATCCCCGCCTTCGCCAAGACGCACGGCGCGAAGTTCCCGGTCGGCTGGGACAACGGCAAGAAGATCGCCGACAAGTGGAAGCCCGAGAACATGCCGTCGGCGTACATCGTCGACAAGCAGGGCGTCGTCCGCCACGTGCACAAGGGCTACCATGACGGTGAGGAGAAGGAGATCGAGAAGGAGCTCAAGGCTCTCTTCTGATCACCGATGATGCGATGAGCAGGCGAATCGAGCTCGGGCTCGGCCTCGCGACGGCGGGCCTCCTCTCGTGCAGCCTGCTCGTCGACACGAGCGGCCTCAGCGACTCGCCCGACGGCACGCCGAGCGACGCAGCCGCTCGCGACGCGAGCGCCGACGCCCCGGCGCTCGCGGACGGCGACACACCGCCGGCCGACGCCGCCACGGACGCCTCCGTGCCGGACGCCGATGCCGGCGCTCCGTGCGTCGGGCCCGGATGGTTCTGCGACGACTTCGAGGGCGTGCTCGGCGCCCGCTGGTCGAGCAAGGACGTCTCCGGCGGGACGGTCACGCGCGTCGGCGACGCGAAGAGCGGGGCGTTCGCGATGCAGGCGCAGGTCGATGCGCTCCCTGGGACGAACTACGCGAACATGGTCACGGTGCTGCCCGCGGCGCCCTCCCGGATCGCCTGTGATTTCGAGCTGAAGGTGATGGACGTGCCGTCGAACGGCGAGATCGACGTCATCGACATCGTCACGAAGTCCGGCGGCGTCACGCAGAGCCTCTATTTCGCGTCGTTCGACGGGAAGTGGGGCGTCTACGAGTACACCGACGCGGGCGGCGGCAACGCCGTGGACCGCGGGCAGCCGTCGACGCTCGCTCCGGCGATGGGGCAGTGGTCGCACGTGCACGTCGAGACCGACTTCGCGACGCTGTCGATGACGATCGACGGCATGGCGGCGCCGCCGCTCACCGGCATCACGCCGCTCCCCGCGTCGACGCGCAGCATCTCCTTCGGCATCACGTATGCGTCGGGCGCCCAGTCGGCGGCGCTCCTCGTCGACGATCTCGCCTGCGCGCTCGGCCCCTGAGTCGACCCTTGCACCGCCGGCGGCGGCTGCTACCTCTCCGCGCGTGGTCCTCGTGCAGAGCGGAGCCCAGACCGCACCGTGGGCGGAGCCGGCGTTCGTCAGCGCGGTGTTCGCGCGGCAGATCCCTCCCGAGACGCCCGTGTCCTTCGACGGCGGACGCTCGTGGCTCGCCGCGTGGCAGGCGGCGCAGTCGCTCCACGCGCGCGGCGACGACGGCATCGCGGCGGTCGTCCCGACGCACGTCGAGGGCTGGTCGATGGGCGCGGGCTACGCCGCCGTCTTCTCGGGCCTCTTCTTCGCCGGCCCCCTGTCGATCGGCTCGTGCATCGCGGCGTTCGATCCGGGCGGCAAGCCGATCCCGATGCTCGTCTTCATGACCGTGGCGCTCGTCCTCGGTCCCCTTCCGATCGCGGCGATGGCGCTCCTCGGTCTGCAGAACCTCCGGCGCGATCCCGCGAAGCGCGGCAAGGGTCGCGCGGTCTTCGCGCTCGTGGTCGCGGCCATCCTCGCGGTGCCGAGCCTGGTCGGCCTCGTCGTCACGCTCGCGCGCGCGCTCTTCGGCTGACCGGCTCGGGTACGCCCGGGCGGTACCACCCGAAGCGGTTCGGCCTCCGGAACGCGAGGAGAGAGAACGAGATGCTCACGTCGAGCGACCGCACCTCGTGCCACCAGCCGGCAGGCAGGAACAGCGCCTCGCCCGGCTCGAGGACGACGCGCTCGAACGCGACGTCGCGGTCGTCTTCGACGTAGAACCCACGCGCGCGGTCGCTCAGGGCGGCCTGGTACGGCGGTGCGAGGAGGAGCTCCTTCCGCCCGTGGATCTGGAAGAAGAGGATGTTCGTGGTGTCGTGATGGAGCGGCGTGACGGTCCCCTTCGGACCGAGCCATAGAGACGTCGCGCCACGCAGTGCGTCCGGATCGAAGTACCCGGGATCGACCACGATGCGTCGGAGCAGACGATCCATGCCCGGCCGCTCCATCGCCTTGCTGTGGGCGACCAGGTAGAAGTCGTTCGTCTCGCCCGCGGCGAGGACGCGATCGACGAACCGGCCGATCGTGGTCCTCTTGAAGTGCTTCCGGAAGTTCTCGTCGTAGCGCGGGTCGCCTTCCCTGCCCTCGGTGACGCGCACGACGACGTCGCCGACCTCCCGCTTCATGTCCTCGGGCGTCCAGAGCCTCCAGCCCTTGGCTGCATCGGTGAAGACGACGGGCTCGTTGTTCGCCCAGTAGCGCGCGAAGAACTCGGCCGCGGGCGGCTTCGTGCGCCGCTCGATCGTCGCCCCGCCGCGCAGCTCTCCGCGGAGGCGCGCGTAGAGGTCGCGCCGGCGCAGGCGATCGCGCAGCGCGACCACCGCGTGCATCGCCGGGGACGTCGCGATGTCCCGGACCGTCCTCCGCGCGAGCGCGCGCGGCACGCCGTGCTCGACGAGCGCGTCGACGAGCACCCCGGGGGCGATGCCGTCGGCGACGTTCTCGGCGATCCAGGCGCACCACTCGGCGCCGAGCGCCTTCACTTCCGCGGAGGCGCCGGCTGAGGCGGCGGCTCCGCCGACGCACCCGCGTCACCGATCGGCGGCGCCTGCGGCGGCACGATCGTCTGCGCCGGCTCGGGCTGCGGCGGGATCTGCGGGGGCGGTCCGCTCGGTCCGCGGCTGTCCCCGCATCCGAAGACGAGCGCGGCGGCGGCCACGCTCACGAGCGGCGATGTCCTCGGCGGCGGGCTCGGCCGGCGTGCGCGCTTCTTCATGGCGCACGAGCGTATCAGAGGCACGTGGGCGTGTCGGTCTCGCGGAAGCTCGCCGGCTCGAGATGCGTCTCGAGCGCGATCGTCCCCGCGAGCCTGAACGCGCACGGGCGCTCGGCCGTCGCCGACCTCGTCTCGCCCCCGAGTCGGACGGTGAACGCGAGATCGCGCGCGAAGTCGGCCGTCACGTGCTGCGGTCCCGGAGCCGAGGCCCCTGCCGCGCCGGGGACATCGACGCCAAGCGTCACGTCGAGCTTCGCGCTGCAGCTCGTCGACGGCGTGGCGATCGACTGCACGTCGACGTCCATCACCGCCGGGAGCTCTCCCGTCTTCGTGGTGCGGAGGTCCTCGAGCGGGACGGTGAAGGAGAGGACGCGCGTCGTGACCCGTCCGTCGCCGATGGTGCACGAGACCCGCGCCGAGGCGGGCATCGGCACGACGGTGGACGTATCCGACGCCGGACGGCCCCCGCTCGAATGGATCGAGCCCTGGCAGCGCCACGCCGTCGCCGCCGGATCGCCGCCGGACGCGAGCGTCGCGTCGACACGCCCGTCGAGCGACGAGTCGAGGGCCACCGATCCGCCGGTGCTCGCCTGCACGGTCACCGTCTTGTGGTCGCCCGGCTCCTCGCAGTCCGGCGGCGCCCCGCAGGTGCTGACGGTGAGGACTCCCGCGTACGGCGCGAGCGCGCGGGCCAGGCGATCGAGCTTCATGCTTCCTCTCTCTCGCAACCTCGGTGCCGGGGCGGAGCCCGCGGAAATCGGCTCGTTTTCCGTACCGGATCGCCGGCGAGCCTGATCGCCGTGTCGCGACCCTGGATGGAAGGACGAAGCCCCGATGTCTCGTGACACCGGGGCTCGCCTTCGCTGCGCGAGTGGCGCGGCGCTTCGATCAATCCATGTCGAAGTCGCCCATGCCGCCCATGCCACCCATGCCGCCCATGCCGCCCATGCCGCCGCCCGCACCGGCGCCGGCCTTCTCCTTCTTGGGCTTGTCGGCGATGAGCGCCTCGGTCGTGAGCATCATGCCCGAGACGCTGGCCGCGAACTCGAGCGCCGAGCGCACGACCTTCGCCGGATCGATGACGCCCGCCTTGACGAGGTCCTCGTACTTCTCGGTCGCGGCGTTGAAGCCGAACGAGCCCTGGCCCTCACGGACCTTCTCGACGACGACCGAGCCGTCCTGGCCCGCGTTCTTCGAGATCTGGCGGAGGGGCTCCTCGACCGCGCGGCGGACGAGGCGGACGCCGAACGCCTGCTCGCCCTCGAGCTTGAGCGCGTCGAGCGCCTTGCTCGCGCGGAGCAGCGTGACGCCGCCGCCCGGGACGATGCCTTCCTCGACCGCCGCGCGCGTGGCGTGGAGGGCGTCCTCGACGCGGGCCTTCTTCTCCTTCATCTCGGCCTCGGTGGCCGCACCGACGTTGATGACGGCGACACCGCCGGCGAGCTTGGCGAGGCGCTCCTGGAGCTTCTCGCGGTCGTAGTCGCTGGTGGTCTCCTCGATCTGCTTGCGGATCGTCTCGACGCGCGCCTTGATCTCCTTCTGGCTGCCCGCGCCGTCGACGATCGTGGTGTTGTCCTTGTCGATCGAGACGCGCTTGGCGGTGCCGAGCTGCTTCACGGTCATGGTGTCGAGCTTGACGCCGAGGTCCTCGCTGACGACCTCACCGCCGGTGAGGATGGCGATGTCCTTGAGCATCTCCTTGCGGCGATCACCGAAGCCCGGCGCCTTGACCGCCGCGACCTTGAGGGCGCCACGGAGCTTGTTGACGACGAGCGTCGCGAGCGCCTCGCCCTCGACGTCCTCCGCGATGATGAGGAGCGGACGACCCTCGCGCGCGATCTGCTCGAGCAGCGGGATGATGTCGGCCATCACGCTGACCTTCTTCTCGCTGATGAGGATGTACGGGTTGTCGAGCTCCGCCGTCATCTTCTCCGTGTTGGTGACGAAGTAGGGCGAGAGATAGCCGCGGTCGAACTGCATGCCCTCGACCACCTCGAGCTCGGACTCCATGCCCTTCGCTTCCTCGACGGTGATCACGCCTTCCTTGCCGACCTTCTCCATCGCGTTGGCGAGCATCTCGCCGATGGTGGTGTCGCCGTTGGCGCTGATGGTGCCGACCTGCGCGATGTGCTGCTTGTCCTTCGTCGGCGTCGCGAGCTTCTTGATCTCGGCGACCATCGCCTGCACCGCCTGGTCGATGCCGCGCTTGATCTCCATCGGGTTGTGGCCGGCCTCGACGAGCATCAGGCCCTGCGTGTAGATGGCCTGCGCGAGGACGGTCGCCGTCGTGGTGCCGTCGCCCGCCTTGTCGCTCGTCTTGCTCGCGACCTCGCGCACCATCTGCGCGCCCATGTTCTCGAACTTGTCGGCGAGCTCGATCTCCTTGGCGACGGTGACGCCGTCCTTGGTCACGACCGGCGAGCCGAAGCTCTTCTCGATGACGACGTTGCGGCCCTTCGGACCGAGGGTGACCTTCACCGCGTCGGCGAGGAGGTTGACGCCGTGGAGGATGCGGCCGCGCGCGCTGCGGCTGTAGACGATCTGCTTGGCGCTCATGGTTCTTCTCTCCTGGTGCTCAGGGCTGGATCACTTGGTGAAGACCGCGAGGACGTCGTCCTGGTTGAGGAGCACGAGCTCCTCGCCCTCGACCTTGACCTCGGTGCCCGAGTACTTGCCGAACAGGACCTTGTCGCCCTCCTTCACGTCGAGGGGGATCGACTTGCCGTTCTTGAGGGTCTTGCCCGAGCCCACCGCGACCACGATTCCCTCGAGGGGCTTCTCCTTCGCGGTGTCGGGGATGATGATGCCTCCCTTCGTCTTCTCCTCTTCCTGCGTGCGACGGACGACGAGACGATCGGACAGCGGACGGATCTTCATGAGTATTCTCGCTCTCTTGGGCCGCTTTTTCGCGGGCTGTTAGCACTCGCCCCAGGTGAGTGCCAAAAATCGCGACCGCAACCTAGTTTCTCCTGCGCAGCCGTCAAGGCCGGAAGGCGCGGCTGGTGCGTGACGGAACGCCCGAGCACGCAAAATCGGCATGCTCGTGCTGGGACAAAGTGCAGGACTTCCGAACAGTTCCGCTCTCGCCCGAGGCTTGCACCAGCGGGATCGGATTCCATGGCGGCCTTCCTCTCTCGAACCGCGAAGAACGGGGGCGACCAGCTCGCCCCCGGCGTCCCCGTCCGCGCCGGCCAGGTGATCGCCGGCCGCTACCGGATCGAGGAGCTCCTCGGATGCGGAGCGAATGCGATCGTCGTGAGCGCGCGGCACGTCCACCTCCGCACGCCGGTCACGCTGAAGATCCTCACCGCGTACACCGACGAGCAGCTCGATGGGGTGAAGCGGCAGGTGAAGAAGGCGCGCCTCGCCTCGCGGCTCAAGGGCGCGCACGTCGCCCGCATCCTCGACATCGGCACGACCGACGAGGGGATGCCGTTCCTCGTGACGCCGAAGCTCGAAGGCCACACCCTCGCGGCCGAGCTCGAGGAGCGCAAGCGGATCCCGCCCGAGGAGGCGATCGGCTGGGTGCTCGAGGCGTGCGAGGGTCTCGCCGAGGCGCACGCGCGCGGCCTCGTGCACGGCGACCTCAAGCTCAAGAACCTGTTCCTCGCCGAGCACGGCGACGCGCGTGTCCTCGAGATCCTCGACTTCGGCATGGCGAGCCCCATCGAGGCGGCCGGCGACGCGAGCGCCACGGCCTGGTTCGGGATGCCGTCGTACCTCGCGCCCGAGCAGATCCGCGACCCCGCTTCGGTCGACGCGCGCGCCGACATCTGGGCGCTCGGCGTCATCCTCCACCAGCTCATCAGCGGATCGCTCCCCTTCACCGCCGACACCGTGTCGGGCGTGCTCGTCGCCGTCTGCTTCGATGCAGCGCCCCTCCTGAGCGAGGCGCCGTACGAGCTCGCACGCGTCGTCCATCGCTGCCTCGAGAAGGAGGCGGACAAGCGCCCGGCGAGCGTCGAGGCGCTCGCCGACGAGCTCGCGCGCTTCGTCGGCGACGACGGCAAGCGCGCCTCCGAGCGCGTGCGTGCGGCGCTGGCAGCGCCCGAGAACGACGCGGCCGAACCGGAGGACTCGGGGTCGATCCCGCCGATCGCGGTGGCCGTCCCTCCCGCCGCCCCGCGGCGCACGTCCGAGCGGCCGACCAGGCCGACGAAGCGTGCGCTCGCGCGTGCGCTCGCCGCGCGCCATCGTGCGCGCATCAAGGGGCTCGCGTTCGGGACGATCGCCGTCGCGACCGCCGTCGCCGCTGCGGCGTTCATCATGGCGCCGCCGCGCGTCTCGCAGGTGGCGGAATCGTCCGACGACGACGAGCCCACGAACGCGTCGACGCGCGGTCCGCTCGAGGTCGCCCCGCTCGTCCCACGGTCGTTCGAGCCGCCGGCGCCCCCGACGGTGACACCACCACGCATCACGTCCGCGCCGCCGCGGGCGCCCGCGCTGCGGTGGGGAGGCCTCACTCGAAAGCAATCGATCGCCGCGAACGACAAGCGGCTTGCGCCGGCGCCGAGCGCGACTACGACGAGCCGCCTGCCGCCGGACCTTCCGTCGACGCGCGAGCCGGTCGTCCGTCCCGGTGGCGCACCCCGTCGCGGTCACGACGATCGTTCGCGGCGGAGCCCATCCCCTCCTTCCTTGCCCGCGCAGCGCACCGATGACTCCTATCTCCGCAACCTCTTCGGCGAGAGGAAGTGACAAGCGACGCTTCCTCGCCCTCGCGTCGATCCTCTTCGTTTCGCTCCTCGCGCCCGACGTCGCGCGCGCCGACGACACGTGCTCGGGCCCGGCGACCAAGCACGCGTACGCGCCCTCTGCCGACACGCTGCTGGCGCTCGCGATCTGCCACGACGCGCACGGCCGCACCGCGAGCGCATGGGCCGAGTACCAGGAGGCCGCCTCGCTCGCGAGGCGCGCGAAGAACCCGCCGCTCGCCAAGGTCGCCCTCGCCCACGCGTCGGCCGTCGAGCGCCGGCTGTCGAAGCTCGTGGTCCGGATCGCGCCCGAGGCCGACGTCCGATCGCTCCAGGTCCTCCGCGACGGCGTCTCGCTCGACCGCGCGGCATGGGGCTCCGCGCTGCCGGTCGATCCCGGCGAGCACGTCGTGGAAGCATCGGCCGACGGCAAGACGACGTTCCGGCGCACGGTGCTCGTCCGTCGCGAGGGCGAGACGCAGGTCGTGACGATCGCGCCGCTCGCCGATGCACCACAGCTCGTCGCGGTGGGCACGACGACGCTCACCTCGGGGGCGCTCACGGCCGATCCGCGGTCCGCCGAGCGGGAGAGCGACGGCCGCACGCAGCGCGTGATCGGCCTCGTCCTCGCCGGCGCGGGCGTCGCCGTCGCGGGCACCGGCGCATGGTTCGGCGTCGAGGCGCTCGAGCGAAGGGACGCCGCGCGCGCGCTCTGCCCGTCGTCGCCCTGCACCGATCGCGCCGGCGTCGAGGAGAACGAGCGCGCCAAGCAGGCCGCCACGCTCTCGACGATCTCCCTCGCCGCCGGGGGCGCCGCCGCGCTGCTCGGCGCGATCGTCTTCTTCACCGCACCCTCGCGCACGCCGCGCGTCGGGCTCGCCGCCGCGCCGGGCTACGCCGGCCTCGGCCTCTCGGGGGACCTTCCATGAACGCACGCCTCGCGCTCTTCGCCAGTGCCGCCCTCCTCGGCGGATGCGCCGCCATCGCGGGCATCGGGGACATCGAGCTCTCCGATCCGCCGCCGCCTTCGACGAGCACCTCCGCGACCGAGCCCGCCCTGCCCGAGGAGGACGCGCCCTCACCGGTCGCGGACGACGCTGCTGCGCCGGCGCCGCCCGACGCGGACGCGCCTCCGGACGCGAGCGTCGATGCGCCGCTCGAGGCCGCCGCGGACGCGACCGTCGACGCGCCGATCGTCGACGATCCCGACGACGTCGGTCCCATGAAGTGCACGCCGGCCGACTTCCAGGCGAACGATCGGCGCGCCGCCGCCGCCGCGCGCACGATCATCTTCCCGGTCGCCGGCGGGTACGATCCTCACTGCATGATGGTCCGCGCCGGTCAGAGCGTGACGTTCCAGGGCGATCTCGCGGCCCATCCGCTCGCCCCTCGCGGCACGTCGCCTGCGCCGAGCCCGATCACCCTCACGAAGACGGGCATGGCGGTGACGTTCACGTTCCCCGTTCGCGGGCGCTACCGCTACGGCTCGCCCGGCTCGCCGGCGATGCGCGGCGTGATCGACGTGCGCCCCTGAGCAGCGCAAGCGCTTGGGCTTGCATGTGTTCTTGACAACAGTCGCGGCGCGACTATGGTGCGCCAGCCAAACGTTCCCTTGGTGGGGGATCGTCTAATGGCAGGACGACGGATTCTGGCTCCGTCTATCTAGGTTCGAATCCTAGTCCCCCAGCAAAGCTTTTCTTTCGCAGCTCAACTGAAGTAACGAGGAAACATCCAGGCCCCATCGTCTAGCGGTTAGGACATCGGCCTCTCACGCCGGTAACGCGGGTTCGATTCCCGCTGGGGTCGCCATTTGTCTCGGGAAAGTGAGGGT
>WBZO01001991.1_pt2 | contig 28301 bp, 28 predicted proteins | sample 5204261 | NCBI WGS metagenome assembly WBZO01 (sample SAMN12412400, study PRJNA552823) | activated sludge metagenome | isolation source: activated sludge from anammox sidestream of wastewater treatment plant... | place: USA: North Carolina | collected 2017-09
TCACGAAAAAGGTGCCGTCATAGGCGTTGCCCATGCCGAACTCGGCACTGCCGTCCTCGACCAGGATCATCCCTTGCTGCGCCTGCGCCTGGACCACGGTGCGGATACCGCCCTTTTCCGCGATCAAGAAGATCACTGGTTGTAATGATCGAAGAGATTCAAGCCAAATCAATCCTCAATCCGACGGGCGGCTTTCTGGCCAGCTACACGCATTCGCTCAACGCCTATCAGGGCTGCGCGTTCGGCAAGAACTCGTGCCCATATTGCTATGTGCGCGCGATGCCGGTGCAAAGATTTTCGGGCAAGCCCTGGGGCGAATGGGTGAAGGCAAAGATCAACGCGCCTGAGTTATTGAAACGCGATCTGGAAGCGGCGAGGCGCAAGGGAACATTCGGAAGCCTGAGGATTTTCATGAGCACGGCGACCGATCCGTATCAAGGCGCTGAAGCTCGATTGAAGCTTACTCGCAGAATACTGGATGCGTTCGCGGAGAGCGGGGATTTCGGTTTTTTGGTTGTGCAAACGCGTTCTCCGCTGATCGAAAGAGACATCGCCGCGCTTCAGCGACTCGGCTCGCGCATCGCCGTCAGCTTCACAATCGAGACAAACCGCGAAGAAGTGCGGCGGCAAATCACCCCAGCTTCACCATCCATCGAACGCCGCCTTGCGACGCTCGAACGACTGACCCGCGCCGGATTGAGAACACAAGCCGCAATCAGCCCGGTTTTGCCATGCGACGCTGAAATCTTCGCCGAGTTGATCGCTGCGCGAGCCAGCCGAGCCATAGTTGACACCTTGATTGACGGCGACGGCGCTGGCGGCAGGCGCAGCGCCGAACTGGGAATGCCGCAACTCCTGAAATCTTTCGGCTATGCAGACTGGATGCTGCCTGATGCGCATCTGCCGCTACTCGAAGCCTTGCGCGAACGGATTGGCGCAGATCGTGTAGGCTTCAGTCAGGAGGGGTTCAATCTGCTGTGAATCGCCTGAATTCCGGCCAAATTCCCAGAAATTTTGTTTTGGCTTGGAGCGTCACTGGAGTATTATGCGCGCGATGGAAATATCCCACTCTCAAATGAGCAACGCCTGGACGTAAACTTCCTGAAAGTTTTCGGACTCGTGTGTTTGAGTTTCACAACGGGATTGGTTTCCAGCAGCGCCTACTCACTAGCATCAACGGTGATGCGCCGTCAGGTAGTTTTCGGCTCGCGCAATCGGTGGTTAGGGAGCAGGAGGTAATAATCCCAGAAGCAGCTTCGGTTAGTTGTCTTGTCAGTTTGCCCGTTTTGCTTGCTGAGTGACGATTGCGATAGCCGGAGACCGTTTCCGCCCGGTGAGCCTGCTTCGTTTCTGTTCGAGGAAAATCTATGTCAGTAAGATTGTATGTTGGAAATCTGCCCTTCAGCGTGTCGGAGCAGGACCTGGAAGAAATGTTTGGGCAAATCGGCGTGGTCGAATCAGCCAATCTGGTGACCGACCGGGACACTGGCCGTTCACGCGGATTCGCATTCGTCGAAATGGACACACGCGAAGCCGCCGATGCGGCGATTGCGGCTCTCAATGGCCGCGAAATTGATGGCCGCGCGCTGACCGTCAATGAAGCCAGACCAAGGGAAAGCCGTGGGCCGCGCGGCGGTGGATTCGGCGGCGGACGTGGATTTGGCGGTGGAGGCGGCGGACGTGGTGGCGGATTCAACCGTGACCGTGGCGGGCGCGGCAATCGCTACTAAATAACCAGACAATAGCCAAACGGATGCGGCGGCTCAATACTGGAAATCAGTTTGAAAGCCGTCGCATTCGTTTTTGCGCTATCGGGTCATAACTCTTCTTCAGTGACGAAGAAACGCTCGCTCAACTCATGGAGTTGACGAAGTAAAGCTCGCTCAACTGATCACCCATTATTTTGTCCGCTCTCAAAGCCTGCCAGAGATCCTGCAGCACAAACCCCTGGCCGCTTCTCGATGAAATGGCCATTCCAATTTTGTAACACATGTCGAAATTTGGTGATTCACCCTCGCCCTGTTCCCAAGCCGCAAGACGAGCCTCATTCACGCCGGACATTGTCGAAAGTTCAGGGATTGAAAGTTGAGCTTCTTTGCGTTTTTGCGCGAGTAGTTGGCCGAATTTTTTTAACATAGTACCTTCCCGTGAGGTGATTATCGAAAGTAATGCTCTGGAAAACCGTAAGCGGATGGCAAGGCAAGTTTGCCTCCTCACGCTAACGCCACTGTCGAAGAGAGCCGAAAAGTGTTTTCAGATTCTGCGTAATTGGCGTGAACTGCAGGGAAATGACGTTGCCCCAGCTCAAGGCCCGCTATCACACTACTCCCAGCATTACAGTTGACTATTACTTCCCGATAACAAACAAGCCGAGACTCCACTCTCGATCATCGGGGTCGCTGATGATCCGGGTGAAAAGCGGAAGAAAATATATGGATGGGCACAAACTGCCTTGTTTGAATTATCGTACGACTTTTTGGGGGGATGCGAGCTCGGTGATAAAACTGGAGGAAAACCCGCGAACCCGGCGCAGTTTACTTCAATGATTAAAACACGGTCAATAACTTTAATTTACGCGGCGATATTTGCAGGCTCTCCGCAGTGACCTATGATTCTTCAGCGTCGGATACGCGCCAGGAGAACACTCAGGAGAACATATGGAAAACATCTCTCAACAAATTGCGCAACTGCGCCACGAATACGTTTCTCTTCCCTTTACCAAAGCCCAAGTCGCCGCCGACCCGATTACCCAGTTCAAAAAATGGTTTGGCGAGGCTGTAAAATCCGAACAACCTGACCCAGAAGCAATGACGCTTTCGACCGCGACGCCCGATGGCCGCGTAACCGCTCGCATTATCCTGCTGAAAGGCTGCGACGAGCGAGGTTTCGACTTCTTCACGAATTACGAAAGCCGCAAAAGCCGCGAGATGACGAGCAATCCACATGCCGCCCTGACGTTTTACTGGCACGCGCTTCACCGGCAAGTCAGGATCGAGGGTGTCGTCGAGAAAATCACGCCTGAAGAATCCGACGAGTATTTTCAGACCCGCCCTCGGGGCAGCCAGATTGGCGCGTGGGCTTCACCACAAAGCGAAGAGATCGCCGACAGAAAAGAACTTGAGCAAAAGGTGTCTGAGACCGAAGCGCAGTTTAAAGATCAGCCGATCAACTGCCCGTCGTTCTGGGGTGGCTTCCGCCTGAAGCCGGAAAGAATCGAATTCTGGCAAGGGCGCGAGAGCCGCTTGCACGACAGGATTCTGTATACCTTGCGCGATGGAGTCTGGCGAATTTCCAGACTCGCGCCTTGAATGGAGAATGAGAGTGGGAGAGTGGGAGAGTGGGAGAGTGGGAGAGTGGGAGAAGATGAAGTCAAATCTTTTTGTCTCCCGCTCTTCCGCTCTCCCACTCTTTCTGGGCTAGGCTGGCAACAACCCCTTGATCTCGCGCACGACGCGTTCAACCTCCTGCTGGTCGGCCAGCGCAATCATGAAAAATTTGTACCCTTCGCTGATGCAGACCACGCCATTGGCGAAAAACCAGATTCCGTTCAGCAAAGGATTGGCGCCGAGAATCAGGCTGACTGGAAAACCCGTAACGGTCGCGCCCGAAAAAGCCGCGCCGATCATCGAAGCCCCAGCCGCGACGCTGAACGCTCCGAGCAAAGGCGCGCCGACGTACTTCGTCAGGTTGCGCTGAAATTCAATGCGGCCACGCTCAGCTTCATCCAGCTTCCCTTCGGCCAGCATTCGCTCCTGATCTTTCAAATACTCATTGTATTTTTCGGTCAGCTTGCGGACGCCGACGATGGGCAGCGCGCTGTGAAAGAACCAGTTGTTGGCCGCGCCCGCGCCAAGGATTGTCGCGCCCAAGTTCGGCAACGCCGATCCGACACGCACACCAGCGATCATCGAAAACGTGACGACGGCGGTCTTGCCCGGATTCTCCCTGATCCACTCGCGGGCCTTTTGATAACCGCTGATCGCGGCTTCGGTCACGCGCGCGCCGCTAGCGCCGACGTTGTACGCCTGCTCGGCGCGGCGGTAATAAGTTTGCGCGCTGCCGAAGATTTCGCGCGCAGTCTCCTCGGCGGTCTTTGAAAATTGTTCGGCCCCGGTTTGCGCGGCTTGCGCGCCTTCACGAAAAGTCTCTTCGGCTTTGGCCGCCGTCTCGCGCAGGTTCTCTCTGACCCTGTACTGATCATCGAATTTATCGAACTGTTCGCGCGCCACGCCAGCCGCCTGATTAATCGTCTCTCCGGCTTTGCGCGCCACGTCGCCCGCCACGTTGACGCCCTGTTCGACCTTGTTCTTCAGATCGAAGCGTTCATCCAAATCCTGCGCCGTGCGCCGCGCCGCTTCTCGCAATTGATCGAATATGCTATTGCTCATCGAAATTCCTCCACTGACCATTTCTTGTGCGGTTACGATGATAGCTTACGCCAACGTCGCCGTGAAAGTTCGGAGTCCTCACCTGCAACGCGTTACTCCACCACCAGCGCGGCCCTGTAAATAATCAGCGATGATGAGGCGATTTGTTGCCCCAAACCGTCATCGTTTGTTTACTCCGATCCGGATATGTCAGCCCATCCTGCGCTCTTCGAATTTCCTCGCTTCGATAAATCATTAGCAGACAAGCCGATTTGACAATCCTCGCAACTCCGCCCATCTCTGGCACGCTTCGTGCTTAGTTGTTAAACGACAATTGATTGATGTTTGAAGTATCAGCTTCACGGCGATGGAAATGACGGATGTATCTCTTGCCCCATCAATGTGGCTGTGCTTATGGGTTCACGAAAAAAACTAGGAGAAGATATGCAGCGAGCGCAACAGAAACTGATGATAGCAAGCCAAAGCAAGACGACAACGTTGAAGAACAATTTACTGAAAGACCGGGAATCCCGGCGAATTGAGCAGTTGAGGGCAAACGCCGAAGTTCGCAGGAGGGCGTTGCAGGCTGATCAATTTCAGACCGGCGGCCGGAACAACGGATAATTCGCGTCCAAAAAGCCAAACACGATTGGGGCATGACGAAAGGGATCACCTCCCTCTCACCATGCCCCTAAGCTTTTAGCGCCACTCTATTGGCCGCTTGATATGTTGTCCGCATCAGCCGCACAAGCGCCAACGCCACAAACAAACTGCCGGGAATGGTGTCGAGCATCAGCCAGTCGAGCCAGGATGAATACAGCGATTCGAGCAGCTTAATCACTCACTCAACCGTAGACTCATGCAGGCCGCCGATGAACGCAGCCAACCACCGTCTCGCCATCGCACGCGACGAAGAACCCGCTGAAGTGTTCCGCCACGCCTTCAACCGGAAGATCAACTTCGGCGAGCAGCGACAAAACCTCGTCGAGGTCTTGCGCTCTGGCGCGACTGATCGCCGCGTTCATTTGCAGCCCCCTCCAAGTTGAACCATCTCAGGCGGCCCTGCCACACAACACGCCGCCGCTTTCGGCTCGGCGACTTCCGGCAGATTATCTTCGAGCACTACGAAGACCTCCCAGCGATAACCGTTCGGGTCAACCACCCAGGCCTTGTCCTGCACGGCGTAACAGCAACTGGTCTGCTTCTCTTCGAGCGCGATCTTCAGGCCGCGCTCTTCCCAGCGTTTTTGCATTTCGGTCACGGCCTCTGTGCTGCCGACCTGAACGCCGAGATGATTGAGACCTCCGGCTTCCCTGACTGGATTCTCGTTGAGTGTCAGATTGACGCCCGGCTCGGCCACGTCGAATTTGGCGTAACCACGACGGACTTTGACCGGCTCCACGCCCCACAGCGCGCGGTAAAACGCGAGCGATTCCTCAAGATTGTTGACGTTCAGCGCCACGTGCAATTTCGGTGTCATAACGTTTGCCTCCTTTTCCTGTTGAAAGCCAGCGCGCTAGTGGCGCTGACCGAAACTACATACGGCTACCCGTATGCAAGCGGGAAGATACCCCCACGAACTACATACGTCAAGGCAAATATAGTCTTGTCGCAAAAATTTTCTTCTTCGACTATAATCCCGCGCGTATGGCGCGAACGGAAAACAACCCAGACAAAAAAACACCGCGAAATAAGCTGCTGCCGCAGATGGCGACGTTCCTGAAGGCCTGCGCCGATCAGACGCGGTTGCGGTTGATCAACCTGATGGCTGCCGAAGGCGAGATTTGCGTCTGCCATCTGGTTGACGTGCTCGGAACAAACCAGCCGAAGGTTTCGCGCCATCTGGCTTATCTGAAGCGCGCCGGACTGGTCACAGACCGCAAGGACGGTTTGTGGGTTCATTATCGCCTGGCCGAGCCGCTCGCCAATCACGCCAGACAGTTGATTGAATGCATCAATTCCTGCTTCGCCGAATCGCCTGAGATGCGGCGAGATGTCGTCAAGCTGCGCGCAGTCCGCACGGCTCAGCCAATCGTAAAAATTACGCGTAAAAGCGAACGCAACCCTTCCGTCAAACCGGACTGATCGCCCGCGCCTATCACTCCCTTTGACAGACGATCATTCGCCGCGTAGACTTCGTGTACAAACTACACTAAGACGGAGTTTAGCGAAGGCGCGATGGAATCGAATCCTAACAATCCCCGTTTTTCTGGTCTGGCGACAGACCTTTATCAATTGACGATGGCTGCGGCCTATCACGCGAACGGGCGCGACGAGCGCGCAAGCTTCGAGTTGTTCGCGCGCCGTCTGCCGAAAGGCCGTTCGTACCTGATCGTAGCAGGTCTGGAACAGGCGCTGGATTATCTGCGGCGTTTGAGTTTCTCGTCTGGCGAGATCGAATACCTGCGCGGCCTGCCTGTTTTCGCCAACGTGTCGCCCGCATTTTTCGACTACCTGCGCGATTTCCGCTTCACCGGCGACGTGTGGGCGATGCCTGAAGGAACGATTGCGTTCGCGGGCGAGCCGCTGCTTCGCGTCACCGCGCCACTCATCGAAGCTCAGATCGTCGAAACCTACCTGCTTGCGGCGATCAACTTTCCAACTTTGATCGCCACCAAAGCGGCGCGTATCGTCGAGGCGGCGCAAGGGCGCGGTGTGATCGAATTCGGCGCGCGGCGCGCTCACGGCTTCGGCGCGGCAATCTACGCCGCGCGCTCAGCCTTCATCGGCGGCTGCGTCGGCACGTCGAACGTCGAGGCGGGACGGATGTTCGACATTCCGGTCTACGGCACGGCGGCGCATTCGTTCACGATGGCTTTTGATCGCGAGATTGACGCGTTCCGCGCCTACTTCAAAGTTTTTCCCGAAAGCACTACGCTGTTGCTGGACACTTACGACACGATTGAAGCGGCGCGGCTGGCGACGGAGTTTGGGCCGAAGTTGCGCGGCGTGCGGCTGGACAGCGGCGATATGATTGAATTGTCGAAACAGGTCAGGGCGATATTGGATGAAGCGGGAATGAGACAGACCAGGATTTTAGCCAGCGGCGATCTCAACGAATACAAAATCGCCGAGATGATCGCGTCGGGCGCGCCGATTGATTTGTTCGGCGTCGGCACTGATCTTACGACTTCGTACGACGCGCCCGCGCTCGGCGGCGTTTACAAGCTGGTCGAAGTCGAATCAGGTGGCCGGGCAGAACCGAAGATGAAGCTGAGCGATGACAAGGCGACTTATCCCTGCCGCAAGCAGGTCTGGCGCGCATCGGCGAGCGACGGCGCGTTCGCTGGTGATGTCATCGGGATGGCGGATGAGACAGGGGCGCCAGGCGAGGCCCTGCTGATTGAAGTCATGCGAGATGGCGCGATCACATCGCCATCGCCGGATTTGAGAGAGATTCAGAGCCGCGCTAAACGACAATTGGAACGCTTGCCCGCCGCGTTCAAATCGCTGGCCGGGCCTGAGAATTACTCCGTGCGTTATAGTTCGAAACTCGAAATGAAGCGGCAGGAACTGCTCAACGAGCTTGAGCGCGAACATTGAAAGGGAGGCGAAATGCGAATCGAAATCCGCCAGGGAGACATTACTGACCAACCCGACATTGACGCCATCGTCAACGCCGCCAACACTGATCTGGTTCTGGGTTCAGGGGTAGCGGGCGCGATCCATCGCAAAGGCGGCGACATCATTGACGAAGAAGGACAACGACAGGCGCCCATCCGCTTGGGCGAAGCCGCCGTGACGACCGCCGGATCGTTGCCGAACAAGCGCGTCATTCACGCGGCGGCGATGGGTTATCGCGCCGAAGACCGCCTGGTTCCGAAAGACCCCGGCACAGGTTCGAGCGCAGAGATTATTCGCAATGCGACGATCAACAGTTTGCGCAGGGCTGAAGAACTGAAACTGAAGTCAGTGGCGTTCCCGGCGCTGGCGACAGGCGTGGCGCGTTTCCCCGTTGACCGCTGCGCGGAGGTGATGATCACGGCAGCGCGCGATTATGCGGCGGAGCATCCCGGCAGTTCGATTGAACTGGTCGTGTTTGTTCTCTTCACGCCCGGCGATTACGAGACGTTCAAACGATTCGCCGATAAACAATGAGAGAGGAGGAGAGATGATTTTCTTCGACGTTGATACTCAGCGCGATTTCATGCATTCCGCGGGCGCGCTCTACGTGCCCGACGCCGAAACGATACATCAGAACATCGAACGGCTGCTGCGCGCGGCAAGCGAACGCAAAATAACGACCATCTCTTCGCGCTGCGCGCACGAAGCGGGCGATTCTGAGTTCGAGATATTCCCGCCGCATTGCATTGACGGCGAGCGCGGCGCGGAACGCGTCTTCGCCGATCTGCCAGCCTTGCCGCGACACGAGATTGCTGTTGACGCTGAAGCCGATCCGCAAACCAGGCTTCAGCCCGCTACGCATTACATCGTCAAAAAGAAGGTCTTCGATCTTTTTTCCAACCGATGGCTGGACGGCTTGCGGCGGAAGGGCGATTTTAAGGATGAGCAATGCGTTGTTTTCGGCGTCGCGACTGATTACTGCGTGCGGGCCTGCGCGCTGGGATTGGCTGAAGCCGGCGCTCGCGTTTTGCTGGTTGAAGACGCCATTCGCGGCGTCGCCAACGAAACGACTTCGCGCACAATTGATGAAATGCGCGCCGCCGGAGTTGAATTCACGACGACTGATGAAGTATTGAAGAGGCTCGATTGAGATTTGGCGTCGCGTGGCGGTAGCCCGACCGTGAGCGAGGGCGCCCTCCCTCACGGTCGGGCTACCGCCACGTTTGGAGATTTGGCAAGGAGAGGCCTGGCGAATGAGCAAACTCAGCGATTACCCGCAACCTTCAGTCACTGTTGATCTGGTGATCTTCACCATCGCCGAAGACGACCTGAAAGTTCTGCTGATCAGGCGCGGGCAGGAGCCGTTCAAAGGGCGATGGGCGTTGCCCGGCGGTTTCGTTGAGATTGACGAATCGCTGGAACGCGCCGCCGCGCGCGAATTGAAGGAAGAAGTCGGCGTGACGAATGTTTATCTGGAGCAGCTTTACACCTTCGGCGATCCGAAACGCGATCCGCGCGGGCGTGTGATCAGCGTCTCGTATTTCGCCCTGGTTGACGCCGAACGACAACGGATCGTCGCCGCTTCGGACGCCGCCGACGCCCAGTGGCATTCGGTTTTCGATGCGCCCAGACTTGCTTTCGATCACGCGAAGATTCTTGATTACGCGGTGTGGAGGCTGAGAAACAAGATCGAATGGACGACTGTCGGCTATGAATTGCTGCCGAAGAAATTCACGCTTTCGGAATTGCAGCGCGTTTACGAAATCATCCTGCAACGTCCGGTTGACAAGCGGAACTTCCGCAAAAAGATTCTCGCTCAGGGCCAGATCATCGAACTCAACGAAACTCGCGGTGATGTGGCGCACCGCCCAGCCCGGCTTTATTCATTTCGTAAGCAGTGAAGCTACACGGCTCGAAAAGCCAGTGCGAGCACAATCCCGCCCACAATCAAACGATACGCGATGAACGCATAGGTCGAATGACGTCGCAGGTAGCTGAGCAGAAAAGCTATGCTTGCGTAACCGACTATGGCGGAGACCGCCGTCGCGACAATCAGGTTGGTCATGCTCTCGCCGGTCAACATGTTTTTGTCAATGACCTGTTTGAATTCGAGCAAACCGCTGGCGGCGATTGCGGGAATCGAGAGCAGAAACGAGAAGCGCGCGGCGGCTTCACGGCTCATTCCGGTGAAGAGCGCGGCGGTGATGGTCGTCCCGGAGCGCGACGAGCCGGGGATCAGCGCGAAGGCCTGCGCGACGCCGATGAACAAGGCTTCGCGGGCGCCGATATGCTCGATCTCGCGGCGGCGTTGCCCGAACTGTTCAGCCAAAAACAGCAGGACGGCCCAGACGATCATGCTCACGCCGATCACCATCAGACTCTTTGTCAGATGTCCTTCGATGATCTTTTTCGCCAGCAATCCGATCACCGCAATCGGCAATGAACCGATGATGATCAGCCATCCGAGCCGCGCGGCCTTGCGCGGCGAATGGTCGCGGATTCCCTGAAGCCAGAGCAGATTCCCCTGCAAAAAGCCGAGCGTGATGGTCGCGATGTCGCCGATGAAATAAACGATCACCGCCGCCAGCGTGCCCAACTGTATCACCGCCACGAAGGCCGTGATCTGCTCCGGCGACATCACCTGCTCAAGCCCCATCCACTTTTCCGCGAGGATTAAATGGCCGCTGCTGCTGATCGGAATGAATTCGGTGAGGCCCTGGATAATTCCAAGAATAATTGCCTGAAGAAGATTCATAAAAATGCGGAATGCGAAATGCGGAATGCGGAATGAAGGAATCCTTCAATCGCGTTCTCAGCAGTCTGCGATTTTGGATTGCCGATTGGGATTCAAAAAATCCGCACTCCGCATTCCGCATTCCGCATTCCGCATTCAGGTGTTACTTCAATCTTTGGGTAAGGTAATTTTCAAGCTGTGAGGTCGCCACGCGTTCCTGCTTCATTGAGTCACGTTCGCGCACGGTCACCGTTTGATCTTCGAGCGATTGATAATCAACCGTGATGCAGAACGGCGTGCCGATTTCGTCCTGGCGGCGATAGAGTTTGCCAATGCCCGCCGAATCGTCGTAAACAACGCGCGTCGTCGGCTGCAAATCGTGTTTGATCTGTTTGGCCATCTCGACGATGCGCGGTTCGTTTTTCTTGAGCGGGAAGACCGCGACCTTGATCGGCGCGAGTTGCGGATGGAGTTTCAACACGACGCGCGTGTATTCGTCGCAGAGTTTCGCGGCGGCCTGGCGAACTTTTTTGAGCAACTCGACGCGGTCGGCGCCGGGCAGATCGCATGCGTCCTCGACGGCGAGCAGCGATTGCGGCAGTTCGGCTTCGCACCTGGCCAGCGCGTCGTTAATCGCGCGCAGTTGAACGGCGGTTGGCGAACCGGCTTTCAATTCGCCTTTCGCCTCAGCCTTCTCCGCCTCGGCGATTTTCTTGTCTATGTTTTTGCGCGCGGCGGCGATTGATTCACGCAGCGCGTTCAACTCTTCCTCTTTCGGCTCGCCGACAAGCTCTTCGTTGTAGGCTTCGCACAAAAACGCCAGCGTCGCGCGCGTCGCGCCAGCCGAAGGTTCGATCACGTAGGGAACATATCGCGCGCCCTTCTTGCCCGTCGCAGGATCAACGTACTGGTCGTCGAAATAATCCAGCTTCGTCGTGCTGTCGGCGTTCTTTTGCAGCTTCAGCCGCGCGAGGTCTTCGTCGGGCACGTCCTTGCTGTGCGCGCTCAAGTCGTAATCCTGCCGATTGGCGATGCCTTCGAGTTCGCTGAAGCCGAGCGAGCCGGGGAAGCGGTACTCAATGTCAACCGTCGCTTTGGCGTAATGAGCCAACTCTTCCTTGCTCTGTTCGCGCTTGGTCAATTTCTGCGGGTCGAGGCCGAGTTTGACGTACCAATCGAATCGCTGATCAACCCACTCCTGATGCAACTCGGTGTCGGTTTTCTCGCCGGGCTGCAAATACTGCGGCGGTTTGCAGAAGTATTCGATCTCCATCTGCTCGAACTCGCGCGTGCGAAAAGTGAAATTGCCCGGCGTGATTTCGTTGCGGAACGCTTTGCCGATTTGCGCGATACCGAACGGCAGCTTGCGCCGCATCGCCTGCTGCACGTTAGCGAAATTGGCGAAGATGCCCTGCGCGGTTTCGGGGCGCAGGTAAGCCAGATTCTCGTCGCTTTCGACGGGGCCAACCGTCGTCTTGAACATCAGGTTGAAATTGCGCGGTTCGGTCAGGTTGGCCGATCCGCAGCCTGGACATTTGCCGTCTTTCAAGTGGTCGGCGCGGCTGCGAGTTTTGCATTCGCGGCAATCAACCAGCGGGTCGCTGAAAGTCGCTTCGTGGCCCGAATAACGCCAGACCAGACGATTCATCAGAATCGCGGCGTCCAGACCTTCCATGTCGTCGCGTTCGTAAACGACCGAACGCCACCACGCGCGCATGACGTTGTTTTTCAATTCAACGCCCAGCGGGCCGTAATCCCAGGTCGAGGCGATGCCGCCGTAAATTTCCGAGTTAGCGAAGATAAAGCCGCGTCGTTTGCACAGGCTCACGATCTTTTCCATGCTTGGCGCTGACATTGTTGTTACTGAAACCTTTCGATGAACTTTCTGAAAATCCGAAATGATGAATTTGTGCGGGCGCAGGGAGTGGGCACAAAAACGAAGGGCGGATATTAACAGAGCCTGCGAGCGTCGCGCAATTTGGCAAATCCGGCGGCGGATGGCAGAATGCTTCTCGCCTCCGATATCAACCTTTGTTTGCGCAGTAGTCCCATGTCAATCAAAGCGTTATCGAAAATCTTCGTTGTTGTCGCGTTCGTAGTTTTCACTGGTTGGCGAGTCGTCGGACATCCGGCTTACTTGGACCTTTACGCGAACGATCCCAGATCAAAACCTGAATTACGCGCCAAATGCGCGATCTGTCACGAACCCACCGGCAGGGCGAAAGACGCGAACTTTCTGACCGAGTTCGGGCGCGAGTTCAAAGCGAATCGCCTGCGCATCACGCCGGAGATGCGCGAGAAGTTCAAAGATGTCTTTCTCTCCGCCGATCAGCCCGTGTCAGGCCTGACCGCCGACACGATCAGTCTGGCGACTTCTCAGGTCGTCGTGAACATCACGGTCAAGAGCGCGCGCGGCAAATATGTTCCGACTTTGGATCGGCAGGCGTTCACGCTGCTCGAAGACGACCGCGAGCAGGAGGTCGTCGAATTTTTCGGCGAAGACGCGCCGATGGCCGTCGCTGTCGTGCTGGACGTTTCGGGCAGCGTCGTCGAAAAAGACCTGGATCGTTATCGCAATTCCGCGCTCGACCTGGCGTATCGTTTGAAACCTGACGACACGCTCGCGCTTTACACCTTCGACGAAAGCGGCGTCCAGAAAATCCGCGATTACTCGTCAGCGGTTTCGGGTCTGAAGCCGTTGCTCAAACAGTTGAAAGGCGAAGGCAATACGCCGCTTTACGACGCGATATTGACAGCGAGCAAGGAACTGCGCGTGCGGCCCGAACGCCGCCGGGCGTTGATCCTGATCTCCGACGGAGCCGACAGCGCAAGCTCCGCGACGTTGCGCGAAGTCGAAAAGCAGACTTTCCTGTCGGGCGTTTCGGTCTACGCGATTGATCTGGTCAACACCGAGAAGAGCGCGCGCCGTTCGCCGGAGCGCCAGGCCGCCGCGCAAACTCTAAAACAGATTGCGCAGGAGAGCGGCGGGCGTTACATCACGACCGAAGGCGGATTCTTTCTTCTGACCAGCCGCATGAAGCTGAAGCGAATTTTCACTGATCTGATTGACGAATTGCATAGCCAGTACACGATCACTTACGAGCCTGACAATTTGCGCCGGCAGGGGCGGTGGCGCACGATTCGCGTCAATCTGGAACAGGCCGACCTGACGGCGCGAACGAGGCTCGGTTACCGGGAGGGAATTGAATGAGCGATCAGATTCGTTTTTTTCTGAATTGGAATGAATACTTCGACGCGCGCGAATTCCTGCGCGCCAGCGGCAATCTGATCGCGCCCGAAAAGGTCGTCGGCGGTTTGATCGCGGTGTCGAGCGCGCTCTGGTATTTCTTCAGCGACCTGAATCCGGCGGCGTTCGGCGGGCTTGCGCTCGGTCTGGCCATCATCTTCGGAGTTCCAGCGATCCGCCGCTGGAGAGCGAAGCGCAAGTGGGAATGCGAGCCGCTTTATCACACTGAGCACGCGCTCTCGTTCAACGAAGAAGGGATTCAGCTTCAGATGGGCCTCATCGAATCGAATCTGAACTGGCAGTATTACCGCAGCATCGTGGAAAGCCCCGGCGGGTTCCTGCTGGTTTCCGGCGAGGACGCGTTCAACTTCTTTCCGAAACGCGCCTTCGGCGATGAAAAGCTGATCAATCAATTCCGCGCGCTGGCGTGGAAAAAACTCAGGAAATAGACAAGCGACAATGACTCTGAACGAACAGATTGAATTTCTGATCAAGGGAACCGTTGACGTAATCCCGATTGAAGAATTGAAGAAGAAGCTGGCGGCGGGCCGCAAGCTGCGCGTCAAACTCGGCTGCGATCCGACAGCGCCTGACATCCACCTCGGCCATTCGGTGGTCATTCGCAAAATGAAAGCGTTTCAGGAACTGGGGCACGACGTGATTTTCCTGATCGGCGATTTCACGGCGATGATCGGCGATCCGACTGGCCGCAATGCGACTCGTCCGCCGTTGACGCGCGAACAGATCGAGGCGAACGCTGAAACCTACAAAGCGCAAATCTTCAAGCTGCTCGATCCCGAAAAAACCATCATTGACTTCAACGCCCGGTGGCTGAACGCCTTCAAGCCGGAAGATTTCATCCGCCTGACGGCCAAAGTCACACTGGCGCAGATGTTGGAACGCGACGATTTCTCCAAACGTTTCGCGGCCGGCGTGCCGATCAGCGTTCACGAACTGCTCTACCCGCTGGCGCAAGGTTACGACTCGGTCGCGCTCAAGGCCGATGTCGAACTCGGCGGCACCGATCAGAAATTCAATCTGCTGATGGCGCGCGAAATCCAGCGCGCTTACGGGATGGAGCCGCAGGTCATCATGACCACGCCGCTGCTCGAAGGTCTGGACGGCGTCGAGAAGATGTCGAAGAGCAAAAACAATTACATCGGCATCACCGAATCGCCCGACGAAATTTACGGCAAGGCGATGTCAATCTCCGACGATCTGATGTGGCGTTATTACGAGTTGCTGACCGATCTGCCCTCCGCCGAAATTGCGCAATTGAAATCAGAAATTGAGTCGGGCGCGCGCCATCCGCGCGATGTGAAATCGGAATTGGCGAAAAAGATCGTCGCTGATTTTCATTCGCGCGCGGAGGCCGACCGCGCAGAAGCCGAGTTCATCCGCCGCTTCCGCGAACATCAGACTCCAACGGAAGTCGAAATGCGCGCAGTCAAATCGGGCGGGCAGAAGATCAAGCTGGTTGACCTGCTGGTTCAAAATGAACTCGCCCCGTCGAAAGCCGAAGCTCGCCGGTTGATTTCGCAGGGCGGCGTGAAATTGAACGGCGAACGAATCAGCGAGGTGACTTTTGAAATTGACCCAACCGCGATCAAAGAAGCTCAGTTGCAGGTCGGCAAGCTAAAATTTTTAAAGATCATTTTCGAGTAAAGGAACGCAGAAAGCGCAAAGGAAAATCGCGCTCAGCACAAAGAAAGCCTTTGATCGGTTTGTGCTGAGCGCGATTTTCCTTTGCGCTTTCTGTGATTCCCTGCTCCGCCTTCTGCGGCCTGCGTCTTGCTTCTCTTGCTTTCAATTCTATATTCAAAATTCGCATTAAGCGGCGGATTGCCGCCGGACAGTCAATGAATGCTGTTCGTACGACAATTTTATTTCCGCATTGAGGTGAAATTTTATGGGGAGAGAAAAAAGTCCATGGCTGGGTTTGGCGCTGACCGGAGCGGGATTGTATCTGGCTACTCGCGCAATCAGGCATTACGCGCGGTGGTACGACCTGCGCGGCAAGACCGTGCTGATCACCGGCGGATCGCGCGGGTTGGGTCTGGTGCTGGGCCGTGAATTAGTCGCGCGCGGCGCGCGTGTGGCGATTTGCGCGCGCGACATCGAAGAACTGGAACGCGCCGGTTCCGATCTGGTTCGCCCCGGCAGACCTGTGCTGGCGCTGCCCTGCGACGTAGCCAACCTGGAAGAAGTCGGGCGGATGGTGGAGGCCGTCCGCGAGCATTTCGGGGCGATTGACGTGCTCGTCAACAATGCCGGAGTGATCGAAGTCGGCCCGGTCGAAACAATGACGATGGCCGATTATGAAGAAGCGATCAATATCAATTTGCGCGGCCCGCTGAACACAATGCTGGCCGTCATCCCGGAAATGCGGCAGCGCGGCGACGGCCGCATCGTCAACATCACCTCAATTGGCGGCAAGATAGCCATTCCTCATCTGACGCCTTACACCGCCAGCAAATTCGGTTTCGTCGGATTATCCAAAGCCATGCGCGCGGAACTGGCCAAAGACGGCATCGTCGTCACTACGGTCTGCCCCGGACTGATGCGAACTGGAAGCCCGCGCAACGCCTCTTTCAAAGGACATCATCGGGCCGAATACGCCTGGTTCAGCATCGGCGACTCGCTGCCTCTGCTTTCAGTCAGCGCCGAAAGAGCGGCGCGCCGCATCATCACAGCCTGCCAGCGCGGCGAAGCGGAAGTGATCTTCCCCATTCAGGCGAAGATCGCCGCAATGGCCGAGGCGATAGCGCCGGAACTCACCGCCGATCTGCTCGGCTTGATCAACCGCCTGCTGCCTGCGCCCGGCGGCATCGGCTCAGCGCGTATAAAAGGAAGCGAAAGTCAATCATCGCTTTCGCCGTCGTGGCTGACCGTACTCAGTGACCGGGCGGCCCGGCGCAATAATGAAATCGTCACAAACGGCAGAGATCACTCGTTCACGATCATCAGACGGGATACGAAACGCGAAATCGTCTGAGGCGAACCGAACTTCAAGCTTTGAATCAGCGACTGCTTGACCGGCGTAAGACTGGCTCATATAATCACGCCCGCTCGTAGATCAATTCATTCGATTTCTTGATCGTTGAGATATGGGGACGTGGCGGAATTGGTAGACGCGCGGGTCTCAAAAACCCGTTACCGAAAGGTAGTGTGGGTTCGATTCCCACCATCCCCATCACCACTTTTAGATCACTCCATCCGCCTCCAACCGCGCAATCTCTTCTTCACTCATTCCGAGCATCTCGCCATAAACGCCGCGATTATGCGCGCCGAGTGGCGGCCCGACCCATTCAGTTCCGCCAGGCGTTTCGCTCAATTTCGGCGAGAAGGCCGGCAGCTTGACCGTTTCGCCGCCGCCGATCTCCGCGTCTTCGAACATTCCGCGAGCGTTGTAGTGAGGATCGTTGACGATGTCGGCGGCGTTGTAGATCGGCCCCGAAGGCACATCCGCTTTTTCCAGAACGGCGATCAATTGATCATAGGTGTGATTGCGCGTCCATTCTTCCAGCGCGGCGTCAATCATCGGCTCGTGCGCGACGCGGCCTTCATTGTCGGCCAGACGCGGGTCGCTGGCCAGGTCTTCGCGCCCGGCGGCGATCATCAACCGTTTGAAGATCGTGTCGCCGTTGCCGCCGATGATGATGTATTTGCCGTCTTTGGTCGGGTAAGTGTTGGTCGGGACGATGCCCGTGAGCTTCGATCCCTGCCGCTCGCGGATTTCGCCCAGCTTGTCGTATTCGGGAATCAGCGATTCCATCATATTGAAACAGGCTTCATAGATCGCCACGTCAACCATCTGGCCCTGCCCTGTATGCCGGGCATCCCGGTGATAAAGCGCCATCAGAATGCCCAGCGCGGCGTGCAGACCGGCGAGCGTGTCGCCCATACTCAGATTCGGACGCGCAGGCGGACGGTCGGGGAAGCCCGTGACATAGCGCATGCCGCTGAAGCCTTCGGCGACATTGGCGTAACCGGGACGCGCGGCGTAAGGGCCGGTCTGACCGTAGCCTGACACGCGAGCCATGATCAGCTTCGGGTTGATTCGCTTCAGGTCTTCAAAACCCAGTCCCCATTTTTCCAATGTGCCGGGTTTAAAATTTTCGATCACGACATCCATTTTGCCAGCGAGTTGTTTGACGATCTCGTGAGCGCGCGGGTCTTTCAGATTCAGCGTGACGCATTTCTTGTTTCGGCTGAGACTGTACCACCAGAGCGCGGTTCCCTTGTGAACCTTGCGCCATTTGCGCAGCGGATCGCCCGTGCGCGGCGGTTCGATCTTGATCACTTCCGCGCCGAACCAGCCGAGCAACGCGGCGGCGAACGGCCCGGCCAGCAATTGTCCCATTTCCAGAATCCGCACGCCGTCCAATGGACGAGGCGAACGCGATGGATGATTGTTCTGCATTCTTCCTCTGCGAATAGTTTTGGGTTAGCCGCGAGTTTTGACTTTCCGGCTGCTGCGCTCCGCGCGTTTGGCAGGCGCCGGCCTGGCGGGTTCACGATTCGCCTTGTCGGCTTGCGCTTTGCGATTCGGATCGCGCGTCAGATAGATGGTGTAGTTGTAACAGTCGCTCCGATAGAGCGCGTGGGCATATTCCACTGGCCGCCCCTCTTCGGTGTAGACCGCCCGCTCGATTGAGAGCAGCGGCGCGCCGACTCTGACATCGAGCAAGCCCGCTACGTGAGGGTCAGCCAGATCAGCCATGATCTGCTGTTTCGCGCTGTGCAATGGGGCGCCGAGCTTTGTCTCAGCAACCGCAACAATGAGCTTGAACTCAATTCCTCGTCGGTGATACGCGCTCCGATTTCGGCAGGCAGGTAATTGACAATCAGGCTGAATGGATTGTCCTCGCGCAGGCGCAGACGTTTGAAGCGATAAACCGGTTCGCCCGCTTGAAGACCGAGCAATTCCGCCTCGCGCTGATCGGCTTCGATGCGGGTCGTCTCCAGCACTCTGATCGGAGTATCAAGCGCCATGTCAATCAGCTCATCGAGCGAGCCTGTGAAATGAATCGCGCTTTCAAAGGGACGGCGTTGCGCGCGGCGTTCGGCGGCGAAAGTTCCGCGCCCCTGTCTTCGTTCGATCAATCCTTCTTCGGCCAGAGCGGCGAGCGCTTGCCGGACTGTGATGCGGCTGACTCCATAATCGCGGATCAGATCGCTTTCCGTCGGCAGACGATCTCCGGCGCCGAAAGCTCCGGAGAGGATTTTTTCACGCAGCAGATTTTCCAATTGATAGTAGAGCGGTATGCGGCTACTGACGAAGGCTGATTTTAGTTTTGCCATAGATTCAGGGTGTCGCAACGCGACCTGAAGGCCCCTTCGAGTTATTGCACGGTGATTGGCGCGGCTTTGATGTCAGCCGGGATAAACGAGCGGTCAATCAGGTCTTTCATCTCAATCGGTCTGTCCAGAATGCCCGCCTTCAAAGCCATATCCTGAATCCGTTTCATCTCTTCGTCGGTCGGCGTCAACATCCGGTAACTGACTCGATCAGGCGGTTGGGTCAGAACGTAGCGCACGACCTTTTCGTCCTGACGAAAATAAGGCGCAGCGACTTTGGCTGCATCCAGCCGGTGCGTTTCGGCCCATTCGCCGCTTTCGGCGATGCCGCGAACCAGGTCGCGCACGACCGCCGGTTGTTCTTTGATCAGCTTTTCAGTCACGACCAGCACGCACGAAATGAAGCCGGGCCAGATGTCTTTGGCGTGATAAAGCACGCGCCCGCTGCCGTCGAGTTCGGCCTTCGCCGCGTGCGGTTCGCCGATGAAATAAGCGTCAATCGCTTTGGCCGCCAGCGCGCCGGGCATGTCAGGCGGCGGCATTTCGATGAATCGAATCTCGTCCGGTTTGACGCTCTGATCTTCCATCAGCTTGTGGATGACCAGATTCTGGTTGCTGTACTTGCTCGGAATGGCGAAGACTTTGCCGCGCAGATCGCGCAGGTCTTTGGCCGGAAGATCCTTGCGCACAATAACCGTCGAGCCGTCGCGATGGCCGAGGTAAAGAATCTTCACCGGCACGCCCTGTTCGCGCAGCTTCATCGCAAGCGGCGCGATCATAAAAGTCGCGTCCAATCGCTCGCTCTTGATGGATTCGACGATGGTGGGAAAGTCCGTGAAACGTTGCGACTCGAACCGAGTCGCCGTGCTGGTGCGGCTCGCATAATCCGTCACCGGGCACGTCAGGTGTCAGGTGACAGGCAAAAAACCGACGTTGAGTTGCGCTCGCGCGGTTGATGTTTCACTTCCCTGCCGCTGCGTCTGCGAACGCTGCCAGGGTTTGAATCGCAATAGTCCGAGAATTGCGACGATGGCGATTGCGCCAAGAATGATTTTCAGTCCAGTGTTTCGGAACATAATTATTCGCTGACGGCGAACCGCTGTGCGCCAACAGCCCTTTCGTGATCGTGTTCGATTCCAAGCTTGGTCAAAATACAATGAATCGCGCTGACGACTTCCGGGTGCGTCAGGTCGCGCGGACGTTTGACCGCGATGCTCAGCTCATAACGAATTTGCGCCGGGCGTTCGCTCAGCACGATGACGCGATCCGCCAGTTGCGCGGCCTCTTCGATGTCGTGCGTGACCAGCGCCACCGTGCGAGGCCGCTCATCAAGCAACCGCGCCAGTTCCTGCCGCAGTCGCAACCGCGTCAGGTAATCGAGCGCCGAGAACGGCTCGTCCAGCAGGAGAATGTCCGATTGCCCGGCCAGCGCGCGAGCCAGTTCAACACGCTGCCGCATGCCTCCCGAAAGCTGATGCGGATAATGACTCTCGAATCCTTCCAGCCGGATCAGCCGCAACAATTCATCGGTCTGCCGCGCCTGCTCCTGCTGTTTTTTCAGATGCCGCAATCCGAGCGCGATGTTTTCCGCGACGGTCAGCCAGGGGAACAATCCGTCCTGTTGATAAACCATGCGAACCTGCCCATCGCGCGCGATCAATCCGGACGAAGGCTGATCGAAGCCCGACATCAGATTCAACAATGTCGTCTTCCCGCAACCCGACGGGCCGACCACCGCGACGAATTCGCCGCGCGCGATTGACAGCGAAATCTCGCGCAACACTTCCACCGGCCCAAACGAGCGCGACACTTTTTCCAATTGCAGCGGCTTACTATTCATCACCTCGGTTATCGCTCGTACCCCCAACGTACGCTTTGAATTTTTGTCAATTGCACCAGCAAGCGATCCAGCGCCACGCCGATCAATCCGATCACGATCATCTCGACCACCAGCAAGTCGGTTCTCAATCCGTTGCGCGAATCCATCACCGCGAATCCCAAACCATCGCGGCCCGCGATCATCTCCGCAGCCACGACTACCAGCCAGGACAAACCGGCGGTGACGCGCAGCGTGGTGATGATTTGCGGCAGGATCGCCGGCAGGGTGACCTGCGTCAGCCTTTCCAACCCGTTGATGCCGTAATTTTGCGCGACGCGGAAGTAGACGGTCGGGATATTGGCGACGGCGGCCATCGTCGCCAGAATGACGGGGAAGAAAGCGGACAGGAAGATCAGGAAGATCGCCGACGCGTCGCCGACGCCGAACCACAGAATCGCAAACGGAATCCACGCCAGCGGCGACAGGTTGCGGAAGAAATTGATGATCGGAAGGAAAGCGATTCTCGCCGACAGCTTCTGCCCCAGCCACAACCCCAGCGGAATGCCAAGCGCAGCCGCCAGCCCGAACCCGCAGCTCACGCGAAACAGCGACGTGATCAGATCGTTGATGAGCCTGCCGCTTTTCAATTCCTCGCCGAAACCGCGCATCACCGCAATCGGAGAAGGAAGCGCGCTTTCGTGAAACGCGCCCGAGGCCCACACCGCCGTCCAGAGCGCGACGAGCGCGACGACCACAACAAGCGGGAGCAGGAACGATTTGGCGGCGTTTGTGTTTTCGGTTGTTTCTACAGCCATTGCTATACAGGTTGCGCCGAAGGCCGCTTACGCGTGGTAATCCAAATCTCGATGGCCACTGCGAGCGGGCCGACAATCGTCAGCGCGTAATACGGCGCGTGAATGTTTTCAGCCAATCGCAAGACCATCTCCATCGCGGCCACCAGGAACGCCACCAGGCATTGCGCCCATCGCGGCTTCACCGTCGTCTTAGGGTCGGTGATCATGAAGAAAATGAACAACTGATACATCGGCCCGGTGATCGGCGCGACTTCGGCTTGGAAACCGTGCCCGGTGATGAAACCGCGCAACAATGCGAACAGTAAAAACGAGACGACATAAGTCGCCGTGATGTGGAAGCGTTTTACGCGCCAGGTGATTAGCGCGCCCAATGTCCACACGATCAGCATCGGGGGTAGATTGTTGCCCCACTGAATGCTCAGCGTCGAGAACACGTCCGGCGCCAATAGCAACAGCACGCAGATCGCGAGATTCGACGGATTCCACAAATGACGATCCTTCCAGCGGATCACATATTTCGACGTGATCGCGATGGCGCTGCACAACGCGAACGGCCAGAACGCCGGCGAACGAACCAAAATGCCGACGCTGATGCCGGTGATGTACGCGCTGGCCAGATTCGGAAACTTCCCGTAAACCAGCCGTCCCAGCGCAAGCTCCAGCAACATCGCCACGCCGATGGCCAGAGCCGTCTGCTTGAAGCTTTCAAGCAATCCGAACGAAAGCTGGCCGACGAGCAGGATCGTCGTGATCAGCATCGGCGGCAGATAACGATTCTCGATGCTGAAGAATCGCGACAGCGCGGACGCCGGCTTCGTCTTCACATCTTTTGGTTGCGAAGGCGGCGCGGCTGAAATTTCCGATCCTGTGATTATCTCCGGCACGTTTACGCCTCCTTCACTTTGTGAATTTTGTTGATCTCCGGCGCGTTGATGGTTTGCGTCTTGCCCGATGGCCAGCGAATCTCGACGCGATCAATGCTCGCCGCTTTGCCCAATCCGAAATGCAATCGCCGCTGATTCTGCGCGCAGAAGCCGCTGCCACCGGTCACTTCCTGCGCCTGCCGCTGACCGTTCCAGAACAGCCGAACCTGCGCGCCGATTGCGCTGCGATTGCTCGTCGAGCCTTCCAACTCGAAAGCGATCCAGTTGTGATCCGGCGCGACGGTGTTTTTGTAAAGCAGCGCGGGGCCTTTCTGATTTGCGACCACCACGTCCAGCCTGCCGCTGTTGTTGAAATCGGCGAGCGCCACTGAGCGGCCATCATAAACATCGGTCACGCCGACAATCTGCGCGACCTCTTTGAACTGGCCCGCGCCATCGTTGATCCAGACTTTCTTCTGCTGATAGCCCGACAGGCTGCGGTTGTTCATCGGCGGCCAGTTATTCGCGTCGGAGATGATCGCTTTATTGCCGCCGGTGACTTTCGAGTAGTCGTACCAGTAATTGCGATTCCTGTCCGCCGAGATATAGCCGTTGACCAGATAAATGTCCTGATAGCCGTCGTTGTTCAGATCGCCGAATTGCGCGCCCCAACTCCAGCCGCCAAGCTCGACGCCGAGATCGCGCGCCAGATTATCGAACTTCAGCCCCTCGCCCGAAGTCCCCGCGCGCGGAACCCACAGGTTGTTGCCCTGAATCAACACGCTCTCTTCGGAGATGTTCGAAACGTAGATCGCGAAATCGCCGCGATTGAACACATCGCCAATCGCCGCCGTCATCCCGCTTTTCGGCGCGAAGCCGATGCCCGTCTGCCTGCCGACCTCGCGAAACTTCTTACCGCCATCGTTGAAGAATAACTCCGAGACGCCGTAATCATTGGCGATGAACAAATCGGGATAGCCAGTTCCGCGCAGATCAACCGCGACCGCAGCCAACGCCCAACGGCGCGATTTGACGCCGAGTTGTTCGGCGACTTCTTCAAACTTGCCATTGCCGAGATTGTGGAAGAGGAATTTGCGCCCGCCGTTCTGCGCGTACTCGAAGCTTTCGGGCATCATCTTCGTGTCTTTCAGATTCCACAGATCAATCTTCTCGTCGTAATAACCGGCGACGAAGAGATCGAGCCGTCCGTCGCGGTCATAATCGAACCAGAGCGCATTGTTCGCGTTGATCCATTCAGGAAAACCCGCTTGCTCGCCCGCGCGCGAGAAGCCCTTGCCGCCGTCGTTGTGATAAAGCTCCGGCTTCCCCCATTTGTAAACGAACAAGTCTTCGTAGCCGTCGTTGTCGTAATCGCCCCAGACCGCGCCCATCGAAACGCCGTGTTCGCGCGAGTTCTCACCGCTCGCCCAATGGTCGCCGGTCATCTCGCTGAATCGGCCATTGCCAAGATTTCTGAAGAGGATGTTGCTCTTGCCCTCGCCGCTGCTCGTCAGGTAGACGTCCTGCCAACCGTCGCGGTCGAAATCCGCAATTGAAACCGCCGCGCCCATCGAGGCGATCTGCGGCATGATGTGATCGAGTTTCTGATCGAGTTTCGGCGCGACGTGAATGAAGTTGATGCCCGACGCGTTCGCCGCCTCCTTGAAACTCAAACCGTAGCGAGAGAGCGCCGTCGAAGCGTTCGCTGCCGTGGCCGCCGCTTCTTTGCGGCCAGAGAAGCGCCTGATGACGAACGGCGTGGCAAGCAGACCGATGAAGAAAATAGTCAGAATGATTCTGAAAACACGCGGCTGCATAACAAGGTTCTACTTTTCGGGGAAAATCAGCGGAATCTGCTGCCTGCCGTTCCGCCGGTATATTTTGAAGTCGCCATCAATCGTGAAGACTGCGCTGTCAGGGTAAAGCTCGCTCATCCGAACCAGACAAGCGTCGGCAAATGACATCGGCACGTCGGCGTATTTTTCGAGTAACTTGCTGACGAATGCTTTTTGCTCTTCGTAGTTGAAAGCGATAAGGAATATCCCGTCTTCCGACATTCCCGAGATTGCCCGGCGGGCTAATGGCAGATCCCGCAAAAGAAAGTGCGCTTCGGATAATACCGCCTCACAGGTCAGCATTGGCACGACGATCTCGTCAACCTGCGCATTTGCCCACGAGTGATACTGATCCCTGCGACGCAATATCGCCGCCAGCACGCCTGCGTCGAGAATGGCCTTGCGCTTCATCACTGTCCGTAACCTTCCATGTATTTCTTGTTGTATGACAAATCGGTCGGGCCATCATCATCAATGATCCCGATATAGTCCTTTGCCAGTTCGCCAACTGTAATGGGTTTTTCTTCTTGTCTGGCCAAATACTCCCGCAAAGCCTCAAGCATAACTGCGGACCTTGTCTTCTTCCGCTTCTTTGCCGTCGTCGTCAGCTTCTCGTCGAGAATCTTCGGCAGTTTGATGGATAAAGTGCTCATTGTTGATCGCTCCTCTCAATGCGCTCGCAACGCCTTCAAAAAATACTCCGGCGTCACATACCGCGTGTGATAAGTCTGCCAGTCCTGCGGACGCCGTTTGTAAGCCGGGTCATCTTCGAGCCTGCCCGGAGCGGCATTGTAATCCTTCATCCCGTGATAAGGCAGCGGCAGAACAGTCTTTGAAAACGTCGAATTCAAGTCACCATCCTTGATCCACCCGTCGCCGACCATCACGTAATCGCGCGTCCAGCCTGTTAGCGGAGGCGGCAGAGCGGCGAATTTCAAACGCAGTTCATCGCCCGCGTTGACGATCACTATCCGGTCGTCAATCTTTTCGAGCAATTCGCGCACGTCGCCGTGACGCGTGTAATAGCCGATCAGGTCGCGCCATTTTTGCGCCGTGCCTTCGAGCCGGTTGTAATCCGGCAGTTCGGGCGATGAATCATCGGCCTGCGTGAATTTTGAAAAGCCGCGATAGCGCAGTTCGGCTGATGACAGATTGATTCGCTGCGTTTTGAATTGCGTGTCGGGAACCGCCTCGGCCCATTCCAGCTTGTCCCAATAAATTTCCATACTCGTGCGCAACCGCAGCTTGCGCGGCGCGGCGGGACGGAAGATGTTGTTGAGATCGAGCACGATGGTCTTCATCTTGCCCGCCGGAAAACCCAGGCCGGATTTCGCGGCAGACCAATTGCCCTGCGCGTCGGGCGTTTCGATGCTCAGCCCTTGCGGCGGCGGATAGCCAGTCTGTCCGTAAGCCACGTTGATCGAGCCGTCGGTCGGATGCAGGAAGCCGTGGCCGATCAGATAAAGCTGTTTGTCACGCGGCGCGTCAGCGGGCAATTCCAATTCGACCCAATGATCGCGCGTCACGCCCTGATAACGGCCTTTACCGAACGTGTCGAGATACTTCTGATCAAGATCGCGCACGGTGGCCGACACATCCTGCCCGCGATCATCCGAAGCTTTGGCAAAGGCTTTCGTCGCGCCGGTCGCGTAAAGCTTCAACGGTGGAGGCGGCACGGAGAAGCGTTCGTCGCTGAAGGCTTCGGTTCCCTGCGGATGATCAACGACCATCAGCGAGTAATGATCAATGTAAAAAGTCTCCCACAACTCCGCCGTCACACGCAGATCGTACATCCCGTCACGCGGCGCGATTTTGTCGCCGGGAATTTTGAACCACTCCTCGGTCTGATAAATGCCCGCGACCACTTGAGCGTTGATGCGCAACCCAAGCGCAGGCGACCACGGCGCGGTGTCCTTGACGTAGCTGATCCGCTTCCCGTCCCACGCGAACAGCATCGGGCACGAGCCTTTCAATCGCTGCTCGGCCAGCGCCGATTGATCGGCCTTCAATTCAAACTCCGCCTGCACCGAGCCGTTCGGCCAGACGATGCGCGCGACATCGGCCTGAGAGTTCTCGCCCAATCCGAAATGAAGAACCGGCGAAATGATGACCTGCTTCTGCGTCAACAAGCCGGAGCGGATTTCAATCTCGCCGCCGATGCCGAAAGAGTTGATGCGCTGATCGCCGGTGGCTTTGGCGGCGCGGGTGCGGATGGTTTGGTGGTGATAATTCTTTGTACCGTGGTTGATTAGTTGTACCGGTTTTTCTCCATAACTAATACCGACAAGATCGAGGCGTCCATCGCCTGTACTATCAACAATCGCATAATCACGAGTTGCACGACTAAGCGGTTCGAAACTTTGCGCGAGGGCGTGGAAATTTCCTTGACTGTCACTCAACAGCATCCGAGCACTTAGCACTAACAGATCAGGGCTGCCGTTATTGTCGAAATCGGCAATCTGTAATCCCCCCGCATCAATAGCTGTCGGGGCCGGTTCTACTTTTGCCACAACAACTGAATCCCAGCCTTCGCCATTATCCTTATCTGACAGGCGAATTATTTCTCCACTTTCGCAGAGCGCAACGACATCAAGGCGACCATCACTATTCAAATCGGCAGATTTAATTGATACAACCTCGTTCAGATTTTGAGGAGCTTGCCGTTCTTTATACTGTCCTAGCCGTTCATTGATGAAAACTCGAAGCTTCTGTCTGGGAGACCGCCCGTCTGCATATTCCAGCGAGGTCATGGCAAGATCGGGGTCGCCATCACCATCAATGTCCGCGCTGACAAAATCGGTTACGGGAGTGGAAATATTGTCAAATGGGTGAAGCTCTTTGAATGTGCCATCACCATTGTTACGTAAAACAACAGGCTGAGGCCATCCAATAAAAACATCCAGATCACCGTCCAGATCAAAATCAAACGCCCAGAGACTGTTATGGTATTGGCGCGTAATGCTTTTGTTCAGTCCGGTAAGAGCCGTTACATCGGTGTAATCGCCCGCCTCATTCTGTCTATAGAACCGCACCCCATCACTACCTGCCAGGACGAAGTCCGTTTTGAAGTCATAATTGAAATCAATCGGCAGCACAGAATTCGGAAGAGGCTGCGGATTGTATGCATCTTTCGACAATGGTGTCTTGCCTGGAAAATTCAGCTTTGGGCCGCCAATGATCTGTAACTCACTCTGATTTCCAACCACGATTGATGATTTGTTCTCCGAGCCGAGAGAAACGACCCCAATCCAGTTCCAATTTCCTTCAGGCATATGAGCAATGGGCTGCACTTCAAAGTTCATCTCCATATCCGGCGCCGCAGGCTCGGAACTCGGGCTGGGCAGTTTGATGAATTTCAAAAACGGCTCGCCGACGAACTCAGCCGGGGTCTTCACCGCGTTCAAGCTCTGCCGGTAATCCGGCACGCGCGCCAGCACGTTGCGCAGGAACGCGACCTGCGGCGCGGCTGAGCGCGGGTTCGCGCCGGCCGCCGCCTGCTGCAACGCGACCATTTGCTGCTTCGCTTCGTCGGGCCACGACGAAGATTTTTCAGCGAGCTTCGCGACGGTCTTTTTCAACGTCTCGCCGTCGCCGCGTTTGGCGGCCAATCGCGTGACATCGAGCAGCGCGGCTAAATTATCCGGCTGCGTTTCCAGAATCTTTTCGAGCAAGGCTTGAGCTTCGGCGTCGCTGGTTTCGGCGCCCTGCCGTTCGGTCTCCTGCGCGAGGGCGTAGAGCGCGCGCAGATTTTTCGGG
>WBZO01002028.1_pt1 | contig 28299 bp, 25 predicted proteins | sample 5204261 | NCBI WGS metagenome assembly WBZO01 (sample SAMN12412400, study PRJNA552823) | activated sludge metagenome | isolation source: activated sludge from anammox sidestream of wastewater treatment plant... | place: USA: North Carolina | collected 2017-09
ATGGCCAGACCGATCCTGCGGTGGTGGCCGGTGATCTCACCCTCGCGTGGGCGCACCGCGACCGCACGCAGCAGACCGCCTACCTCGTGCAGCAGGACGAAGGCGACATCGGCCCGGAATCCGACGTGAGCTACACGGTTCGCATCCGGGATCGCAACGATGCGCTGGTGCATACCGAAACCGGCATCACCGGCAGCAGTTTCGTCTGGGATGTGGCCAGCGCCGCCGCCGATGCCGGTGCGCAGGGTGATCGCATCACACTGGAAATCGCCGCCGAGCGTGACGGGCTGGAAAGCTGGCAGCCGCAGGTGCGTGCCGTGGATCGCGCGGGTTACGGCCTGCGCTGGGGGCAGTATTGGGGAGGCGTGTGATGGAACTGGCAATAGAACCGCGCATTGATGTTCACCTGCTCACCCTGAACGAATCTGCCGAATGGCGCGAGGCCTGCATCGCAAGCCTCGATGGCGCACCGATCCAGTTGCACATCGTGTCGGGCATTGCGGGTCACATTGGCGAAGCGCGCACCGCTGGTTTTGCTGCGGGCAGCTTGCCACTGGTGTCCTTCGTCGATCCCGACGATCTCTATGAAGCGAGCGCCTTCACGCAACTGGCCGATGCGCTGGATGCCTGCCCGCGCGCCGTGATGGCCTACACCGACGAGGCATTGATGGATGAAACGGGCCGCGACATCGCGGTACGTCGTCTGGCCTACAGCCGCTGGCAGCACGCGAACAGCGCCAGCCACGTCCACGGCCTGATCGTGATGCGCCGGTCTGCCGTCGAAGCTGCGTTTGCGGAAACCACCGATCTCAACAACTTCGCCGACTGGCTGCTGACGCTGCTGGTGGCCAAGCGCGGCGGTGTACTGCACCTGCCCATCGTCGGGCGGCATTGGCGGCAACACTCGCAGCAAAGCCACCGCGCTGGCGACCCGGAAGCCGTCCGGCGCATCCGGCAAGCCGCCCCCCTCTGGAGATAAGCATGTCATCGACCGACCCGAACCTTGGACTCACCTACGGCTGGACGCTGGGCGAAAGCGGCTGGGACACCGGCATGGACGCCAACTTGAAGCGCTTGGGCGCAACCGTAGGCCTGTCCGTCAAAGACCGCGACCTGACCACGCCACCGGCCAGTCCGGCCAACGGCGACCGCTACATCGTGCCTGCCGCCGCCACTGGCGCGTGGGCAGGCAAAACCCACCAGATCGCCGTGCGCATCAATGGCACGTGGGAATACCACCCGCCCAAGGTGGGCTGGCTTTGCTACATTGAGGACGAAGCCACGCTCTCGGCTTTCAAGCCTGCGGGTTGGAGTGCAGGCATCGCCATCTGAATTCATCCGTTCGATTTCAAACAGACCCGCCCCTGAGGCGGGTTTTGCATTTCTGGAGAAAGCAAATGACCGAAGAAACCCAACCCGCCACCCTCGTGGAAAACATGCTGCTCTTGCGTCGCGAGGACTTCGACGACCTGCTCGACCGTGCCGCTGAACGCGGTGCCGAGCGCGCGCTCGCCCATCTCGGCTTGGAGAACGGCCACGCGGCCAAGGACATCCGCGAACTGCGCGATCTGCTGCAAGCGTGGCGCGATGCCCGTCGCACCGCGTGGCAGACCGCCGTCAAGGTCGTCACCACCGGCATTCTGGCCGCGCTGCTGGTCGGTGCCGCCATCAAGTTGAAGCTGATGGGAGGCGCGCAATGAAGACCCGCATCTGCCTGCTCGACAACTGGCGATGCGTGCTCCGCCGTGCCTGGAGCATCCGCTTCTCGCTGCTGGCCGCTGCCTTCACGGCGGCGGAAGTAGTGGTGCCGATCTTCGGTGACGTGTTGCCGCGTGGCCTGTTCGTGCTGCTGGCCTTCGCCGCCAGCATCGGCGCGACCGTGGCGCGCATCGTGGCCCAGCCGGAGATGCACCGATGATCCGGCCACCGCCATCTCCCACCACACGGCGCACCGTGGCGGCGCTGACGTTGTCCGCCGCCGCGCTGGTTGGCATCATGCTGCACGAGGGTTACACCGACCGTGCGGTGATTCCGGTCAAGGGCGATGTGCCGACCATTGGCTTCGGCACCACGACGGACGTGAAGCTGGGCGACACCATCACGCCGCCGAAGGCGCTGGCGCGGGCGCTCACCGACGTGCAGCAGTTCGAGGGTGCCCTGAAGAACTGCGTGGCCGTGCCGCTGGCCCAGCACGAGTACGACGCGCTGGTCAGTTTCTCCTACAACGTCGGCAGCCGCGCGTTCTGCCAGTCCACGCTGGTGAGGAAACTCAACACTGAGGACTACGCCGGGGCGTGCGCCGAACTGCTGCGCTGGCGCTTCTTCCAAGGCAAGGACTGTGCGCTGCCCGCAAACGCGCGGCTGTGCGGTGGACTGGTCACGCGGCGACAGGCCGAGTACCGCCAGTGCATCGGGGAAGCGCCATGAGCCTGATCCCGTGGCCGTACGGCTGGTTGGCGCTCGTCCTGCTCGCCGCTGCCCTGATTGGCTTCGGCTGGATCAAGGGCGCGGGCCACGTTCAGGCCCAGTGGGACGCTGCCGTCCAACAACAAACCCTGCAAGCCGCTGCCGTCCGTGAGCGGCAGGCCCAAGCCACCGTCAAGGTCGTCACCGAGTACGTCGACCGCGTCCGCATCGTCCGCGAAAAGGGCGACACCATCATCAAGGAGGTTCCCGTCTATGTGCCAGTTCAAGCCGATGCTGCTTGCACTATCAACCGTGGCTTTGTGCGCCTGCACGACGCTGCCGCCGCCGGTGAACTGCCCGAGCCCGCCCGAGATGCTGATGCGGCCGCCGCAGGCATTGCGCTCTCTGCCGTCGCCGAAACCGTCACCGCCAACTACCAGACCTGCCACGAGAACGCCGAGCAACTGAAGGCGTTGCAGGTGTGGGTCGGGGAGATGGGGATGGCAAAGCAAACCCATCCACCCACGCCGTGATCAGACGTCGATGGTTGTCGTTTTCCAGACTTCCTGCGCCAAAGTGATGAGCAGCCCATGGCGCTTCTCGATGGATGCGGCATTCCACGCAGGAAAAGCTGCCAGTTTGGCGTTGATCCGAGAAATAGATGTGTTCTGCCCAACGTCGGTCAGCGCCCCCAGACTGCGGGTCAGGTAGTTGCCGCTCTTGCCATACTCGACCTGCTTGGCCGTGTAGAAGTCGTTGCCCGCGACGATGTTGATCGGCTTTTCCAGCAAGGTCAGATTGCCGAGGCGATTCTTGTAGTCGTCGTAAACAGCATTCGGGTTCTCTGCCGCCCACGTGGCGCGCAGTTCCGCCTTCGGGTTGTCGGGCAGGATGTGCTCGATTTCCAGTTTGGTGAAGGGCTCCAGACTGCCCGGGGTCTTAAGACCGCTGAATGCCATCTCGACGTGCTGCGTCAACCGCGCCAGCAGGTAGCGCGTGCGGTACTGCTGCATCGAGTACAGCGTGAAACGCTTGAGGGCGTCGGCCAGCTCCTGCGACTTGCCAGCCATGCTCTTCTCGAAGCGGTCGGCGACGAAGGCGTTGAGCTGCACCTTCTGCTTCACCGGATCGCTGGCGTCAGCAATCGCGCGCAGCTCGTCGGCCCATTGAGAGAAGCTGCGTTCCAGATCCTTGGTCGGCGTTTTGGTGAAGATGTAATAGAAGAGGAAGCTCTCCAGCTGCGCCACGAAGTGATCGAACAGCGGCTTGGGGAAATTCGCCGCCGCCAGCAACAGGACGTAGTGCAAGCTGAACGCACCACCGGCCAGCCGTTTGAGGCTGTCCATCGCCAGGCTCGGTTTGCCATCGTTGCCCATTCCATTGGCGAAGGCGAGGTAGTGCTCGACGTTGCGGATGACCTTGCGGACGAACTCGAAGGGCTTGCCCGCGTAATCGCACAGCGCAGCGTTGTCCTTGGCGATAAACCAGTCGTAGATCTCGTCTTCGCGCACCACCGCATCGCCGCGCTCGTTCTTGATGACGTAGTTGGCCATCAGGAAGTAGCGCAGGAAACGCAGCGGCTTTTCCTTCTCCTTTTCCAGCGGCTTGGTGATCTTCTTCCACTCATCTTTGAGCTGGGTGAACTGCGCTTGCTTGACCTGCGTGAACAGCAGGTTCTTGAGCAAGTCCATCGGGTTCAGGCCCACGCCGCGCTCGTTGATGGTCTCGAAAATCTTCAGCGCGCTGCTGACGTCGGTGGAGATCTGAATGAACACCACGTTGTTGGCCAAGTAACCCCAATACTTCTTCAGCTTGGGGGTGTCGTCGTAGTTGTCCTTCAGGTAGCGGTACAGCGTGCTGTAGGCGTTGACCAGGTTCTCCAATGAGCCGAAGCTGGCGATTCCCGCTGCCTGAATGCCAGCGCGCACGGCCTGCGGTTCGGCGTCCAGATCCACCAGCTTGGCCATTACCTCGCCCGCGCTCTCGTAGCGCGGCTCCAGCTTCAGGTTGGTGCGCACTTCGCCGTCGCTATCCACGTAGCTGGTCGAAATCAGCCCGGAAAGCATCTGCCGCTGCGGCTCGCCCTGGAACAGATGCTTCAGCGCGCACAGCAGCAGGAAGAAAGTGGTCAGGCGCTGCTGGCCATCGATGACCTCGTAGTGGCTCTTCTGATCGGTTGGCGACACCAGCACGGTGCCAATGAAGTATTCCCGCGTGGTGCCCGCATCGATCTGCTCGCCGATGTCCTCCAGCAGTTGATGCACTTCCTTGTCCGTCCAGACGTACTCGCGCTGGTAGTCCGGCACGATGTAGAAGCACTCCCTGAAGGCTTCCTCGATGCTGTATTTGTGGTTTTCGATGCGGGCCATATTCGTTCCTCTGTATTCTTCTGTCGCGCCGCATCAATCTGGCTTCTGTTTGGACGACGTCGATTTGACGGCAGTGCGTTGAGCCGTCTCCAGATCCGCAATGCGGGCATCCAGCGATTTCACCTGTTCTCGAAGCGCCTGATTCTCCCGCTCGACGGCAGAACGCTGCTGATTGCCTTCCTCGATGGATGTCAGCAGTTTCGCCTGCCACTGATCGCCCGACGTGATGTTGTCACGGTCTTGAAAATATGCGAGACCAGAGACGATCAAGGCAAACAAGGCCAAGACCGCCGAGATGCCAACCGACCACACCGCGATGGTGATCTGCTTGCGCGTGGACTGATCGGTTCTGCGGTCGCGCTCGTCCATCTGCTCCATCAGGGTCGTTGCTGCTTCTGCCAAGTCCTTGAGGGTCTTGGTAGACTCTGCGGTCATCTTTCCCGTCAGGCGCGTCATCTCCATTTCTTCGGCGCGCTCTTCCGCACGTTCGCGCGCTTGCTGCGCCATCTGCCTGTTCACAGCATCGAAGTGATCCGTGCGAATCGGCTGGATTTCCAACGGCGCTGGCTTTGTGAATTTCGTCAGTTCCTCGTAGGCACTCAAGGTTGATCCCAAGGCCGACGTGCTCTTACGGACTTGATCGAAAAGACTGGCGCTCTTTTGAACTTGATCGAAAAGGCCTCGTGCCGATCCGAACATCTTGTCGTGCATTCGCTTCGCGCTCTGGCGATAGTCCTCGACCTCGGCCTTGAGAAGCCGCACCAGAAAGGCCGATGCCGTTTCACCGGCTTCCTGCATAATAGGTTCCCGCTCTTGCGATCCATCGCGGACGATTTGCCATGCGGATGATTTCGTATAGGCGTCAGCAGCCCGTTCGACCTCATCGTCCGAGAGTCCATCGGCAATCCCGGCATCAAGCGGAACACGCTCCGGCGCTTCATCGGATTCGACAGTCAAGCTGCCAATACTCGGCAGGAAAGCCCTGATTTGGCTGGCCGCATCGCCGGGTTCGAGCTTCTCGAAATCGGTCATGTCGCGCATACGCAGCGGATACAGGTAGATTCGTCCCGCTGATGTCTCTACATCCGTGGCAGGCTTTGATCGAAGCAAATCTTTTATATCCATCACGCGCTCCGTAGCGCAACGAACCGATTTCCCGGCCCTTCAGATCTCACGGTCAAATGCTCGCTGTTCGACACCAGATAGGCCAACGGCTGCGTCAGATTGAACGGAAACAGCACCGGCTGCGATTGCAGGCTGGTGATGGCCAGCGGCTTGTTCGTGTAGCGCAAGACGGCTTCGATCAGCCATGCCGTGAGTGCATCGTCCTCCAGCACGGCAGGGGCCAAGCGGACAACGCGCTTGCCTTTTTCGACTCTCTCCACAGCGCCCCAGCCAGCCTGACTCTGGATGACCATGTTGGTCATCCGGTAGGTGCCTTCGCGCTCGCCGTAGGTTTCGCTCATGCGCCGATGGATTTCGGCGGATGCGCAATCGCCTTGCAGGGCGGACAGGCGTCCAATCAGCTCGGCCACCTTGCCGAAGAAGGGATAGGTCGCTACGGCCATGCCCCAGTGCAATGCGGCGACTGGCGCATCGGGATTCGTCTTGAAAATCGCCACGCCGCGATCTGCGTAGTCCACCAGCTCGGCGCGCGGCTGAAGCCACAGGCGGTTCAGCACGGTGCGGGTTTTCGTGCGCGCGGCAGCACCCAACCCGGCAGCATCGAGCAATGCCTCCAAGTCTTCAAGCTGCGCCACGCCTGCGCGAACTTTCAGCGCGGTCGTCGCCCATTCGAGTGAGATGAACCGGTCAAAACCGATTCGGGGAGCTGTTGTCATTGTTCAAAACCATCATTCAAAAACTCATCCGCCATCATTCACGTTTGAAACCTTCACGAAAGGAACGATCAGTTCCTCGACCGACACACCGCCGTGGACAACCACCTGATCGCTATCGGGAACGAACGCGCTGCGTCCGCCTGCGAATAGAGGCATGAAGTTCGCGGGCAGTCCAGCGATATCCAGAGGGATCGTCGAGGGATACGCGGCCGCAGAATCCGCACGCAAGGATTCGCTGCGGTACACCCGCACGCGCTCACCGCGCGATTCCGCGATCACGCCCTGATTCGGCCTGCCGACGCCGACGGCATCCACGTTGCCGTGATCCGCCGTGACGTAAATGCTGAACCCTTCACCCAGCAGGAAGGCGAACAGGCGCTCGACAAAGCCCGTGTCAAGCCAGCGTCCAATCCACAACGCCACGTCGTCCTTGCTTCGTTCCTTGTGCAGCCGCTCATCCACTTCGTCGATCACCAAGCCCAGCACGTTGGGCTTGCGGTCGGTGATCTCGGTTTGCAGCGCGCCCAGTTGCTCGACTTGACGCAGCGCGCGCCGATACATCACCTCGGCGGGCACGACGCCACCTTCGTTCTGCCAGAACGCCTTCCACAAGGATTCTTCCTTGCTGGTGTGGTCTATCGAGTCCTCGAACTCGCGCGGACGCAAGCCGGAGAACAGCGCCTGACGCGACACCGATGTCACCGTGGGCAGCCACGCGAAAGCCGTGTTCTCATCGAAGGCCAACGGCTGTTGGCGGGCGATCAAGTGTTCCCTGATCCGCACCCACTGGTCGAAGGCCAAACCATCGAACACCAGCAACGCGATTCTGGTTTCGCCCGCATTCCGGCGCTGGCGCAGGAAGCGCGGAACGTGATGCACCATCACCGGGCCTTTGGTCGCCGGTTGCAGGATCAGGTCGGCGTAGTGGCGGGCCGCCACCCACGCCTGCAATCGTTCATCCGACAGCGTCTGGATCGCCGTGATGCGCGCCCGAATATCCGTCAGTCGTTCGCCACCATCCTTGCCCGGCAAATCGTGAACGCGGCTCAACATCTCGCCGTAGCGTTTGGCGAAGTCGCTCCATGCCTTGTGCGAGGCATCTGCATCCGGCATCGCGGCAGCTAATGCCTCGATGCTCTTTTCTGCCAGCGCGAACTGCGACCACACGTCCTCGACGATGCCCGCCCTGATCCAGCCCGGCACCGAAGCCGGAACGCCGGACACGGCCAGCGGATGCAAGCTGCCGTCCAGGAACATCGAATCAATGATGGCGCGCACGTCGGTGTGATCGAAGGGAATCTCGATCTCCGCGCTGACTTTGCCCGCGCCGAGGGACGGCGGCTCAGGCTCGGCAACGCGCCTGCCTTCCAGCTTCAGCTTCTCCAGATAGCGATACCAAGCGTCCTGCACCACGCGCAGCAGTGCGCTCCTGGACGACAGCCATTCCGCCACCGGCTGCCCGGCGAACAAGCCCTTGCCACGCAGGATGCCCGCCACGTGCTCGGCGAGCGGTTCGGGCAAAGCACGGTTGGCAAAGTGCAGGCGCAGCACCTCGCGCCAGAAGTCCACCGGCGTGCGGATGGAACGCGGCGTCAGTTGATAGACGTGTTCGAGGATGAAGTCCTTCGATTCGCTTTCCCCGCGCGCCGATTGCAACTCGGTCTGGTGGGCATCGAACAACGTCGCCAGCAGTTCCGGCTCCACCTGTCGTACCCCGCCATAGGCCAGCTTGGGGAACAGTTCGGCCAAGCTCAACCGCACCGCAGGGCGGGCGTTATGCACGATGTCCCACGGCAGGTCGTCCGCGTTGTCGCGTCGCAGATGCACGATCAAAGCCGGTGATGGTGCAGGCTCATTCGCATCCCACGCAGCGCGATACCGTTCCTCGAACTCTGCCCGGAACGCGAAAGGGTCGTCGTAACCCATTACCTCGAAGCCACGGGCGCGCAGTTCGGCCAGCAGCTTTTCGTCCAGCAGAACACCGTCAGGGTCACAGGCCACCCACAGGCGGGAAAGATCAGCCGTGAAAGGCCGAAGGATGCGCTGGTGCCACAGGTTGGGCGAATGGGTCATGCCGCAGCCTCGCTGTTTTTGATGGCCTTGGCGTCAATCCGCACCACCGCCACGGCGTTCAACTCGGGCACGGTGGCTTCCATGTCATCCAGCGCGGCCAAGCGCGCCTCGTGCTCGGCTTGCAGGCGACGGCGGCGGAACTCGCGCACAGCAGGCAGGCCAATGCGCCCGATGGCCTGATAACGCGCCTCGAAAGCGTAGGTGGCGCGATCCCGTTCTTCCTTGATGCGGGTGCGGTGTTCTTCGGCCAACGCCGCGAACAATGGCTCGCCTTGCGCACTGGCCACGGCAAACGACGCATCGAACCAACGCGCAGAATCCTCCGCGTCCGCCACGGACTGCACGGCCACGTTTTCGGTCAGCAGCAAGTCCCACACGCGCTTGGCGGCAGGCACGAAGGGGCGGCCTTCGTCATTGATGAAAACCGGCAGGAATCGCTTGCGGCTCGCGCCTTGCGCGGCAAGACCGATCTCCCACAACGACCAGATGCCGTTCACCGACTCCGGCAAGCCCGTTACGCGGACAACCGGCAACGGCTGCCCAGACACGAAACGCGGCACATCGCCAATGATGGCCCGCGCGCGCGGGTCTTCCATCGTCACCCACTCCGCTGCCGGGTGGTCGTCCGCCGCGCGCGCGTCGAAGCACGCCTGCGGCGTCTCGCTGCCGTCGGCCCAGCGAACGCGCCAGACATCACCGTTCTTGGTGGCCGATCCGCCGCGCGCCGCCAGTCCATTGACAATGGCGCGTTCCAGCCAGAACTGCGCCGGGTGGTCGCGCCACTTGCGCGCTTGGTCGGCATCCAGATCGTGCGGCACGGCCAGCAAATCGCTGTGTCGGTTCGATTCGGCCAGCGTCGCACGCAACTGCGACACCACGCTGTCGGCCTTCTGTTCGATGGCTTCCGGGTGTTGCAGGCTCTGTACGAACAACTCGTCGAATACCGGCTCCACTTCCGCCGAATCCATCACGTCCGCCGCCTTGTCCACGCCGAACTCCTCGGCAATGACTGCGAGCTTTTCCTCCAGCACCTGCCGCACGCGGTGTTCCACCGTGTCTTCCAGCACGAAGTTCAGCGCACGCACGACGTGCTTTTGCCCGATGCGATCCACGCGCCCGATGCGCTGCTCGATGCGCATCGGGTTCCACGGCATGTCGAAATTGACGATGACGTGGCAGAACTGGAGGTTCAAGCCTTCACCGCCCGCGTCGGTGGAAATCAGCACCCGCGCATCCTTTGCGAACTGCTGCAAGGTGCGCGTGCGCGCTTCCATGTCCATGCTGCCGTTGAGCGTAGCCACCGCAAAGCCCCGACTTTCCAGATAGTCCGCCAGCATCGCCTGCGTGGGCACGAACTCGGTAAACACCAGCACTTTCAGCGCGGGGTCGGCTTCTTCCTGTTGCAGCTTGTAGATCAGTTCCAGCAGGCTTTCGGCCTTGGCGTCGGTGCCTGCGGCTTCGGTGGAACGCGCCAGCGCCAGCAGCGTTTCCACTTCCGACTTCTCCATCTCCAGACCACTGGCCTGCAAGGCCAAGTCCACCTGCGCTTCGCCGTCCAAGTCGGCCCATTCGTCCGCACTGAGGTTCTCGAACAGCCGTGCCTGCGCCTGCGGCGTTTCCAGCACCGTCTGGCGCTTTTCCAGCGTGGCGCGAATCGCCGCCGTGCTGGATGTCACCAGTCGCTGCATCAGGATCATCAGGAAACCAACGTGGCGCTGCTTGGCCGCCAGCGCCTGGTTGTAGCCGTGGCGCACGTAGTCGGTCACGGCTTCGTACAACTGCTGCTGCGCCGCGTGCCGCGCCTGCCACGCCACCGCGTGCAAGCGCGTGAGCCGGGGCCGGAACAGCGGCTGGCCTTCGGCATTGATGGCGGCGCGCTTTTCGGTGCGGATCACGAAGGGCTGCACGCGCTCGCGGCTGACGCTGCCTTCGTCGGGGAAGGCGTCCCTGTCCAGCAACTGCATCAGGCGCATGAACTGATCGGTCTTGCCCTGATGCGGCGTGGCCGAGAGCAGCAGCAGATAGGGCGAGGCTTCGGCCAGCGCCGCGCCCAGCTTGTAGCGCGCCACCTGCTCGGTGCTGCCGCCCATGCGGTGCGCTTCGTCGATGATGACCAAATCCCACGCCGCCGAGACCAAGTCCTCGAAGCGTTCGCGGTTGTAGGTCTGGATCTGCTCCAGGCTCCAGCCGCGCCGCGCTTCCAGCGGCTTCACCGAATCCAGCGCGCAGATCACCTGATCGTGCATCCGCCACGGGTTGTCTTCTGCACTCTCACCCATTTCCGGGCCGCGCCACTGGCGTAGGGCGGCCAGCGAGGATGGCTCCACGAAGTGGAACGGCTCACCGAAGTGCTGGCGCATTTCCGCCTGCCATTGCCGCACCAATCCCTTCGGCGCGACCACCAGAATGCGCTTGGCGCGGCCACGCAGTTTCAGTTCGCGCAACACCAAGCCCGCCTCGATGGTCTTGCCCAAGCCCACTTCGTCCGCCAGCAGGTAGCGGATGCGGTCTTGGCCGACGGCACGGTTCAGCGCGTAAAGCTGGTGCGGCAACGGGATGACGCTGGACTGGATGGGCGCGAGCAGCAGGTTTTCTTCCAGCGCGTCCTGCAACTTGGCTGCCGCCGTGGCGTGCAGTAGCTGCTCCACCGTGGGCTGTACGCTGACAAGCGCCGCCAGTTCTGCCGCCCGCGCGCGCAGCACGGCGTTTTTCGACGGCAGCCACACGCGATAGGCTGCTTCGCCCCACAGCGCCAGCCGCTCTACCACGCGGCAAGGCGTGGCCTGCCGCGTGTGCCAGCACCAGTCGCCGGTGTCGAAGCCGCTATCCGCTTGCGCCATTGCTTACGCCCCGTCCTCGCTGCGCGTCAGCGCCATGTCGTACAGGGTGAGCAGCTTTTCGTCTTCTTGCAGGGTTTCGTCCGGCAGCTTGTGGGCGATGGCGAGGATGGTGGCGTAGTCCTTCCTGGCCCACGCATCGCGGAAACCGGCGCGCAGCACTTCCAGTCGCGATTCCTTGATCTTGCGGCCAGTGAACGCCTTGTAGGTCTCGAATTCCTTGAGCAGCGCCTTTTCGCGCTTCTTCTCCAAGTCCTGCGCCTTGTTCGGGTCGGGCACATACCAGCGGTCTTGCGCCTTGGCGATCAGGCGCGGGTCGTTCTTCTCCAGTCCGCGCAGGTCGTGGTAGTTGGTGGAAAGATAGCGGTGAATCTGGCTGGGCACCTCGCCCGTGCCTTCGAAGCGCAGGAAGTTGGCTTCCAGCAGCGCCGAGAGTTCCGGGCGGGTTTCATGCTTCTTCCAGCCCGCGCCCAGTTGCTTGATGAACTCCGGGTGGATGTCCTGATAGGTGGAAGGCCGCGCCTTCAGGTAGTCCGCCGCCCAGTCGATGGCGCTGCGCTCGTCGGAGACGAACAGCTCCATCTGCGGCGCTTGCGCGGTCTGCGCGCGCTTCTTGTCGTATTCGGTGACTTGCTCGGGCAGAAAGACCATGCCGTCACGTTCGGGAAAGCGGGCCCGGATACTGACTTGAAACTCATCGTTGGAGAGCGGAACGGGCGAATCGTGGCGCACGAACCACGCGACCATGCGGTCATAGATGCGGCGCGGATCGCGCTCGATGATGAACTCCAGCTCGCCGCTCTTCACCTTAGTGACGGACAGTTGCCGCAAATGTGTCTGCACGAAGTCCCACGCCGATTCGACCGTCGCGCCACTCTTTGTGAAACGTTCTTCCAGCCCGCCATTGGGCTTGTAAACGGAGATCACCAAATCCTGCTTGACGGTGTTGGGTGACATCACCTGTTGAAAGCTGCCTTGCTGCTTATCCAACGCCGTGACTTCGGCCACGACAAAGCCAGTCTGCTGCAATGCCACTTGAATGGCGTTCCACACCGCCGCTTTGCTGTTGGAGAACACCACCGTCATCCAACGACCTGGCTTGAGCACGCGGAAATACTCCGCGAAGCAGCTATACATCAGGCGCTGGTACTCTGGGATTCCCTTCTGCCGAACGCGATCCACGATGGCTTCCGGGTTCGGGTCGGTCCTGACGCCATGCCAGGACTCGACCAAAAAGTTCAAGTCAGAGTAATAGATGTTTTCGCCGAACGGCGGGTCGGTGAAGATGTAGTCGATGGCATTATCGGACAGTGGCAAGTGCGCTGCCGTGCCCGTATTGATTGCCGCATTACCTGCCTGCGTCTTGTAATCACTAAATGCTCGCTCAAGTCTGGCGAGCTTCCCATCCAAGGCATACCAAGGACTGCATTCGGATGTTTGTGAGGCGACGTAGTAAACGCCAGATAGCATACGATTGACTTGTGAAAAATGCGTCGGGCTGTGCCTGTTGAGGATCGAAAGACCTGCAATTGCTTGCTCCACCATGAACAGCAACATGCCCCGGGTTCGATCATCAGGGCAGGACTGTGCCTTGCTCCATAGCAGTCCAATTGCCTGCGCAGCACGCGGCAGGAACATGAAGTGGATGGCGGCCGAGTTGGTCGTTTTCATCCGACCCACTCGCGTCATCTGCATATCCGGGAAGCGATCTACCGGCATGTCCTTCGGCAGCGGCAGCGCCGCGATCTTTGCGATTCGCTCCAGGTCATCTTTATCGGGCTTCTTGGTGTACGCCGTTCTGCCCAGCTTGTAGGCGATGAGTGCCGGAACGCGCTTCGGGCGCTTGTCGGGTTGTCCAGTTGTTGGGTCGATGAACGTCTCGAATTGCAGATCCATCTGCTCCTTCTTGGCCTGCGCGCTGCAATGCGGGCATGTCAGCAGATCCGCAACGGCTTTTGTTTCTTCATCCAGCGCCGCATCGGTGAACACAATTTCGCCCGCACACGACGGGCACGCGAGCACTTCACTCCATACCGTGTAGTCAATTCGAGCAATAGTCTTGCCATCACTGTGCAGCGTTTCGTACATCCAGCCGATATCCTGCGCCACCGACTGGAGCAGTTGCTTGCCCGCCTTGGCAAAGGCATCCACATCGAAGGGAATGTTGTAATTCGCACCGATGAAGGTGGCGGCGGGCGACAGGTCATTCAGCACCGCGCGGCGTGCGCCCCACTTGGGCGCGGCGCGGCCTTCCTTCTTCCACGCCTGTTCCAGCTCAAAACGGTAGCTGGTGGGTGCCGTGCCGCACCACTGCGCAGCCACGCCGGTCATGCCCGAACCGGAAAAACCGTCCAGCACCACATCGCCCGGCTGGGTGTAGTGCAGGATGGACGGCACGATGGCCAGGTGCGGCACCTTGGTGTGGTAGCTGTGCGCCTTGTAGATGGCGTCGGTCTTGCCCACGCTCACGTCAATCGCCAGCGGCTCACGGCTGTATTTCACCGCCGGGTCGTAGGGCTTGCCGTAGTGCGCCACGAACTCCGCGAGCCACGGGTTCGGGCAGGCGGTGTAATACGGCGGGTCGGACATGGCGAGGATGGCTTCGTCCGTACCCTGCGGGAAACCTTCTTGCTTGCGAAATGCCGGGTCTTTCAGCTTCTCGGCCAGCAGCGCGAGGAAATGCGTGCGCCGTGCGTCGTCGCTGGGGAAAGTCTGGCCGAGGCATTCGACGGGGTCGGATGCTTTTTTATCGTGATTACTGAGCAGGTCATTCATGTTCGTACGTTCCCCCGCCACATTCAACGGCGCAAAGTTGGGCGTTTGTATTTGGCAGGAAACAGATTTCCTTGCGCTTGATTTTCAGGTTCATTGGCAACGTCTTCGTCATGCTCGCCTCACATGAAATTGAGCATGAGACGACCAATGGAGTTGGTCAGATCACGGGCAAAGACGGCAAGCCACCGTTGAGAATCGTCGCCAAAGTGAGATTCGCTGAAGCCGTTTCTTGAATTTGCAATCGCGTTGGTCAACGTCGGCATGGCGTTGACGATCTCGACAGGAAACGGGCCTTGTGCCTGAAGTTTCTTGATGATGTCGTCCTTCACCACCTTGCATAAGGGCATCAAGTCCGTCAGTGCAGCTTGATCGGGGACGTGCTTGCGCACATAGGCTTTGTAGAGTCCCTCAAGGCAGGTGTAGCTGAGCGTCGTTGCGCGGTTGTAGTGGTGAGCATCAACGGCGTGGTCAATGTCCTTGAGGCTGTTGTTCAGCTTCTCCGAGTTCCAGAGATCGACAGGAACCACGGTGGTTGGCACTGCATAGCCGCCGCCAAAAACGATGCCTCTGATGGCATCCACCTCGTTCTTGGCGTGGGGTTCAAGCACATCAATGAACAATCTGAACAACTGGAACCGCTGCTGCTCAGGAAGCTCGCGGATCACATCCCAGTAATAGTCTTTGCGGGATGTGCTCTTGCCTTGCTGCTGCCTCAGGGGAATGAGCTGGTTGTAGCTGGGTGAGCCGGGATCGACCTGTTGCACGATGCGCAGAAAATCCCCGCCGCTGTGATAAGCCGGGGTGTCTTTTCTGTCCAGCAAGGAAAATAGCTGGTTGTATGCCGCTATCCAGTTGACCGAGGTGTTCATGGCGCGGCCTGTTGTTCGTGCAGCAGCTTGAGCTGCACGCCCGCGTCGGTGAGCACGTAGCGTTGGGCGGGCGAAGTAGGCTTGTCTGGCACAGTCATTTGCAGGATGCCGCCCGCCAGCAGTGGCTCCAGATGCTGGCGCTTGAAGAAGGCGCGCTGCTTGTGGCCGGTATGGCCGATCAGCTCGGTGATGGAGCGCGGTACGTCGGCAAAGGTCACGATCTGCCACTGGATTGCTGACAACTGCACAAGTGACTGAACAAGCTGGGGCTGCCCAAAGCCAGCTTGTTCAGTGGCTTGTGCAGTGTCTTCGGAGGCCACGCTAGCATCGATAACCTGTTGATTTTCATGGGCCTGACCGGGCGCGGCGGGCAGGAAACGGGCGCGCAGATGCTCGGCCAGACCGAACAAGTTGCCAGTTTCGCCCTGCGCCACGAGCAGGGCTTGTACAGTGAGCCGCTGCACAAGCTGGCGGGCTTCCGCGCCGGACAGGCCGGTAAGCGCCTTCACGTCGGTCAGGTCGATCTGGCCCTTGCGGGTGAGGTAGGCGAAAACGTCGGCTTCCTGCGCGGACAGGTGCGCGCCCAGACTCGCTTGCGCCAGAAGTTGGGCTTCGGTGATGAGCTTTTCCTTGCGCAGGCGCAGGCGGAAGCTCTTTTCGGCCTTGTGATTTTCGATCTCGGGCGGCAGGTAGCCCAGCCTGCGCCAGCCGTCGAAGATGGCGCGCACGCCGGTGCCGCCCTGATCGGACAGGCCGATGCGACGGAAGGCGTTGACGATGCTGGGGTTGCGCACTTCCTTGTCGCCGGGGTCGAGCAGTTGCTCGCGCGAGGCAAAGGCATCGCCGGGGTTGAAGAATTCGGTCTGGTCACGGAAGAAGCGGATGACCGGCACGCGCGTGGTGTCGCCGAAGTCCTGGTGGATCAGCAGGTTGATGGCCGATTCGCGGAAGGAGATGTAGTCCGGCGGATCGTCATCACGGCGCAGGGTGGCAGCATCCACGGCGAAAGGCCGCTCGCTGTGGCGGAAGTAGAACTCGACGATGGCCTGCCACGCCTTGATGAGGTTGTCTTCCACGGTGAGGCGGTCGGCCCAGCGCACGGCGGAGTCGTATTCGGCGCTGGTGTTGCGGTAAAGCTGCACGTCCGCCGCCATACGCGGCAGAACCTGCCGCACGTATTCGCCGCTGCCCAACACGAGAATGGCCGCGCGGGTGGGACGCAGCACGCCGCCTTGCTCGACGAGGAAGCCCCAGTTGCGCAGGAAGCTGGTGTCGTCGGCGGCGGTGTCTTTGCCGGGGTTGCTGGCGGCGAAGCGCGCGCGATACCAGCGCACGGTGGTTTCGTCGAAACAGCGACTGGTGTCCACGTCCAGCGGCTCGGCGTCGTAACGGGTACCGGAGGCATCGCGAATGAAGCGCAGCAGCTCGTCGCCGGTGCAGGTGTCATCACGCCCACCACGGCGGATGTAGGCTTTGTGCGGGGTGCGATCAATGAACACGGGCTTTTCGTTGCGCTTGGCTTCCGGCACATAGAAGGCCAGAACCGTGCCTTCAGCCAAGGTGTGCACCGACCCATTTATGGGCAGGAAGACACTGATCTTGTTGGCGTCCCGAACTTGCCCAAGGAAGTCGTTTTGCATCTTGTCGGCATCGGTGACCCCGGTGACGGTGAATGCACCATTGGCCTGCTTCACACCGAACACCAGATGACCGCCCGCCGTGTTGGCAAAGGCACTGACGGTGGACAACGCATCCTTGGGCACGGCCCAGGCCGCTTCCTTGAATTCGATGTCATTCCATTCGATGGATTGCAGGCGGGCCAGCAGTTCGTCTCGGGTCATGGGCTCACTCGATCACGAAACGCAGTTTGCTGGCGTCCTTGCCCTTGCCGCGCTCGCTGATGAGCGCGTCGAAGCGCTTGCGCAGTTCTTCGGGCGTGGCGGGCGAGCCGCCGTGCAGCAGCGCCTGACGCAGTTCGCCGGTAGTGACCGCAATCTTTTCCAGACCGGACAGGGCTTCCTGCACGGCGCTGGCGAAATCGGATGTCACCGGTTCTGGAAGCTTGCGCGCGGCGAGGAAAGCGTCGATCAGCTTCTTCGCAGCAGGCGGCAGCAGGCCCAGGCTGTCCTGCGTGAACGGATCTTCCAGATTTTCCAGCAGGGTTTGCTGCCAGTTGGCCTGCAACTGATCCAGATCGTCGTCGAGCTTATTCAGGCGGTTGGCAGCGGGCAGCAGTTCCAGTTGTTCGGCGGACGGACGGAACTGGCAGTGCGGGCACACCGGCGCGGTGAACAGCGTCGGCTCGTCCAGCGCAGAGCAGCTTTTCAGGCCGTTGAGCGCATCCTCGAAGGCGGTGAGTTGGCTGGTGGGCATCAGGGACACGCCCGCCAGCACGCGCAAGGACAGCAGGCGGTCGTCGCGGCGCAGGGCGTTGCGGGTTTTCTCCTCGGAGACGCCCAGCCGCGCCTTGCTGTGGCTGGCGATGTAGGCGGCGATGTAGTCCTTTTTGAGTTGCGCCAACGTCTGGCGGCCTTCACCGAGCACGGTGGCGGCACGTTCCGCTGTGCGGTCTTCGCCGAGCTTGTCAAACAGCGCCTTGCGCGCGGCTTCGGCTTGCTTCACCCAGTCGTGGCCGGGCTGCAAGACCATTTCCGCTTGCGAAAGGTAGGACGCAGTGCCGCCGAGTTCGCCAACCAATTCCAGCAGGCGTTCGACACCGGTCAGCACATCCAGATTTTTCTTCTGGGTGTCGAGGTCGTCCTGCGTGACGCGCAGGTTCTTGAGCTTGCCGACGGTGTTGTAGGGCGACAATGACTCGGTGAACTTCTTGAGCGCGTCCAGCCGCGCATACCAGTCCTTGGCTTCTTCGTCGCGCAGCAGGTTCTGGCCCCAGAAGCCGAGCTTGCCTTGCTGGAGATCGGAGCCTGCCTTGAGCACGCGCGGCACCAGCGCGCTGACCTTCTCCTGCAAGGCGACGACCGGTTCCGTGTCACCCTGACTGGCCTTTTGCGCCAGACCGGATGGCAGGCCGAGCAACTCGAACAGCGCGCGCAGCACCGCAAGGTTGATTTCCTTAGGCGCTTCGATGTGCTTGAACGCTTTGAGTTCGTCGAGCGAGCGTTCGGCCAGCAGGGCGAGCTTGCCGGAGTCGATCTTGTCGCCGGTGATGGAAAGCACGATGTCGCCGGAATACACCAGCGTGCCCAAAACTGCGACGAGCAGATCGGGTTCCAGCCGGAGCTTGGCGGGCGCGAAATACTCCACGTCGGTGCTGCCTGCGATGAGTTCGTTGCGGTTGAGCACCTGGCCGTGGCCTTTGGCTTTGAGGCGGTTCAGCACCTCTTGCGCGTAGCGCGAGCTGGCCGGGTCGATGCGCTCGCCATCGAGCACTTCCAGCGCGTCGAGTACGGCGGTGGCGTCCTTCGTGCGCGTGCCGCCCGCCAGTGCGCGCAGCGTGCTGGTGATGAGCGATTTGCGGTTGGCCTCGGTGACCAGCACCGGAAACTTGGGGTATTCGGGTGCGATGTCGGCAAAACGCTGGGCCAAGACCAAGCCCGAGACGATGTTCACGATGTCGCGGAAGTTGATGCGTTCATCCGGCCCCAAGCGTGCGCGGTCGCGCAGCGAGACGCCCTTGGCCCAGTCTTGCAGCGTTTTGGCCTTGCCTTGATAGGTGACTTCAAAAGCAGTGAGCTGCTTTTCTTGCAACCACTTGCTCATGGCGCGCAGAGAATCCTGCGCCTTGGACTGATAGACGGCTTTTGCGCCGCCGCTGGCGGTGGATGCCAAGTCCAGCGAGGCGGCGTATTGCGACAGGTGACGCTTGTAATCCTCGTCCGGCGATTTCAGGCGAAAGAACACTTCGTCCGGTTGCTGCGTATCGGTGAAGCGCGGCTTGTCGAAGGGCTGGATGAAGTAAATGTAGAAGTCGCGCTCCGGTTGCGCCGTGGGACGGTCGTTGGGCGCGCCGAAGAACAGGTAGCCCAGGCGTTCGACGCGGCGTTCCTGCCACTCGATTTGGTACTGCCAGATTTGGAAGCCGGGATAGCGTAGATCGTCGCTGCACTCCATCAGCGCCTTGACGGCGCTGTAGTAGGCGCGGTCGAGCGCATCGTCGGATAGGGCTTCGGCACGCTTTTCGATCTGGGCGTCGTAGTCGATGTCCTTCTTCAGGTCGAGGTAATACTGTTCCGTGTCGGCGGCCTTGGAGATGAACTGGCCGTTGACGGTTTTCAGCACCTCGCGCATGACCGTCTGCACCATCGACAGCAGATTCTCGGCAGGTTCGCCGGGCATGTCCTCCACGCCTGACTGGAACAGGCACAGGGAGTCGCGCAGTTCGGCGGCGGTGGGGCCAATCGGGATGTGGATGTCGCCGCCGGTGGTCAGGCGATGCACGGCCAAGCCATTGATGACGCGCAGCGCCATCGGCTTGTAGGCCGGGCGGGTGAATGCCTGCTGGATGCGGGATTCCAGAACTTCGGAGACGCGCAGCACTTCCTTGATGTTGGGGTCGGCGCGCAGCACCTGATTGCTCTTGACCGTGTTCCAGAAACTCTCGTAGGCGATCAGTTGTGGGCGGTCGGTGGACACGTCCTGATCGAGGATGGCCTGCATCGCGGCTTCGATGGTCTTGAGCGCGCCGCGTTTTTCGGTGAAGTGAATCTGCTCGAAGGTCTTGAGGTAGTCCGGATGCACCGGGAACAGCCGGACGTATTCGTCCATGCGCTCGTTCATCGAGCCGTAGAACTTGGCGAAGGGCTTGAGGTATTCGCGGATTTTGTTCTGCTGGTCGGCGGACTTTTTGAGCAGGCGCGCGGAGACGACGAAGCTCACGTCCTGACGGTCGATCAGGATTTGCGTGAAACGCTCGTTGACGCGGCGGATGCTGTCGGCAACGTGCTGGAAGCGGCCACTGTCAAAAATGGCTTCCTGCACGCCCGCGACGAAGCGGAATTTCAGGTGTTTGGCGACTTCGCCGATCTGGCGCAGGATGGCCAGGTCGAGCACCAGTTCGTGATCGCGGCGCGATTGCAGGTATTCGAGAAACTCGTCCACCACGAGCAACAGCCCTTGGTTCGGGAATTTCTCGCCGAACGCGGCCATCATCTCCTCGAAGGAATCCTTGTTGTTCAGTTCCTGATCCGCCGCTGGGAAGGTGAAATCCACGCCGAGCTTCTTGAGGAAGCGTTCAAGCTGCTGGGTGATGACCTGGCGCAGCGGCATTTCCAGACCGCCGATTTCGATACGCAGCACCTTGAACTGCCCGGCGATGGACGAAACCGCATCCACGACCTTGGGGTGACGGATCATCGGCGCGTAGGCTGCGTCCTCGGCCACCAGCGACAGCACGGACATCAAATGCGATTTACCGGTGCCGTAGTTGCCGACGATGAGCACGCCCTTGTGATCGACCGCTTCGTCGAAGCCGAGCTGGGGCACCATGAGCTTGGCGATGCGCTCGGCCATGTCGTCGGAGATAACGAAAGTCGAGACGAGCTTCTTGGCTTCGTCTGGACGGTCGGCGTCGAGCAGTTGGACGACGGATTCGATCTGCTCGAACTGAATCAGGTCTTTGTATTTCATGTTCTGGTTCCTTGCTGGCCCTGCGCCGTTTCAAAGACGACGACGCCATCGCGGGAGTAGTCGCGGTATTCGGGATGCCCCATGCTGGCGTACACCAAGCGGTCATCACGCATTTCACCCGGCCACACGGCGACGACGCGGCGCGAATGCGCCAGCCGTTTGATGAGGTCGAGCGGATTGATCTTCAGGCTCGGCTCGAACAGCACTTCGAGGTTGTCGAGCATCAGCGGCGCGTCACTGCGCGCGCTGTCGGTCAATTCGCGCAGCAGTTCGTTCGCCGAGAAGCCGCGCTCGGACACAGGCGTAGCCGCCAGCCGATGCCCCAGCTCCACGCCGAGATTGAACGGCGCGGCGTTCAGCCGCTGTGCCAATGTTCGCAAGAGCCGGGTCTTGCCGCCGTTGCCCACCAGCAGGATCAGCTTGCTTTGAAGATCGCCGATCTCCCCGACCAGCCGTTCAAGCCTGTCGAGTACCGGATTGCTGGGAATGTTTTGGGAGACAGGCCCGCTCACGGCGCATCTCCGTCTGGATTGGACTGGCTGTGCGTGTCGATACGGTTTGCAATCCAGCGATCCAGCTCAGTGCGCCGGAAGCGCCACGTGCCCCCCAACTTGAAAGCGGGGAGCTTGCCTTCAGCCGCAAGGCGATAGACCGTGCGCTTGCCCGCCTTCAGGTAGGCCGCAACTTCGTCCAGAGTCAGAATTTCATCGTCAACGTTTGCCATCGCCCAGCCTTTGCCGATGTTGAATTGCGATTGCCAAAGATTGCAGATTGTGCCACAAGAAGCTCATATAGACCAGATACCGAGTGGGCGTCGGCCTTGGTGCATGAGATTGAGGCGAAATTAGCGAAATCAGCGAAATTAGTGCCGCGACAAGCACTTACCGCTGATTCACTTCGGCGAAATCAGCGAAAAAATCCCCGCGTTACCCAGTGACCAGCCGGTACACCCGCAGCGGCGCGCCCGGCGCACCGTCGGCGCGTTCGCCCCACTGCACCGTGATCTTGGGCGGCGTGCTGGCCAGCAGGTGCTCCAGACAGGCATCGATCCGCGCTTTGGGCACCTTGCCACGGAAGCACTCGGCGCTGATCTGGCTGCGCGTGGCCTGACCGCGTTCGCGCAGGAAGGCCAGCACGCGGCTCGACAGTTCCAGCACCTGCGCCTGTTTCGCCTCCTCGGCGGCGCTGACGAACACGAATCGCACGGACGCCGTGGCGTGCCGAATCCAGGCCATCGCCGCGTCGATGTGCGGGGTGTCGATCCGGATTTGCAGGTCGGTCAGCGCCATCAACATCGCCAGCCGCAGCAGCATCGGGGCGCGTCGCTCCAACAACGCCTCGACCGTGCCGTCGCCGAGGTCATTGTTCAGCTCGCCCCGGTAGAGCTGGGCGTAGCGCCACTGCGCCTGCGGCGACAGTTCCATCCGCAGATGCTCGCGCTCGCCGTGCCGGTCGGCGCGGACGAAGGCCAGCACTTCCAGTGTCCGACGCGCCAGATGCTCGACCACGGTCTGCGGGGTTTCCTTCGGGAATGGCAGCATCCGCGACCGCTCGGCCCAGATCATCAGGAAGCGATTGGCGAAGCCGTTGGTGAGTTCGCGCGCGCTCATCAGGCCCGTCAGCTCGCTGGGCGAGATCGCGCCACTCAGGCAGACGTGCGGATCGCTGGCGTAAAGCCGGTTCGACTTGGTGGCGGGCTTGAGATCGACGCCATCCCAACAGTCGCGCAGCGCCGCCGACAGGGTATTGCCGTCGCGCCGCCCCTGATGCAGTACGTTGGCGAACTCGGATTCGACCACCCAGAGGCGCTTGTCCTCGATGGCGGGCACGTCCTGCCGACCCTGCCGGTAGCCGTCGTGCATCAGCGCCACCAGCCCTTCGCGTGTGGACAGGCCGCCGCGATGAACCTGCGGCGCGAAGGCCTCGTTCATCTCGCGCAGAGCCTGATCGATGCGCAGCACCAGCGACACCGCATCGCCCTTGCGACCACGGCCCGAACGCCCGATGTGCAGGCAGAACAGGCGTGCGTGGTGCCGGGTATTGCCGATGGGTAGGTACACGCCGCGTCCGACCGCACAGGACAGGTAGGCCATGAAGTTGGCGGCAATGGCGACGGCGTTGGTCTCTGTGCCTTCGCTGCCCGCGCGGGCGACGTCGCCGATCAGGCCATAGAGACACGCAGGATCGGCATCCGGGGCATTGCGGTGGCCCACCACGGTTGCGCCGTCCGCGTCATCGGTGGCGTCCTGCGGTGATGCTCCGTGAGATGACGTGGTGTCATCGACGATCCGGCGCATTCGTCATTTGCCGTCCAGCGCCACGGTCTGGACGATGTTCTCGAACTCGGTCAGCACGTCCGGTTGGCGTTGCGACAGGTAGCGAAGCACGGCTTTGTTGCCGACCAGCTTGCCGAGGTAGCCGCGCGCCAGCACCAGGAGCAGCACGTCCTGACCGTAGGACTTCTCGACCAGCTTCAGTTGATTCTGGATGTTTCCCATTTCGCGCTCCATCTTCACCATCTGTTCCGCCGTGACGCCGGAGAGCTTGCGGGGTCGCCTTTCGCTGACCAGCAGAGCCGGTGGTGTCGCGGCCAACAATGCCTCGGCGTAGGCGACGGTCATGTTGTTGGCGGTCAGCATCAGTTCCACGCACTCGACCTGCCGCGTGGGCTTCATCTTGCGCAGCACCGCGCCGAGGTTGGCGGAAAAATGCTGATCCTTGAGCATCTCGATGGCCTCCGGACAGATGCCTTCGAGCAGGCTGACCTTCTTGTGAATCTGGCTGACGTCCACGTTCAATGCCTTGGCCAGCCGGTCGGGCGTGACGCCGCGCTCGACCGCACGCCGGAGCATCTGGTGCTCCTGAATGGACGTGATGCGGTTAATCCGGTTGTTGTAGGTGTAGCTTTCGTCGTCGGTGGCGATCAGGCACGGTGCGTCGGTGTAGCCGAGCTGCTGCAAGGCCAGCAGCCGGATATGGCCGTCGAGCAGGATGTGTTGGCCAGTGGACTTGTCGGCCTTGCCCACGCTCAAGGGTTCGATCAATCCAACAGCCTCCATTGAGGCCATGATCTGCTTGAACTTGCGCGAGGTCTGCAAACCCTCCGGCGGTTTGCGCGACGGCAAAATTCGATCCAAGGCCAACGTGATCGGTTCCGGGATGAAACCCAGCGGTGGTCGGGTCATGCCGCGTGACCTCCACCCCAGATACGCTCGGCCAGTTGCTTGGGCAAGGTGTCCAGCCCTTCGGCGCGCAGCAGATTGGAAAAATGCTCGTCGGCCAGCAACTGGCGAAGTGCCTCGATCACGAACAGCAGACGTTGCTGCGTGAACTCGGCTTTCTTGATGGTCAGCTTCTGCCGCTCGACCTCGTTCTGATAGTTACGCACCAAACTGGAGGTGGTGACTGCTGCGCCTTTGCGCGCAGGCCGGTGTTTCAGCGTCTTGCCCAGGGTATTGCGCCGCTGAAGCACGCGCCGCGTCTGCATCAGTTGCCCGCCGCGCAGCTGGCCGCTTTCGTAGGCATCCTGCAACGCAGCCTGCACGGCTTCCTCGTCACTCGCGCCTGCGATGGTGATGGCGACATTGAGCGGAATCCGGCCGGACTCCACGGCTGCCAGCAGGCGCTCTTCACCCTTCTCGAAGAGGAGCAGAATGCCCTTGATGTAATCGAGGCTCAGGCCGATTTTTTGGGCGATGACGCGCTTGTCGTAACCTTGCTCACTCAAATCCTTGATGCTCACCAGCAGTTCCAGCGCGCTGTATTTGCGGCGGGCAATGTTCTCGGTCAGGCTCATGATGAAGGCGTCCTCGTCGTTGACCGCGACGACCAGCGCCGGGATTTCCTTCTCGCCGAGCGACCGGAAGGCCTTGAGCCTGCCTTCACCGCAGATCAGCAGGAAGCGTTTGCCGTCCTCCAGATCGTCGCGCGGTGTGACCGTGACCGGCTTCTTCAGGCCGATGCTCTTGATGTTGCCGACGATCTCCTCAAATACCCGGCCATTGCGGTCGCGCGGGTTGAGCACGGCGATCTGATCGACCGGGATCATCTGCAAGTCGGTGGCGTGGTGCTTTTTCGTCATGCAACTCTCCTCAAGCGGCTGCGTTCGGCCATGCCGTAGAGGTAGTCCAGGCTGTCGAAGCGGTAGCTCTCAAACTCGATGCTGTTGTGCTCGGCCAGATGAATGCGAGGCTGGCCGAAGTCCAGGCGCGGCAGCAGGTAGTAGTCGAGCGCGGCCTGATTGGTTTCGTCCAGCCGCACGGCGACCGTGATGTCCGGCGTCAGGCTGGTGTCGAAGCGCACCTTCCAGCGACGGCGGCCATCGTCGAGCACGTTGCAACGGGACAGCACCAGCGACACCGTGAACTCTCGGTTGACGGTGAGCAGGTCGGTCGCCAGATCGCGCACCACCGTGCCGCCGACCTCGGTGATCATCTTCTCCGTCTGGCCGACGATCTCCGGGTGCAGGCGGCGCAGGAACTGGTTGACCTCCAGATACTGATAGTCCCGATCCGGCGTGAAGCCCACCGTCTGGTAGGCACGGATCAGGCTGCCGAAGCGGTGCGCGTAGGCCGCCGCCGAAGGCATTCCCTCGGCCTCGTTGATGATCAGGCCGGAGAGGTAGCCGTGCTGCTGGAACAGTCGGCGCAGCTTCTCGACCAGTTCCTCGTCGGTGTACCGATGCGCCCGTGCGCGCAGGATGCCCTGCGCGGTGTAGAACAGGTCGGGCGGCACGATGCCCTCGAATGCGCCTTCCTTCTTGATCCACATCTCCGGCTGGTTCACCACGCGTACCTTCTTGAGCTTGAAGGAGCGCCGGTTGTAGACGTTGTTGCCGATGTATTTTTCGTTCGAGAGGACTTCGCGCACGGTGGCCCGCGTCCAGTCGCGTCCGAGGTCGGTCTGGATGCCCTTGGCGTTGAGCCGGTCGGCGATCTCGGATTCGAACAGGTTGCCCTCGACGAACCAGCGGTAGATCTGGTTCACAACCGCCACTTCCTCGTCCGGGCCGGGTTGCAGGATCACGCGGTCGGTTTGCAGGCTCTTGTGCTCGCCGCGCGAAAGCTGCCCCTTCACCGAACCGGACTGGTCGATCAGCACGCGCCGCAGGCCGTAACCCGCAGGCCCGCCTTGCCGGAAGCCGAGTTCGATCAGTCGGCACTGCCCTGCGAACACCTTCGCCGACAGCTCGCGGCTGTATTCGCCCGCCATCGCGCGTTTGACGCCCTTGACGATGGTGGACACGGGTGAGCCGTCGTTCTCGAACTGCTCGGCGCAGTAGGCGACCTGAATCCCGGCGCGACGGCAGATGTATTCGTAGTAGGCGCTCTCGTCGGCGTCTTGGAACCGGCCCCAGCGACTCACGTCATAGACGAGGATGATCTGGAAGTCGGCCTTGCCCGCCTGCACGTCGGCAATCAGTTGCTGAAGCGCCTGCCTGCCATCGATGCGCAGACCGCTCTTCCCCTCGTCGGCGTAGGTGCGGACGATCTCGATGTTGCGCCGGGCGGCGTACTCGCGGATTTTGTCGCCCTGATTCTCCGTCGAGTACTGCTGATGCTCGGTGGACATGCGCACGTACTGGACGGCGCGGTACACCGGCCCGGAGCCTGTTGGGCTTGGAGGCGATTCGTTCGATTGCATAGACCCGGTCACTTCGATGGTTGACGTTGTCGGGTCTGCCATTCCTTTCAATGGTTGCGTCGCCGCCTGACGGAAGCTGCGCACACGGTTGGAATCGTTGCCATGCAGAATGTTCGAGAACCCGTTTGGGAACGACGATAGCGACCGGCTACCGAAGCGTCGATCAAGTCATCTCTTTGCACACGTCCTTTTTGCAGACGCAGTCGATGCTCACGGGCGTGATCTCGACCAGCCATGCATCGCTTTCCTCTGGGAAAGGTGCGGGAATTCGCCGCAGCCGGTACAGGCCGGACGGCAGAATTGACACGTCCATTTTTGCAAGGCCATTGCCCATGCCATTGGCGCTTCCGTTCTGACCACCTTCCACCGCCTCGGGATTGGCGGCACGATAGGCGCGCCAGTAGCCGGGATGCCGGTCGAACCACGCGCGCTGGGCGTCACGCTGGTTGTCGCGATAGTCTGGATCGGTGCGAAGCTTGTCCTGCTGCCAGCGCAGCTTGCGAGCGCGTTGGCATTCGGCGGACGAGCAGTAGGTCTGGTTCGGGACTTGGGGGCGGGGCTGAAAGGACAGGCCGCAGTGCGCGCAATTTCGGGGCATCGTCGAGGTCTCCATGCAAAAGGGCGCTGGAAACCGCGACGGCACTGCTGTCGCGCCACAGGTAGAGTGCGCTGGGCCTCGACCCGTCAGTAGGGCGTTCTCGTCGTCCGGGAGGTGCGCCCAACGGCGCGGGTTCCTATACATCGGTATTTATTGACATTCACCGATGTTATGGAACAATATGCCGGATCATGAACACGACTGCCGACAAACTGCTGGAACTGGTGCGCACGCAGGGACTGGTGCGTCCGAACGATCTGGCCCCGCTTGGTATCCCACGGGTGGCCCTGGCGCGGGCCGTACAACGCGGGCAACTGGAGCGCGTTGGGCGCGGGCTGTACGGCCTGACGGCGCGTCCCGTGTCGGCGCACGGCACGCTGGCCGAGGTCGCCCGGCGCGTGCCCAAGGGCGTGGTGTGCCTGCTGTCTGCACTGCGCTTCCATGACCTGACCACGCAGGCCCCGTTCGAGGTCTGGCTGGCCATCGACAACAAGGCCGCTGCACCCAAACTGGACTATCCGCCACTGCGCCTCGTGCGCTTCTCCGGCGCAGCACTGACCGAAGGCGTCGAGGAACACGTCGTCGATGGCGTCACCGTCCGCGTCACCAGCGTCGCCAAGACCGTGGCCGACTGTTTCAAGTACCGCAACAAGATCGGCCTCGACGTGGCGCTGGAGGCGTTGCGCGAAGCATGGAATGAAAAACGCATGACCAGCGATCAGATCTGGCACTACGCGAAAATCGACCGCGTGGCCAACGTAATGCAGCCCTATCTGGAAAGCCTCGCATGACCGAATCAGACAAAACCGGGCGCAACATCGCTGCATCGGTTCGCGCCCGACTGCTCAACAAGGCTCGCGCCGAAAGGCTCGACTTCAACCTGCTCATCACACGCTACGCGCTGGAGCCGATGACGCTGGCGGTGGTGATCGAGGCGTTGCGCGAATTCCTGTTGCCGGTGCTGACGGCGGGCGATGGCCTCGACCGGCAGTGGCGGGCAGGCGCAGGATGGGGTGCGGCCTGATGTCAGGCCAGTGTGTCGGGTGTTTGGGAATTGAACCCGCGTCCGCAAAAGATGGCCGGACACGACAAGGGATGCCAAAGGATGGTGATCTGCGTAGAATCATCGCCGAACGGTGCGCATTGCAGCTCATTGGCACTCATTGCAGCCGTATAAGGCCGTGTGGCGTCGCCTTAGCACCACCATGTTCTTGAAAACCCAACCTGTCCGGTTGGGTTTTTTTTCGGCTTTTGCCTGCCTCCGGATGGCGGGGTGTCATGACCCGTCGGAAGACCCCCCCG
>WBZO01002029.1_pt1 | contig 28296 bp, 24 predicted proteins | sample 5204261 | NCBI WGS metagenome assembly WBZO01 (sample SAMN12412400, study PRJNA552823) | activated sludge metagenome | isolation source: activated sludge from anammox sidestream of wastewater treatment plant... | place: USA: North Carolina | collected 2017-09
GGCATTTGGATACTCCTTGGGTAAAAAGGTTTGGACAAAACGCATTTTACCGGGGTCCGTTGCCGATCAACTATTCTGTTGTTAAAGTGTCAGGTCGCTAGAAACGGAAACAAAAGAATGAAAGCGATCCTGATGCACCATCACGGCGGGCTGGACGCCCTGGAATACGCCGATTTTCCGACGCCCGCGCCGGGTCCTGGGGAGGCGCTGGTCAAGCTCGAAGCTGCCGCGCTCAACCGGCTGGATTTGTGGGTGCGCGCGGGCTGGCACGGCATCCGGCTGGAGTACCCGCACATCTTTGGCGCGGACGGCGCGGGCGAGGTGGCCGCGGTCGGTCCGGGCGTCACGCTGGTCCAGCCCGGTCAGCGGGTGGTCATCAACGCCAACCTGAGCTGCGGCGTCTGCGAGTACTGCGTTGCCGGTCAGCACAACCGCTGCCGGAGCTGGGCGCTGCTCGGCGAGACCGTGCGCGGCACCTACGCCGAGTACGTGGTCGTGCCGGAAACCAACCTGCTGGAGCTGCCGCCGGGTTTCGATCCGCGCCAGGCAGCCGCCGCCGGGCTGGTGTTCCACACCGCCTGGCATTCGCTGATCAAGCGCGGGCGGGTGCAGGCGGGCGAGAGCGTGCTGGTGGTAGGGGCTTCGGGCGGCGTGAACACCGCCAGCATCCAGATCGCCAAGCTGTGCGGGGCGCAGGTGCTGGTGGTCGGTTCCAGCGCCGAGAAATTAGCCCTGGCGGAGTCGCTTGGGGCGGATGTGCTGATCGACCGCACGCAGGAAGAGGACTGGTCGAAGGCGGTGTACCGGCTGACGGCGAAGCGCGGCGCCGACGTGGTGGTGGACAACGTCGGCGCGACCTTCCCGCTGAGTTTCCGCGCTGCCGCTAAGGGCGGGCGGATCCTGACCGTCGGGAACAGCGGCGGTCCCAAGATCGAGATCGACAACCGGTTTGTGTTTGGCAAGCACCTGAGCCTGCTCGGCTCGACGATGGGCACGCAGCAGGACTTCCGTCAGGTGATGCAGTTGGTGTTTGCCGGAAAGCTGCACGCGGTGGTCGACCGCGACTTCCCGCTGGCGGAAGCCCGCCAGGCGCAGGCGCGCTTGGAGAGCGGCGCGCAGATGGGAAAAGTGACGCTGTCGATCGCATGAAGCCGCCCGAACCCACCCCCGACCCGGAGGGGGGCACGCCCGCCGCGGGCGCGCGGCGCAGCGCGCCGGCGCGCCGCCCGTGGAGCGTAACGATTACCGGTGCGGCGGTGTTATCTTTGGCAGTCGTCTATTGGATGCGCTTTGCGCTGGCGCTGACAAACTGGGATTTTCTGCGCCGCCTGCTGCCGTTCAGCCCGGTCTACCTCGCCCTCACGGGGGCGGTTTGGGGGGCGCTGGCGGTCGCGTGTGTCTGGCGGCTGTGGCTGGGGCTGCGCTATGCGCGCGAGCTGGCGCTGGCGTTCTCGGTGTTATTTTCGGTCTATTACTGGTTGGACCGGCTGCTGGCGGCGGGGCAGCGGGATTGGAGCGTGAACCGCCCTTTTGCGCTGGGAATTAACATACTCTGGCTGGCGTGGCTGGGTTGGGCCTTCAGCCGCCGGGGAACGAGGAGATTCTTTGAAGGAACAATCGAGCAATCAGCAAAAAATCACTCAACTGCATGAGCTAAAAGCCCAAAGCCTGCGCGGCGGCGGGTTGGAGCGGGTCGAAGCCCAGCACGGACGCGGCAGGATGACGGCGCGCGAACGGCTGGACATGCTTTTGGATCGCGGCTCGTTCCGCGAGCTGGACGCGTTCGTCCAGCATCGCACGCACGATTTCGGTCTCGAAAACCAGCGCTACCTGGGCGACAGCGTGGTCACCGGCTGGGGGACGATCAACAGCCGGCTGGTGTACGTTTTTTCGCAGGATTTCACCGTCTTCGGTGGCAGCCTGGGCGAGGCGCACGCCGAAAAGATCTGCAAGATCATGGACATGGCGATCAAGAACGGCGCCCCGCTGATCGGGCTGAACGATTCGGGCGGCGCGCGCATCCAGGAAGGGGTGATTTCGCTCGGCGGCTACGCCGACATCTTCCTGCGCAACACCCAGGCTTCGGGCGTGATCCCGCAGATCAGCGCCATCATGGGACCTTGCGCCGGCGGCGCGGTGTACTCGCCCGCCCTGACCGATTTCATCTTCATGGTGCGCAACTCTTCCTATATGTTCGTGACCGGTCCGGACGTGGTCAAAGCGGTGACGCGCGAAGACGTTTCGTTCGAAGACCTGGGCGGGGCGGACGTGCACGCCGAGGTCTCCGGGGTGTGCCACGTCGCCAGCGACACCGAAGCCGAAACACTTTACCTGATCCGCAAGCTGCTGACCTACCTGCCGCAGAACAACATGGAAGACCCGCCCGAACAGGAGAACAGCGACGACCCCTTCCGCATGGCGGAAGAACTCAACAACCTGGCGCCGGACGACTCCAGCAAGCCCTACGACATGAAAGACATCATCAAGTTGATCGTGGATCAGGGCGAGTTTTTTGAAATCCACGCCGGGTACGCCGCCAATATTGTGGTCGGGTTTGCGCGCCTGGGCGGGCACGCGGTTGGGGTCATCGCCAACCAGCCGGCGGTGCTGGCGGGGGTGCTGGACATTCATTCATCCGAGAAAGCCGCCCGGTTCATCCGCTTCTGCGATGCGTTCAACATCCCGATTGTGTCCTTCGTGGACGTGCCGGGTTTCCTGCCCGGGACGGTGCAGGAGCACGGCGGGATCATCCGCGCCGGCGCCAAACTGCTGTTTGCCTACTGCGAGGCGACCGTGCCAAAGCTGACCGTGATCACGCGCAAAGCCTACGGCGGGGCGTACGACGTGATGAGCAGCAAGCACATCCGCGGCGACCTGAACCTGGCGTGGCCCTCGGCGGAGATCGCAGTGATGGGACCCGAAGGGGCGGTGAAGATCATCTTCCGCAAGGAGCTGGCTCAGGCGGAAGACCCCGAAAAGCGCAAAGCCGAACTGGTGCAGGAATACCGCGAGAAATTCGCCAATCCGTACATCGCGGCTTCGCGCGGTTTTATCGACGACGTGATCGAACCGCGCGAGACGCGCCCGCGGCTGATCAACGGGCTGGAGATGCTGGCAAACAAGCGCGACGCCAACCCGCCCAAGAAACACGGCTGCATCCCGCTCTGAGGTGGATGATGTTTAACAAGGTGCTGATTGCAAATCGAGGCGAGATCGCGGTGCGGGTTGTGCGCGCCTGCCGCGAGATCGGGATGCGCTCGGTGGCGGTCTATTCGGAAGCCGATCGCCAGGCGCTGCACGTGCGCTATGCGGACGAGGCGTACCCGATCGGGGCGGCGGCGGCGCGCGATTCCTACCTGCGCGGCGAGCGCATCATCGAGGTGGCGCTCAAAAGCGGGACGGGGGCGATCCATCCGGGCTACGGCTTTCTGGCGGAGCGGGCAGACTTTGCCCAAAGCTGCCTGGACGCCGGTCTGGCGTTCATCGGTCCCAAGCCCTCGTCGATTGCCGCAATGGGCGACAAGGCGGTAGCGCGCCAGACGGTCTCGGCGGCGGGCGTGCCTGTCGTGCCGGGCACCGAGGGCGAGGGCGCGCTGCGCGACGAAGACCTGCTGCGGCTGGCGCCCCAAATCGGTTTCCCGCTGCTGATCAAAGCCACCGCCGGCGGCGGCGGGAAGGGCATGCGCGAAGTGACCGACCTGGAGGCGATGCCGGCGCTGCTCCAGGCGGCGCGGCGCGAGGCGGAAGCCGCGTTCGGCGACGGCAACGTGTACCTCGAAAAGCTGGTCGAGGCGGCGCGCCACATCGAGATCCAGATCCTGGCGGATCATTTTGGCAACACCATCTACCTGGGCGAGCGCGAATGTTCGCTCCAGCGCCGCCACCAAAAACTGCTCGAAGAGGCGCCCTCGCCGTTCATCGCCGAGGACGAAGACCTGCGCCAGCGCATGGGCGAAGTGGCGGTGCGGGCGGCGCAATCCACCGGCTACGCCAACGCCGGCACGATCGAGTTCCTGGTGGACAAGGACAAGAACTTCTACTTCCTCGAAATGAACACGCGCCTGCAGGTGGAGCATCCCGTGACCGAGATGGTGACCGGCATCGACATCGTCAAGGAGCAGATCCGCATCGCGCGCGGCCGTCCGCTGCGCTATGCCCAGGCAGACGTGAAGCTCAAGGGCTGGGCGATCGAGTGCCGCGTCAACGCCGAAGACCCGTACAACAATTTCATGCCCTCCACCGGACGAATTGCCCAAATCCTGCAGCCGACCGGTCCCGGCGTGCGGGTGGACACCGGGGTGTTCCCCGGCTTCGAGGTGTCGCCGTATTACGACTCGCTCATCTCGAAGCTGATCGTTTCGGGCGAGACGCGCGGCGAGGCGATCCTGCGCATGCGCCGCGCGCTGGAGGAGTACATCATTCTGGGGGTGCGCACCAACATCCCCTTTCACCAGAACCTGATGAACTCGCCGCGCTTTATCGGCGGGCAGTTCGACACGCGCTTTGTCGAGCAGCGCTTTTCGGGCGGGATGGAGGACGAGGGGCGCGAGCAAATCTCCGAGATCGCGGCGGTGATCGCCACGCTGGTCGCCCACCGCCAGACGCGCCAGGCGGCGAACATCGTCCAGCGCAACGAGCGCGATACGAGCAACTGGAAATGGCTGGGGCGCTGGGAGCGCCTGCAAAGGTAGGTAAGCCGATGCGCTACATCACCACAATCGAAGAACGAGAATATCTGGTGGACATCCTGGACGACGGGCGGGTCGCGGTCGACGGGCGGCTGTTCGAGGTGGATTTTGCCGCGGTGGGCGAGCAGGCGATCTTCTCGCTGCTGCTGGACGGCGAATCGTTCGAAGCCTACGTCTATCCCGCGGGGAGCGCCTGGCAGGTGCTTTACCAGGGGCGCTCGTTTGAAGCGCTGGTGGAAGAGGAAATGGAAAAGAAGCTGCGGCTGGCGTCGGCGGGGAAGATCAGCCAGACCGCCGAGTATTATCTCAAGGCGCCCATGCCGGGGCTGGTCGTGGCGGTTCCGGTCGAGGACGGGCAGGCGGCGCGCAAGGGCGATGTGCTGGTGGTGCTCGAATCGATGAAGATGCAGAACGAACTCAAAGCGCCGCGCGACGGGCTGGTGACCCGGCTGCGCGTGAAGTCTGGCGACGAAGTGGAGCAGCACCAGAACTTGCTGACGCTGGTGTAGAAAATGGAAAATCAAGAGATCGAAGTCAAATACTACGTGCAGGACTTAGCGGCGGTGCGCCGGCGGCTCGAAGCGCTCGGGGCGCCCCTGGCGCAGCCACGCCTGCTGGAGACCAACCTGCGCTTCGACACCCCCGACGGGCGGCTGGGAAGGGCGCTGCAAGCGCTGCGCCTGCGCCAGGACAGCGCCGCGCGGCTGACCTTCAAAGGTCCGGCGCACGGCGAACAGGGGGCGCGCGTGCGCGAGGAGATCGAGTTTGTGGTGGAAGATTTCACGCGGGCGCGCCAGTTCCTCGAGGCGCTGGGCTACGGGGTGGCGCTGATCTACGAGAAATACCGCGCGGTCTACGACCTGGACGGCGTGCAGGTCACGCTGGACGAACTGCCCTACGGGGATTTTGTGGAGTTGGAAGGACCCGGCGTGCCGGCGCTCCAGGCGGCAAGCGCAACGCTGGGGCTGGCGTGGGAAAGGGCAGCGCCTGCCAGCTACGTCATGCTCTTCGAAGCGCTCAAGCGCAAGATGGGGCTAGAGATGCGCGATCTGACTTTTGCGGCGTTCGCCGGGCTGGACCTGGACGCCGCGGACCTGGATCTGCTTCCGGCGGACGCCGGAATACTGTCCGCGCGTTAGCTGTGGGTATTCTTCCCCATCTGAGATAAAACTAAACCCTGCCAGCGCAGCCGCTCGACCGGCGCGGTCACCCCGACCAGGTCGAGCACGCGCACCCCACCCCGGCAATCTGCTCGATGAACGGGATCACCAATGGGTAGTGGGTGCAGCCCGGCGTGACAGTGCCGGAGATTAACGCTCCACGGTGAACTGAAAGTCGTTAGATAACCCGCTTGCCGGTTTGGGCAGCATTGGTTTCAGGCTGAGCCAAGCCCGCCAGGCGCTCGAAGAAATCCATAAGACGCTGACTGAGATATTCGATGAGAAGTATAATTTAATTGGAGATTATGGAGAAAATGGCGACATCCTATTGGGCTTACATCTTGATCAAGGCAGTTGCGTTTTGGATCGTTTTTCTGATCCTGTACGGTTTATACCGTTTCTTCCCGGTATTCCCCCTCTCACTGATCAGCGGTACGGTCGAGTCGGTCTTTCAGCATCTCAAACAGGGCTTCTACGCCTATATAATCGTAAACCTGGTCGAAACCGCTCTGGTCTACCCGCGCATACCGGCTCGAGAACCTTATTTCTACGCCCGAGTTGCTGCAACGGTGTTTTTACCCTGGGTGATTTTCCTGCTGTGGTATATCGCGCCGGCGGTGATCGGGCGCTTGAAGAACAATACGTACGAGATCATCTATGCCAACCTGATCACCTTTTTGGTCGGTCTCTTTGCAGTCACGCTGGAGCGCGGGTTCGAGCAAATCGAATATACCTGGGAGATCAAGTTGGTTGTTCTGGCGCTTTTCTTCGTCTCAATCTTGCATTACCTGGTTTTTACCTATCGCTTGCCCTGGGCTGACGTCTTCATCGAACCGGATTGGCGCTGAAAATCCTTCCCGACGTCATCCAACGCAATCAGAAAAGATCATCGCAGTAGCTCTCGATTCTTTTCCATGAGCTTTACAAAGCTGAAATTGAGCGGACCAGTTGCTGTGCGCGCCATTCGAGCAAGCAGACGGCTGCCCGAATGCCAAGCAGACGTTCGAGCGCCTCAGCCAGGCGGTCTGGATCCCCGCTGGTGTAATAGTCGCTGCGGGGTGGTTGATCTGCCGTAGGGTGAAGCAAGCCGGAAGCCTCCAGCACGCGGCGCGCCTGGCGCGCCACCGCCGGCGCCGGGTCGATCACGCGCACCCCCGCCCCGGCAATCTGCTCGATCAGCGGGATCACAAACGGGTAGTGGGTGCAGCCCAGCACGACCGTGTCCGCGCCCTGCGCCAGCATGGGTTCGAGCGCCTGGCTCAGGATGCGCCGCGTGCGCCGGCTTTGCAGGTCGCCGCGTTCGATCTGATCCACCAACCCGGGGCAGGTGTCCTGCAGCAGCAACACGCCATTCGCAAAGCGTTCGACTACCGAGGCGTACAGCGCCCCCTGGAAGGTGGCGGGCGTGGCAAGCACTGCTACAACCTTGCTGGCGGAGTATTCCGCTGCCGGTTTGACGGCGGGTTCCATCCCGACAAAGGGGATGGCGGGGAAGGACGAGCGCAGGTAATTCAGCGCGGCGGCGGAGGCCGCGTTGCAGGCGACCACGATCAGGCGCGCCCCCTGGTCGAGCAGAAAGCGGGTGATGCCCTCCGCAAACGCGCGCACTTCCTCGAGCGGGCGCGGACCGTAAGGCACGTGCGCCTGGTCGGCGACGTAGATGAGCGGGTAACCCGGCAGCTCGGCGCGCAAACGGCGCAGCACCGAAAGCCCCCCGATGCCGGAGTCGAAGACCCCGATGGGCGGGCGGTCGAGGCTGGGGTTCATGCGTCCCGGCGGCAGGCGTCGACGAAGGCGCGGAACAGCGCTTGCATGGGCGGCTGAGCTTGCAGCCATTCGGGGTGCCATTGAACCGCCAAACCGAACGGATAGTCGGTCAACTCGACCGCTTCGAGTACGCCGTCGGGGGCGAAGGCGGTGGGGCGCAGGCGCGGCGCCAGCCGGCGCACGCCCTGGTGGTGCTGGCTGTTGACCTGCAGGCTGGCTTGCCCGAGGATCTGGCAAAGCCGGCTGTCCGGCTCGACCTGGACGGGGTGGACGAAGCTGTCGCGCGGCAGATCGTCCGGCGCTTGGTGGTTCAGCGAATCGAGGCGCTGGTCGCACAAGTCTTCGTACAGGCTGCCTCCCAGCCCCACGTTGATGAGCTGCATCCCGCGGCAAATGCCCATAAACGGCGCGGCGCGCTGCACCAGCCGTTCGAGCAGCGATAGTTCCAGTTCGTCGCGGTCAGGGTCCACGCCGCTCACCAGCGGGTGGGGCTGGCTGGCGTAGCGCTGCGGTTCGAGGTCGCCCCCGCCCGAAAAGAGCACGCCGTCCAGCCGGTCGAGCAGCCCGTCCAGCGCGGCGGGGGCTAAGCCGAGCGGGATCAGGCAGGGCAGCGCGCCGGCGCTTTCCAAGGACGAAACATAGGCTTCGTTGAGGCAGAGCTGCGCGTAGCCGTAACGGTTGCGGGTGCGGTAGGTGGTGATGCCGATGAGCGGGGATTTCATGCGGTTGGAGCCTCCGGGTCAGCGTAAGCGAAAAGGGCGCAGGACAATGGGTGTCTGCGCCCTTACGAATTGTGCCGGGTCGTCACGAAAACTTCTGTTTGAGCCGGGCGCTCTTGCCGGTGCGCTCGCGCAGGTAGTACAGCCGCGCGCGGCGCACCGCCGAATGGCGCTCGACCACGACGTTATCGATGCGCGGGGAGCGCGCCAGGAAAGTGCGCTCGACGCCGATGCCGTTGCTGGCGATGCGGCGCACGGTGAAATTGGCGTTGTTGCCGCCGCTGCGGGCGCGGATGACGGTGCCGCGGAATTCTTGAATGCGCTGGTTGGCGCCTTCTTTGATGAGCAGGCGCACCTTGACGATGTCGCCCGGGCGCAGCGCGGGCAGGTTGGGGTTGTCGGGTGCTTCGACAGATTTGATCAGCTCGTTCATTGCGGATGTTCCTCGACCATAATTCCGATTGATAGTTTTGACGTTCTTTCCATACAACACAAAGCCGCCACAGGCGGCGCGGTGGATTATTATACCACCGACCCCGAATTGCGCAAGGAATTTTGACCCAATATTTAGCCGCTCTCGTAGAAACCGAATTTGTCGACTTCTTTCGAGGCGTGCGCCGGAGGTCATCAGGTATAATTCTCTATTATGCTCGAAATCAGTCTATTACAACCGATCGATTACCTGGTCGTCGGGCACCTCACGGTGGACGACGCGCCGGGCGGGGCGCGCTTGGGCGGCACGGCGGCGTACGCCGCGCTGACCGCCAAAGCCCTGGGGCTGCGCGTCGGCGTGGTGACTGCCTTTGGCGGCGAACTCTCGCTGCGCCCGCTGGGCGACATCCCAGTGGTGAGCTTTCCGGCGGAGCGCAGCACCACCTTCGAAAACGAATACCTGAACGGGAAGCGCCAGCAATACCTGCGCCATCAAGCCCCCAAGCTGGAATATTATCAAATCCCGGAGCCCTGGCGCACCGCCAACATCGTCCATCTGGCGCCGGTCGCTCAGGAGGTCGAGCCGGGGATGGTGCGCAACTTCCCCGCCGCGCTGATCGGCTTGACCCCGCAAGGCTGGCTGCGCGATTGGGATGCGCGCGGCCGGGTGCATAGCGTGGAATGGCTCGAAGCCGCGTTTGTGCTCGAGCGGGCGGGGGCGGCGGTGATCAGCCTGGAAGACGTGGACGAGGACGAAAACCGCGTCGACGAGTTGGCGGCGCACTGCCGGCTGCTGGCGGTGACCGAGGGCGAACTGGGTGCGCGCCTGTACTGGCACGGCGACGTGCGGCGCTTCCGCGCCCCCGCGGTGGAACTGGCGGATGCGACCGGCGCGGGCGATATCTTTGCCGCGGCGTTCTTCACGCGCCTGTTCCTGACCCGCGACCCGTGGGAAGCCGCGCGTTTTGCCACCCAGCTCAGCGCCATTTCGGTCACGCGGGTGGGGCTGGAGAGCATCCCCACACCCGAAGAGATCAATGCCAGCCTGGTGGAGGTTTTTTAGAAGCCGATGGGACGCATCTACACGGTTGCCAACCAAAAAGGCGGGGTGGGGAAAACGACCACCGCCATCAGCCTGGGCGCTTACCTCGCCAATTACGGTCAAAAGGTGCTGCTGGTGGACCTCGACCCGCAGTCGAACGCCACTTCCTGTCTGAAGATCGACAAGCACACCGTGCGCGGCGGCACCTACGACGTGCTGATCGGCGCCGCCCCGGCAGCCAGCTTTATTTTGCACAACCCGCGCCTGAAGCTCTCGCTTTTGCCGGCGTCGCCGGCGCTGGCTGGCGCGGAAGTGGAGCTGGTGAGCGAACTGGCGCGCGAGACGCGCCTCAAAAAGGGCTTGGAACCGGTCGTCGAGCGGTACGATTACGTGATCGTGGACTGCCCGCCCTCGCTCGGGCTGCTGACGCTGAACGGGCTGGTGGCGGCGCAGGACGGCGTGATCGTGCCGGTGCAGTGCGAATATCTGGCGCTCGAAGGGCTAACCCAGCTCAACCAGACGCTGGAGCGGGTGCGCGAGGCGCTGTTCCCCGGGCTGACGGTGCGCGGGTTGGTGCTGACGATGTATGACGCGCGCACCATCCTGGCGAACGACGTGGTGGAGGAAGTGCGCCGGGCGTTTGGAGGCAAGGTGTTCAACTCGATCATCCCGCGCAGCGTTCGGCTGGCGGAAGCGCCCTCCTACGGTCAGCCGATTTCGATTTACGCTCCGGCGTCGCACGGCGCGCAGGCGTACGCCGCGCTGGCGCACGAGCTGCTGGAAGAAGACGGAATTTCCATCCCGGTTCCAGGGAGGCAGGTATGAGCCGGAAATCTGGATTGGGCAGGGGTCTAGAAGCGCTGATCCCCGGCAGCGGGATGGCGCAGCCGCCAGGCGTGATGACCTTGCGGGTGGAGCAGATTGCGCCCAACCCGCGCCAGCCGCGCCTCAACATGGACCCGCAGGAGTTGAGCGAACTGGCGGAGTCGATTCGCGCCCACGGCGTGCTGCAACCGTTGATCGTGACCAACGGCGCCCAGCCCGACGAGTTCGTGTTGATCGCCGGCGAGCGGCGGCTGCTGGCTGCCCGCCAGGCGGGGCTGGAGCGCGTGCCGGTGCTGGTGCGCGAAGCCAGCGAGCGTGAACTGCTGGAGCTGGCGCTGATCGAAAACGTCCAGCGCGCCGACCTGAACCCGCTCGAAGCCGCCGAAGCATTTCGCCAACTGGCGGAGGAATTCGAACTCGCGCACGAGGAGATCGCTCAGCGGGTGGGCAAGAGCCGCGCCGCGGTGACCAACACGCTGCGCCTGCTCAAGTTACCCGAAAGCGTGCAGCAGGCGCTGCGCCAGGAGCAGATCAGCGAGGGACACGCCCGCGCCCTGCTGGCGCTGGCAAGCCCGCAGGCGCAGGCAGCCGCCCTGCACACAATCCTGGCGCAGGGGCTGAACGTGCGCCAGACCGAAGCGCTGGTGCGGCGGCTCAGCGGCGAACGCCCGCCGCCCGCCGAAAAGCCCGCCCCGCCGCCGGAGGTGAGCGATCTGCAGAAACGGCTCGAAGGGGCGCTGGGGACGCGCGTCCAGTTGCAGCCGCGCGGCAAAAAAGGCACGATCACGATCTATTATTACTCCGATGAAGAGCTCGACACGCTGGCTGACAAGCTGTTGGGACCGACCTGGGACAACTGATGGACCTCTACAACGCGAAAATTTACACGCTGGACGCCGCCCGTCCAATCGCCGGCGCGCTGCGCATGCAGCACGGCAGGATCGCGGCGGTTGGCGCGAACAAAGACGCGCTGGGCGCGGCGGACAGGAAGCAGCCGAGCCTGGACATGCAGGGGCGGGTCATTCTGCCCGGGTTGACCGACGCCCACATCCACCTGGAGACGTACGCGTTCGGGCTGCAAAAGATCGACTGCGAAACCGCTACGCGCCAGGCGTGCCTGGAGCGGGTGGCTGAGCGCGCCGCGGCGATCGCGCCGGGCGAATGGGCGCTGGGTCACGGCTGGAACCAGAACCTCTGGCGTGAGGGGTTTGGCTCCGCGGCGGATTTGGACGCGGTTGCGCCGCACAATCCGGTCTACCTGACCGCCAAATCGCTGCACGCCGGCTGGGTGAACAGCGCCGCGCTGCGTCTGGCGGGCTTGACCGACGAAACGCCCGACCCCGCGGGCGGGCGGCTGGGGCGCGATGACCAGGGGCGGCTCAACGGGCTGCTGTTCGAAAGCGCGATGCGGCTGGTCGAGGCGGCAATTCCGGAGCAAACCGCCGCCCAGTCGGCGCAGGCGATCCGCACGGCGCAGCGGCGGCTGCTCGAGATGGGCGTCACCGGCGCGCACGATTTCGACCGGCGGCGCTGTTTCGAGGCGCTGCAAACGCTGCGGCTGAGCGGCGAACTGCGGCTGCGGGTGCTCAAGAGCCTGCCGCTCGACGCGCTGCCGCACGCCGCGGAAATCGGTTTGAGCAGCGGTTTTGGCGACGACTGGCTGCGCATCGGCGGGGTGAAGATCTTTATGGACGGGGCGCTGGGTCCGCAAACCGCCGCGATGCTCCAGCCGTACGAGGGTTCGGAGGCGGAGCGGGGCTTGCTGTTTATGGACGGCGAGGAGCTGTTCGAGCACGGGCGGCTCGCGGCGGAGCACGGTTTGCCGCTGGCGGTGCACGCCATCGGCGACCGGGCGAACCACGAGGCGCTCGACGCGTTTGCCCAATTGCGCCGGCTCGAAGCCGCCGCGCCGGGCGGGCGGCTGCTGCGCCACCGCATCGAGCACGTCCAACTCCTGCACCCGGACGACGCCGGGCGGCTGGCGGAACTGGGCGTGATCGCGTCGATGCAGCCGATCCACGCCACCTCGGATATGGAAATGGCGGAGCGTTTCTGGGGCGCGCGGGCGGGTTATTCTTACGCCAGCAAGTTGCAGCTCGAGCGCGGCGCGGCGCTGGCGTTTGGGTCGGACGCGCCGGTGGAATCGCCGAACCCGTTCTGGGGCATCCACGCCGCGGTGACGCGCCGCCGGCGCGATGGCAGCCCGGGTCCGCAGGGCTGGATGCCGGCGCAGCGTCTGAGCGTGCAGCAGGCGCTGGAAGCCTACACGCTCGGTCCGGCGTACGCAGCCGGCTGGGAAGACCGGCTGGGCAAGCTGGCGCCCGGCTACCTGGCGGATTTGATCGTGCTCGAGGAAGACCCGTTTGAAATCGCCGCGGACGAGCTGTATAAAATCAAACCGCTCGCCGCGATGGTGGGCGGCGAGTGGGTTTTCGAGCGCTGAGCTAATCGCTTGATTCCAAGCTAATCCGAAGCTAATTCGAAGCCGAAGCGATCGGCTGCACGTTCAGCAGGTCGGCGAACACCACCAGCCGCTGGAGATAGACGCGCAGGCTGGTGTCCCAGCCGGTGCAGGTAATCAGCGTGAGCTGCGGCTTGCTGGTCGGCTCGATCACGCTCAAGTCGTGATCGTCCACGATCGCTTGGCTGCGCACCTTGTAGGTGTAGACCTTCTTCTGGGTCTGCAGGATCACTTCATCCCCCGCTTTCAGGTCTTTCAAGTTCCAGAACGGTCCCCGCGCGCCGGTGACCAGGTCGACGTGACCCGCCAGACCGGTGTTGCCGCCCACGCCGGGCCAGGAGGTGTTGCCCATCCAGGCGACTTCCTGTTTCAACCCGCTGATGAGCCAGGTGCCGCCGCCAAAGGGGACGTACTTGACGTTGGTGACCAGCCGCATGGCGGGGATCGAGATGCGCGTGATCGCGCTGGTGTCCGCCTCGCCGCCGTCTGGACCCACCAGCCCGGTTCCGGTGGGGGTCGGGATCGGGAAGTCCGGCAGGTTGAGCGGTGTGGGGGTGGGCAGCAGGTGGCTCAGGTCGATCTCGCCGGCGGTGAGTGTGGGCGTGGATTCGGGCGCGGCGGGCGGCTCTTCCGGGGTGGGGCGCAGCGGAACCAGGTCGGTGGATTCTTCCGGCTCGAGGCTGGGGCGGGGGAGTTCGGCGGTGGGCGTATCCTGCGGTTCGACGGTGGAGCCCGGCAGCACCGGCAGCGGGCTGGCGACCGGCGGCTTCGATCCGCCCAACATGCTGAGCTCCGGCGGCGCGGCGGAGCGAGGCTGCAGGAAATACAGCGCTCCGCAGAGCGCCGCGGCGAACAGCAGCAGCGCGCCAAGCCGCAGACCGCCGCCACCCGAAAGCGGGTGGCGGATGCGGCGGATCATGCCGCTAAAGAGCAGGACCAGCCCCGCCAGCAGCAACAGCGCCGCCGCGGCAGCGAGGGCTGAAGCGGTCGAAGTGCGCGCGGTCTGCCCGATCCCCAGCCCGCCGGTGCCCGGCAGCGTGCCGGAGGGATAGACGCGGTAGGGAACGGCGTTGCTCTCGACTTCGCCCGGGTGAAAATCCCAGTCCAGGTAAGCCCGGTTGCGGTAGGTGCGCGGCGTCTTAACGGTCGAGTTCACCCGCGCAGTGATGACGATCGTGGCGCGCTCGCCCGGGTTGAGCGGATTGATGCGCGTTTCCACTTCGCGGGTGGTGGTGTTGAGCTGCGCGGTTCCGCGGCTGGTCGTCGCGCCCGTCAGATCGAGCGCCTCGGGGAAGTAATCGTTGATGATGACGTTCGATACCGCAGTATCCCCCGTGTTGCGCACCTCGATGTTGAAGGTGAAGTTTTCGCCGACCGCCGCCTGCTCGGGCGAGACCGTCTTCGAAATGCGCACCACGCCGCCCGGACCGGTCGAAATCGGAATAACCAGTTGGGCGGAATGCCGCGTCTCGCGGTTGATCGTATCTCTCACTTCGGCGCTGATCTGATTGACTGTCTGGTTGCTGGAAGGGCTGGCTTTGACCTTGGCGGTGATGAAAAAGGTGATCTTCTCGCCCGGGTTGAGCGCTTTGGTCGGAAAGATCCAGGAACGCACGTTGCCCGTCTGCACCACCTCGTTCATCGTCAGCCCGTTCTTGTTGATCGAGACGTAATCCAGGTTGGTGAGCAGCGTGTCGGTGACCTTGAGCGTATTGGGGATGGTGGCGAGGCTGCCGACGTTGGTGATGGCGAGGGTGTAAGAGATGGATTGCCCCGGCATGACCGAGGCAGGGCTGGCGGTTTTGCCCACCTGAATTTGCCCGGCGGGCTGCAACAGCTTTTCGACCGTGTTGGAACGCAGGGTGAAGCGCGGCGAGCCCCAGCCAATCGAGGCGGTGTTTTTCACCGTCGGACTTTGACCCTCGATCTCTTCGTTGCCTCGAACGACCAGGGTTACGCGGACGGTTTCGTCGCCGCGCATGTTAACCAGACTGTTGATCAGGTTGTCCGTACCGACAAAACAGGTCTCGGTTGGGCGGGTTGGATAATGAATCGAGCAGCCAATTGCGGTGAGCATATTGCTGAGCGTATCGCTGACTAGCACGTTGTAGATATCCACCGGGCTGGTGTTGGTGACGACGATGGTATAAGTGAAGGGCTGCCCAGCCAAAACGCTCTGAAGGGGGTCTGAAACCTTTTTTTCGATTTGCAAACCGCCGATCATAAATGATGCGCTGGCGGCATTGTTGGCGGTGTTCCAGTCGTGGGTCGGGCTCAAAACGCGCGCCTCGTTGATGATCTGTCTGCCATTGGCAGTGTCGGCGGGACTTTCGTCTTTGACGGTTGCGGTCAAGACCAGGGTGACGATATTATTTGGAGGCGTAGCTGGCAGCGAGCCGATGTTCCAGGTCCAGTAACTGCCGGACCAAAAGAAGGGGGCGGCTGGCGGCGAGACGACTGTCAGGTTAGTGAGATAGTGCGGCTGGGTCTCGGTGACGATCACCGATTCAGCAATTGTGGGTCCGGCGTTGGTGACTGTGAGGGTGTACGTCACCACATCTCCCACGCCCGAAACGCTGAGCGGGGTATGGGTTTTACCGAGCCGCAGGTCAGCGCTGCGGATCGTCGTGGTTACCGTAGCGGAATCATTGTCTGGGTTGCTTCCGCCGTTGATCAGGACGGCGCGGTTGACCACAGTATCGGTGATGATGTTGGGGGAGACGTTGGCGACGATGTTAATCGCCTCGAAAGCGGTCAGGTTGGGCGGGATCGCCGCGGCATAGACGCAGTTCACAACCTGTGGCGTGCTGGAGGTGCAGTCCCAGTTGCCGGCGGTGGTGGGAGGCGTCCAGGTGATACCGGGCGGCAGAGTATCTGAGACGATCACCGCCGAGGTGACCGTATAGGTAAGCGGGCGCGACACGTTAATGATATAGCGGTTGTTCGAGCCAACCGTGAACGGCTGTGGCAATTGGGACTTGGAGATCGCCAGGTCGAACGCCTGTTGCAGCGGCGCCTTTTGCTTCTCAGCCGGATTGGCTGAGGCAATCGAAATGAACGAAAAAATCAGGATAGCCGCGAACGCCAATGCCAGCGCCGGCAAGAAGAACCGCAGCATTTTTTTGGTTTTTTCCAGGTGCAGGTACATTTCGATTTCTCCGCGCCGTGAACGAACCCTGTCAGATAGATTATAACATCCCAACGCGGGAGAGTTTCATGAGAAGATCGCTCAGCGGCGCAGGCGGCGCTCGTCGCCGGAGCGCACGGTGACGCCGAGCGCGTCCAGGTGTTCGAGCAGCGCCAGGATGTACCGCCGGCTGGTGTCGAAGTGGTCGCGCGCCTGGGCGACGGTCAACGAGCCGTTTGCCTCGATCAGGCGGCGCACCTCCGCCACCAGGCGCTCGTAATCCTGCGTGCGAAAGACCACGTCCGGCGCGGCCGCGGTGAGCTGCCCGGTCTCGATCAGGGCGTCGAACAGTTCCTCGCCCAGTTCCGCCTGGGCTTCCTTGGCGGAGGGCGGGGCGAACGGCGCGGCGGCAAAGCGGTTGAGCAGCGCGCTCGCCCGCCGCTCCTGTTCGGGCGTGAAGCGGATGGCGTGTTTGGGCAAATATGCCAGCGGTCCTGCTTCGCGCAGGCTGTCCTGCTCGGCGAGGCGGCGCACGGCGGCGTTGAACAGGCGCGCCGACCCGCGCGTCAGGTCCTTGAGGCGGCTTTTGAGCTCCTCGCGCGGGATGCCGCGGCGCAGCGGGTAGCTGCGGTGATAGGCGCGCGTCTCGGCAAGCAGGCGCTGCGCCAGCTTTTCCCACTGGGCGCGGGCGATGAACAGGTCGTCGGGGGCGAACCCGCTCGCGCCGGATTTGGCTTCCAGCCGCAGCGCGCCCCCGGTTTGGAGCAGTTCGCTCAGGGCGGCTTCGGCGGCGGATTTATCCAGCCCCGACTGCGCCAGCGCCTCCTTGAACGTGGCGGCGCCGCCGGCTGCCAGCGCCTGCAGCAGCACGTCCGCTGGGTCGCCCTGCGCAAGGGCTTCCAGGCGGTTCAGCGCCGTGGGGGAGAAGCGCTTGTAGCGCCCCTTGGGCTGCGGATCGACCACCTCGCCGCCGCCGAGCGTCTCGCCGGGCGAGGGGCGGCGCAGGATGTACCGGTCGCCGCGGGCGGCGACGACCGGCTGGCTCAGTTCGAGCTGCAGCCAGCCCTGCCCGCCGGGCGGCAGTTCGTCCACGCCCAGCAGGCGCAGGCGCGCCACCGCCTCCGCCGCGCCGATGAAGAGCTTGACCTGGGTGTTGTGTTTGAGCGGCTGGCTCGCCTCCGGCAGCAGGCGAAAACGCACGTCCAGCCGCTGGGCGGTCTGGTAGTCGCCCGGGTGGGCGATCACATCGCCGCGGCGCAGGTCTTCCAGGGCGATCCCCGAAACGTTCACCGCGGTGCGGCTGCCCGGAACCGCGGTCTGCTCCTTGTGTTTGTGGGTCTGTAAGCCGCGCACGCGCCCGCGCAGCCGGGCTGGCAGGATTTCGACCTCGTCGCCGACCTGCAGCGTCCCGTCCACTAGCGTGCCGGTGGCGACGGTGCCAAAGCCGGCGATCGTGAACACGCGGTCCACCGGCAGGCGCGGCCGCCCCAGGTCGAGCCGCGGGGGGCGCTCGGCGAGCAATTTTCCCAGTTCGCGCCGCAGTTCGTCCAGCCCGGCGCCGCTGCGGGCGGAGAGGCGCACGATCGGAGCGTTCGCCAGCGCCGTGCCTTGCAGCGTCTCGCGCACGTCGCTTTCGACCAGGTCGAGCCAGTCCGGGTCGCCGACCAGGTCGATCTTGGTCAGGGCGACCACCCCGCCCTCGATCTGCAGCAGGTCGAGGATAGCGAGGTGTTCGCGCGTCTGGGGCATCACGCCCTCGTCTGCGGCGACCACGAACAGCGCCGCGTCGATCCCGCCGACGCCGGCGAGCATGTTGCCGATGAAATCGCGGTGCCCCGGCACGTCGATGATGCCGACCTCCTGCTCTCCTCCGGTGGCGGGGTCGGGCAGGCTCATCCAGGCAAAGCCCAGATCGATGGTCATGGCGCGTTCGCGCTCTTCTTTGAGCCGGTCGGGATGGACGCCGGTGAGCGCCTGGATCAGCGTGGATTTGCCGTGGTCAACGTGTCCGGCGGTGCCGATGACGTGCATAGCTGCCTCGGGTCGGGGGCGGGTTCAGCGCGCCCGTCCAACGGTGCGCTCGTAGGATGACACCCATTCGTGGACGGCGGCGAGCAAGGATTGCAGGCGCTTCTCGGTGAGTTCGCTCATCCCGTCCAGCAGATCCTGGATCTCCTGCAATTCGTCTTCGATGCTGGTGACCTTTTCAGCCAGCTTCTCGTGCTGGAGCCGGATCTCGCTGCGCTGTTCTTCGACGGTGAGGGTGTAGTTGGTCCAGCGCTTCTGATCGTCGGCTTTGAACGTCGCCCACTCCTGGCGGAAGCGCTCTTCCGCCAGGCGCTGGATCTCGCTGACTTCGTTGATGCGCCGTTCGAGCTTCTGGGAAAGGTCGTCGGCGGCTTGCTGCGAGCGTTTGACCGCCCGTTGGGTGGCGTCCAGGGCTTGCAGCGCCGATTCGACCTCGCTGGCTTGCGATTCGATCTGTTCGAAGCGCGTCTGCCACTCCTTCCACAGGCGTTCGCGTTCGATTTCGCGCAGCGCCTGGCTGTTCAGGAAGTTGGCGATGGTTTCGCGCCGCTCGGCGTCGATAGCGGAGATTTCGTTCAGGCGCACTTCGACTTTCTTGAGCGAAGCGGTCACCAGTTCCTGGCGTCCGCCTTGTTCGTCGGCGCGTTTGCGCAGCGCGGACACCTCGCCGCTCTGGTCGGTGATGCGTTTGGCGTCGATGCGGCGCCCGTCTTCCAGGGCGCGGATGGTGCGGGTGTATTCTTCGTCGCTGCGGCGCAGGGTGTCCACCCAGTTGCGCACCTCGTCGATCAGCCGCGACAGGCGCATTTCCTCGTCCACGCGGTTCTTCAGGTTGCGCTTGATTTCGGGAAGCTGCTCGAGCTCTTTGCGCGCCTCTCCCAGGTTGGTTTCCAGGCTGTGAAATTCGGCGCGGCGCACTTTTTCTGTTTCATCTTCGCGTTTGCGGGTGAGCTTATCCTGCTCTTCGAGCTTCTGTTTCGCCTCGATGCGGTTCTGCAGCAGCGCCTCCTCGAAACCGTCCACCTTGGCGACGATCGCGCCCAGCCGCGAGACCTGGCTTTCGAGCTCGGTGTTGTGTTTTTCCTGGGTGGTCAGCTTGCCTTCCAAATCAGCGAGGCGCTCTTCCAGCGCGCCGATCTTGAGCTTGTCTTTGCGGCGCTCTTCATCGAGCCAGTTGACCTGTTTCTTGATCTGGTCCAATTCCATGTGCGTCACTCCTGCGGGTTGGTTTCCCACAACTGTCGAGAGAAATCAATCAAGCGCTTCAATACCGGAAGATTATAGCACGTTGAGGCTGCGTCCTGCCTAAGGGAAGGGCGCATTTCCGAGCGCCGCCAGCCCCGCCCAGTGCCTAAGGATCAGGTCGGGGAACAGCCCCAGCGCCAGGATCAGCAGCAGACCCGCGGCGATCAGCGCGGTCTGAACGCGGTTTTCGGTGAGCCGCCAACTGCTGCCCGGCTCAGCGGGGGCGGTCTGCGCCAGCAGGCGCGCCCCCGTGGCGAGCAGCGCGGCGATCCCGACCCCAACCAGCCAGGTCAGCGGCGGCGATTGATCCGCCAGCCCGGCGAGCAGCCCCAGATAGACCGGAAACCCCGCCAGCAGCGGCAGCCCCGCCGCGGAGAGCACGCCCGCCAGCAACCCCGCCGCAAGCAGCGGTTGGCGCGCCGCCAGACCGCGCAGGTCCGTCAGGGACGCCTGCGGCGCGGAGGCGATGAGCAGGTTCAGGCAGAGCGACCAGAGCGCCAGCCCCGCGCCCCAGGCGATGAAGAGGCTGACGAACCGCTGAATGCTGGAAGCGGGCTGCGCCGGGTAGAGGCTCAGCGCCAGCAGCAACATCCCCACTTGGAAAAGCAATCCGAAGCCTAGCAGGCGGCGCAGGCTGCGTTCGAACGCGGCGCTCACGCCGGCGAGCAGGATCATCAGCGCTGCCGCCAGCCGCAGAAAGGCGAAAATTTCGAACTCGCCGGGCGCTACCCCGAGCTGGGTCCAGGTCTCGAGCGCCAGCCAGGCGTTGGCGGCTGGCAGTAAAAACATGAAGAACGCCGCACTGTAGGGTTCGGACGCTTCGCTGAGCATGGGGATCCAGGTGTGGAACGGGAAAATTGGCAGGATCAAGCCAATCCCCAGGACGAGCAGCAAGACCGGCGGGCGCAGGTCGAGTTCGAGTTCGGGCTGCAGGCTGGCAGTCAGGATGATCCAATGCGCCAGCACGACCAGCCCGCTCCCCAGCGTTTGATAGGCGAGGAAGCGCCGCACGCCGCGCTGGATGGGCTGCCCCGGAGGCGAGAAGACCGGCAGCAGGCTCAGCGCGGCGAGCAGCAGGATGAGCGGGGCGTACAGCGCCGGGGAGATCGCCAGCGCCAGGCTGATCAGCGCGCAAAAACCCAGCCCGATCGGGACGAAGAGTGCACCCGTGCGGGCGGCGTACGCGCCGCCAAACCAGAACGCCGCCGCGGCGTAGATCAGCGCGATGACCGGCTGCAAAGCCGCGCCGATGGTCAGGCGCGCCCCCAGCACCACGGCGGTTTCGCGCACCACCAGGGTCGGGAAACCCACCCATAGCCGCAGGGCGATGATCTGCCCCACCGGCAGCCGCGCCGCCAGCAGCGCCAGCCCGAGAGCGATCAGAAATCCCGCCAGGTGCACCGGTTTGCGGCGCGGGTGCAGGGCGATCAACGCCAGCGCCGCCAGCAGCGGCAGCCCGATCCAGATCAACGGCGCGCTCATGGGCTGCCTTCCATCGCCGGCGCGGTCGCCAGGTACGCCCCCGCCAGCGCCAGGAAGAGCGTGACCGCCGCCAGCAGCCCGGCGATGGTCTGCGAGGCGCTCAGGTGAACCAGCAGCAGGCTGAAACCGCCCCACAGCATGAGCAGCGCCAGCGCGGTGCGCAGCGCGTCCGGGTAAATCGCCAGCCGCAGCAAGCCCAGTCCGATCACGAGCAGCGCGGCGCGGCTGGTCCAGACGCCCAGCCCGGGGATCCACAGACGCGGGGCGGCGGACGCCGTCAGCGCCAGCATGAGCGTCAACCCTGCCGCCGCCAGCATGAGCGCCAGCCCCGGTTCGGACTGGCGACCGGCGCGCTCGCCCTCCGGCGGCAGGCTGAAAGCCGCCATGCCCAGCACCGCGGCGGACATCCAGCCGCAGAACAGCAGCGCCGCGGCGGCGGGGAGTTGCCAGACCTGCGCCGCGCTGATGAATATGCCCAGATAGAGCGCGCCGAGCAGCGCGATGTTTAGCCGGCGGCTGCGCAGCAGCAGCATCAACAACGCGGCGAGCGCGGCGAGCAGGGCGGACGCCAGTTCGAGCGCTGCGGGGGTCATGGCAGCTCCCCCGCCCAGGACTGGCTGATCAGCGTCAGAAAAAGCACCAGCAGCAGAAACGCCCAGATCATCCCCGCCTGACCCTCCAGGATGCGGTTGAAGAATTGCAGTCCGGATTGGAGCGGTTTGCCGAGCGCGGGCAGCCGCTGGTAGAGCCATTCGAAGCCGAGCAAAGCCCGCAGACCGCCGGCGGTTGAACCGAAGCGCCGCGGGATCAGGCTGCGCAGCCCTAAAATGAGCAGCGTCAGTCCCGCCGCGAGCGCGCCCGGCAGCAGGTTGCCCAGGCTGACGCGGGCGAGCCAGCCGGCGGGGAAGGCGCCAAAGGCGCTGAATGTCACGCCGAACAGCATCAACGGACCGAGCGCCAGCCCGGCGGCGTAGAGCGCCGAGAGCCAGCGTTCGGGACCCGCGCCGGCGCGGGCGGCGCTGGTTTGGATCAGCCAGCCGGCGACCAGCAAACCCTGCCCGCCCAGCAGCAGCAGCGGCGCAATGCCCGGGTTGTCGTACAGCGCCGCGCCCGCCCAGGTGGGCGTGAACGCCAGGCTGGCGAGGCTCAGCGCGGCGAGCCAGAAGAGCGGGCGCAGCCAGCGCGGGCGCAGCGCGTCCTGCAGAAAGGTCCCGCCCAGGAACAGCAGCGTCAGCCCCCAGGCGAAGGCGGCTTCGGGCTGGGCGTAAAACGCCGCGGCGAGCGCCAGCGACCCCGCCGCCGGGATCCATTCCAGGCGGCTGAGCGGTTCGTCCCGCCCGGCAATCAAAATCCAGCCCGCCCGCCAGGACGCCAGCAGGATCAGCGCGAGCAGCAGCCCGGCGGGTTGGGATTGCTGCGCCTCCGCCAGGCGGCTGAGCAGCAGCAGCGCCGGCGCGCAGGGGGCAAGGCGTAGCAGCGGGTCGAGGGCGGGCGGGACGGCGATGCGGCGGGTTGGCGGCGAGTGGGGCGGCAGCGCGCCCAGCCGCAGCCCGGCGGCGGCGATCAGCAGCCCCGCCGCGGCGGGCGGGACGCCGAAGCCGTCCGGGTTTGCCGGGTCGAGCAGCGCGCTCAGGCTGCCGCCGAGCAGCAGCAACAGGCTGAGCAGGCGCAGCCCGGCTTCCACCCCGAACTGCCGGGCTTCTGCGGGGTTGGAGACCTGCGGCAGCCAGGCGAGCCACTCCAGCAGCAGCGCGCCCGCCCAGGCTAACTGCAGCGTGACCAGGTCGCCGGCGGCGGCTGCGAGCAGGCACAACGCGGTGAGCGCCAGCCCGCTTGCCAGAACCGTTGCGGGGGGGCGCGGCTGGCTGGTCTGGCTGCTGCGCGCGGCGGAGGTGAGCAGGGTCGTGAGCAGCAGGGTCGCCAGCGCCAGCGCATAGCCCCAGGAGGTCGGGTCGAATTGCAGGCGCAGCGCCAGCGGCGCCGGCAGCCCGGCTTCCCAGGTCATCCAGACCAGCCCGCGCGGCAGCCAGGCGCGGCTGACCAGGACGCCCACCCAGGCAGCCAGCGCCGTCAGGACTGCAACCAGCCAATGATAGGCAAAAGCCGGGCGCAGCCGGCGCAGCGCGAGCAGTGCGGCAGCGCCGAGGAGCAGAACCAGGGTCGGGATGAGGGCGATCATTGGGCAGCGCGGCGGGCTGGAGTTATTTGCGGAGCACCGGCGGCAGCCAGGCTGCGTCGTCCGGGCGCAGCAGCTCCCCGTTCAGGTCGATCAGCTCCAGGGTTTCCAGGTCGAGGTAGGTGAGCCGCCGTTCTTGCGAAATCAGCAGCACGCCGGTTCCGTCCGGCGACCAGCGGATTTGGCGGGTGTTCTGCGGCAGTTCCGCCAGCGGCGTGAGCAAGCCCTTCTGGCTGTGCAGCTCGAAGAGCAGCAGGCGCGGGCTGGGGGAGAGCAGGCGCACGCCCAGCCCCAGGTAATCGGGCTGGGAAAACTGCGCCCATTCCAGGCAGATTGTCTGATCCGCGGCGTTTTGCGCCTCGCGCAGCTCGAGCTGAGACAGCACGGTATCGAGATCGAACTGGAATTTTTGACCCGCCTGCAGCAACTCGGCGCGGGTGGGCACGACGCTCCAAAGCTGCGCCTCGGCGGGCAGGCGCTGGAGGGGCTGGCTGGCGTGCGCCACGACAAAACGCCCGTCCGGCAGCCACGCCAGGCTGGAGTCGCTTTCCTGCAGCAGAAACGAATCGATCACCTGAACCAGCCGCCCGGTTTTGGTGTCCAGCACCGCATGCCAGCTCACCGCGGACTGGCGCGGGGCGACGCGCACCAGCGCGAACCGTCCCAGCGGCGACCAGCGCGGTTCGGAGAAACCCGCTTCCACCTGCACCGGCTGACCCTTCGGGTCGCTGAGTTCCACCTTGCCCGGGCTGAGGTTCTCAGCCGGGGAGCTGCTGTTCTGCGCCAGCCAGACGCCGCGCGGGTCGGTCCAGAGCAGCGCTTTGCTGTCGGGTGACCAGACGAGCGGGCTGCATTCGCCCTCCGCGGGCGGTTCGTCCCCGGCGGCGCACTCGCCCAACAGGCTGACAGCTTCGGGGTCGGCGGCGGGCGCGGCGTAGATTTTGCCGCCGTCCAGCGGCGTGCGGTACGCCAGCCAATTTCCGTCCGGCGAGAGCGCCAGGTCCGCCAGGTCGGGCTTGAGGCGCAAGAGGGGCTGGGTCTGTTTGGTCTCGAAATCCAGCAATTCCAGGTCGAAAAGCTCCTGACCGTTGGCGGCGATGCCCTTGCGGCGCAGCAGCGCGAGCGTTTTGCCCGACCGGCTGGCGGAGAACTGCACCACTTTTTCCGCCAGCGCCACCCCGTAGCGCGTGTGCGGATCCCAGCGGATCAACCGCCCGGCGGAGATGAAGAGCAGGTCGCTGGTCAGGCGCGAGCGGTTTTTAGCAGCCGGGGTAGAGTGCGCCAGGGTGGGCGCAAAGGCGGGCGCCGGGGTCGCGGCGAGCGAAGGCTTCCCAACTGCCGGCGGGTCGGTGGGGATGATCTTCTCGGCGGCGGATTGGGGGCTGGCGGCGGGCGGCTGAAGCCCCGGCTCGAGCAGGCGCTCCGCCTGGGGCGCGGCGGCGGCGGGCGGAGGCGCGGTCGGGGGCAGCGCGGCGCTCAATGCCTTAGGGGTCAGCCCGCAGGCGGAAACCCCGGCAGCCAGGAGCAGCGCCAGCAGCAGCGGCAGCGCAAGCGCGGCACGCGAAAGGGGCTGAAAGCGGAACGGGTTACGGCTCAAAATGCCTCATATTGGCGCGGCTGGTTCACAGCACGGCAGCGAACGGCTGGCGGTTCAGGAAGCGCCCGCCCCCGCGCCTGCCAAGCCAGCGCTCGCCGTCGACGATGACCTGCCCGCGCAGCAGCACCTTCTCCGGAAAGCCGGTCAATTCCCAGCCTTCGAACAGATTGTAATCGGTGCGGTGGCGGGTGTGCGCCGCGCCGTAGGTCAGGCGGCGTTCGGGGTCCCAGATCACCAGGTCGGCGTCCGCGCCCGGGGTCAGGCTGCCCTTGCGCGGGTAAAGCCCGAAGATTTTCGCCGGCGAGGCGCTGGTGAGGGCGACGAACTGGTTGGGGGTCAGGCGCCCGGCGCGCACGCCGTAGCTCCACAGAATCGGCAGCCGGTCGCCCACCGCGGGCAGCCCGTTGGGGATCTTGGTGAAGTCGTCCACGCCCAGTTCCTTGCCGGGGATGGCGATCCACTCGTCTTCGTAAAGGATCGGCTGCTTGCCGTTGAAGAAGAACGGGCAGTGGTCGGTGCCGACGGTCTGGATGATCCCCGCGGCGAGCCCCTGCCACAGGCGGGCGTTGTCCTCGGGGTTGCGCATCGGCGGCGAGCAGACCCACTTGGCGCCGTCTGGCTGGCGCAATTGGTCGAGCGTGAAGAACAGGTATTGCGGACAGGTTTCGCCCATCACCGGCAAGCCCTGGCGGCGGGCGTAATCGAGCAGGTCCACTTCGCCGGCGGCGTTCATGTGCACCAGGTACAACGGCGCGCCGCCCGCCTGGGCAGCCAGCGCGGCCGCCCGCAGCCCGGCTTCGACCGCCCCCCAGGCGGGGCGGGTCAGCGCGTGCCACTCCGGGCTGGTGTGACCCGCCGCCAGCGCTTCGGCGATCAGAATGTCGATCACGTCGCCGTTCTCGGCGTGCACCAGGGTGAGCAAACCGTTGTCGCGCGCCAGCCGCATGACGCGGAAAATCTCGCCGTCTTGCAGGCGCAGCCGGTTGTTGTAGGCGGTGAAAACCTTGACGGTGGTGATGCCCCAATCGGGCAGGCGCGGCAGTTCCTGTTCGATCCCCGCGTTCAGTTGGGTGATGTTCATGTGAAAGCCGAAGTCGATCGCCGCGCGCGGGTCGGCTTTGCTGCGCCACAGGCGGATCGATTCTTCCAGGGTGGGGGCGTCTTGCGGGACGAAGTCGATCACGGTGGTCGTCCCGCCGAACGCGGCGGCTTTGTGCCCGGTGTAGTGATCGTCGGAGGAGACAGTGCCGAACATGGGCAGGTCGAAATGGGTGTGCGGGTCCACGCCGCCCGGAAAGACCAGCTTCCCCGCCGCGTCGATCATCTGGGCGGCTGGCGCGTCGAGGTTTGCGCCGACCGCGCGGATGGTTTCGCCCTCGATCAGGATGTCCGCCTGGAAGGTGTCTGCGGCGGTGACCAGCGTGCCGGATTTAATCACAATTGCCATCATTGCACCGCCTACCTTTCTTCCTCTTCGAGCGGTCTAAAACCGAAACCGAGCACCTCCGTGGCGGGCATGACGATCACAAACGCGTGCGGGTCTAATTCCGCGACGATGGCTTTGAGCTGCGGCACTTCGGTCACGGTCAGGGCGCACAGCAGGATGGGATGCTCCGCGCCGGTGTACATGCCCTTGCCGAGAACCGCGGTGACGCCGCGCTTCATGTCTTTGAGGATCTTTTCGGAAACCGCCGCCTGGTTGCTGGTGATAATCATGGTGAGCAGTTGGGTGCGCTTGCGGCTGGGGCGAAACCAGGCTTTTTCCCCCGCCGAGGCTTGCGCGCTGTCGGGAAAGGCTTCCATGGGGAAGCCAAAGCGCGGCAGCACCTCGCCGGGGGCGCTTTGCATGCGGATGGTCAGGATGCCGACCAGGATGACCGCAATGCAAAAGGCAACCGCCAGCCCAAAGACAACCCCGCCGCTGAGCGGACCGATGGCGGCGCGCGTGCGCATTTCTTCGAACGACGCGGCTGGGTGCGGGAAGAGCGAGAGCTGCGCCAGCCAGACCGCACCGATGATCCCATAAATATACAGGTAGTTGCGCCGCAGCCGGCGTCCCAGCGCTTCGAGCGTCGAGATCGGAAAGGCGGGGCGGAGCAGGCTTTCGGACAGCGTGTCTGCCCAGTCCGCCGCGGGTTGGAACGGCGGCACGAGCATCGGGGCGAAGAAGTCCGTCTCCATCAGGCGCACGCGGTAGCTCCACAGCTCGTAATAGCGGTAGCGGCGGGCTTCGATCCACAGGAAGATTGTGACCAGCAGGATGTTGACCAGGATGACGGCGTGGTTGCCGGTCTGGGCGAAGGCGATCGAGACCGCTGCGCCGGTGGTGATGACCGCCCAATTGGTGGTGGTGTCGAGCCGGTTGCGCCAGATGTTGGCGCGCGAGACCTCGGCGCGGAAGAAATGCACCATGGCGGTGGTGAACTCGCTGGCGCGCAGGCGGTAGCCGCGGAACGACCAGACGAATTCTCCGGATGAGTCTGCCGGGGCGGCGGCGGGGTTCGGCGCGGCTTGGGCGGATGAAGTTGGATCGGGGTTGGCGCTCATATCGGGGACGGCGCTCCTTAGACCGGTGGATCGGGTTGCGCAGCATAGCCGGCTTCGAGTTCTTTGATGCCCAGCAGGGCAGCCAGCAAGCCGGGGTCGATCTCAAAATCGGGCGGCTCTTGCGCGGCGTACCCGTCGGCGGCGTTGAGCCGCTCGCGCAGCGCCTGCCAGAGGTCCTGGCGGCGCTCGGCGGGGATGACCAGGTCGTGCAGCGAACCCGCCCCGAGCAGCAGCTCGCCGGTGGTGTAGAAGAACGTGACCCGCCGCCATTGTTCCGCCAGGATTGGGCGCGCCAGGCGGATGAGCGGACCAAGCTGGACCTTGTAGTATTCCTGACGCGCGTGCGGGTGATTCGGCTCGTCGTGGAACAGTTCGAGGCGGGTGGTCAACTCGTGACCCTGCACCGCGGCGAGGTATTCGACGCGCCATTTGGCGGCGCCAAAAGCCGCGGTCTGGTAGAACGCCAGGTAATCGACGGCGATCACCCGCGGGGCGGTGCGCAGCGGGATGCGGTACCAGCCCAACAGGCGGGCGATCTCCAGGTCGCGCGGGTTGTTGATCACCGCGACCAGGATGAGCGCCGAGGGGGGTATCAAAGGTGGATCCTGCATAGTTCTGGGAATAAGTCTACCATTAGAAACGCAAAATGCAAACACGGGTTGCGCCTCAACACCGCCCCTGCGGTCTTGTTGAGCGAGCGCACCCCCCCCGGATGATGGAAGCGCCGGCGCGGTTTCGATAACTTGATTGCTATCCTGAGTTAATATATCCTTAAACACGGAATTTGAGATTTCCGGTTATAATCCGCCCGATTTGTGAAATATCGAGCATATGGAAATTTAAACGGTGAATCGAATGCAAGTTGAAAAGGATAACTAGCCACCTGACACTTTGGTCTCATTGCTGACAGGACAACAGAATTTGAAACGAATGGGCATTGATCAATTGTCTCTCCAGGTAGCGCAAGCCGATCTGAAAGACACTCAAGTCGCGGCGATCT
>WBZO01002030.1_pt1 | contig 28279 bp, 19 predicted proteins | sample 5204261 | NCBI WGS metagenome assembly WBZO01 (sample SAMN12412400, study PRJNA552823) | activated sludge metagenome | isolation source: activated sludge from anammox sidestream of wastewater treatment plant... | place: USA: North Carolina | collected 2017-09
AACGGTAAACTAGTGCGCGACATGCTGGGTGGCGCCGGCATCAGCGCCGAGTACGTCCCGATCCGCCACATGCTGAACCTCGAGAGCGTCATCACGTACGAGGGCACGGAGACCGTGCACCAGCTGACGATCGGGCGCGAACTGACCGGCATCAATGCGTTCTGACCCGCGGGCGCGGGGAAAAGGAGTTGCCGTGATGAAATTCCCACGACTCCGCCACGGATGGCTCGCGCTGGCGGCGGCACTGGCCGCAACCCTCGCCGCCTGCGGCGTCAATCCGGTCACGGGCAAGAAGGAGATCCAGTTCGTCTCCGAAGCGCAGGAGCTCGCGATCGGTGCGCAGCAATATGCGCCGATGCGCCAGGTCGAGGGCGGCGACTTCGACATCCTGCCCGGGCTCACGGACTACGTGAACGGCGTCGGCCAGAAGCTCGCGGCGGTCTCGGACCGCAAGCTGCCCTACGAATTCGTCGTCCTCGACAACTCCGTGCCGAATGCCTGGGCGCTGCCCGGCGGCAAGATCGCGGTGAATCGCGGGCTCCTCACCGAGCTGACCAGCGAGGCGGAGCTCGCCGCCGTGCTCGGCCACGAGATCGTGCACGCGGCCGCGCGGCATGGCGCCAAGGCGCAGGAACGCGGCACGATCATGCAGGTCGGGATGGCGGCTGCACAGATCGGCGCCGCCGTGGGCGGCATGGACGCGGGCCTCGCGAACCTCGCGCTCGGCGGCTCCGCGATCGGCCTGCAGATGCTGCAGCTGAAGTACGGCCGCGACCAGGAACTCGAGGCCGATCACTACGGCATGAAGTACATGAAGCTGGCAGGCTACGACCCGCAGGGCGCCGTCACGTTGCAGGAAACCTTCGTGCGGCTCTCGAAACAGGGCGGGAAGCAGCAGGGCTGGCTCGAGGGCCTGTTCGCCTCGCATCCGCCCTCGCAGGAGCGTGTCGAGGCGAACCGCGCCACCGCCGCCGAACTCGGCCGCGGCGGCGCGATCGGCGCCGAGGCGTATGCGACACACGTCGCGCCGCTCCTCGCGATGAAGCCGGGTTACGACAAGTACGACGAGGCCGTCGCGGCAGCGCGCAAGAAGGAATTCGACCGCGCGCAGTCGCTCGCGCTCGAAGCCGCGCGTCTGCTGCCGAGGGAAGGCCGCGCACAGCAACTGCTCGGTGACCTCGCGCTCGCGCGCAAGCGACCACAGGAGGCGCTCGGCCATTTCCGCAAGGCCGAGGCACTGAACCCGGACTACTTCGGTTCCTCGCTCGGACTCGGCATGGCGGCGTACGAGCTCGGCGACAAGGCGACCGCGCAGGGGGCGTTCGAACGCAGCGCGAAACTCCTGCCGACCGCACCGGCCGCGTACTTCCTCGGCACGATCGCGCGCGATCGCGGCGACACGACGGCGGCGATGCAATACTTCAAGACCGCCGCCGGGTCGGACAGCAGCTACGGCAAGGAAGCGACCGCCGAGTACGTGCGCCTCGACCTGCCGCAGCATCCCGGCAACTATGTCGCAGCGGGCTTGCAGGCCGATGCGAACGGCCGTGTCTACGTGGTCATCGAGAACCGCGCGCCGATGCCGCTCGCCGCGATCGTCGTGACGCCGGTCCTTGTCGACGCAGGCGGCCGGATCCTGCAGCACGGCGCCGCCGTGCAGTTCCGCGGGCCGGTGCCGTCAGGCCAGCGCGCATCAAGCGCGATCGACACCACCCACCTGACGGCAGAGCAGCTGAGATACGTCAGGGTTCGCGTCGACGCGGCGCGGCCCGCGCCCTAGCCCAGTGCGCTGGCGGGACGCATTCGGCGCGCGCCGTCGCGAGATCCTCGCGATCGCGGGCCCGATGGTCCTCGCGAACATCTCCCCCGCCCTCATCGGGCTCGTCGACACGGCGGTCGTCGGACATCTCGGCGATGCGCACTACATCGGCGCCGTCGCCGTCGGCGCGGTGATCCTGAGCTTCACGTTCACGGCGCTGAATTTCCTGCGCATGACGACCACCGGCCTCGCGGCGCAGGCGGCCGGGGCCGGTGACGCAACGCGCCTGCGCACGGTCCTCGCGCAGGCTGCCGGCACGGCGCTGTACCTCGGCGCGCTGCTGCTGCTCGTGCAGGTGCCGCTCGGCGCGCTCGCACTGCGCATGATCGAACCGAGCGCGGCGGTGGGCGCGGCGGCGTGGGACTATTACGCGATACGCATCTGGAGCGCGCCCGCGGCGCTCGTGAATTTTGCGCTGATCGGCTGGTTCATCGGGCTCGGCAATGCCCGTGCGCCGCTCGCGATGGTGCTCACCGCGAATGTCGTCAACATCGTGCTCGATCTCGCGCTCGTGCCGGGCTTCGGTCTCGCGGTCCGCGGTGTCGCGTGGGCCTCGCTTGTGGCGGAGTACATCGGCTGCGCGGTCGGGCTGCAGCTCGCACTGCGAGAGCTCGCGCAACGGCCGGGACGCTGGCTGCGCGCAGAGATCCTGCACCTGCCGAGCCTGCAGGCGCTGTTCGCCGCCAATGGTGCGCTCTTCCTGCGCACGCTCCTCCTGATGTTCGCGTTCGCGTTCCTGACGACGATGGGTGCGCGCCAGACCGACGCGATCCTCGCCGCGAACGCGATCCTCGTGAACCTGCAGTACCTGATGGCCTACGTGCTCGACGGCTTCGCGAACGCCGCCGAATCGCTCGCGGGGCGCGCCATCGGGGCCCGCGATGCGCCGGCGGTGCAGCGCATCGTGCGCGAGTGCCTCGTGTTCACGCTGGCGGTCGCGCTCGCGATCGCCGTGGCCTTTGCCGTGCTCGGACCCCTCGCAATCCGCATCGTGACCAGCGTCCCGGTGGTGATCGACGCGGCATATAGGTACTTGCCGTGGATGGTCCTCTCGCCGCTCGTCTGTGCGTGGGCATTCCTCTACGATGGCGTTTTCGTCGGCGCACGGCGTGCCGGCGCGATGTTCGGCGTGATGCTGGGCGCCGTCACCGTCTTCCTGCCCGCATGGTGGTTGACGCGCAGCCTCGGCAACCACGGCCTGTGGCTCGCGTTCACGCTGTTCAATGCGGCGCGCGGCCTGCAGCAGCACTTGCTGTTCAGGCAATGGGTTCGCAGCGGCTGCCTTCTGGAGGTTCGATGAGCAGTTCAGTGTTGCAGCGTGACCATCGCAGCGTGATGGGCCGCATCCTTTATACCAGCCGCAAGCCGGAACGCATGGGCGAGGAGCGCGGCCGCGAATACTTCCGCATCGACACGCATGCGAACGGCGCACGCACCTGCACCGCCCATTGCGAGATCGACGACCGCCCGAGCGTGATGCGCGACATCACCTACGCACTCGATGCGGACTGGATGCCGACCGACTGTTTCGTGCGCCTGTCGGTCGGCGACCGGTTCACGGGTTCGGGCTGGTTCCGGTTCGCGTCGCAATTCGCGGAATGCGAGACATGGACCGCGGCGGAGGGCCGCGTGCGCCAGACGATGGCGCTCGCGACACCGCTCGTCACGTTCCAGAACCATGCGATTGCGTGCGATGCCTGGCACCTGCGCCTGATCGACCGCGCGAGGCCCGGCGTCGTGCAGCGGATTCACCCGATGCTGCTGTCCTCGCCCGACCATCGCGGCGCCACGGGCCCGATGCTGCATTCGATCGGCGTGAACATCGTGTATGTGGGACCCGAGCAGGTGACCGTCGGCGCCGGGACATTCGGTGCCTTCCACTTCCAGTTCGTCGCGAACAAGGAGCTGCCCGAGGAACACCCGCCGTACGACGTCTGGTGCACGGACGACGGGGACTTCCTCTTCCTGAAGGGCGGGGTCGCGGGCTACATGCAGACCTGGTACGAGCTCGTCGAGCTGAGTCGCGGCTGACGCGCCCGCTGTCGCGCCAAAGCGACGTAGACTTTTTGTCGGCAGGGTTTACAATCCTGATGTAACGCAATCCAGTTGCGCTCATAAGCTCCGGATTCAGCTAGGGTTCAGGAAGTTGGCGCGACTATTGCTGCAAGTCTGGCAGGCATTCCGGCATCCGGGTGATGCGAGGAGCACACAGTCACCGATAAAAAGTCGAGGCAGTCGGCGCGGACACGGGTCCAGATGGCGGCAAATGTTGCCACTGTCGGGAGCGACGAAGAGCGTGAACTGACACGCGGGCCTTTCAGGTTTGGCCGGGGCATGACCCCAACGTTCCAGCCGTAATCGTTTATGTCCGTGAGACGCCGCCCATCGTCCGCGCACCAAGACGCGGACGGTGGCAGCTGACAGCGACCGACCTCGAATGTTCGAGCAGACTCCGGCCCCGCCTCGCGCGGGGCTGATTTTTTCCGGTTCCGCACGTCGCCGGGCGACGACAGACGCCGGCGCCCGCACGTCCATTATGATGCGTCCAACGTACCGGCCCCGGCCGCAAGGTCAGTTGCGCGGCCCGTCCGCCCGCAGGGAGATCCCATGTTCCGGCATCGTGCGAGTGGCGTCATTGCAATCAGCATGCTCGCGGTCGCCCTCGGCTCGTGCGGCGGCGGGGGCGGCGGCGGCCTGGGCGGCGGTACGCCGCCGATCGGTGGATCCGGTTACGTGCGTGGCCGCTTCGACGCCTCGACGCTCTTCGAGGCGCGTTGCGCCGCGCCGCGCACCGGCACCGATCCCACGAGCGGCCGCCCGTGGCCGGACCAGCTCGGCACCGCGCTCGATGAAAAGAACTGGCTGCGCTCGTGGACCCACGAGCTGTACCTCTGGTACCGCGAGGCACCGGATCTCGACCCGGCCGGCTACGCCGTCCTCGACTATTTCGATGCCCTGAAGACTTCGGCCGTCACGGCATCCGGACAGCCGAAGGACCGCTTCCACTTCACGATCCCGACCGACGAGTGGCTCGACCTGTCGCAGTCGGGCGCATCGGCGAGCTATGGCGCCCAGTGGGCCGTGCTCTCGTCCACGCCGCCGCGCGACGTGCGCGTCGCGTACATCGAGCCCGGCGCATCCTCGCCTGCGGCGATGGCCGGCCTCGCGCGAGGCGCGCGCGTGTTCGCGATCGACGGGATCGACGTCGTGAACACGAACGTGCAGGCCGACATCGACCGCCTGAACGACGCGATGTCGCCGCTCGCCGCCGGCGAGTCCCATTCCTTCACGGTGCAGGACGCCGGCAGCAGTTCGCAGCGCACGGTGTCGATGACCTCCGCGAACGTGACCTCGACCCCGGTGCAGAACGTGCGCACGATCGCCACCGCGAGCGGGCCGGTCGGCTATCTGCTGTTCAATGACCATATCGCGACCTCGGAGGCCGGCCTGGTCGACGCGATCACGACGCTGCGCGATGCCGGTGTCGTCGACCTCGTGCTCGACGTGCGCTACAACGGCGGCGGTTTCCTCGACATCGCGAGCGAGCTCGCGTTCATGATCGCAGGCAGCGCGCGCACGAGCGGCCGCACCTTCGAGCTGCTGCAGTTCAACGACCAGCACCCGACCCGCGATCCGGTCACCGGCGAGACGCTGGCACCCATTCCGTTCCATTCGACCGCCGAAGGCTTCAGCGTCGTGGCGGGCACCCCGCTGCCGACCCTCGGCCTCGGGCGGGTGTACGTGTTGACGGGCGCCGGCACCTGCTCGGCGAGTGAGTCGATCATGAACAGCCTACGCGGCATCGATGTCGAGGTCATCCAGGTCGGATCGACCACCTGCGGCAAGCCGTACGGCTTCTATCCGACCGACAACTGCGGCACCACGTACTTCTCGATCCAGTTCCGCGGCGTCAACGCGAAGCAGTTCGGCGACTATCCGGACGGCTTCTCGCCGGCCAACACCGCCGGCACGATCGGGGTGTCGGTGCCGGGCTGCTCGGTGGCGGACGATTTCGCCCACGCGCTCGGCGATCCGGCGGAGGGCCGCCTCGCCGCGGCACTCAACTATCGCGCGACCGGTGGGCAGTGCGGCGTGCCGCCGAGCGGTGTGGCGGCGAAAGCGGGCGCCGCCGGTGCAGCGGGCGCAACGGCCGGCACGCTGCCGCTCGGGGAGCCGCGAGTGCCGAAGTCGCCGTGGCTCGAAAACCGCATCCTGCGGCGCTGAGCGGCATTCATCAGGCGCGCAGCGGCCCGGCGACGCCGTCTTCGACCACGAAGCTCGCGAGTGTCCTGCGCGGCGTGTCGCGCGTGTCGGTGCGCTCCATCGCGACGAGGTCGGCCTCGAGCCGCTTCGGTGTCAGCGCGAGGCGCAGGTACCCGCGGTGCGCGCTCGTGCCGAAGGCGAGATCCGGGTTCGCCTGCCTGAGCGCGGCGATGTGCGATTCCGGCAGCCCCTGCAAGGAAATCGAGCTGGTGACGAACTCGCTGGCGAGCAGGTTCGCCGTGCGGTCGTCGGGTCGCGCGCGGATGCCGCCGACGAGAAAGCTGTGGATGTCGCCGCTCAGGATCACCGGATTCGTCGCTTCGTTGCGGGTGAGCGTGTCGAGCAGCCGCTGGCGCGCCGCGGAGTAGCCGTTCCAGGAATCGGTCCAGTAGCGCCGCTGCGGCCCGCTCTCCTCGTCGATGTAGCTCATGACGACGCTCTGGGCGAGCAGGTTCCACCGGGCGCGACTCGTCGCGAGCTGGTAGTCGAGCCAGGCTTCCTGGCGGGCGCCGAGCATCGAATCCGCGGGCGACTCCCCGGCCCGGCAGTCCGCCAGCACCTTGCTCGAGCCGGGGGGCCGCGGGCACAGGCGCACCGAACGGTACTGGCGCGTGTCGAGCAGGATGAGGTTGGCAAGGTCGCCGAAGCGCACGCCCGTGTGCAGGCGCAGGCCCGCGCCGAAGGGCACGGCGCGGCGCGGCAGCGGCTGGTGCTCGTAATAGGCGCGATAGGCCGCGGCGCGCCGCTCGTGGAACCACGCGGGATCGTCGCCGTTCACCGAATGGTCAGTCGCGTAGTCGTTCTCGACCTCGTGATCGTCCCAGGTGACGAACCACGGGTGGGCCGCGTGCGCCGCGCGCAGGTCGGGGTCCTGCTTGTAGAGCGCGTACTGCGCGCGGTAGTCGTCGAGCGTGTACACCTCGCGCTGCGGGTGCTGGCGCACGAAGGGCGCGACGCCCCAGCTCTCCTCGTAGATGTAGTCGCCGACGTGGACGATGAAATCGAGGTCGTCGTCGAGCATGTGGCGGTAGGCGCCGTAGTAGCCGTGCTCATACTGCTGGCAGGACGCGACCGCGAAACGCAGGCGGTCGACGGCGGCGCCCGCCGCGGGCGCCATGCGCGTGCGCCCGATCGGGCTCTGTACGCCGCCGGCCGTGAAGCGGTACCAGTAGGTGCGGCCCGGGTCGAGGCGCACGAGTTCGATGTGCACCGAGTACGCCCAGTCTGGCGTCGCGTAGGCCGTGCCGGAGCGCACGACGTTCGCGCAGCGTTCGTCCGTGGCGAGCACCCAGTCGACCGGGATGAACGGCGCGCTGAGTCCGCCGAGCGGGGCGAGCGGCTCGGGCGCGAGGCGCGTCCAGAGCACGATGCGGTCCGACGTGGGTTCGCCCGAGGCGATGCCGAGCGTGAACGGGTCGTCGCGGAATTTCACGGTGGCGGGCGCGGCGGCGCCCGTGCGCGTCGCGGCGACGAGGCCCGTCGCGAGTGCGGTCCGGATGAGCTGGCGGCGGTTCATCGACACGAGTCTCCCTCCGTTTCGTGAATTGGTTATTGCATCGTAGCGCGCGCGGGCGTAACGTTCGCGCCGCGTTGCGGGGTGTGGTACCGCCCGTGACGCCCAGAAATGGTGGTCAGGACCCCTTGGAGGTGTGGAACCCAAAGAGATGAAGAAGCGCAAAGTGTCCGCCAACCGCGAACCTGAGCCTCGTCTCCACAGAGTCAGTCAGTATCTCGAGAAGAATTTTCCCGACTTCTTCGCCGAAGCGCGTTTCCAGGTCGGTGACGACGACTACTTCCTCTACGCCCGCTTCGGGCAATACCTCGCCCGCGTAATCGAACAGCGGCGCGCCTCCCGCGACAAGATCGCCCGCGGCTTCACCGTGCTCAACAAGATGGCCCGTATCTCCGCCCGCGACCCGGGCGTGCGCCGGATGCTGGTCTCGGGCCCGCTCGAGTACCTGGTCGACGCCCCGAAGGCCCGGGCGCTCGCCTCCAAGCGCCTCTCCCCGATCGCGCAAGGCTACATGGAGAGCCTCTGCGAGTAGGGCGTGGTGCCGGGTTTTCGGTTATTCGGTTATTGACGGACCCGGGGATCGCTCAAACAGCTCCGGCATCTTTTGCCGGTAGTACACCAGCGATTCCGTGAGAGTCGATGGGCTGCGGCCGAAGCGGCGCGCGAGCTGACTCACCGTCGCAAGACGGCGCACGAGCGCATGATGCACGACCAGCGCCCGAAGCCGCGGGCGCGCCCGCAAGCGCCGCAGTCGCCTCGACAAACCGGTCATCCCCGAGCACGCGCGGATCATCGGCCCTGCCGCGGCTCAGCTGCGAGTCCGGCTCGGCACCGATGCCCTCCAGCACGAAACGCCGAGCGATGGCCGCTCCATTCGTAGTCCGCGGGGTCCGCAACGAGACCGGCGCGAACCGGATTCAGATGGATGTAGCGAAGCAGTTCGCACAGATAGCGTTCGGAATCGACGAGGATGGCTCGATACCGCCGCTCGAACAGGTGCCCGGTCGTCTCGCGGCGCCATTGCACCGTGCGTGCAAAACGGCTGGCGATGCACATCATGGCGGGGCCGAGCGGCGTGTCGCTCACTTCGATCAGCAGGTGCACATGGTTCGGCATCCAGCAGAACGCGTGAACGCGCATGCCGTGCAGTCCGATCACCTCGGCGACCAGTTCGCAGAGGCGCGCGCGGTCTTCGGGGGCGCGGAAAATCACTTCGCGATGGTTGCCACGCAGGATGACGTGAAGCGATCGACGTCTACTTCCAGTAGCCGCCGGCGCGCCAGGCGTGCCAGGCGGTGCGCAGCCAGCGCAGCACCGCGAATGCGGCCCACACGGCCCACGCGAAGACGAGCGCCTTGAACACCCAGAGCGGCAGACTCACGACGCTCGGTTCGGGCAACGCGCCGCTCGTCCGGTCGACAAACCACGTGAACTTGCCGCCGTACGAACCCGGCCCGGCCACGCCCATGTCGGGCGTCGAGAGGAGCCCGTCGCGGATGCCGGAGAACAGCAGCGACGTCACCGCAAAGAACGTGAGCACTGCAAGCACGACCTGCACGAGATTGAATCGCCACTGCGGTCCCTCCCCGGCCCAGCCCGCGCGCCACTGCATCGCGAAGAGCCACAGCGCGACGAGCGCGAGCACGCCCCACGACAGGGTCGAGAGGCCGAGACCGAGCAGCACCCACTCGTGCGTCTTGAGCGGCGAGCGGCCGCTGCGGCCGACGAGCCACGCGGTCAGCAGGAATGCGACCAGCTCGCTCCAGTAGAGGATCGCGGGCCCCACCCCATTGCCGGCCGCGAACAGCGCCCAGCGATCGGCCGGCAGCTGCAATGTCGTCGTGACATTGCTCGCGGTCACCCCGAGATCGAGCGCATCGGGCCGGGCGACCCACGCGATGCCGCGCGCCTGCGTGCCGTTCACCTGCAGCGTGTGCTCTCCGGGCAGGATTGGAATCGACAGCTCGCCCTTCTCCGGGCGCAGCGCGAGCGACCCGCCGTCGACACTCACCGACAGGACCCGCAGGTCCGCCGGCAGCTTCACGACATGGCGAGCACCCTGCGTCGCGCGATAACGCACGGTGAGCGCGCTGTCCGTCGCACGCTTGCCGATCGCCAGCACACGCTCGACGGCATCGACGGCCATCGCCTCGCCCGGTGCCGCCGCCGGCCGCGTGAAGCGTACCGTCAGCCGCTCCCCGGCACGCGGGTGAAATTCGAACACCCAGTCGCCCTGCAGCACTTCAGGCAGCGTTGCCGCGAAACCCTCGAATGCGGCGTGCCACTGCGGGCCCACGCTGAACTCCCACACCTCGACGTAGCGCGCGTCGGCCGGTGCGGCCGTCAGCGTCAGCGCTTCCGTTCGCGGCAGCGAAGCATTCCAGGACACACTCGCCGCGCCCGCCGCAAACACCGCGAGTGCGGCGCGCCCATCACGCACTTCGGTGTCCTGCGCCAGCACCGATTCACCCTCGATCAACGGAACCGGCAACGAGAACGCGGCACGCTCGGGCGAAATCCGCTCGACGCGCGTCTCGACGCTGTTTTCTGTCGCGATGGCGAAATGGCGCACGACGCGCACGAATGGCGGAAACTCCGGCGCCCCCTTGTCGAACGTGGCGGAAGCGCCCTCGATCGCACGCAGGTCGCTGCGCCGCGAGAGTTCGAGCGAGCCCCCCGGCAGACGCCCATCCACGACCCCCGCAACGTCCCAGCCGGGCGCATTCACCGCCACGCGCTTCGGCGGCCACGGGAAGACGAGTTGCAGCGCATCGGCTCGCGCAATGCGCCCCGAGATCGCGACCGTGCGCGCACCTGGCGCGAGCGGCACCCACAAGGTCTCCTCACCGCCGCGGCGCAGGGCCGGGCTCGCCACGCCGTCGACCGTCACGCTGTCGATCAGCCACGCGCCCGGCGCGGTGGGCACCGGCAGCGCGAGGCGCGCGAGCGCACTCGCATCGAGCTCGAGCGTGAGACGCGATGCGTCTGCCGTCACGCGCGCCGCGAGCATTTCCGCGCAGGTCGGCATGCAGGCCGGCGGCTTCGTGAGCCGCGCCTTCAGCTCGCCGAGCAGGCTCGCGTCCGGGAGCTGCGCCATTGCGCGCGGCGAGCCGCTGGCGAGCAGCAGCGCAACCATGAGGGCTACCCACGGCGCGATGCCCCGCGCGAGCGATGCGCGCAATCCCGATGGCAGGTACTGATGCAAGCGCGGCGCGGTGCCGGCGAGCAGCCACGCGAAGAGTGCAGCGAGCAACAGCACGCCGGCGACGCGCCAGACCGCCATCGCCACCGGCCCCGCGACCACGAAGCGCGCTGTCTGCGACGGTTCGACGGGGCCCGACCACGAGTACGCATAGGCCTGGTAATGCCACGACGGAATGCCGGGGCCGGCCTGCACGATCGTGCCGGGCGCGTAGCGCTCGAGACGCTGCGTCGCCGAGACGACGACCTTCTCGAGCATCGGCCCTGAAGCCGCGCGCGCCATCGCTGCATCCGACTCCCGGGCCGCCTTCTCGGCCGGCATCGGCGGCGCCGGAGCCGGGACCGTGGCGGGCGCCGACTCGGGCAGCACCATCGTCGTCAGCGGATAGGCCCATGGCGAACTGTCGAGCTGCGGATGGAGCGCGTAGCGCATCTGCTGCCACGCAAACGGCACGAGCGCGAGCGCGAGCACCACGAAGCTGACGGTGCGGTAGCGCACGGCAAACGTGCGCAGCCGTCCCTCGGGCGCCGCACGCGCGAGCGCGAGCGCCGCGAGCAGGTTCGCCCACAGCCAGATCACCTGCGGCGAATCCTGATATGTCAGCACCAGCGCGACGAATGCGAGCGCACCGCCGATTGGGCCCGCGATCCAGCCGGCGAAGACCGCGACGATTACGACGCCGAAGAGATTCCACAGGCCCCAGCGCTCGAACCACGCGCCGGGCGCCGCATCGACGCCGAGCGCCGCCACGAGTCGATGGCCCGGCGGCAGATTGAGCGTGCCCGTCACACTCTCGAAACGTGTCGACCAGCCGGTCGCCGGCAGGGCGCCGCGCGCGCCCGCGCTCCTCGCCACGGCCTGCAGCGACAGTTGCGGCATGCGCAGCTCGACGCCGGTGAGCCCGTCACGCTCGCCCCGCGTGACGAGGAGCGCCTCGCCGTCGCGCTGTGCGCTGCCGAGGGTCCAGGGGGACGCCATGTCGAGCCGCCAGCCCGTGCGCATCTCCCCGCTCACGCGATCGACCGCCGTGAACCCGGCGTGATCGAAATCGAGCCACAACGAACGCTGCAACGACAGGTGGTTTTCGGCCGCCGCTGCCATGCCGCGACTGCGCTCGACGACCGAGAGCGTCGTACGCTCGAGCACGCGCATGGCCGGCCACGCGCGCCATTCACCCGGCACGTTCGCCTGCGCCGGATCGATGCTCTCGCCGCCTTCGAGCGCCGCGACGCGCAGTCGGTCGTTGCCCGACCAGCTCCAGATTTCCTCGTCGGGCCAGGGCGCGGCCGCCGCCGGGCGCGACAGATTCCCGAGATCTCCGGCGGCACGCGCGGTGAGATCGATCGTGAATTCGCCGGCCCGCAACTGCACGCGCAGTCGACCATCGGGCTCCACACGCGCCGGCAGCGGCGAGACGAGCGCGACCGGCGCAAAGTCCGCCGGCAGCGCGGGGCCGAGCAACTCTTCCCGGCTACCGCCGGTGGCGCGCAGTGTGAGGCGCGTGACGAGCTCCATCGGGATGCCATCCCGCAGCAGGCGATGCACCTCGACATCGAAACTCGCGGCCTCCGTGTCGCCCTTGCGCGCGCCGAGGAACAGCGTGCCACCGGTGCGCGTGGGCGCATCGATGCGCGCGCCGTCGACCGTGACCTCGATGAGCCCGGTGTCGGCTGGGACCGCGAGCGACTCGGGCCGGGTCGTCCATGCGAAACGACCGGCGATCCGATGTTCGCCCGCGGCGAGGCGGGCGTACGGTACGCCGTCACGCGCGACGATCGCGCCAGCGCGGCCGTCGATCGTCACGTCGAGCGGCCATTGCTCCGCATTGCCGGGCAGTGCGACCCAGCTGTCCGCCTCGACCTGCCAGCCCTGGTGAAACTCACCACCGCGCGCGGTGACGGCAAGCGCGAGCCGCCCCGGCCACGCGCAGTGGTAGGCACGCTGATCGACGGCCGATGCACCTGGCGCCGCGAGCCATGGGCATTGCCGATACTCCTCGCCTGCCATCACCCAGCCGCGCCATCCCTCGAGCACGACCGGCAATGGCGGATCGGCCGCGCGTGCCAGCGAAGACACGAGGGCGGGCACGAGCAACAAGCCGGCGATGCGGTGGATAGGCACGATTTCGCCCCCCGTCGAATTTGCGCCATCATCCATGGTCCCCGGACAGGCGTCGAGAGGAGCTCGCCATGGCCATTGATCAGATCATCGACGCACGCCCGCGGGATCTCGGCGGCTTCACGGTCCGGCGTGTGTTGCCGGCGCCGGGTCGCCGCATGGTCGGCCCGTTCATTTTCTTCGACCACCTCGGCCCGACCTCGCTCGCGGCCGGGCACGGCATCGACGTGCGACCCCATCCGCACATTGCGCTCGCGACGGTGACTTATTTGTTCGGCGGCGCCTTCCTTCATCGCGACAGCCTCGGTTCCGTGCAGGAAATCCATCCCGGCGACGTGAACTGGATGACCGCCGGCCGCGGCATCGCGCACTCGGAGCGCACCCCGCCCGCGATGCGCGCGCAGGGTTCGCAGATCCACGGCATCCAGTCGTGGGTTGCGCTGCCGGACGGGCACGAAGAGGTCGCGCCGGCGTTCGCGCATCATGCCGCCGCCACGCTGCCGCATCTGACGGTCGACGACTGCGAGCTGCGCGTCATCGCGGGCGAGGCTTTCGGCCGCCGTTCACCGGTCGAGGTCCTCTGGCCGACGCTCTACGTCCTCGCGCAGATGCCGGCGAATGCCGCGCTCGAGCTGCCGGCCGACCACACCGAGCGGGCCGTGTACGTCGCCGACGGCGAAATCGACGTCGACGGCGAGGTCCTCGGCGAGGCGCGCCTCGCGGTGCTCACGCGCGGCGACACCGTGCGGCTGCACGCGCGGCATAACGCCCGCGTGATGCTGCTCGGCGGCGAACCGTTCCCGACGCCGCGCCACATCTGGTGGAACTTCGTCGCCTCGAGCCGCGAGCGGATCGAACAGGCAAAGCGCGACTGGGCAGAGGGGCGCTTCGCGCCCGTGCCGGGCGAGACCGAAGCTGCCCCGCTGCCGGACGACTGAGGTGCGTCACGGCGGGCATCCCGCCATCTCGCGAATGGCGGCGATGACGGTCTTCGGCCGGTCCCGCTGGATGTAGTGGCCACTGCCTTCCACGAACTCGTGGCGAGCACCAGCGTACTCCGAGGCGATCTCGTTCTGCAGGCTCCGCATCAGGGCGCGAAGTGCTGGTGTCTCGCCGGGCGCCGCGCGCGTACTCGAGAGCACCGTGACGGGTATCGATCGCAGCACCGGGCTCGCATGAACCTGCTCGCCTGCACGTTCACTGCCGGCGAATTCCTGGCGCATCGTACCGAACATCAGCATCGACAACACCCGCAGCGTGCCATACATGGTCGGCACGTCGCGCCGGATTCGCCCGAGCTGGTCCCAGTGCGTCGAATCGATGAGCACGAGCCCGACCACTTCGTCGGGATGGTTGCGTGCGAAGTACTGCACATAAAGTCCGCCCAGCGAGTGACCCGCCAGCAGGTACGGCGGCGCGATCCCGCGCGCGAGCAGGTTCGAACGCAGCTCCTCGACTACAGTCGCCGCATCGCGCACGCCTTCGACGCGACGGCTGCCGGGATATCCGGCGCGGTTGTACGACACGGTGCGGACACATCCTGGCGCCACCTGCGGCTGTACCTGCCGCCAGACGTCGAGCGTATCGCCAAGCCCCGCCTCGAACACGACCGTCGGCTGGCCCTCGCCCTCTATCCGCATGCGCAACGCGCCACCGCCCCCGGTCGCCGCATGACCGTGCGACCCCATGAGGGCCACGACAAGGACGACGAGGACTGATGTCGTGCCCTTCATCGCTGCAGCCTCGCGGCCATCAAGTCAAAGGCGAGCTGGTTCGCCACCTGCTCCATCTGCGGTGATTCGGTGTTGGCGAGTACCACCGCGGCGATGTCGAGCGCCGGGATCACGACCATGTACGCGTAGAACAGCTCGGAGGAGCCGGCGTGAAAACTGATGCGCATGCCGTCTCCCGTCTGCATGACCGCCCATCCATATGCATACCCGAGCGTCGGCGTGTGCAGGTGATCGAACGTCGAGGGCGCAAGGAAGGTCGACGTCCCGCGCAGGCCGCGCAGGTGCAGTTGCACGAAGCGTGCGAAGTCGCGTGCATTCATGCTGACGTTGCCGGCTGGGTTGGCCCATTCGGGCAGGCGGGAGGCCGGATCATCCGGGCTGACAGGGATTGCACGGCCGTCGACGAAGGCATGACCCCAAGGCTCGTTCCGGCGCCCACCTGCCGCCGGCCATTCAAAGCGGGCCTGCATGCGCAGCGGGGCAAACAGCCGCTCCTGCAACAGCACCTCATATCTGCGCCCGGTCACGCGCTCGAGTATCGCCGCCGCGACGACGTAGCCCGCGTTCGAGTACGTGGTCGCGGACCCCGGCGGGACGACGGCCGGTTGCGCGAGTGCCCAGCGCGCGAACGCCAGGCGCTGGCGCACGATCGATCCCCGCAGGGGCGGTATCACCGCCAGCTCTTCGAGTGTGAGCAACTGCGGCAGGCCGGCCAGATGGTTCAGGAGTTGCGCGAGAGTGACGCGGTGATACTCCAGCCGGGCAGTTGCCATCACGTCGGGAAGGATCTCACCGATCGTCTGGTCCCACCGCAGCCGCCCCGCCTCGACTTCCTGGGCGATCACGGTCGAAAGCATGGCTTTCGCGTCGGAGCCGATACCGAACGAGTCGCGTACGGTCACCCGGCCCGGCGCACCACTCTTTCGCACGCCGGCGGACCGGACTTCGATTGAATCGGACGTGATCACTGCGGCTGCCATGCCGGGCGCAGCGGCGGCGGTACGCCCGGACCGGACCAGATCGCCGAGGTCATCGGCCTGAGTGAGGGCGGGAAGCAGCAGAGTCGCAGCCAACGCAGCGACGGCGCCGGCACGGCGCGACGAAATGAACGGGAACATCACTGAATCCTCCGTCGGATCGGGTTGAACGACGGGGAGAGACTGCCGGGCGGCGCGCGGCCATTCGTCCGGGCCGGTCGGATGAGACGTCCCGCCGATCCGGACAGCCGGTCAGCCCGGCCGCGGGCTCTGCTCGCGCCGGAAGCGAGACGGGGTGGTACCCGTGTACGCCTTGAAAGCGGCATTGAACGCCGCCTTGGAATTGAAACCGGAAGCCAGGGCGACCTCGAGGATCGTCTGCTCGCGATAGGCGGGATCGACGAGACAGCGCTGGACTTCCTTCACGCGCAGCGCGTTCACGAAGTCGAAGAACGTCGCGCCGAGTTCCTCGTTAAGGAGTTGCGACAGATGATGCGTCGAAACGCCCAGCCGCTCCGCGAGCTGCGCCAGCGTCAGGTCGTTCTCGAGCCACGGCTTCTCCGTCTGCACGAGCGTTTGCAGTCGTTCCAGCAGCTGCGGTACCCGTGCCTTGTCGAGGCCGGAACGCACATAGCGTGCGGACACGGCACCAGGCATCGGCGAGGCCGGCATGGTTGCCGAGCCATCCGGATCGTCACGTGCGCCGTGTTGTGCCCCGCGCGGCACAAAGGCATCCCGTCCCGTGAAAAGGGCGGGCTGCCTGATGCCGAGGAACGCGAGCAGGTAGAACCCGAGCGGAACGGCGATCGTGTCGAGCCATGTGGCCCACGACGCCTGCAACGTCAGCCCCGCCATCCACAGAAGCCACATGATGAGGTTGATGGCGAGCATCCATTTGAGCCATGCGAACGTGCGCTTCTCGAGCGAGGAGAACCGGGCGCGCAGTTCCGGCACAAAGCGTCGCAAGGTCGTGAGGCTCGCCCACCAGTAGATGAGGAGCTGAATGGCTGCGAGCATGAGTGCCAGCCCGGGCTTGCCGCGACCCTCGCCGATCTCCGCCGCCACGAGGGTTCGCTTCTCTTCTGCCGGCAGGACGTAAAAGGTCGCGAGGAAGAGCAGGCACAGGAGGGCCGGCACGCAGTGCAGGAGCCAGCGCGAAAAGCGCGGATCGTCATGCAGGGTCAGGCGCCGCACGTACATCCAGAGGCAGGGTCCAACGATGAAGATCAGCCAGTCGGTCAGGTGCGCGAGGTGCGGCATATGGAGCACGAGACGCGAATCCTCGAAGAAGTCGCCGAGTGACAGCAGCGCGAGGGAGCCGGCATACGCGGCCAGCCAGCGGTTCGCGGCGCGATTGCCGCGTCGCCCGGTCGCGAGCACGAACGCCATCAGCAGACCGAGCGCGACGCCCGCGAAGTCGATGGACGGCGACAGGTCGAGAGCTTGCATCCGTCAGGCTGCCCCTGCAGGTCAGGGTGCGCGCGCCCGCGCCACGAAGTCGTAGTGCGGTGCGGTCTCGGCCACGCAGTCCGGCCACGCGCCGGCTGCGATCCAGTAGTCCACGAGGCCAAGTGTGCGGCACAGCTCCACGAAGCGCGGGCTCTCGCGAAGCCGAGCGTTGACCCGCAGGAAGAGGTGGGCAAGCCCGTCGACTGCCGGCAGGGTCACGTCCGCGCGCCGCAGCGGCTCGAAATCCGCCTGCTCGACGAGATCGAACAGCTCCACGAGATCGGCACCGAGCGCGGCGCACAAGCCAATCAGGCTGAACCGCAGCGGCGCGGCGCCGACCTCCGCACGCAGCCGGCCCATCGCGCCCTCGAGGGCATCCGCGGAGCGCGCACGAAGGGCATCGATCGCGAGAATCGCAGGCTCGATGAGCCGCTGCGCGTCCTCTGGAAAGCGGTCGACGGGAGCCTTCGCCATCACGTCATCGACAAAGGAGAATTGGCCCGCCGACGCGGCGGTCCAGAGCGCGATCGCGAACACGACCGGATCCCGCGGCCAGCGATCGAGCGCATGGTGCATCAGGCCGAGCGCCTGGCGCTCTTCGCCGGTCGTGAACAGCGCATTGGCATACGCCATCGCGTTGGCCGGGCGCAGCGGGTCGACGCGATAGGCGCGCTCCGCGGCGACGAACGATTCTCGCAGCCGGCCGACCGACAGGTAGTGCGCATAGAGCGACCAGTGGATCTCGCCATCGTCCGGCGCCGCCGCGCGCGCCGCAAGCAGCCGCTGCTCGATCTCGTGGAATCTCCCGATCGCCGGCTCGAGCAGATAGAGCGCCTTGTGTGCCTCGCCGGTTCTCGCGTCGATCGCGAGGGCGCGCTCCGCAGCGCTTCGCGCTCTGTCCCGGAGGCGGGGGCGTTCGGCCGCCGAGGCCACCCAGCAGAGTGACGCGCGGGCTGCGGCGATCACGCCCCACACGCCGGCGTCGTCAGCGGCGAGCGCTTCGAGGCGTTCAAGCTTCGCAAGGCGCGCGGGCAATGCATCGACGGCGGGCGGCCCCGTCCAGTCGTGCAGCTGGAGCACAAGGTCGTGCACCTCGGCCGGGCGCCGTGCGCACACCCCGGCAGGGTTCATGGCCCCGTCGAGTGCCGCCACGGCCGCGGCGGCGACAGAGTCCTGCAGCACGAACAGATCGTCGGCGTCTCCGTCGAAGCGGTCCGACCACACCATCTGCTGATCCGCGAGGCTCATCAGGTGCGCGGCGATCCGTACGCGGGCGCCGGCGCGGCGTACCGACCCATCGAGCACGTGCGTCGCACCGAGCACATCGCCGATGCGGGCGACGTTCTTGTCGGCACCCCGGAACTGGAAGCTCGAGGTACGCCCGATCGTCGTGATCGACGAGCGGCGCGCGATGGCCTGCAGGATCTCGTCCGCGACACCGTCGGCCACGTAGGTCATGGCCGGGTCGCCGGACAGGTTGTCGAACGGCAGGACCGCCAGCGTCCGGCTCGGCCGCGGCGAGAGGTCGTGCAGTCGATAGCCGATCCGGCTCAGCGTCTCTATCTCGAAGCCGCCCACGGCACCGGCGAGCCGCCGCAACCGGCCGATGCAGCGCTGGATCGCATCCTCGCCGACGATCGCCCCGCCCCAGCAGCCGGCGATCAGCGAGTCGCGACTTACGGTCGCGCCACGCCTGCGCGCAAGCGCGATCAGTACCTGCATCACGCGCGGCTCGAGCGTGTGGACCTCATGGCCGCGCGTGACTTCCCGGGCCGATGGCCGCACCTGCAGACCGCCCAGTTCGAAATCCGGCTCCCTGGCCAAATCGATCGACGGGGAATGGGCCTGCCTCATCGGGAAATCATCGGCGAATGGTCAGCCCGCGTCCATGTCGCCGCCAATCCGGCGCCGCAAGAATGCGCCCGCATTCCCGACACGGTTCTGCTGACCCGAGGAGTTCTACATGATGATCCTGTTCGCCGGCTTCGCGGCCATGTTCGCGGTCTTCGCAATCCTCGAGGCACTGGCGCCCCGCCAGCACCCGCCGCGAATTGCGTACTGGAAACTGAAATGCCTCGCCGCCATGGCGTGCTACTTCGCGGTGGCCTTCGGCGGCCCGTTGCTCTGGGACACGCTGATCGCACGGCATGCCCTGTTCGACGCGTCCCGCCTGCCGTTGTGGGCGCAGGTCGCCGGCGGCTTCCTCGTCTACGAGGCAGGCGTCTATACGTGGCATCGCACGATGCACGGCGTGGGACCGATCTGGCGGCACGTACACCAGGCCCATCACAGCGCCGAACGGCTCGATGTGTGGGGGGCCGTCTGGTTCCACCCGCTGGACGTCGCCGGCTTCTCACTCGTCGGTTCACTGGCGCTCGTCGGTATCTTCGGCGTCGGGCTCGAGGCCGCGACCACGATCTCGTTGATGGCGATGTTCTGCGGTCTTTTCCAGCACACGAACATCCGCACGCCGCGCTGGCTCGGGCTGCTCGTGCAGCGACCGGAAAGCCACGCCGTTCACCATCAGCGCGGCATCCATCGCCACAACTACGGCGACGTGCCGTGGTTCGACATGCTGCTCGGGACCTACCGCAATCCCGCACGCGCCCCGGACGAGGCCGGCTTCTTCGATGGTGCGTCGAGCCGCATCGGGTCGCTGCTGATCGGCCGGAAGCTCGCCTGAATGGCCGCGACCACCACATACACCTTCATGCACAGGGAGAGTCACATGCTCGAAGAATTCCTTGCCAGGACACGCCCCTTCGCGCTCACGGACGGCGGCATCGAGACGTCGCTGATCTTCGACGACGCGCAGGAGCTGCCCCACTTTGCGGCGTTTCACCTGCTCGGCACACCAAATGGCCGCGCCGCGCTCGAACGCTATTACGAACGCCATATCGCCATTGCGCGGCGGCTCGGCGTCGGATTCATACTCGAAAGCCCGACCTGGCGATCGAGTGCCGACTGGGGCGATGCGCTCGGCTACTCGAAGCCCGCGCTGGCAGCGGCCAATCGCGCGGCCATCGAACTGATGGGCGAGCTACGCGACAGGCAGGGCACGGCCAGCACCCCGATGCTCATCTCGGGTTGCGTCGGGCCGCGCGGCGACGGCTATGTTGCGACCGACCTGATGCGACCGGAGGCAGCCGAGGCCTACCACGCCGAGCAGATCCGCGTCATGGCCGCATCGGGCGCAGACGTGATCACGGCGATCACGATGACGAACTCCGCGGAAGCGATCGGCATCGCACGTGCGGCGGGGACCGCCGGCAAGGAGTCGATCATCTCGTTCACGGTCGAGACCGACGGCAGGCTGCCGAGTGGCGAGACGCTGGCGGCGGCCATAGAGGCGGTCGACCTTGCGACGTCCGACGCACCCGGCCACTACATGATCAATTGTGCGCACCCGACACACTTCGAGGCGACGCTCGACGCCGGTACGGACTGGACGGCCCGCATCGGCGGCATTCGCGCCAACGCGTCCTGCAAGAGCCATGCGGAACTCAATGCCGCCACGGAACTCGATCGCGGCGATGCGACCGCGCTCGCCCGCCACTATCGGCGGCTGCGCGACCGGCTGCCGCAGCTCAAGGTGATCGGCGGATGCTGTGGCACCGACCACCGGCACATTGCCGCGATCGCCGAGGCGTGCCTCGAGCCGTGACGAGGTGCGGCGTGGGGGTGCGCGACTACGGGGCTCCCGGTGCTTTGAAGTCCGGCGCCGCCAGCGTCGTCTCAGTCACGGGGCCGTACTTCGCGACGGCGTCGCGGATCTTCGCGGCGTCCCCGATCACGACGATCACGAGATCGTCGGCGCGCGGGAAGGCCGTGGCGATCACGCGCGCAGCCGCCGCCGGTGTCACAGCTGCGACCGCTGCGCCGTAACCATCGATGTACGCGCGGTCGAGTCCGTACAGCTCGAGCTCGGCGAGCGCCGCGGCCCAGTTGCCCGCCGTCTCGAGCTGCAACGGGAACTGCCCGAGCACGTAGGCGCGCGCCGATGCGAGCGCGTCGGCGCCGACGCCGCTCTCGTGCAGCTGTTGCAACGTCGCGAGCGCGAGATCGATCGCCTTGCCGGTCGTGTCGGTCTTCGTGAACGAACGGATCGCGAACTCGCCCGGCACGGTGCCGCGCGTGAAGCCGGAGCTCGCTCCGTACGACAGGCCCGACTTGATGCGCAGCTCCGTGTTGAGGATGGAGGTGTAGCGCCCGCCGTACAGCGTGTTGACGACATCGAGCGCCGCGCGATCCGCGTACTTGCGCGCCACTCCGCGATTGCCGATCCAGAAATACGACTGTGCCGCGCCCGGCTGATCGACGAGCAGCACGCGCCGTCCCGTCGCTGCCGGTGGCGGCGCGAGCACCGGAATCGCGGCACCCGCCGGTTGCCAGTTCGAGAACGCGCGCTGGACCGCGCCCGCAAGCGCCTGCACATCGACATCGCCCGCGAAGATGAGGGTGAGCCGGTCGCCGCCGAAGTTTGCGCGGTAGTAGGCGAGGACGTCATCGCGCGTGACCGCGGCGAGCGAGCGCTCACTGCCCCCTGCCGGGCTCCCGTAGGGATGGTTGCCGAAGAGGAACTGCCGGCCATAGAGCCGGATCAGCGCGGAAGGGTCGGAATCCTTGGCGGCCTTCAGTTCCTCGATATGCCGCGCACGCAGGCCCTCGAACTCCGCGGCCTCGAAGCGCGGCCGCAGCAGCGCATCGGCGAGCAACTCGACCATCAGCGCCTGGTCCTTCGCGAGGAACTGGCCCGACACGGAGATCGCCTCGGTGCCGGCCGCCGCGCTGAAGCTGCCGCCTGCGCCTTCCACCGTGTCCGCGAACTCGAACGCGCTGCGGGACCCGGCGCCTTTCTCGAGCAGTCCCGCCGTGAGGGCGGCTGCGCCCGCCTTCCCTGCCGGATCGGCGACTGCACCGCCGCGCACCAGCGCGGTGAAGGCAATCAGCGGAACTTCCCTGCGTGGCATCACGACGAGCACGGTGCCGTTCGGCAGCACGGTGCGCGTGTACGGCGGCACCGTGACGCCGACGGCGCCGGCGAACGGCGCGGCGAGCAGCAGCGCCAGCACCGCGGCGGGTGCGAAGACTGTGCGGCGGCCCATCCCTCAACCCTCCCCGCCGGCCGCGGCCGTGGTGGGCGGCACGAGTATGCCGACTGTGCGGTGGCGCGCATCGAACAGGTCCTTCGCAGCCGCGCGGATGTCGTCGCGCGTCACGCGCGCGATCGCGTCCGGCAGGTCGAAGAGCTTGCGGTAATCGCCGTGCATCACCTCGAACTCGCCCGCGAGGCGCGCCTTGCCGTTGATCGTGCCGAGCTGCCCGAAGTACGACGCGCTCGTGAGGTTGCGCGCGCGCGCGAGCTCGGCCTCCGTGACACCCTCCGTCGCAATGCTCGCGAGCGCGCGGTCGATCGTCGCGAGCACGGCGTCCGGGTCCCCGCCCTGCGGCAGCGTCACGAAGAGCCAGAACAGGCCCGGGTCAAAGCCCTCCTGCAGGTAGACATCGACGTTGACCGCGATCCTGCGTTCCTCGACGAGGAGCCGGTGCAGGCGCGACGCATCGCCCTGCGCGAGGATCGTCGCAAGAAGGTTGAGCGTGACATTGCGCGAATCGTCGGCGCGCGGCGCCTTGTAGGCGAGCTGCAGCAGCGGTGTCTGTGCGCGCCGTTCGACCGTCACGCGCTTCTCGCCCGGCTGCACCGGCTCAACGGTGCGCACGGCCGGCGGCGCCGCCTGCCGGGGCAGCGGCGCGAGGTACTTGCGGGCGAGCGCGAACACCTGCTCCGGCTCGACATCTCCGGCCACCACGAACGTGCAGTTGTTCGGCGCATAGTAGGTCTTGAAGAACCGCTGCAGGTCGGCGAGCGTCCAGCCCTCGATGTCCGACGGCCAGCCGATCGTCGGGATGTGGTAGGGATGCGCCGCGAACGCCGTGCTCTGCACCTGCTCGGCGAGAAAGCCGGCGTTGTCGTCCTCCACGCGCAGCCGCCGTTCCGAATACACGACGCCGCGCTCGCTCTCGACCACCTTCGGATCGAAGGCGAGATGGCCGAGGCGATCGCCCTCGAGGTCGAACACGAGATCGAGCGCGCTCGACGGGAACCAGTCCATGTAGGTCGTGAGATCGTCCGAGGTTGATGCGTTGTTCGATCCGCCGCGGGCCTCCATCTCGCGATCGAATTCGCCGGGCGGCCGCCGGGTCGTGCCGTTGAACATCATGTGCTCGAAGAAGTGCGCGAGCCCGGTGATTCCCGGGGCCTCGTTGCGGCTGCCGACGCGCACGAAGTTGTACAGCGCGACATTCGGGATGTCGTGGTCCGGCCAGACGATGATGCGCAGGCCGTTGTCGAGCGTCATGGCCCTGATTTCATCGGGCGCCGACGCGTGGGCGGCAGGCAGCGAACAGAAGCTCAGCACGGCGAGGATGCCGCCGGGGATTTTCGGGTGCATCCGGTCATTGTAGCCGCCGTGGTGCCGGATTCGCTAAGGTGTGCCGAACGGGTCAGGGGTAGCGATGTCCACCACGCTCGACGGCTGGTTCGCCCGCGAAATCCTCGTGCACGAGCAGGCGCTCGAACGCTACCTGCGTCGTCGCTGGCCGCATCCCGAGGAGGTGCACGACCTGCGGCAGGACACCTATGTCCGTGTCTACGAAGCCGCCGGCAAGGCATTGCCGAGCGCCCCGAAGTCGTTCCTGTTCGCGACGGCCCGCAACCTGATGACCGACCGATTGCGGCGGGCGAAGGTCGTGCCGATCTTCACGGTGGGTGAAATCGACGACTTGAACGTCTTGGTGGAAGACGTATCGCCCGAACGCGAGTTCAGCGGCCGGCAAGCCCTCGCGCGTCTTGCCGAGTCGTTCGATCGGCTGCCGGATCGCTGCCGCGAAGCCGTGTGGCTGCGACGGGTCGAGGGTCTTGCACAGAAGGCGGTTGCGGAGCAGATGGGCGTCAGCGAGAAAACCGTGGAGAAGCACCTCGCGAAGGGCATGCGGCTGATGGCGGCGTGGTACTACGGCGGCGAAGTGGCGGAGCCTGCGTCGCCCGCGCACGCGGCGGATGACGACGAAGATGAACGCGCAAGGCAGCAGGCAGATTGAACGCGACGCGGCGGCGTGGCTCGCCCGGCGTACAGGCGACGCCTGGACAGATCGCGACGAGGCCGCGTTCGATGCGTGGATCTCGGCATCGACCGCGCATCGCGTCGCCTACGTGCGGCTCGAGGCCGCCTGGACGGAGTGCGGGCGGCTGAAGGCGCTCGGCGCGGGCGCTCGGCCCGGCAGGGTCCCGCCCCGCGTGCCGCGCACGAACGAGCCGGTTGTGGAGCAGGCGCCGCAGTATGCGGCCCCGCGACGCTTCCGTGCGGGCTGGACGGTCGCGGCGCTCGCCGTGCTCACGCTCGGCCTGACCCTCGGCTGGGGATGGCGCACGTACTTCGCCGGCGAGCATTCGACCTTTGCCACTGCGGCCGGCGAGATGCGAACGTTCACGCTCGCCGATGGCACGGCCGTCACGCTGAGCAGCGGCAGCGTCATCGACGTGCGCCTCACGCACCGCGAACGCCGCGTCGACGTGCGGCGCGGTGAGGCCTATTTCTCGGTGGCACACGACCGGCGGCGCCCGTTCACGGCAGCGGTCGGCGCGCGGCGAGCGGTGGCGGTCGGTACGCAGTTCGCGATCCGGGCGCTGCCCGACGAGATGCGCATCGTCGTCACCGAGGGGACGGTGCGCCTCGAACTGCAATCGGCGAATCCCGGCATGCCTGCGCCGAGCACGCTGCTCACCGCGGGGGCCGTCGCCACGGCGCGGGGCAACAGCGTGCTCGTCCGGCCGGGCACCGTCGCCGATGCCGAGCGCCTGCTGTCGTGGCGCAGCGGCTACTTGTCGTTTCACGACACTCCGCTCGCCGCCGCCGCCGCCGAATTCAATCTCTACGGCGCGCGACCGCTCGTGATGGGCGATGCGGCCGTGGGGCAGATCCCGATCGGCGGCAACTTCCGCTGGTCGAACTCGGAAGCGTTCGTGCGGTTGCTCGAAGACGGCTTCGGCATACGCGTGGAGCGGCGAGCGGACAGCATCGTGCTCCACAGTCGCTGAGCGGGGGATTCGCCGGACTCATTCGTCGTATCGGGGAGAGGCGCTGCACGGCGCCCGATCAGGGGAGAAAGTGTCAATGTCGATCAAGTTCCGCCGGTGGCTGCCGGCTGTCGCGTATCTCGCAATGTGTGGCGCAGGCGCGCAGGCCGCCTCCGTGCCCATCGACGTACCCTCCGGCGAACTGGTCGCTGCGCTCGACGTCCTTGCCCGCAAGACCGGCGTCCAGTTCGTGTACCGCGCCGACCAGTTGAAAGGTGTGCGGACAGCGGGCGTGCAGGGAGCGCCTTCGGCGGACGCCGCGCTCGATCACCTGCTCCTCGGCAGCGGCTTCGGGCCGCGTCGCGAAGCGTCGGGCGCCATCGTGATCGTGCGCAACGATGCGCCGCGCCGTGCGCCCGCGCCGGCACCCGCCGACGAGACCGCGGCCCAGGCGGGCGGCCCGGCGCCCCAGGACGAGGCGCCACCGGCCGAACTCGAAGTCGTCCAGGTCACGGGCTCGCGCATCGCCCGCACCGCCGTCGAGGGTCCCTCGCCGATCACCGTGATCACCGCAGACGACATCCAGGCCGGAGGCTTCACCGCCGTGCCGGAACTGCTGCGCTCGATCACGCAGAACGGTGGTGAAACGCAGAGCCAGCAATCCGGCAATGGCGCCGATTTCTCGCCCGGCGCACAGCAGGTGGACCTGCGCGGCCTCGGGCCGAACCATACGCTCGTGCTCGTCAACGGCCGCCGCATCGCCGACTTCCCGATGCCGTTCAAGGGGCGCAGCAACTTCACCGACGTGTCGAACATCCCGCTCGGCATGGTCGAGCGCGTCGAAGTGCTGACCGGCAGCGCATCCGCGGTCTACGGCTCCGACGCCATCGCGGGCGTCGTGAACTTCATCCTGAAGCAGAAGCCGGACGGCACCTCGATCAATTTCCGCTACGGCGATGCGACGCGGGGCGGCAACGAGTCCTACCATCTCGACCTCGCCTCCGGCCTCGAGCGCGGCGCGTTCACCGCGGTCTTCGGCGCCGAACTGATCGACCAGCGGCCGCTCTGGGCCTTCGACCGCAGCATCCAGGATTCGACGCTCGATGCGCCGACGGCGCGCTCGCGGATCGCGCGGCGCGTGTTCCTGCGCACGAACTGGTACGACGAATACCTCGATCCGGGTGCGGCCACCTGCAGCGCGCTCTCCTCGCTCAATCGTTCGAGCACGTTCTACGCGGTCCGCCCGGGCTGGGGCATCGACGGCGACGACGGCTTTTACTGCGGCAGCAATGCCTCGATCGGCTACGGCACGATCATCAGCGAGCGCAAGGGCGTGAACGCCTACGGCTCGCTCAACTACCAGTTCGACAACGGGCATCGCTGGTTCGCCGACCTGCAGGCGGGCTATCACAAGCTCGCGCTCTACAAGGACGTGACGCAGTGGAGCTACATGGCGCCCGACGGCAACGAGGAGGGCTATTTCTACAACCAGGCGACCGACGACGTCGAGTACTGGCAGCGGCAATTCTCGCCGGAGGAGATGGGCGGGTTTGGCCGCGGCATGATCCGCAACAACCAGACGACGTTCAGCCTCGCGACCGGCTTTGCCGGCAACGTCACTGAAGCGTGGACCTACGAGTTGACGCTGAGCCATTCGCAGTACCAGTCGACGATCAGCTGGCCACAGATCGTCGCGGCGGCGGCCAACAACCTGTTCCTCGGCCCGCAGCTCGGCGAGGACGACGATGGCTTTCCGATTTTCGACGCCGATCCGGCGCGGCTCTACACGCCGCTCACCCGTGCCGAGTACGACTCGATCGGCACGAAGACGACCTACCACCCGGAGTCGCGCACCGACACGCTCTCGCTGACGCTCGGCAACGCGACCCTGTTCAACCTGCCCGCCGGCCCGGTCGGCTTCGCGGGCGTCGTCGAAGCCGGCAACCAGGCATACGACCTGAACCCCGATCCGCTCGCGACGCAGTACTACTACTACAGCTGGAAGGACTCGGACGGCCACGGCAGCCGCAATCGCTGGGCGATCGCCGGCGAGCTGCGTGCGCCGTTGCTCGACAGCGTCGACATGAGCGTGGCGGGCCGTTACGACCAGTACCATTACGCCGGCAACGGCGTCGGCAAGTTCACCTACAACGCGGGACTCGAATGGCGACCCGTGCAGTCGCTGCTGGTGCGGGGCTCGTACGGCACCGGGTTTCGCGCGGCGGACCTGCACTATGTCTTCGCGGGCATCGGCAACGACGAGACATCGGGCCTCGACTACTACGCGTGTCTCAGCGACGACCCCGGCGCGAGCGACTGCTCCGACTACGAGGAGAACCTCATCCGCACGCGCGAGGGCAACCGCAAGCTCGACCCGGAGACGAGCACGTCCTGGACCGCGGGCTTCGTGTGGTCGCCGACCCGCAACTTCGACGTCTCGGTCGACTATTTCGACATCCGCATGCGCGACCAGGTGCTCGACATGAGCGTCGATTCGATCCTGCGCGACGAGGCGAGCTGCCGCCTCGGCACGCTCGATCCGGCCTCTCCGACCTGCGTCGATGCGCTGTCGCGCGTCACGCGCATCAACGGCGACCTGTACGGCATCTTCGTCAACCCGGTGAACGTCGCCCGCGAGACGACCAGCGGCCTCGACGTGAGCGCGCAATACCGGCTGCCGACACCGATCGGCGAGTTCCGGCTGTCCGCGAACCACACCTGGGTGAACGAGCACGAGTTCCAGCAGTTCCACGGCGACCCGATCGAGGACCAGTTCGCGGTGAACAGCGGCTTCGACATCCCGCGCACGAAGTCGAGCGCCACGCTCGCGTGGCGCTACGGCGGCTGGTCCGCGAGCCTGCATGCCGAGCGTCTCGGCAAGTTGCCGAACTCGGATTCCTACGACCAGGTGTACGACCCCGAGGACGGCGGCAGCCCGTGGATCGACGCGACGTGGCGCTACAACGCGTCCGCGGGCCTGGCGATCGGCGAGACGATGCAGGTCCTGCTGATGGTGGACAACCTGACCGACGAGATGCCGCCGAAGGATCCGACCTATACGGCCTATCCTTACTACGACATCTCGTGGTTCGACTCCGTGGGGCGCTCGTACTACCTGAGCTTCACGT
>WBZO01001526.1_pt1 | contig 28238 bp, 21 predicted proteins | sample 5204261 | NCBI WGS metagenome assembly WBZO01 (sample SAMN12412400, study PRJNA552823) | activated sludge metagenome | isolation source: activated sludge from anammox sidestream of wastewater treatment plant... | place: USA: North Carolina | collected 2017-09
CGGGTAAATCAACGCTCATGAAACTCATCGCACAAGAATTAGCTGCCGACGCGGGGCAGGTATTTCGCATTGCAGGCCTAACCTGGGGACGGTTAGAGCAGGAGCCACAACTCCTTGCCGGTCGCACGGTATTGCAGGAGGCGTTGTCTGCCCTACCCGAGTTGGACGAGATCGAGCGAGAGCTTGAGTGGCTAGCCAACCGGATGGCACAACCGGAGGTGTATAACGACCTTGAGGCTCTGGAAAAGTCTATGCGAAAACACGAGCGTCTACTACATCGTTACGAACAACTCGATGGCCAACGTTTCGAGAGCAAAATCAAGGCGGCCTTGCTTGCCTTGGGTATCGGTCGTGATCGCTGGTCAACCTTGACCGAACACCTCAGCGGCGGCCAAAAGAAGCTCGTGATGTTGGCCAAGTTACTGGTTCAACAGCCGCAACTGTTATTACTGGACGAGCCGGATAATCACCTCGACTTACCGGCAAAACGAGCCCTGGAGGGAATTATTCGTGACTACCCGGGTTGTGTAGTTATTATCTCCCACGATCGTTATCTACTTGACGGCGTGGCAACTCATATTGCCGAACTGGAGGGCGGCCGCATCACCCAATACACCGGCAATTACACCACTTATGCCAACGAACGTGCCATTCGGCGCTTACGTCAGCAACAGTTATATGCTGCTCAGCAAAAAGAGATCGCCCGTATCGAGGCGGCAATCGCCCGATTCGAATTATGGGCCTCTCTTGTCGTCAATGAACGTCACATTCGTCAGGCGCGTAGCCGGCAAAAGATGCTGGAAAAAATGGATAAGATCGAGAACGTCTCAGATGCCAAACGAATGACCCTGGAGCTAAACGGCTGGCGGGGCAGCAACAAGGTGCTGGAATTGGTGAATGTCAGCCGCACATTCGATACTGGCGTTACGCTCTTCAGCAAGCTTAACATGACGTTATGGCATGGCGAACGTGTCGGCCTCGTTGGGCCTAACGGTGCGGGCAAGTCGGCCCTGCTCAAGATGTTTCTCGATCCCGAGAGCACATCGTCGGGTGAGATCAAGATCGGCCCAAGTATTCGAATTGGATACTATGCGCAAGAACAAGAAACACTCAATCCAGATCAGGATCTAGTCGCCTGCATTCGACAAGCAGCGCCATTAACCCAAGAGGCGGCCGTGGCTTTTCTAATGCGCTTTCTATTTAGCTATGATCAAATGCAGCAACCCATTGGGAAATTGAGTGGCGGTGAACGAAGCCGGTTACAATTGGCGCGCCTCGTATTGCAGCGGCCGAACCTGTTGCTACTGGATGAGCCAACCAACAATCTCGATATCCCGGCTATTGAAGTGCTGGAAGAAACTCTCAACGAATTTATCGGCACAGTCTTCGTCATCTCACACGATCGTTATTTCCTGGATAAGGTGGTCGACCGTATCATCGAATTGCGAGGCGGATCGTTGACCGACTTCATTGGAGGCTACACTGACTACCTGGCTGAGAGAGGCTATGATGAGTGAGCCATTTTCATGACGCAAATGACTGTATAATTGGCGAAACATTGTGGGGTCGGATCCATGAGAGAATCAGTTAGAAAGATTAGCCCGGAGACATTTCACGAACAAGCCGCAGCCATCGAAGCCGAGGTGAAGAAGCTTATCGTTGGCCAGGATGCCGTCATACGCCACGTCCTGATCGGCATGATCAGCAATGGTCACGTACTGTTAGAGGGCGTGCCGGGGCTAGGTAAAACGATGCTGATCCGCGCGCTGGGCCAGGCGTTGGACCTTGACTTCAGCCGCATCCAGTTCACCCCAGATCTAATGCCTGCCGACATCACTGGCACCGAAATCATGGAAGAGCGCGATGATGGACGGCGCGGCTTTCGCTTCCAGCAAGGGCCGATTTTCGCCAATCTAGTGCTGGCCGACGAAATTAACCGAGCGACGCCCAAGACGCAATCAGCCTTGTTGGAAGCGATGCAGGAACACACCGTCACCGTGGCCAATATGACCTACCCGCTCCCCACACCGTTCTTCGTGCTGGCAACTCAAAATCCTATCGAACAGGAAGGTACCTACCCGCTCCCCGAAGCCCAACTCGATCGATTTCTGTTCAAGATCAACGTCCCCTTCCCGACGGCCAATGATCTGACGGAGATACTGAATCGGACAACTGCTGGAGAGGGATCTGAGCTATCGGCCGTAGCGCGAGGAGAAGATCTCATCGCTATGCAGGTATTGGCCCGGCAAATACCTGCGCCCTCCACAGTCATCGAGTACGCCAGCCGGTTGATCGTCGCAACCCATCCCGGACAAAGCCCAAGTCGACTAGTAAACGATTACATTCGTTATGGCGCCAGCCCGCGTGGGGGTCAAGCGTTGCTGTTGGGAGCCAAGGTACTCGCACTATTCGACGGCCGATATAACGTCAGCTTTGACGATATCGTCGCGATCGCCCCAGCCGCGCTGCGCCATCGTTTGTTGCTTAATTTCGAAGGCCAGGCGGAAGCTATCCGCCCGGAGGATATCATCGCAGACCTCACGCAGGCCGTCCCACGCGAGCCTGCTCTGCCCTAGCGAACAAATCTCATGCGATTATTCGACGAAGCCGCATTACACAAACTGGAGCAATTAACGCTCACGGCCGATTCGGTGCGCGTCGGCGTCATGAAAGGCAACCGGCGTAGCCGCAAACGAGGAGCTTCAGTTGAATTTGCTGATTATCGTGACTATGCGCAAGGAGATGATCTGCGGCGGTTGGATTGGAACGTTTTCGCCCGGCTTGAGCGGCCATTTATTAAATTGACCCAAGAGGAAGAAGACCTCGCCGTTCACATCCTCGTCGATACCAGCGACAGCATGAGCTGGCCTCCCGGTGCGGACGGAGAGATCGCGCCTGACCACAAACTGCGATTCGGGCTGCAGCTCGCTGGGGTATTGGGATATATCGGTCTGCTATCCGGAGATCTCGTCTCCGTGACGTTGTTCGACAGCGCCGGTCGCCGTGATTGGGGGCCGTTTCGTGGCCGGTCGAATGGATGGCCTTTGATTCAGTTTCTCGAAGCTAACAATCAAAACCTGACAAATGGCGGGACACGGCAAACGGCTCTTGATCTGTCGCTGAGAGATTATGCACTGCGTTCCCGTCGACCGGGGCTACTGTTCCTCATTAGCGACCTGCTCACCTCCGGTGATGTTCGTGAGGGACTGAATGCGCTCCTCTCCCGAGGATACGAGGTCGTCCTGCTCCATGTTTTGAGTCCCGGCGAGCTATCGCCTGAGCTAGCAGGCGACCTGAGATTGCTAGATGTAGAAACCGGGGAGGCAGCCGAAGTTACCCTCGACGCCCTTGCCTTGGACGAATACGCCACTCATCTGGCGACGTGGCAACAAGGAATCAGCACCTTCTGCGGCGCGCGCGGCATCCATTATTCACTCGCCGCCAGCGATACGTCATGGGAACAACTCATTTTGCAAGCCTTACGACAGCAAGGAGTCGTTCGATAGATGTCCTTGCTAGTCCCGGGCGCGCTAATCCTTGGACTGCTGGCTGCGCCTATCATTTTGCTGTACATGCTGAAGCTGCGGCGGCGCGACCAGGTCGTCAGCAGCACGCTACTATGGCAAGAGCTTGTCAAAGATCGCACGGCCAACGCCCCCTGGCAACGGTTGCGCCGTAATTTGCTCCTGCTCTTGCAACTGCTTATCTTAGCTATGCTGGTATTGGCATTAGCTCGCCCTTACTGGCAATCCAGCCGAGGAGCAAATGGCAATCTGATCGTTCTCCTGGACAGCTCAGCTTCCATGCAAGCAACAGACGGCGAGGCAGGAGCGTCACGTTTCGTCGATGCCAAAGCCGAAGTTGAACGACTGATCGATGGCTTGAACATTGGCGATCAGATGACGCTCGTCCTGGTTGGGCGTACGCCGTCCGTGCCAATAGCTATGACGAACGATCGGCCGTTGCTACGACAAGCACTGAAACAAGCGGAGCCGGAGAATGGCTCTGCGGATTGGGCGTCCGCATTTATTCTGGCTGCGACCACATCTCAAGGATTGATTGACCCACGTATCGTCATTATCTCTGATGGGGGGTTGCCGGAGACATTGCCTGCCCTACCGGGCGAGGTCGCCTTTATACCCGTAGGCAGAAGCGATGAAAATCTGGCGATAACGGCCATGGCAACACGGCCTGCCGGTGAAGCACGTGATTTACTCGTTAGCGTCGCAAACAAGGGGCAATCACCTGGACAAGCAGTATTAAGTCTCTACATCGATAACGTGCTGTTCGATTCGCAACGGATTGGAATCGGCGCAGACCAGGCCAGCCATTTATCATGGTCGGTGCCGGCCAAGGCAAACATGATCGAGGCCAGGTTAGAGGCAATGACGGGAACGATCGATCATCTGGCTATTGATAACCAAGCATGGGCGATAAGCGGGGGGCAAGCCACCCACAGAGTATTACTTGTCAGCGAGGAGAACCTTTTCCTGGAGCGTTTTTTCGCGATCATGCCGGGCTATGAACTCGTCCGGGTTCCTAAAAGTGATATAGAGCAATGGCCCGAAGCTGGAGGAGAGTTTGACCTCTATATTTTCGACGGCGTCACAATACCCGAGCAGCTACCCACCGGGAGCATTTTGATCATCAACCCGCAACCTGGGACAGGAACCGAAGGGCCACATCCGGCTATCCAGGTAACCGGGAGCTTTACAGAGACCGCCATCACGCGTCTGGCCGATGATCCCTTGCTAACTAATGTAGATTGGCAAGCGATCAACATCGCCGAGGCACAATTCGTCAGCGCACCCGGGCTAGCCACCCTGGTAGCCAGCGAGACAGGCCCACTCGTACTGGCCGGCGAAATTGACGGAAGGCGTGTGGCATTGTTAACGTTTGACCTCCACCGCTCCGATTTACCGTTGCAAATTGCATTTCCCGTTATAATGGCTAACATCGTTGATTGGTTAAATCCAGGGCGAGTGGTAGCGGCCGAGGAGAGCCCACAGCCGGGAGCGGTTGTCACCTTAATCCCGAATGCCCGCGCTGAATCTATCGCCATCACTCATCCGGACGGCACAGTAACAGAGATCTCCCGCCAGGAATCAGGGGCTCCCATACTGTTTAACGACACCCAGCAAATTGGGGTGTATACGGTGTCCTATCGCATCAATTCAGGAGAGATTCGTTCGGAACAATTTGCGATAAATTTTTTCAACCCCGAGGAATCGCGTATCAAGCCTTCCGATTCAGTTTATATCGGGTCGAGCGAGATAGTGTCCGATAGCGATGGATTTATAAGACGATGGGAGTTATGGCCCTATCTGCTGCTGGCGGGGTTATGTATATTAATGATCGAATGGTGGGCCACTTATCAGAGGGGAATAAGGCGGCCACCGTTCCTTAAGTTCAAATGAGCGAGTTAGAGCAAGACGATAAAACAAAAAATGATGCCTCTCCGGCCGGTGCAACCGAACGCGCACGGGCGCTTGGCGGGCAGTCGTTACTTGCTTTGATCGCGATCATTATATTGGTCGTGGCAGGATCAGGGCTGCTCGCATACTCCCTTGCTGGAGGCAGCAATCACCCTCTTTATCCTGCTTTGCCAACCTTCACACCGCCGGGAACGACTGATTTTCAGGTTCGCGTGATCAGCTTCACTGAACTCAACAATGATCCAGCTTCTTTCCGAAATCAGCGCTTACAAATATCAGGTATTTACACACCGATGCCGGCGCTCAAATGTCTGGACCACACAGGCCCGATAATCCGATGGGGTCTCGTGGCTGAAGGGTTGCAGCTTAACGCAACAGGGTTTGAAGATCTGTTAAGACTGGTTGATGAGGGTATCAAGATGACCGTCATCGGGACATGGCGCCTATATCGGGGACCATTGGGTTGTGGTAAAGAGCCGGCTGACAAAGCTATATGGTATCTGGAAGTCGACCGCATCCTGGAACCTAATCCGCTGCAGGTCAAGATTGACCCAGCGTTGACCGTCGTCGTGGGTTCACCTGAATTCCCCGCCCTCAGCACATCGGTTCCCGAATTTACCGAATCCGAACCTGGTCTCGACGCTGAAATCGAAGCGGACTCGACACCGGACAACACCAACATCTTCACACCCACCGTCACAATCGACATTGGCCAACCCCCGCCTCTCACGCCAACCCCCACCAACACCTTGCCGGTCACCCCGCTGATTCCAATCGGTACACCCGTTGGCCCGGGGACACCCAATCCGATGGCCACACCAACGGCAACAATTGCTGGAGCAACGGGAACGCCGGGGGCAGGAGCGACCAACCCGCCCACCATCCCTACCAGTACGCCCTCGGGAACCGGCTACCCTCCCGCCTCGCCCACTTCTACCGGATATCCATAAGGCTCGCACACATGCTATCAACGTTCAAGACTGCCGTCACCCCACCGAGTGACCTGGATCAACCTGCCCTTTGGTTCTTGTTTCAAGGATATCGTTTGCTGGTCAGCACTGCCGATGAAGGGTTACAGATTCCACTTAGTATATCGGCAGACAACCTCGGGCTACATCCCGTTCGTGAACAATATCTCGGTTATTGGGATGACAATGGACAACGAATCCATTGTTTTTGTGGTGAGATCGAGAAGGATACCTTGCCGCCGTCCGGATACAGTTGGGAGTCACTTCGGCCACTCTACCCTCTGCTCGACGAAAGGTTATTCTGGTTGGCGGGGGTCGCGATTCAAATCGTCGACTGGGATCGAACGCATCAATACTGCGGCCGCTGCGGCCAGGCAACCGTAAACCACAAGAAAGATCGGGCCAAGGAATGTCCCCAGTGTGGCTTGGTCAGTTTCCCACGATTAGATCCGGCTATTATCGTGCGCGTCCAAAAACGATCTCCCGGCGGGCCGAAGATATTGTTGGCTCGTGCCAAACGATTCCCAACCTCGATGTTCAGCGTCCTGGCGGGGTTTGTCGAGCCGGGCGAAACGCTGGAGGAATGCGTAGAACGCGAGATCGGGGAAGAAGTCGGCATCACGGTCCATAATATCCAGTACTTCGGCAGCCAACCCTGGCCATTTCCTCATTCCCTGATGGTCGCGTTTACTGCTGACTATGATGGTGGAGAATTAAGCGTTGATTCGACCGAACTCGCGGAAGCCGGTTGGTTCTCACCTGACGCATTGCCCAATATCCCCCCGCCACCCAGCATCGCCAACCGTCTAATCACTTCCTGGGTTCGGGAAAACTACATGGGAGATTCGGTAGAACCATCCCAATGATATTTTGTGTGAGCATCATCATTCAAAAAGAAAGACAACTCCATGATGTGGATAGATTATCATTTACCAAACGGGGCGCATCGGCTACAATCTTTGACATTCAGATTTGAGTTGGAGACGCTGGAATCGTCGCCAAAGTCAAATCTCTCTCGGAATGGAGCGCCCTGAAGCTACCCTGCTCATTGTCGATTATTTGGCGAGATTGACTGATCTGAGTGAAATGATTTAGGAGGTTTTGTTGAAGAATATACTGGTCACCGGCGGAGCAGGCTTCATCGGGTCGAATTTCGTCCATTATATGTTGGCACACCACGAGGATTACCGTATCGTCGTGTATGACAAGCTGACATATGCGGGCAACCTCGATAATCTCATCGCCGTCCAGAATGATCCTCGTTACGCTTTCGTCCAAGGCGACATCTGTAATCGTGAGGACGTGGAAAGCGCCGTACGAACATACGATATCGACACTATCATAAACTTCGCGGCCGAAACCCACGTCGACCGGTCGATCATGGATCCGGATGCCTTCATCCAGACGAGCGTCTACGGAACATATATTCTGCTGGAAGTTGCCCGGAGTCTCGGCCTCGAACGATACCATCAAATCTCAACCGATGAAGTCTACGGGCATATACCCATGGGACAGTCCAGTAAGGAGACCGATAAGGTTGATCCTCGCAGCCCCTATGCCGCGAGCAAGGCCAGCGCCGATCTATTGGTCAACGCCTATTTCATCACCTATGACTTACCCGTCACTATCTCACGCGGGTCGAACAACATCGGCCCCTACCAATATCCGGAAAAGGCCGTCCCGTTGTTTACGACCAACGCGATCGACAATCTGCCTCTTCCGGTTTATGGTGATGGCCGGCAGATGCGTGAGTATCAACATGTGATGGATCATTGCGAAGCTATCGACCTTGTGTTACATCGAGGCACCATCGGAGAAGCCTATAATATCGGCACCGGGATCGAGGTTGAAAACCTGAGCATGATCGAGATATTGCTCGATACACTCGACCGACCGCGGAGCCTTATCCGCCACGTGGCCGATCGTCCCGGCCATGATCGCCGGTATAGTCTCGATATCGCGAAGATCACAGCACTGGGGTGGGAGCCTGGGCACTCCCCGGAAGAAGCCATCATCGAGACCGTAAAATGGTATCGAGATAATGAATGGTGGTGGCGGAAAATCAAGAGCGGTGAATTCCGCAAGTATTATGAAGCCCAATATGGCGAGCGGTTGAGAGCGGCCGCGCCACAATAGTCATTGTCTAGTTATCCTACAGGAGTAGATAAACATGTCCGAAACCAAAAAAGAAGACCGGATGGCAACCTCATCGAGCTTCGTAGATGGGACGAAAGGGATACTTATTTATCGCGGTTACGATATCCGCGACCTCGGCGCCAACGCAACGTTTGAGGAAGTGATTTACTTGCTCTGGAATGGCGACCTCCCCAACGCGGGCGAATTAGAGTCATTCAAGGCTGCGCTAGAGTCAAAGAGAGCGCTACCCGACCAGCTGCTCAGCATCATGAAGCAGTTCCCGGCCAACAGCCATCCTATGGCGGTATTACGCACAACGGTCAGTGCCCTGGGTTTGCTTGATCGCGACGCCGATGACCTGACGCCTGAAGGCGTTCGCGGCAAAGTGCTCTATTTGACAGCTATCATGCCGACTATCGTCGCCGCCTGGGAGCGTATCCGCAACGGTAGTGAGCCAATTCCACCGCGCAGAGGTCTGTCTCAAGCGGCTAATTTTCTCTACATGCTCGATGGCAATGAGCCGAACCCCGATGCCGTGAAGGCGCTTGATTCTTATCTGGTGCTGTTGGCCGACCACGGCTTTAATGCCTCGACCTTCTCCGCACGCGTGACAACCAGCACGGGTACGGACGTTTATTCGGCAATCACCAGCGCCATCGGCACGCTGAAAGGGCCGGCCCACGGTGGCGCCACCCAGCGCGCGATGGAGCAATTTATCGATGCCGCGCAGCGTGGAGATGTTTCAGCCTGGTTCACTGAGGCTCGGGAGTCTGGCAGACGCATCATGGGCATTGGCCACCGAATCTACAAGGTTGAAGACCCTCGCGCTCGAATCCTGCGCCCCCTGGCGGAAAAACTAGCGAAGAGCAGCGGCACAAGCGAATGGTTCAATATCGCCCAACAAATCGAGGCGCTTGCGCGTGCCGATGACTACTTCATCGAACGCGACCTTTACGCCAACGTAGATTACTATTCAGCCGTCGTGCTCTACACGATCGGGCTACCTGTTGATCAGTTCACTTGCCTGTTCACCATGAGCCGTATCGCCGGCTGGTGCTCTCAGGTGATGGAGCAACTAGCAGACAACCGTCTTATCCGACCGCAAGAGAGTTACGTAGGCCAGCGCGATCGAGTTTACGTACCATTGGAAAAGCGCTAGTGGGGTGAATCCGAACCTCTCTAGGCGACGACTTTCAACGAGTTATGAGAGCCAACTGGTGAAATGGTTTTATTCCCGGTTGGCTCTTTATAATTATGTCATGCGACGACTCCATCTTCTTCTGATCATTTTTGGTGTTGTACTTCTGAGCGCCTGTAACAATGGCAAGGCCCAACAACCGCCAGAGCCGCAACCCACGATAGCCATCGTCGTCAATACTCTGCCCGCGCCGGTTGTAACGGCCGAATCCATTGAGAACGCCGGCGCCCCATCCCCTACTATCGAAGCTGAAGAGCCGATATCTCCGACCGCCAGCATCCCGATGAGTACACCGACTGCTGAACCTACGGCCGAACCAACTCCTGTCCCTGAAGCACCCATCCAATCCATCAGCCTGATACCACTGCCCGTCCAGGGGCTAGAGAAGCTGACCGGGCTTACTCATGCGTTTGACGAGCGTCTGTTTGTGTTGGAACAGGTCGGCCGGATCAGGATCATAGAGAACAACGAATTACTGCCGACCCCTTTCCTCGATATCCGAGACAGAGTAGGCTCGGCCGATAGCGAACAAGGCTTATTGGGGTTAGCATTCCATCCTGACTACGCGACACCGGGGGCCAGGTATGAAGGGTATTTCTTCGTAAACTACACAGATTACAGCGGGAACACCCACATCTCGCGGTTCTTAGTATCCAGGGATGATCCGTATCGAGCAGATCCGAACAGCGAAGTTAATTACCTGACCGTCAAACAGCCCTATGGGAATCACAACGGCGGTAGCCTGGCCTTCGGGCCAGATGGCTATCTCTACGCCGGACTCGGGGATGGGGGTAGCCAAAATGACCCACAAGGGAACGGCCAGAATTTATCTACTTTGTTAGGCAAGGTTTTACGGCTCGACGTCGACTCTGAAGATGGCCGATATACCGTCCCCACGGATAACCCTTTTGTGGGGCAAGGAGATTCTCGGCCCGAGATCTGGGCTTACGGCCTCCGTAATCCATGGCGAATGTCATTTGATCGCGCGACCGGAGATCTCTACATCGCCGATGTAGGCCAGAATACCTATGAAGAGGTAAACTTTCAGCTGGCTGGAAGCAAGGGCGGCGAAAATTACGGCTGGTCGATCATGGAAGGGTTGCATTGTCTGTCGGGCAGCAACTGCAATAAAACCGGGTTGATTCTTCCGATCTTCGAGTATGATCATTCCCAGGGTTGCTCGATCAGCGGAGGATATGTCTACCGTGGTGAGCAATATCCAGAGATGGCGGGCAATTACTTTTTTTCCGACTATTGCTCAGGAACTATCTGGCGATTGTTCGACGACGGAGACACCTGGGTAGGCGATCCATTGGGGAACAGCGGCCTAATCATCTCGTCTTTCGGTGAAGACGTGCATGGAGAATTATACGTACTGAATTACTGGTACGGCGAAATCTACCGACTCACGCCAGGTGAATGAAATTATGATCGTCACTGAAATCAGGGCCTTCCCGGTTAACTCAACAGTCGTTATGCGCAGTACATTGTTCGCACTCGCGAATATGGGCGCAACCCTGCAAACCTACAACGAGGAGAACGGGGTTATCGTAGCTACCGTCTCCAAATGGCTAGGGCTGCAAAAGCAAGAGGTCGTGGCGCGCATACGCTCTTTCGAGGGCACATGCCAGCTTGAGCTGGATGCGCCCGATTTCGACAAAGCGCGAGAATTGCTGCAGCTTATCGCTACGTACACAAGAGATGGCGGTCGTGTCCAGGCGAACGCAACAATACAATGGGTGGATCTGCAGCGCCAGCAAGCCAGTAAAGCCAGACAACAAGAACTGACCAATAAGGTGCGAAGTTTGTTGGGCAGTGGTCAATCAAACTTGCCGGCCGTTGTAGATGAACAACCGACGGCGCTCGTGGAGGCCGGCGATCCTGCTCAGCCCGTTGGCCCATCGATGGATGCGCCAATCGCGATCCCGGACAATCCTGGCGTTCTGGTCAAGAATCGACAAAACATGTTGCTGGAACTGAAAGTCGATCCCGAAGTATTCACCGATCGGTCAGGGTTCGTGACGATGTGCAGCGTCTGTTATTCCCCAACATTACGGGGCAGCGCGTTCTGTCCCAATTGCGGACGCCCCCTTACCCTGGAAGCGGTTCAGCCGGAGATGCGTGAAAAGGCTACGAAGTCAGCCAACTCCAGCATGACTTATGGGCTGATCGGATTAGCGCTAAACGCGATCCCGCTCTTGCTCCTCGTACTCCCCGCTCTATTGAACCCGGCAGATATCAGTCTGTTGGACCGGATACGCGCAACATTGACACCCTTAACGATCACATTAGCGGCTGTGATAGGCATCCTGCCGGCGATATTGGTGGGCTACGCCGCACTTCGCCAGGGCCAGCGAGCATCATGGTACCTCAATTTACCGGCTGTCCTGGAGCATAGCGGCCGAGGTAAGGCAGGGATCGGCGGCGCATTAGGATGGCTGGCGATCTATCTGAGCATCGGCTGGATATTGCTCATCATCATCTCCTTGTTATGAGACAACCCCTATCTGCCACAGCCATAATAGGCAAGCGCTATTTGTTCATGTAGAATCAACTCGATGTCGAATATTCAGCATTCCCCCAACGGAGATTCCCCAATCCAGCTCACATCAGCCAACTATGGCGGGCAGGCCGTTATTGAAGGTGTGATGATGCGCGGCTCACGAGCTTTGTCCGTCGCTGTACGCAATCCGCAAGGCGACATCGTCGTCCACACCGAACCGCTTGATTCACGTATCTATGGTGGTCATCTGGCACGGATTCCATTCTTGCGCGGGCTGACGCTGTTATGGGACGCGCTTGGACTGGGGATCAAGAGCCTGTTATTTGCGGCCGAAGTATCCCTACAGGAAGAAGGCAATACCGACGCTAATGGCGAGCCTGAAAAGGTGTTCGAAGGCCCGGTACAATGGACTTTGGTCGCCTTTTCCCTGACACTTTCGATTCTGCTCTTCTTCGTACTCCCCACCTTCCTGGCTCATTTTTTTGAGAAGACTCTCGGGTTGAAGGGAATGCCTTTCGCGGTCAATCTCATCGAGGGAATGATCCGATTGGTACTACTCATCGGCTATATCTGGTCGATCGGCCTGATGGCTGATGTCAAGCGATTGTACGGGTACCATGGGGCAGAACACAAGACGATCAACGCCTATGAGGCTGGTGCGGAGTTAACCCCGACGTCGGTCGCCCGCTTCCCCCTGGAACACCCCCGCTGCGGCACGGCTTTCTTGCTGAGCGTGGTGATCATATCGATATTAGTCTACAGTTTGTTGCCGCAATTAGATCTACTGCTGCGTATCTTGTCGCGCCTGATCTTGCTGCCCATCGTGGCCGGTATCGCTTATGAGTTCTTGAAGTTCACTGCCGCACACCAAAGCAACGCTTTCATCCGCCTGATCACCAAACCGAATCTGGCCCTGCAACGGTTGACAACCCGCGAGCCGGATATGGGTATGCTGGCGGTGGCGATCGCCGCCTTCGAGAATATGCTGGCATACGAAAAGAGCCAGGTGGAAGTACAATTAGAGGATTCCGTCTTACCTGGCGTGCCAGTCACGAGCGAAGTCTAGACCACGTAGCGACAAGGGATCGCCGGAGGAGTCTAGTGCCGTCAAGATGGACCGAGGCCCCCGCCACACGAGTTTATGGTATCTGCTGCCTACTACCCACGTACCGTGACTGTCACGGTTCCGGCCACAAGCGCCAACCTCGGGCCGGGCTTCGATTGTCTCGGGCTTGCACTCGATTTACGCAATGAGATCGCCTTCTCACCCACTAACGATACTTTAGCAAAAGCTGGAGAGTCAACTCGATATCTTATCTCCGTAAATGGGGTCGACGCCGGTAAGGTCCCCACCAACAGGAGCAACCTGGCTATTATCGCGGCCGAGACAGTCTTCGAACTCGTAGGCCGGCGACCGGCCGAGATCGTCGTACGGTTAAACAATCGTATCCCGGTAGGCAGTGGCTTAGGCAGCAGTTCGTCGGCCATCATCGGCGGGTTGGTAGCAGGGAACGCCTTGATAGGGGGACATCTCACAACCGAGGATCTCTTGCAGATAGCGGTTGAAATGGAAGGACATCCGGATAACGTCGCGCCGGCTATGCTAGGGGGGCTGGTATTGGGCGTACTGCCGGATGGAGTCCACGGGCCAGCGCAACTAATCACTCATCGCTGGGAACCGCCACGACTCAAAGCCATCGTGGTTCTGCCCGATTTTCATCTCTTGACTAGCGAAGCGCGGGCTGCATTACCCACAGCAACCGACCGAAGTGACGTAATATTCACTTCGAGTCGTCTGGGGCTATTGCTCTACGCCATGACCACGGGCGAATTCGATCACTTGCGCGTGGCGATGAGCGATCGGATTCACCAACCATATCGAATGAAGATCATTCCGGGGGCGTTCGACGCGCACCACGCAGCATACCAGACTGGAGCTATCGGTGTAGCTCTTAGCGGTGCCGGCCCCAGTCTTATCGCTTTTGCGACAGATAATGAAGAAGCGATCGGCCGGTCGATGAGAGACGCCTTCGCGGCCGCCGGCCTGGGAAGCCGAACGTGGATCCTGAATCCGTCGGCCCTCGGGGTCGATGTGTCGATTCTGCCTGGCTAGCATGTCGCTCCCGAGCGATATGCTTCGGCATCTTCACATGTCACGCCGGCATAAGATGCAGGTCGCCGGCGACCGTGATATTTGCTAAACTTCTTCACTACCACTGTTTGCTCAACGGATTCAGTTCCGTCCACCACAAATGAAGGAGATATGAATGGATAAGGCGACGTTACTAGACTGGTACCGACAAATGGTATTAGTTCGTCGATTTGAACAAAGAAGCGCCGAGCTTTATCAATTAGGGAAAATTGGCGGATTCCTGCATCTCTATATTGGTCAGGAAGCAGTAGCTGTCGGGTCGATTGGGGCACGCCGCAAGCAGGATCATGTTATCACTGCCTATCGTGACCACGCTCACGCCCTCGTCGTCGGCACGGATCCCGGCGCCCTGATGGCCGAATTGCTGGGAAAAGAAACTGGCATCAGCAAGGGGCGTGGCGGCTCGATGCACATGGCCGACGTGGCTCATAACTATTGGGGCGGCTATGGTATCGTCGGTGGCCATGTACCTTTAGGAACGGGGATCGCTCTGGCTGAACAATACAACGGAACAGATGCAGTCGTGCTGTGCTATATGGGCGATGGTTCGACTAATATCGGCTATTTCCATGAATCCCTCAACCTGGCCGGCGTCTGGGATTTGCCCGTCATCTATATCGTTGAAAACAATCAGTATGGGATGGGCACGGCAGTCGATCGAGCCTCGGCCGTGCCGGATATTTCGACCAAAGCCCTCGCCTATGGCATGGAGCCGAAGAAAGTTGACGGCATGAATGTCATCGAAGTCTATGAGGCGACAAGAGACGCGATTGCCGCTATCCATGATGGCAAAGGTCCGCAATTCCTCGACGTAATAACCTATCGCTATGAAGGGCACAGCATGGGTGACCCGTTGAGATACCGAACCAAGGAAGAAGTCGCCAAATGGCGTGAGGATGATCCAATAGGTGTTCTGGAACGCTACATCCTCGAAAAGAAAATCGCAGGCAAGGAAACATTGGAAGATATCGACCAGGAGGTCGAAAAGGTTATCGAACAGGCCGTTGATTTTGCCGAGAAATCCCCCTTCCCCGCGCTTGATACATTATTCGATAATATCTACGTCGAAGCCTGAATAGCTTGACGTTCTTGAGGTTTATACAGGAGCTAGTATGGCACTTATCACCATGCGACAGGCAATTACCGACGCCCTGCGCGAGGAAATGCGGCGCGACGAAACCGTCTTTATTATGGGCGAAGAAGTTGGCGTGTGGGGCGGCTCTTACGCCGTAACCCGCGGCTTCTACGACGAGTTTGGCGCCAAGCGCGTACGAGACACGCCGATCTCGGAGATGGCTATCGGCGGCGTGGCCGTCGGAGCGGCTATGAACGGGCTTCGGCCAGTGGCTGAGTTTATGACAATTAACTTCGCTTTCCTGGCACTTGACCAACTCGTGAATCATGCCGCAAAAGTTCATTATATGTTCGGCGGTCAAATTAAATGCCCAGCCGTTTTCCGCGCTCCAGGCGGCAGCGGTCGACAGTTGGGAGCCACTCATAGTCACACACCCGACGTCATTTTCGCCCACTTCCCGGGGCTTAAAGTCGTCTCACCCGGCACACCCTACGACGCCAAAGGATTGCTAAAATCAGCCATCCGTACTGAGGATCCGGTCCTGTTCATCGAGCATCAGGCGCTTTACCAGGTCCGTGGCGAAGTACCAGAGGGTGATTACGTTGTTCCGATCGGAAAATCAGACGTAAAGCGAGAGGGCGACGATGTCACAATCGTAGCCTATGCTCAAGGGCTACAGGTTGCACTAGAAGCGGCCAAACAATTAGCGGAAGAAGGGATCGAGGCAGAGGTTGTCGATTTGCGCTCATTGCGACCACTGGATATGGGCCCGGTACTGGATTCGTTCCGCAAGACTTTCCGAGCCGTTGTTGTTGAGGAGGGTTGGCGCTCATACGGCATTGGAGCCGAGGTTGCCGCTCGCCTGCAAGAAGAAGGGTTTGATTTCATGGATGCTCCAGTGAAGCGGGTAGCACAATTGGAGACACCCTTGCCGTACTCGCGAGAGTTAGAACAAGCAGCTCTGATTAACAAGGATCGCGTAGTTGCCGCAGTGAAGGAGATTGTCTAATGGCCGATTTCATCGTTATGCCGAAATTAGGCTTTGACATGCGCGAAGGCGTGTTGAATACCTGGGTGAAGCAGGTTGGCGACGCCGTCGATAAGGGCGATGTCGTTGCCGAGATCGAATCAGATAAAGCTACGCTGGAACTGGAATCTCACCTCAGCGGCACACTGCTGAAACTGCTACACGAGCCGGGTGATATCGTACCCGTCGGCGCCAATATGGCCATCGTTGGCTCAGAAGGTGAGGACATCTCCGGAATGATAGGTGGTAACGGTGTGGCTCCGGCGACCAAAGCCGTGCCGACTGAGGCCCAGCCCACAGCGACGACCGAAACTGAAGAATCTCCTGTGGCCCCCCATGTGGCGCCACCGTCAGCGGCCCAACCGGATGAAACATACCCCGGCGGAGTCAAGGCGACTCCCGTGGCAAGGCGCCTGGCGGAGGAGCGCGGAATCGATTTACTACGCGTGGCCGGCAGTGGTCCGGACGGTCGAATAACCAAATCGGACGTTGAGGCCTATGCTGAAAAGCCACAATCGGCACCCGCTCAAGCTATAGCACCCCAGGTGGCCATCACTCCAGTAGCAGTCGGTCCAGATAGCGAGGAACTCCCCCTCACGCGCCTGCGTTCAGCCATCAGTCGCCGCATGGTCGAAAGCAAAACAACCGTCCCCCATTTCTACGTAACAACGGAGATCGATATGGCTCGGGCGTTAACGCTGCGCAAGGAGATCAACGGCACGCTGCCCGAAGACCAGAAAATCTCAGTGAACGATATCATCGTTAAGGCCGCGGCATTGGCAGTGCGCGACTTCTCGAACTTAAATGCCTCCTTCGCCGGAGACAAGATCGTCCTTCACAAGCGCATCAATATCGGTTCGGCCGTAGCCGTGGAAGGCGGTCTGACGACGATTGTTCAGAAAGATACAGACGTATCAACGCTTTCAAAAGTGGCGGCTGATAATCGAGCCATGATCGAGCGCGCCCGCTCGGGCAAGGTCCGTCCCGATGACGTCGAGGGAGGAACATTCACCGTCAGCAACCTGGGCGCCTTCGACGTCGACCACTTCATCGCGATCATTAATCCGCCGGAAGCAGCTATTCTGGCGATCGGGTCAGTGCGAGAAGTCCCCGTGGTGAAAGACGGTCAATTAGCGGTAGGCATGCGGATGAAAGCCACTATATCGGCCGACCATCGTGTAACAGATGGAGCCGAGGCGGCAAGATATATGCAGCGACTCAAAGAACTCCTAGAGAACCCTCTCCGCCTGCTAGTGTAAAAAGTAACGAATATACTGCCGGGGCCGTGTCGTTAGGTTATACTGGTAGCCAATTCGTTACAAAACTTGAAGGGGTAGAAGTACTATGGCCCTGATTCTGGTCATTGACGATGATGATCTGGTTTCACGAACATTACAGAGAGCGCTGAAACATTACGATTACCAGGTAATGACGGCTAATAGCGGCATTGAAGGTCTGCAATTGGCCCGGAGACACCGACCTGACCTGTTCATCCTGGATATCATGATGCCCGGCGTAGACGGGTATCAAGTATGCCGCCAGATTCGGGGCGATCCATTGTTGCAAGACGTGCCGGTTCTATTCTTGACAGCGAAAGCCAAGGATGAAGACAAGATCGAGGGTTTCAGAGCCGGTGGCGACGACTACCTTGTGAAACCGTTTAACATGCAGGAGCTTGAATTACGGGTCAAGGCTATCCTGCGGAGAGCCGGCCCCGAAAAAGTTGAAGAGATGGTGATCAATGAGGTAGTTGTCGGTAATGTCGTTCTGGATTGTCGTACGTTCAAAGTGACCACACCGAATCAGACTATCTTGCTGACCAACGTGCAATTTGATCTGCTCTATCATCTGATGAGTCACGCGGATCAAGTATTTAACAGCCAACAGCTATTACAAGACGTATGGGATTATCCACGTGACACGGGTAGTCCTGAGCTTGTCAGGGCGCATATCAAAAACCTGCGCGAAAAGATCGAGCCACAACCCACGGACCCGATCTATATCAAGACGATCCAGGGCCACGGGTATTCCTTCTCATCTGAGGCGACGCTTGGATAGAACGCTCGATGGCTCAAATGGGAAGCGCTTAAAAGAGCTTTCCAGTCAATCGAAGCCTGACGTAGATACGGATGAGGCCGCCACGGGAATGCTTGTAGATGAGCATTCCCGCCGGCCCATCACGACCCCACGCATCACCTCCCCTCCTCCCACGGAATCATCGGATACAGCCCGAATTCTGGTCGTCGACGACGAAGTTGAGATCGCCGATTCGTTGGCCGAATTTCTGATCAGGAAGGAGGGCTACCGCGTCGAGATCGTTCATGACGGTCGAGAGGCAGTTACCTTCCTGGAAAAATCTATCGGCAATGCCACAGAGATCGATCTCGTCTTGCTCGATATGAAAATGCCGGAAATGACAGGGCTGGACGTTCTGGCCTGGATTCGGCAACACCCTGATTTGAATCTTACCCGAGTCGTCCTCCTGACCGCGGCAGCCAGCAACGATGAAAAAGTGCAGGCGTTATCAGCCGGCGCGGATGACTACATCACCAAACCATACTACATGCAAGAGTTGTTGGCGCGGGTAAAAACCATATTGCGTACCCAACAACTCGAGAAGCAACTTCATCGGCAGAGTCGCCAATTGGCAGCTTTGAACCGCATTAGCCAGGCCGTCGCCGCCACCCTGGAAACCAGCCAAGTCTATACGACAGCCATTCGCGGCGTAGATGCCATACTCGAAGTCGAAATGGCAGCTGTCCTTATCGTCGAGGGCGGCAAGCTGCATTGCCAGCATGTCCGGCATTACAAGGGAGCCATCCCGGCCCATGTTTTTCCATCGACCGACAAAGGCATAGGTGTTCTGGGAACTGCGTGGAGTGGGCAAGAGACGTTATGCCTAAATCAAGTCGCCGGTGATCCACGGTACGATCCGTCACGCGACTCACCGATAGGTTATAGTGTACGATCGATGCTGGCGACGCCGCTAACAGTACGAGGTCAGCCGGTCGGTGTGCTGGCCGCCTACAACAAACGCGTCGGTCAGTTCTCCGATGTAGATGTTGATCTGTTCTCCTCGCTGGCCAGCTCGATCAGTGAAGCAATTGAAAATGCCTGGCTGTTTCAGCGCATCCGGATACGCCATCAGGAACTATCCGAAGGGCGTGACACACTCCAGGCCCTCATAGATGGAATCGCCCATCCCATCTATACCATCACCGATGACTGGAAATTAGTCGTCGTGAACAAAAGCAAGGCTGACGAACTGGGCACAACCCCGGAAGCGCTCAGCGGCCGCGTCTGTTTTCGCGCCTTCTATAATCGCACGCAGCCCTGCGATCATTGCAAGGTGGGCCTGACACTAAAGGAAAAAACCGAGCAACATTGGCCGGTAAAATGGACGGGGGAAGATCATCTACCGCGCGAGTGGGAAGTCAGCGCCTACCCCATACCCGGAAAACAAGCCAACTCGGCTCGTGCAGTGCTAGTATGGCAAAACAAGACTGAAGAGCGGCGGCTGGAGAGTTCGTTGATGCAGGCCGGTAAATTGGCCGCTATCGGCCAATTGGCCGCCGGCGTAGCCCATGAAATTAATAACCCACTTACAGCCATTAACGCCAATGCCCAGATGCTGAAAATGATCATGCCGGTGGAGGATGAAAATTTCGAGTCTGTCGATCTAATCGCCCGAGCCGGAGAGCGTGCAGCCAAGGTCGTGCGAGGGTTACTCGACTTTGCGCGACAGGAACAATACAGTTTCACCGAAGGTCGCGTAGATGAATCACTTCAGGAAGCGCTTGATCTGGTCAACTATCAACTCCAGTCGGCCAAGATCAATGTTACAAAAGAGATAGACGGCTCGCTCCCCAAGGTCATTGCCAGTTGGGAGCACATGAAAAGCGTCTGGCTTAATTTGTTGCTAAATGCACGTGACGCGCTGCTACACATAAACGATAACCGGCAACTGAATATTACCGCCCGATTGGACAAAGACGGGCAATCAGTCCAGGTACTTCTATACGATAACGGCAAAGGAATGACCTCGGCCGAAACATTACACGTTTTCGAGCCATTCTACACAACCAAAGGCCCAGGGCAGGGAACCGGGCTTGGCCTGGCGACGTGTCACCGGATCATCGAACAACATGGCGGAGAGATATCGATTGCGAGTAAAATGGGCGAGGGCACAACATTTATTGTCTCCTTACCGATCCAGGGCCCAGATGGAAACGCGTCAGGCCTATATCTGAAATAGGCGGGCTGGCCCGGTTATTTAACTACCCTGGGGTCCATTTGGTCATAGCGACGCTCCCCAAACTCACAAGAGTCGCCGGCCGAATTGATAGTATGAGCCACGATAACAATACCCATACCCAGGTCAATATTGGCGACATCTTGCGTCTCGCCTTACCTTTCAACACAACGCTTATCAGCGATGGCGATGACACACGGCGAAATGTCAATTGGGTGACCATTCTGGCAGGATGGAGCGACATCGAAAGCCAGGTAGAACCAAACGACCTGGTCATCATCCCGAACTCCCTCATAAACGATCGCGGAGTGTCTCCAACACCAGACATCCTGACTGCGCTGGCTAACCTGCCGATAGCCGGACTGTTATGCATGGGTTCACCAGGCGACGAGCTTAGTCAACTAGCTAAAGCATCCAATCTGACCATGCTAGTGGCTCCAGATTCGGCTTCCATCAGAGAGATTCACCAATCTGTCGCGTCATTACTCCTTGATCGCCAGGCGGCCACCAGCGATCGCGCGATTCAACTCTATCGTCAACTTTCAGCCATGTCTCGTGAGGGCAAGGGGCTGGGTGCGATGACGGAGGTGATCAGCAAACTCACCGGGAACGCCGTCGTCGTACAGGACAAACGGATGGAAATCCAGGCAGCAAGCTGGCCCAATAATATGGCCGTAGATCGTGATGCGATCATCAAGGCATTGGAACAGCGAGACGCATTACCTCCTGTACTACGTAACCGAAAGGCGGCTGCTAAAGCACGCCAAAGTTATTGGCAACAACTTCTCACGCCCGAAGATTCTCCCACCCCGATCGGCCGATTATTAAGCCCCATTATTTCTGGCGATCGAGCGCGAGGTTATCTGTCCGTCATCGGTCCAGCGGACAAGTTGGATATGTTCGACAGCCTGGCAGTCGAACATGGAGCAGCAGCCTGTGCGCTGGAAATGGCCAAAACCAAGGCAGTCAATGAGGCCAAAAAATCGCTACGCGGCGATTTCCTGGAAGGCCTCCTCGCCGGCTCCTTATCCAGAAGAGAGATCGAGCGCCTTGAGGGGCGACTGGATCACCATACACGAGAGCCACATGCCGTCATGGTAGTTGGATGGCTAGGCTCGGCTAGCCCAAGCCTGCGAAGGCTAGAGACGCTAGTCCATTGGGTGCTGTCGAATCACCCCCGTCCAGCCCTGGTACATATTTACGGTAATCGGCACCTAGTTATCTTTCAGGCATTGAAAAATGACGAAGATATGGACAGCGCACACCAGCTTGGCCGCCGCATTCGTGAGCAAGCCGAGATGGAATTCCCCGACGCGACATTGCTCGGCGGCATCAGCGGCCCCGCCATGACGCTTACCGAGTGGCCGACAGTGTATGATGAAGCATTACAAGCCATGGAACTGGGTGAAAGGTTGAACCTGACCAACCAATTTGTGGAGTTTAGCAGTCTGGGTATCTATCGCTTGCTTTACGATCTAGAGAGACTCGACAATGTCCGTAAGTTCACCGACGAGATTATGCGGCCGTTAACTGAATATGATGCCCAGAATCGTGGAAGCTTAGTGAGGACTGTCGAAGCTTATTTTGACCATCACGGCAATATCAGTCAGACAGCCGAATCGCTGTTCGTTCACCGCAACACCCTGCTCTATCGAATGGAACGGGTCCAGGAATTAACCGGCCTGCACCTCGACCAGACTAACATGCGGCTGGCGTTGCATCTTGCGCTTAAGTTATGGCAATTACGGCCTGAGGATGAGCGCGATAGCGCAGTTGCCTGAAAAAGGCTGCCTGATTGTGAAATTTGAACAAATCAACCCCCTATTCATCTGCCACATTGTCCGTATATTCCAGAATATGAATCCTCTATACTCTTCTAAGGCTTGCGCTAGAGTGCGCGGTTCAGTGGGAAATAGTGGGAACTAAAGAGGACGTGCTCGACCGGGCACGTCCTCTTTGGTCTACCCCCATAGCTCAGGCCATTTGTGCATAATAACCAATTATCAGGTCGATCTTTTTGGCTATTTATATATAGCCCTTCCAATTGAACGACCCTATACTTCCGACCATCACGCCGACCGTGGTAATTTAATGAATCCTTACCAGAAAGACCTCGTCATTGTCCTCTTTAGCCTCCTCCTTATTATTGATAAGGAGACAATAGCTGTTGGGTGACGGACGAGGAGTACAGATTAAGGAAACGAATCGAGCTAACAAAAACCGCCCAACAGGGCGGTTTTTTTGTTTGATTCCATAATTAGTTGAGGAGAAAGCATGAGCGAGTTGAAGACAGGTGGGCAAATCATATGGGAAAGTCTGATCCATGAAGGGGTCGACGTCGTATTCGGTCTGCCGGGCGGAGCCGTCATCCCGACTTACGACGATCTCTACAAATATGATTATCCCGTACACCATGTACTTGTGACACACGAGCAAGGGGCATCTCATATGGCAGATGGTTATGCGCGGGCCACGGGCAAGGTCGGCGTATGCCTCGCCACATCCGGACCAGGGGCGACAAATCTGATCACAGGCCTGGGGACGGCCTATATGGACTCGACGCCTGTCGTAGCTATCACCGGACAAGTCCCGCGCACTCTCCTTGGCCGCGACGGCTTTCAGGAGGCTGATATCCGGGCGATCAGCATGCCGGTGACGAAGCACAATTATCTAATCACAGATATCCGGGACCTACCTGCCGCTATAAAGGAAGCCTTTTATATCGCTCGAACAGGTCGCCCAGGCCCTGTCCTGGTTGATATCTGCAAAGATGTGCAGCAAATGACGATGGAGTTCAGCTATCCGAACGAGGTCTACTTGCCGGGGTACCGTCCGCATGTCCTCGCTCCGGATGCAGAAGTTATCCAGCGCGTAGCCCGGCTTATCAACGAAGCCCAACGGCCGGTAATCGTCGCCGGCCAGGGCGTCTCCATGGCGCACGCGGAGGCGGAATTACGTCATCTGGCCGAAAAAGCCAATATCCCTGTGGCTACCAGCCTACTCGGTGTCGGGACATTCCCGGCCACTCACCCTCTATCGATCAGCTGGGGTGGCATGCATGGCGAAGCTTATTGCAATTACGCGTTACAAGAATGCGATGTTATGTTGGCTATTGGCGCCCGCCTCGACGACCGGCTAACCGGCGCCTTCAGCACCTTCGCTCCAAAAGCGCGGATCATCCATGTCGATCTCGATCCCGCTGAAGTGGGCAAGAACCTGACCATCGATACGCCTGTGATAGCCGACGCGCTGCTGACCTTGCGCGCTCTACTACCACAGGTAGAGGCAAATGAGCACCCTGCATGGCTGGCACAGATCAACGAGTGGCGCAGTGAATCAGTTGAGCGAGACATCCTGACCGAGGAAACAGACGAGTTGGTTGCCCCCTATGTGATGCGACAGCTATGGTATGCGACGAACCAGGGAGATGCCACGATCGTCACCGATGTAGGGCAACATCAGATGTGGGAAGCGCAATATTTCAACCACACCAAGCCTCGCAGCTTGCTGACTTCCGGCGGGTTAGGGACGATGGGTTATGCTCTCCCAGCGGCCATCGGCGCACAAATGGGCCGACCCGATGAAGAGATTTGGGTTGTCGCCGGCGACGGCGGTTTCCAGATGACGATGCCGGAGTTATCCACAGTCATGCAAGAACGTTTGCCAATCAAGATAGCCATTATCAATAACGGTTATTTGGGGATGGTTCGTCAGTGGCAGGATGTCTTCTACAACAAGCGCTATGTGGGCACGCCCCTATACAATCCGGACTTCGTCAAGATAGCTGAGGCCTATGGGATACCCGGTCGCGCCGTGACCAGCAAGGACGATGTATTTGAGGCTCTTCGCCAAGCCCAGAATACCGATGGGCCGTTCCTGCTTGATTTCCAGGTAGAAGAATTTACCAATGTCTATCCGATGGTCGCGCCGGGCAAAAGCAATGCCGATATGATCCGCCGCGGACGTTCGGTTGAAAATTAGGGAGCACCACAATGTACGATCCGGAATACAGACGACATACGATTATCGCCTGGCTGGAAGACAAGCCCAGCGTCCTGAACCGTGTGACTGGCTTGTTCAGCCGTCGCAATTTCAATATCGAAAGCCTGAATGTGGGCCATAGCGAGACGCCGGGCATCAGCCGGATGACTTTCGTCTCCCGTGGCACAGAGCGCGATCTGCGGCAAGTGACAACGCAGCTGGACAAATTGATCAACGTCGTGCATATCGCCGATGTGACCAATGAACCATCTGTGGTGCGCGAGATGGCATTGATCAAGGTAACGGCTACCAGCCAAACGAGGGGCGAGATCATGCAACTGGTCGACATCTATCGCGCCAGTGTAGTAGACGTGGATATAAGCTCGCTAATCATCCAGGTAGTTGCTCCCGAAGATCGGGTGAATTCATTGATCAAGCTGCTGGAGAATTTCGGCATCGAGGAAATGGTCCGCACCGGACGAGTGGCAATGGTCCGCGGATCATCAGCGCACGGGCATCGCCACGGGGCGAGGGAGTGGACGGAAGTCGCACCTGTCGTCACCGAAAAGAATGGACATCAAGCATAACATATAGGAACTGGAAACCGGGTTATTAGTAAAACCCGGTTTCCGTGTAGATATTTAGATTAGGGAGATTTCATTTTGGCTACAGTTTTTTACGACAAGGATGCAGATCTGTCGGCGCTGGCCGGCAAGAAAATCGCGATCATCGGCTATGGCAGTCAGGGACATGCCCATGCACTGAATTTGCGAGATTCAGGCATGGATGTTCGCGTTGGACTTTACCCTGGCAGCAAGTCGTGGGCCAAGGCTGAAGCGGACGGTTTGACCGTGAAGACGACGGCCGAAGCGTCCGATGAAGCGGATATCATCATGATCCTGGCTCCAGACACTTCGCAGGCCGCTATCTACCGCGAGGGGATTCAACCGTATCTCACGCCGGGTAAGACCTTGATGTTCAGCCACGGGTTTAATATCCGGTACGCGCAAATCGTGCCTCCAGCCGGCGTAGACGTCAGCATGGTCGCCCCCAAGGCCCCCGGACACCGAGTCCGTGAATTGTATGTGGAAGGGATGGGAACGCCGGGGCTGATGGCTGTGCACCAGGACGCCAGTGGCCAGGCGGCCGAGGTTGCGCTGGCCTACGCCAAGGGAATAGGCTGCACGCGCGCCGGTGTGATCCGCACTACTTTCACCGAGGAAACCGAGACCGATCTGTTCGGTGAACAAGCCATCCTGTGCGGCGGGGTCAGTCATCTGATCGAGTCGGCCTTTAATACGCTTGTTGACGCGGGCTACCAGCCGGAGATCGCCTATTTCGAGTGTCTGCATGAGCTGAAGCTTATCGTAGATTTGATCTATCAAGGAGGCCTGAATTATATGCGCTATAGCGTCAGCGACACGGCCGAATATGGCGATTACACCGCCGGCCCCAAGATCGTGACTGACCAAACGCGACAGGCTATGAAGCAGCTCCTGGCCGATATTCAATCCGGGGCCTTCGCTGAGGGCTGGATCGACGAGAACGCGCAGGGGCGGCCATGGTTCAATAAACAACAAGCGGAAGCTCGCGAAACTCGCGTCGAAGAAGTAGGGCGCGACCTGCGACAGATGATGTCGTGGCTGAACCCCAAAGTGGTCTAGATAGTTATTTCCAAGGCAGGTGAATTGATGAGTAATCCAATGTCGTCGCCCGATACCGTCCTGATTTTTGATACCACCCTGCGCGATGGGGAGCAATCGCCCGGCGCGACGCTCAACGTCGAGGAAAAACTGGAGATCGCACGCCAACTATCGCGGCTTGGTGTAGATATTTGCGAAGCGGGTTTCCCAATCGCTTCGCCCGGCGATTTTGAGGCGGTACGACGGATCGCAGAGGAAGTTGGGCCATTGACCGAAGGGCGCAAAGACGGACAGCCAATGGTCATCGCTGGATTGGCGCGTGCTAACGAGACAGACATCAGTCGGGCCTATGAGGCGGTCCGGAGCGCTCCGCGTCACCGCATTCATACTTTTCTGGCGACAAGTGACATCCATCTGAAGCACAAGTTACGGATCGACCGTGAAGAGTGTGTAGACCAGGTTATTCGGGCCGTGTCCTATGCCCGATCACTATGCGATGACGTAGAGTTCTCTCCGGAAGATGCGGGTCGATCCGATCCCGAATTCCTGGTTCAGGTATTGGGCGAGGCGATCAAAGCGGGGGCCACTACACTGAACATCCCCGATACAGTTGGTTATACCACGCCGGATGAATTCGGTTGGCTCATCGATTACCTCATCACCAACACGCCCGGCTCAGATCGAGTCATCTGGTCAGTGCATTGCCACAACGACCTGGGGCTGGCGACGGCCAATACGCTGGCCGGTATCAAGGCCGGCGCGCGACAGGCTGAAGTGACCCTGAACGGCATCGGCGAGCGGGCGGGTAATACGGCCCTGGAAGAAGTCGTCATGGCCCTGACTACCCGGCCGCAGAACTTCAACCTACAGACCAATATCGACACGACACAGATCGTGCGCACCAGCCATATGGTAAGCACGTACACAGGCATGGTCATCCAGGCCAATAAGGCGATCGTCGGAGCCAACGCCTTCGCCCACGAAGCAGGCATTCATCAGGACGGGATGCTAAAGAATCATCAGACATATGAAATCATGCGGCCAGAGACTGTGGGGTTAAACACCTCAAAGCTCGTACTCGGCAAGCATTCCGGCCGCCATGCGTTCCGCGTCCGCCTGAAAGAGATGGGCTACGACAACATGGATGATGAAGATGTAGCCGCAGCTTTCAAGCGATTCAAGGCGATCGCTGATAAGAAAAAGGCCGTTACTGATGCCGACATCGAGGCAATCATCGCTGATGAGATCTACCAGCCTCCCGTGATCTGGCAACTCGATCACATCCAGGTGTCATGTGGCGACCATAGCATCCCAACGGCCAGTGTGGTGATGACCGGGCCAGACGGCGAGACTTACTCTGACGCAGCGCTGGGCAGCGGCCCGGTAGATGCAGTCTACCAAGCGATCAATCGCATCATTGGCGTCACCAACCGGCTGACAGAATTTAGCATCAATGCTGTAACTGAAGGGTTGGATGCCGTCGCCGAGGCAACGATCCGCATTCATCCCAGCGATGAAACCGAATACACGCTCAATCCACAAACCGACAAACCGGTCTATCGCACTTACAGCGGGCACGGGGCCAGCACTGACATTGTGGTGGCTAGCGCACGAGCCTATCTGAGCGCTTTAAATAAAATGCTCGCAGAAAGAGATAAGGCTCCTGGCCGGGCAACCCCGGCAACCGTATGAGATGAGAACATCGGCAAACACACGACTGGGTGCGATCGGCATTCAACCAGCGTAACGAAACCCTTTACTGACGGACATCTTTTATGACCTCTTCTAAACCCCGTACAATCATAGACAAAATCTGGGACGATCATATCGTATCCGAAGCGCCGGACAGTCCGGCAGTACTCTACATT
>WBZO01002032.1_pt1 | contig 28235 bp, 24 predicted proteins | sample 5204261 | NCBI WGS metagenome assembly WBZO01 (sample SAMN12412400, study PRJNA552823) | activated sludge metagenome | isolation source: activated sludge from anammox sidestream of wastewater treatment plant... | place: USA: North Carolina | collected 2017-09
AAGAAGGCGTAGGCACCGTCACCCTGACGGGCGTTACCCTGGGCATGCTCACTTCCAGCAACGTGACCGCAACCAGCTCGCATGTTTATGTTGGCGATGAAACCACCAACGACGTGCTCGACGATGTCGGTCAAACCGTAATCAACGCCGCAGGCAATGATGACGACAACCTCGTATTCGGCATGGGCGGCGGTGACACCGTTGTTCTTGGCGATGGCGCAAACGTAATCTTCGGCGGCACCGGCATCACCGACACCACCGATGGCGCTGACAGCATCACCTTTGGCACCGGCGGCAGCACCGTATACGGTAACGCAGGCAACGACACCATCGTTGCTGGCGCAACCGACGCTGGCGCAACCGCGACCATCTATGCTGGTCTGGGCAACGACTCCGTTGACACCGGCGCTTTCGTAGGTGACACCTATATCAACCTCGCAGCAGGCAACGATACGCTTGATGACAACGACGCAGCAGCAACCGGTAATGCTACCGTCGTTGGCGGCGGTGGTAACGATACGCTCGATCTGAGCACCATGAGCGGTGATGTCACCGTTTACGGCGGCGAAGGCGTAACCGACAGCACTGACGGTGCTGATACCATCACCACCGGCACTGGCAACACCACCCTGTATGCAAACGCTGGCAACGATACCATCACCCTCGGCACCGCTTCTTCCGCGGCTAAAACTGCTTACATCAACGGCGGCGTTGGCGACGACACCATCGATGGTGCTGAAAACGGCTTGCTGACGGTTGCAGGTGGTTATGGCGACGACAGCATCACCCTCGACAGCGGCAACTCCGATGGCCTGGTGATTTACGGTGGTAACGACCTGACCGACCCGACCGACGGCGATGACACCATTAACTTCGATTCCGCTGGCAAAGTTTCCGCCTACGGTAACGGCGGTAACGATACCATCACCGCTGAAGACGTGAACGATGACAGCCTTATCAACGCTGGCGTTGGCAACGACACCATCGTGGTTTCCGGCCTCACCGCAGGTAACATCACCGTAACCGGTGCTGATGGCGACGATACCTTCGACATCACCACCTCCGGCAACAGCAACACCGTTGTCATCACTGACTTCGCTGCAACTGAACTGCTGAATCTGGATGTTAACGGCGCAGCGGCTACCGACCTGACGGTTGCTACCTCTAACGGTCGCATCACCATCACCGACGGCACCGACGTTGTTCTGCTCTCCGCTTACGCTGGCGTGCTGAACTCCGGCAACCTGAACTACGCTTCGGGCGAACTGGTTGCTAACTTCGGTGGCGCAGCGGATACGCTGGACGGTTCTGCTGGTAACGATTACATCCTCGCAGGCAGCAATGGCGATACCTTCGATTCTCTCGCAGGTAACGACAAACTGACCGGCGGCGCTGGTAATGATACCTTCGGTTTCGATGCTGATGACCTGACCACCAACGACACCATTGATGGTGCTGCTGGCAACAACACCCTGCAATTTACCGCTGATAACAACGGTGGTGCAGTGACCGATGCTGACTTCACCAACATCCTGAACGTGCAAACCGTTCTGTTCGATGATGTTAACTGGACCAACACTTTCACCTTCGGCAACGAAGCTGAACAGGCTGGCTTCAACACCTTCACCAGCTCGGGTACCGGCGCTAATGCTGTAACCATCATCCTGAACTCGGCCTATGATCTGAACGCTACCATCACCGGTGGCGCTGCAGGCGACACCCTGAACGCAAGCGGTATGGACGGTACTGAAACCGTCAGCATCGACGGTGCTGCAGGTGACGACACCATCAACGGTGGCGCAGGTGCTGATACTCTGAACGGTGGCACCGGCGCAGATGATCTGCTCGGTAATGGTGGAGCCGATTCCATCGTGGGCGGCACTGGCGCAGATGACATCACCGGCGGTACTGGTGCTGACACTCTGACCGGTGGCGCTGATGCTGATAACTTCATCTTTACCAACGGTGCGGACAGCGGCACCACTGTGGCAACGATTGACGTTATCACCGACTTCAATGCCAATGCTGATAAGATTGTTATTAGCGGCACTGCTGGCGGCGGCTTTACCAACGGCCTGGCTGATGACTATAACACCGGTAACGCGACCGTTCTGGCCGCAGCACAAGACTTTGTTGCTGCCATGACCAATTCGGGTGATAGCGATGCTGGCGTCTTCAGCTACAGCGGCAAGACTTACGTCCTTGTTGATGTTGCTGGTAACGGCACCTTCGACGTTGGCACGGATCTGCTGGTAGATGTTACCGGCTACACCGGTACGCTCGACCTCACCGACTTTACTTTCTAAGTCGTTTGTTCAGTCGAACTCAAGAAACAAGGCCGGGAGGAAACTCCCGGCCTTTTTCTTTCCCTCTTCTGCCCTCAATTTTTTGCAAGGTTAGAACAGCGGTTTTTCTGCGCTAACTTCCCTTGCTCTCCTTTTAAAAAACCTCTATTGCGCTCTCATGGCAAGAATCGTCAACCCGAATAAAGACCGCGCCAAAGAAGGCCAGCTCCGGCAATTGCTGCGGCAGATACGCGTGCCAATCATCTGGGTGGGTATTTTCTCTTTCGCCTCGAACATGCTGATGCTGGCGCTGCCTCTTTACAGCCTTCAGGTGCTGGATCGCGTTATGTCCAGCTACAACCTCAATACCCTGGTGATGCTTTCGATTCTGACCGTGGGCTTTTTCGTTTTCTATGCGATTTTCGTTTCGCTGCGCACCATGGTTCTCACCGCCATCGGCGACTGGCTGCAGCAGGTGCTTTCGCCGCGGCTGATGGGCCTTGCCGTTGAAAACTCCGCCGTGGGCATTCCTGCCAGCGCAAGCCAGTTCCAGCGCGAACTCGGCAATATCCGGAATTTCATTACCGGCAATGGCGTCACCTCTTTGTTTGATGCGCCTTTTTCGATCATCTTCATCCTGCTTATTTATCTTATCAACCCGGTGCTGGGCTTCCTCTCGCTTTGCGGTGCCGCCATGCTGCTGGGCTTCGGCGTATTAGTGGAAGTCACCACAAAGAAGCCGCTTGATCGCTCCAACGAAATCATGCTGCGCAACCTGCAATTTGCGGAAGCGACCAGCCGCAATGCCGAGGCCGTAGAGGCCATGGGCATGCTGCCTACGCTCGTCCATCTGTGGCAGAAGCGCAATGAAGAAGCCTCGGCCCCTATGGCCATCGCTAACGGCCGCTCGAATATCCTGCTCACGCTTTCGCGTTTTCTGCGCATGCTGCTGCAGATTGCCATTACCGGCGTGGGTGCCTGGCTGGCTTTGCAGGGCGAGGTTACCATGGGTGCCGTTATCGGTGCGTCTATCATCTCCGGCCGCGCGCTTGCACCTTTTGAAGGCGCGATTGCCACCTGGAAGCAGTGGGTGCAGGCCCGCGATTCCTACCATCGCGTTGAAACCACATTGTCCGAACTTCCACGCCTGCGCGGCACCATGGCCATGCCCGCACCCGGCGGCATGCTGCGGGTGGAAAATCTGATCTACACGCCGCCGCGCAGTACAGCGCCTATCCTGAAAGGGATTCAGTTTGAGCTGGGCGCGCATGAAAGCCTGGGCCTGATTGGCCCCAGCGCCGCCGGCAAATCCACCATGGCGCGCCTGCTGATGGGAATCCTTCCGCCCACCCATGGTTCTGTCCGCCTGGATGGCGTCGATATCTTTCACTGGAACCGCCAGGATTTAGGCCAGTACGTAGGCTACCTGCCGCAGGATGTGGAGCTTTTCCCCGGCACGATTAAAGACAACATCGCTCGGATGGATCCAAAGGCAGAGGCGGCCAAGGTCATTGCAGCGGCCCAGTTTGCGGGTTGCCACGACATGATCCTGCGCTTGCCGCAGGGCTACGAAACCGAATTCTCGCAGAACATGCTGAGCCTCTCTCCTGGCCAGCGTCAGCGAATTGGTCTTGCACGCGCGCTCTATAACAATCCGTCTTTCGTTGTCCTCGACGAACCCAACTCCAACCTTGATGGTGAAGGTGAACTCGCATTGCAGCAGGCCATTTTGCGTATGAAAAAAGCCGGCATCACTTTTGTACTGGTCGCGCATAAACCTTCCATCGTTACCCATGTGGATAAAATATTAATGCTGCAGGATGGCATGATGAAGGATTTCGGCCCGCGCGAAGCCGTGCTCCGGAAATATACCAGGCCGGTGCCCGGCGGTAATGCCATTCCCGGAATGCAGCAGCAGGAAGTGCAGGCAGGCGCATGATTACTCAGCAACAGGCAATTGAACGTATTACCGGCTGGGGTGTTAAAATCACCGAGATTATCGACCGTATTAACGCCTATATGGCGCCTTCCCCGGCCGAAGGCGAACTGGAGCTGAGCCCTACACAAATGGCGCGCAAACCCATACTGGTCGGCGGATGGCTCTTTATTATCCTTTTCGGTTTTTTCGGTCTTTGGGCCGTCATTGCACCGATTGCCAGCGCTGCGATTGCGCCCGGAAAAATTATTCTCTCGGGCAATAAGAAAACCATCCAGCACTTTGAAGGCGGCATTGTTGATGAGATTTATGTTCGCGAGGGCGAAACCGTCAAAGCGGGTGAAGCCCTGATAAAGCTCAATGAGACCGCTGCCCGGGCACGTCTCGATCTTTATCGCAAGCAATTGCTGGCGGCACAGGCGGCAGAAGCCAGGCTGCTGGCTGAGCGCGATAATAAAGATGAAATTTCCTTTCCCCCGGCGGTAATGAAACAGCGTCATAACCCCGATATGGCGGAAATTATCGAAAGCCAGCAGCGCTTGTTTAATTCCCGCCGCACCTCCATTGCCAGCCAGGCAGGGATTATTGAACAGAAAAAAGCTCAATACTCTAATGAAATCAAAGGCCTGGAAGCCCAAATTAAAGCCGCCACAGCGCAAATTGGTTATCTGCAGGAGGAAATCCATGCGGTCAGCACCCTGCTGAAACAAGGTAACGCGCAGAAGCCTCGCCTGCTGGCATTGCAGCGCGCCCAGGCAGATTTGCAGGGTAAGCGCGGAGAATATAAATCCAGTATCTCGCGCGCAGAGCAGGCCATTGCGGAAGCGGATCTTGAAATTCTTAATTTGCAGAATGATTTCGCCAATAAAGTAGCGGCGGAATACAAGGAAAACGTCGATAAAATCGCCGATCTGCAGGAACGCCTGAAGGCTTCCGAAGACATCATGGACCGGATTATCATTACCGCCCCCCTCTCCGGCGTCGTAACGGATCTGCAGGCCCATACCATCGGCGGCGTTATTAAGCCCGGCGACAAAATCATGGATATTGTCCCTATCGATGAATTACTGGTGCAGGCCATGGTCTCGCCGCAGGATATCGACGTGGTAAAAGAAGGCCTGGAAGCCCATGTGCGCCTCACCGCTTATAAAGCCCGTGCTGTCCCGCCGCTTAAAGGCGTGGTGGTAGGGGTATCGGCGGACCGGTTTGAAAACCCTAATAATGGCCAGAGTTTCTTCCTTGCCCGGGTGCAGATCAACGAGTCGGAGCTGCAGGAGCATAAAAATATACAGCTAACCCCGGGCATGCCGGCGGATGTGCTCATCATTACCGGCGAGCGTACGCTTTTTGGCTATATGATGACCCCGATTACCGATGCCTTCCGCAAAGCCTTCCGGGAACAGTAAGCTTTAGGCGGGTGGATATTTTTCCACCAGTTTCTTGAGTCCCTGCAGCAGCTCCATCCCTATCAGGCCGCCACTTTCAGTGACATGATCCTTAAAGACTGTCTGCAATCCATCCATATGCGTGCGGATTACAATAGCCAGATGCTGGTTGATGGGAGCGGAAAGCGCGCAATACCGCGCCAGCGATTTGGCGATATCGGAGCCCAGGTGATAGCCGAAGGTGCCTGATCGATCGCGCAATGTTTCCGCATGGCGGGAAATAATTTCCAGCAGCGGCGGCGTTACGCCGCTGGTTTTAAGCTTGTAATAGGCTTCTTCCATGATAGCGAGGTCTTCAGAAGCCCAATCCAGGAATTCAGCCTTTTTATCCATGATTACCTGCTGAGCATTCTGAATCACATCAGGCTGCAGGATTTCCCTGAGATTAACATCACTGCCAATCTTTTTCTTCAGCTTGTTTTCCGGCCTTACAATACGGGCTACATCTTTATCCATCTGATTCCTCTGCGATCTTATACGGGCGGCCTAATGCGTCGTTCATCGCCTCCGGGCGGAATATCGGTGCGGCGGCGGCGATCCGGTCCGCGATACTGGCTGGCAACAATAAAGCTGCGCGGGTTTTCAATCACCATCACCAGGCGCTCAAACAGGCTTTTCGCGCTGAACGGTTTGACCAGGAATTCAGTGACACCCACATCGCGGGCAATTTCAACATCATTCCTCTCCGCCTTGCCGGTGAGCATAATAATAGGCAGGTAAGGATAGGGAGAATCGGGGCTGCTGCGCAGGTAATGCACGAGGCGTATGCCATCCATCGGGCTCATCTGCCAGTCGGTAATAAGCAGATCAACCTCGTTGCGCTTAATAAAATCCAGTGCCTCTTGCCCGTCTTGCGCAAAATGAATGCGCTCAAATCCTATATATTTCAATACATCCCGTATGAGCGATGCGACCCGGGTATCAGGATCGGCGATCAGCACTTCGACTTTAGAAAGGCGTGCCGCAAGATTGCGTAAGGATGGTTTTAAAGGATATGCAAAGGCCATGATCAGAAATTGTTAATTGCTGATCGTTTTTAACCCGGATTTAGTTAAAATTGTGTCAATACTTCGCGCGCTAAAGCAACAGAAAGCGCCTGTTTTTTGCGCAATGCTAACTCATCTAGTTTTTCAGCCACCTGCCTGACTGCGGCAAATGAGCGCTCAAGCCGGGGCAGGATATAGGCAATCAAGGCATCGTTCCAGCCCAGCTGGCGATCTGTTAAGTGCTTGATAAGTACGGCGGCCAGCAACATATCATCCGGCTGGGAAATCTGCGCCTGGGTCGTCGCCTGCAGGCGGGAGCGCAAGTCTGGCAGCTTGAAGTGATCCCAGCAGGCAGCGCTATCCACCGTCATCAGCAGCGATTTTTCCTGCTGCTGGCTAAAATTGAACAGATGCAGCAGCACGGTTTCATTTTTTGCCTTTTCAATATTTTCCACCACCAGGCAATGCCCGCTTGCGAAATATTCTGCAGGATCGCGGGCAGTTGTAAGGGTTTCGGCGCCTATAACCGGTGCCTGATGTTGATTGGCCCAGATCGCGGCGAGATGGCTTTTGCCGCTGGCATGAGGCCCCTGCAACAGGAAAACCGGTTGCGGCCAGTACTGGCCGGGCTGCAGCCACATCCAGGCTTTGCGGTTGCTGTCGGAAACAAGAAAATCCTCTGCCCGATAACTGGGCTCAGCCGCAAATCGCAGAATCAGCTGATCCATGGCCATCACGCAGCATCATACAGGCTGCTGGCAAGATATTGTTCGACTGCAAAACGCACCAGAACGCCAATAACCGCAGTCACCGGCACGGCCAGCAATATCCCTACGAATCCAAACAGCGTACCGCCGGCCAGCATGCCAAAAATCACCCAGGCGGGATGCAACCCAACACGGTTGCCTACAAGCGTCGGGGTCAGATAATAACTTTCTGCGATCTGCCCCAAAACAAAAACACTGCAAACCGAGGCAACATGCCAGGTGTCGTCAAATTGTACTAAGGCCACGCCTATTGCCAGCGCGGTTCCCACAAAGGCGCCAATATAGGGAATAATAATCAGAAGCCCTGCCACTATCCCTATCAGGGCGCCGAAAGGCAACCCCACCACTGACAGCGCAATGGCATAAAAAGTTCCCAATATAACCATCACATTAAACTGGCCACGCACAAAACCTGCCAATATGCGGTCAATTTCCTTGAGCTGCGCGCGGATGGTTTCTGCATATTTGCGGGGCAAAAGGCGGTCCACCCTCGCGGTCAGCACATCCCAGTCCCGCAGCAGATAAAATGCAACAACAGGCGTAATAACCAGCAGCGACACCAGATTCACTATCACCAGCCCCGACTGCACCACGCCGAGAACAAATCCCTGAACCCCGGTCATAACGCCATTGCTGAGCTGCGCGGCACTGTCTTTCACATTAAGATTCAGCGGTAATTTATGCAGATAAAACTCAGCGCGGCTTCTTAAAGTCTGCAAATAGCCGGGCAGATGCTCTATGAATCCTCCCAGCTGATCCAGCAACACCGGAATCAGCACTACCAGCAATATAATGATGACACTGAAAAACCCGACCGTAATCACCGAGGTTGCGGCGCTGCGGCTTAATCCGGCCTTTTCCAGCCGATCGGCTGCCGGATCAAGGAAGTATGCCGTACCAATACCCACCACAAAAGGCAGCAGAATACTGCGGATAAGGTAGAGAAAGCCAAAAAAAGCCAGCGTTAGCGCCAGCCAGAACCAGATTTTACGTGCAGTTTCAGGAGCCAGAAAAGAGGGGGAGTTTTTGTTCATCTTGGCTTTTTAGCAGTTACCTGTGAAAACAGAAATGCAAATCTCTTGCAGCTTAGCCTTCAATTACCTGATCGTCAGCAGCAGCATATCGGCCTCCTGCTGCACATTGAGGCCGGCCTTGGCCAGCTCCTCACCCAGCTTTTCAGGCTTGCCGCGATAGGCCATACGCACCTTCATCCTCTGCCAGTCCGCTGAAACCACCTGTAATCCCTCAACCCCCGGAATAGTCTGCAGGCGGTGATTCAGCTCCGCCCAGTCGCGCGCGCGGGTGAGATTCAACATCATATTAATTTCCTGCAGTTCTTCGGGCGTATCCATCGCGATCGCCTTTTTCTGGCCTTTCGTGAGCGCGGCGGGATTATCCCCCAGCAGCAATTCGTCGGCCGCCCGCTGCATTAAATCCTCTAAAGTAGCTGATTCCGGCGCATCGGCCGCCAGCTGCATATTTTCCTTCTCCTCACCGGTGGCGGAAAGATGGCGCAGCTCCACCTCAAGATTGCCAGCGCCGGCATGAGCAATGGCAATCAGCACCTGTCCGGCCCCATAACGCTCAGCGAGGGGCGCCAGCTGCGCAAACCCGGCGGAAGAAACATTGCTTGCATCCACATACACCCTGTCAGCCGGGTCGCCTGTGGCTGTAACCCAGTGGTTGCCAGGCACCTGCAGCGCTGCTTTGCTTAAAGCCTCGCGCCAGGGATTAATTTCCTCCCACAGGATAATACCTTTCGCATCCAGCCAGACAGGCAGGATCAGAATGGTTTTAGAATCAATCGTCTTGATTGCGGGTTTCTCGGCAGGAATCACCGCACCCGTAGCCGAAGAAAGAGTGGGAATCTTGTTAAGGATGGAATCCCCGAATTTTACTTTCATGGTGGCTTTATAGGAATTCGGGGTCATGGATTCCTCGACAATCTCATATCCCTGCACCATCTGACTGATGGCTTCCGGTGTATACGCCTTAAGGAATTCCTCGGCCTTCATGCCCAGTTTCCCGGTCACCAGTTTGGCAAACGCAAGTTTATCAGCCGAAGAAAGCGCCTTGATTCGCGCCTCAGTGGCATCCTTGCCGGTTTCAGCCACATCCACCTGCACATCCACTGCAAATGCCTGCATGGGACCAAAAAGAAACAGCAATAAAACAACATAAAGGTGTCGCGGCACTTGCATCCTCGCTATTTGGCCGCATAATACAGCACGGTTTCACTTTTTCGACAAGACATATGGGCAAGCATCCTACGATTACTTACGCCGCGGCGGGCGTTGATATTGACGCCGGCAACGACCTCGTCCAGCGCATCAAGCCGCTGGCTAAAGCCACCGCGCGCGCAGGGGTGCTAAGCAGCATCGGCGGCTTCGGCGGCTTATTTGATTTAAAAGCGACAGGCTTTAAAGATCCTGTCCTGGTTGCCTCCACCGATGGGGTGGGCACCAAGCTTAAAATCGCCCAGGCGATGAATCGTCACGAAACCATCGGCATCGATCTGGTGGCAATGTGCGTGAACGACCTGGTCGTTCAGGGCGCGACACCGCTTTTCTTCCTGGATTATTTTGCCTCCGGCCATCTGACGGTGGAAACAGCTGAATCGGTTATCGCAGGCATTGCGGAAGGCTGCAAGGAAGCGGGCTGCGCATTGCTGGGCGGCGAAACGGCAGAAATGCCGGGCATGTATGGTGCGGATGAATATGATCTGGCAGGCTTTTCTGTCGGCGCGGCTGAGCGCGATAAGCTGCTGCCGCGGGGCGATATCAAAGCTGGCGATGTAATCCTGGGTCTGGCTTCTTCCGGAGTGCACTCTAACGGTTTCTCGCTGGTGCGCCGTGTTATCGCCGTGCATCGCCTGCATTATGATGATCCGGCACCGTTTGATACTGGCCGCCCGATTGGTGATATCCTCCTGCAGCCCACGCGTATTTACGTAAAATCCTGCCTTGAAGCCATCAAGACAGATAAAGTGAAGGCTTTTGCCCATATCACTGGCGGCGGTCTGCTTGAAAATATTCCCCGCATTCTGCCCGAAGGCCTGGGCGTAAAACTGCAGAAAAGCAGCTGGCCAATGAGCCCTCTCTTCACCTGGCTGCGGGAAGCGGCCAACCTGCCCATGCCTGAGATGTACCGCACCTTCAACTGCGGTATCGGGATGGTCGTCATCGCCTCCGCTGGTGAAGCGGAAAGCCTTGCCGCTGTGCTGCGCGACGCGGGCGAAACGGTTTACATTCTTGGCGATGTGGTGAATGACGCCGCCGGCCGCGTGCAAATCGTGTGATCCGAAAGAAAACGGCCGTTCTTATTTCCGGCAAGGGCAGCAATTTGCAGGCCCTGATCGAAGCTTCGCGCGCGCCGGATTATCCCGCGGAAATCACATTGGTCATTTCTAACCGAAAAGACGCGGAAGGGCTTAAACATGCTGAAAAAGCAGGCATAGCTACACAAATCATCCCGCATCAGGATTACCCGGGTCGGGAAAGCTTCGAGCTTGCCCTGCAACAGGCACTCGCCAGTGCCCGGATCGAACTGATCTGCCTGGCCGGTTTCATGCGTATTCTGGGTGCGGATTTTGTGCGCCTGTGGCCCGGCCGCATGATTAATATTCACCCTTCCCTGCTGCCGGAATTCAAAGGCCTTAACACCCATGCCCGCGCGATTGAGGCAGGCGTCCGCGAAGCTGGCTGCACTGTGCATTTCGTAGTGCCTGAGCTGGATTCCGGGCCTACCATCCTGCAGGCGCGCGTGCCGGTGCTACCCGATGATACCGCGGCAACACTTGCCGCCCGCGTGCTGGCAGAAGAGCACAAACTCTATCCGGCGGCGCTTAAGAGAGTGGCTGAAAGCTTCTAAAAGCTTGGTTTCTGCTGTTGGTATGGTTCTTGCTTTACCGTATGTTCGATAGAAACGCTTGCGCTTGCTATTAACGGCCCTTGGCTTTAGCCTGACGCGCAAAAAATAAAGAAGTTGGAGGATAAAATGGCGACTTATACTGGCACAGATTCAGCAGATACCCTGGCAGGCGGAGCGGATGACGATGTAATCCGCGGCGCGGGCGCAGGCGATAGCCTGACCGGCGGTGACGGCGATGATGTAATTTATGGTGCCAGTGCCGCGCTCGGCCCCGACGATGGCAATGACATCATCGATGGTGAAGACGGCGACGATCTGATTTACGGTAACGCAGGCGACGATACCATCAGCGGCACAGCGGGCGCGGATACGGTCTTCGGCGGCGTCGGCGCGGATAATATTAACTACAGCACCAATGCCGATATCGTGACCCTTTACGGTAATGACGGCAACGATACCCTGGCTGGCGGCGATGAGGCGGATATCCTTAAAGGCGGCGTCGATGACGATTCCATTCTGGGTGGCGACGGGGATGACATTATTTTCGGTGGCAACGCCCTGGTCGATATCGCCGATGGCGACGATACAATCGACGGCGGCGATGGCGCGGATCTCATTTACGGCAATTCAGGCGACGATGTAATCAGCGGCTCTGCCGGCGCGGATACCGTTTATGGCGGGCTTGGCGACGACAATATTAATTACAATGCCTCCGCCGCCGCAGTGATGCTCTATGGCAATGATGGCGACGATACTGTCGTGGGTGGCACAACGGGGGATACCATTGCCGGCGGTTCTGGCGGCGATGAAATCACCGGCAATGAAGGTAATGATTTAATCTATGGCGGCATCGGCATTTTAAGCCCCGTAGATGGTGATGATGTCATTGATGGCGGCACGGGTAATGATGAAATTTATGGTAATGCGGGAGCTGATACGATTATCGGCTCGGCAGGCCTTGATACGGTGTATGGCGGGCTGGGAGCAGATATGCTGGATTACTCCGCCAGCAGCGATGCAACCGTGCTGTTCGGCAATGACGGCGTCGACAATCTGACCGGTGGCGATGGGGCGGACCTGCTCTATGGCGGCGCACATGCCGATCTTTTAGCAGGTGGCAACGGAAGTGACCATTTTGTGTTCCTCACGCGCTTCGAATCTTATTCTGCCCATACCGATCGGATTACTGATTTCGATAACACCTCGGTAATCACCGCCAATCATGACCTTATCGATATCAGCGGCCTCGGCTTTGATGGCATCGTGGCGGGCGCTGGCAGCGGCAGCATGCTTGGCTATACCGATAACGGGACCGACACCACCATCAGCAGCGAAACCGGCGACTTCAAGCTTGTCTTAAGCGGCGTCATCGTGCTGACGGATGCTGATTTCATTTTCGTATAAGGGTAAAGCGCTGTATTCTGCCCCTTAATTACAGGGAGGCGCTATGGCTGTTTTGACCGGTACTGATGCGAGCGACACGCTGGCAGGCGGAGCGGATGTCGATACTATTATCGGCAAATTAAGCGGCGACCTGCTCACCGGCGGCGATGGCAACGACATCATCTATGGTGGCGGAGGTGCGGCGGATAGTCTGGATGGTGCCGACACTATCGATGGTGAAGGCGGCAATGACGTTATCTACGGTAACGCCGGGGCAGACAGCATCACCGGCTCTTCGGGACAGGACACAGTCTTCGGTGGCCTGGGCAATGATCATATCAATTACAATGCCAGCGCCTCGGCCGTCACGCTTTACGGCAATGATGGCGACGACAATCTGACCGGCGGCTTTAACGCCGATCTCATTTATGGCGGGCTGGATAGCGATTACATCTTCGGCTTCGGCGGCGATGATATTATCTGTGGCGGCTACGGCCTCATAAGTGCTGTCGATGGCAATGATACTATCGACGGGGGCAGCGGCAATGACATCATCTATGCCAATGCAGGCGACGATGTTATCACAGGCAGCTCGGGCTTTGCAGGTAACGCCGGCCTCGATACGGTTTTCGGCGGCCTGGGCAACGACTCCATCGCCTACACCACCAGCAGCGAGACACTGGTTGCCTATGGCAATGACGGCAATGATACGCTGACGGGCGGCAGCGGTGCGGATAATTTCTTTGGCGGCCTGGATGCCGACAGCCTCGCAGGCGGCAGTGGCAACGACACAATCTACGGCGGCAACGGCCTCATCAGCCCGGTCGATGGCAACGATCGGATCGCGGGCGAAGCCGGCAGCGATCACCTTTTTGGCAATGCGGGCGCGGATACGCTTATCGGCGGCGCAGGGGCGGATACCCTCTATGGCGGTCTCGGCAATGATCGCTTTACCTTCAGCGCAGGCGATTCCACCCCTCTGGCGAGCGATCGCATCGGCGATTTTGCGGGTGATATCTTCCACACAGATCTGATTGATCTTGCAGGGATGGGTTTCACCGGTATCCAGGCAGGCGCGGCCAGCGGCAGCGTATTAGGCTATACGCATTCCGGCAGCGACACACTTATCAGCAGCGAATCCGGCTCATTTTCACTGGTCTTGACCGGAATTTTCACCTTAGGCAATGCAGATTTCATTTTTGCTTGAGGTCAGAATCGGCTAAAAGCAAGCATTCATCTTAGCTTTAGGGGTATCTCATGGTCCAGTCGCTTGACGAACAGCTTCATGCCGAAATAGAAAAAATGCAGGCAGCGGGCACCGCCAAAAAGTTCAATTTCCTGCAATCGCCAATGGCGCCGGAAGTATCTATGGAAGGCAAAGGCGAAGTACTCGTCCTTTCCTCTAACAACTACCTGGGCCTTTCCAATCACCCTGAAGTTATCAAAGCCGGCGTGGAAGCGCTGAACGAATATGGTGCGGGCACCGCTTCCGTACGCTTTATCTGTGGTACCTTTACGGTCCACCGCGAGCTCGAACAGGCGCTTGCCCGGTTGCACCGCCAGCAGGCCGCGCTTACCTATGTCTCCTGCTGGACGGCTAACACCGGGGCTATTCCTGCGCTGGCCGGTGCAGAAGATGTACTCATCTCCGATGCGCTCAACCACGCCTCGCTAATCGATGCCTGCCGCCTGAGTAAGGCAAAGCGCATGATTTACAAACACTCTAATATGCCCGAGCTTGAAAAATGCCTCAAAGAAGCGCAGGGCGCCCGCCGCGTTTTCATTGTCACCGACGGCGTGTTCAGCATGGAAGGCGACATCGTCAAGCTGCCGGAAGTGGTATCGCTGGCGCGGCAATATAATGCCAGCATCATCCTTGACGATTCTCATGGCGTAGGCGTCATGGGTGAACATGGCCGCGGCACTGCCGAATATTTCGGCATGGAGAAGGACGTCGACATTATCACCGGTACGCTGGGCAAGGCGCTCGGCGGTGCGGCAGGCGGCTATGTCGCCGCCTCGCAGGCGGTGATTGACTATTTGCAGCAGGTCTCCCGCCCGCAATTATTCTCCAATGCCCTGCCCCCTACTGTCGCCGCATCCTCGCTCAAGGCAGTACAGTTGCTGGAAGCGGAGCCGCAGCGAATCAAGCACCTGCATGGCCTTGTTAAGCGTATGCGTGACGGCCTTAAAGCTCGCGGATTCTCACCTCTGGACGGGCCGTCGGCGATCGTGCCCATCATTGTGGGGGAAACTGCCTTTGCGATTAAAATGAGCCAGGAGCTGCTGAAAGAAGGTATTTTCATTACCGGCTTCGGCTTCCCTGTGGTTCCCGAAGGCGAGGCGCGCCTGCGCATTCAGATCTGCGCAAGCCTGACTGAAAAGCAAATCGACTTCGCGCTCGAGAAATTCGAGAAAGTCGGCAAGGCCCTCGGCGTGATTGGCAGCAACAAGAAAGCCGCCACCCATTAACGTTATGGATATCCAGTTCTACCATCTGCTCACACAGCCGCTGGACGTCGCCTTGCCGCGACTGATGGCCAAAGCCTATGAAGCGGGTATGAAATCCCTTGTCAAATGCCGTGATGCCGCACAAATGAAGCAGCTGGACGAACAGATGTGGAGCTACCATCCTGACAGCTTCCTGCCCCACGGCTGCGCGGGCGACCCGCAGGAAAACCTTCAGCCGGTACTGCTTTCCCTGCAGGTTAATCGCCCCAATGACGCCCGTTTTCTTGTCATTACCGATGGCCTGCAGCCGGAAGCAGCCACGCTGGAAGGGTTTGAGCGCATGGCGGATATGTTTGACGGCAATAATCCGGCAAGTGTAAGCGCCGCGCGCGAACGCTGGAAATATTATAAAGAACAGGGGCACGCGCTCTCTTATTACCGTCAGCAGGAAAATGGCGGCTGGAAGAAAGAAGCCTAAAGGCATCAGGCCTTGGGCATTTAGAAAATATATGTTAACCATAGGCCAGTGCCCATAGCCAAAGCCCATTGCCCAGATGATCATCCCACGCGAATTCCTGCAGCGCCTGCGCGATACCGTTCCGCTATCGGAACTAATCAATAAGCGCGTCCCGCTGCGCCGTAAAGGTAGGGAATGGGAAGCCTGCTGCCCCTTCCATCAGGAGAAAACGCCTTCTTTCACGGTGAACGATGCGAAAGGGTTTTATCATTGTTTCGGATGCGGTGCGCATGGCGATTCACTTAAGTTCCTGATGGATTTTGAACGCCTGCCCTATATGGAAGCGGTGGAAGCGCTGGCCCGTGAAGCGGGTCTGGCCGTGCCCAAACCTACCCCTGAGCAGGCACGCCGCGAACGCCAGCGTCAAAGCCTTGAGGATGTCCTTGAACAGGCGACGCTCTGGTTCAGTCAGCAACTACAGCTCGCAGGCGGCCACACTGCACGGGATTATCTGCACCGGCGCGGTCTTCCCACTTCGTTGCAGCAGCACTTCCGCCTTGGTTATGCGCCGGATACCCGCACAAGCCTCAAAGACGCACTGCTTAAGCAAGGCATCACCGAGCAGCAGATGCTTGCCGCGGGACTCATTATTTCTCCCGATGCTTACCACCCCGCCGAGCAAGGCAGATCCGCAGGCAGCGCTGCCTCAAAAACCTATGATCGATTCCGCGGAAGGGTGATGTTTCCCATCCTGAATGGACAGGGTCAGGTCATTGCTTTTGGCGGGCGCCTGCTGGCCAAGGACGAAAAAGTCGCAAAATACCTGAATTCGCCCGAGACCGAACTCTTTCATAAGGGCCAGGTACTTTATAACTGGCGTAATGCACGCGCTGCAGCGGATGATAAAAACCCGCTGCTGGTAGCAGAAGGTTATATGGATGTGATCGCGCTGCATCAGCACGGCTTTCCGCAGGCGGTGGCCCCGCTTGGTACCGCCCTTACCGAGCATCACCTGCAGAAGTTATGGCAGGCTTCAGATGCACCCATCCTCTGCCTTGATGGGGATGCGGCGGGCCAGCGTGCTATGTGGCGTGCCGCTGAACTGGCGCTTCCGCTGCTCCAGCCCGGCAAAACCCTGCAATTCTGCACCCTGCCCGCCGGTGAAGACCCGGACGATTTCCTGCGCCGCCATGGGGCTGAGGCTTTCCGCAAACTGCTTAAATCCGCTCGCCCGCTATCGCAGGTCATGGTGGCGCATATCCGCGCCGAAACCGGAGAGGACACCCCGGAAAAAATGGCGTCACTGGAAAAAAAGCTGGAACAGCTGGCGCAGCGTATAGCGCACCCTTCCCTGCAGCAGCATTTCCGCCGTTACTTCCGCCAGCAGCTGTGGCCGGGCAAAAAACAGCCGAAGCAGGCAGCAACGGCCGTCAGGCAGAGTGCTTTTACCGATGCCGCTCAATCAGGCAGGCGCAGCGCCGAAATACTGGTGCTCAAAACCCTGCTCTGCCATCCCCAGCTGCTGCAGGACCCTGCTGTTGAAGAGGCCTTAAGCGCCATCGAATGCCGCGACCGGCTCTGTGCTTTTGTTCAGGGCTGGCTGCTCACCCATCTTTCCCATTTCCCGGATTGCGAATGGCCGTCCCAGGCAACGAGCCTGCGCGATGCCGCGGCTCATCCTTATATTACCAAGGAGCCTTATCCGGAAAAATTATGGGAAACCGCGCTCGAGGCTCTGCATATGGTGCAGATGGCAGAAGAGATAGAACATATAAAACAAGAACTTACATCTGACTGGTCTGAAGAGCGGCAAGCCCAGATGCAGGAACTCCAGCGAGAAATTGCAGAGCTGCAGGCGCGGCGCTACGCTTGAGTTAAAAGAGCTTTTTCAGTCTCACAGGCGTGATTTTATAATGAGGCTTGACCTTTCCTTTGGTTGCGGCTATCAACACTGCCTCTTTTTTAAATTTGGAAGGTAGTTATGGCACGTCGCTGCGAATTGACTGGTAAAGATGTTCAGAGCGGGAACAATGTTTCCCACTCCAACCGCAAAACCCGTCGTCGTTTCAAACCGAATATGCAGGATGTAACCTTGCGTTCGGACGCCCTGGGTGTTGGCGTGAGCCTGCGTATCCCTGTTTCCACCATCCGCACGGTGGAACACAATGGCGGGCTTGATAACTACTTGCTGAGCACCTCCAGCCGCAAGCTGACCGCTGAAGGTATCGCACTGAAAAAGCAAATCAAAAAAGCTGCCGCGAAAAAGGCCGCTTAAGTTAAGCCGTTTTTACTATCGCCCCTTCTCTGAGGGGGTGGGTCTGCCTGCTTGTTTCGCGCCTTAACGGGACTGCGAAAAAATTCGCATAGAACCCTTCAGACTGTTGATCACCGCGCTTGAGCGAGCTATTATGCCTCGCATGACCGAATCCTATCCCAATTGCCCACTGCCTGTTACGATCCGTCGCCACAAAAAAGCGCGGCACATGATCCTGCGCCTGAGTTCTTCGGGAAAAGAATTGCTGCTGACATTGCCGGGACGCATCAGCGAAAAACGCGGCCTCGCATTCTTGCAATCACAGACACAATGGATCGAAACGCAACTTGCGCAGCATAAAGCGCAAAAGAAAATTGCGATCGTTCCCGGTCTGCGCGTTCAGCTCTTCGGACAATGGTGCACATTATTGCATCAACCCGGTCAGCTCGGTGCAGTGTATACGGGCGCTTATCTGATCATCGGTGGCGATGTTTCTCATTTCTCGCGCCGCGTGCAGGATTGGATCAAAATCGAAGCGCGCAAACGTTATCTCCCGCTCGCCACCCATTACGCTTCCAAGCTTGGCAAGAAAGTCACCGCGGTCACCATGCGCGATACGCGCAGCCGCTGGGGCAGCTGCAGCTCCGATGGCCGCCTGTCCCTATGCTGGCGTCTTGCTTTCGCTCCCGTTGATGTCGCGCATTATGTGGTCGCGCATGAAGTGGCACACATCAAACATTTTGATCACTCGCCTGCATTCTGGCGAGCGGTTGCGGGGCTGCACCCGGAATGGGAAGCGGCTAAGCACTGGTTGCAGCTTCACGGCAAAACGCTGCATCGCTACGAATAATACTCAGCAAAAAAAAGAGGCCTCCTAAGGGAGGCCTTCCTAAATAAAGCATTACTTCAACCCGGTAACCCGCAACAGATATTGCAATATGCCACGGTTTTTCCCGCGCATATGCACTTTACTGCCGGTCACAGTCACACGCTCAACGCCAGATTGACTGGCAAGGGATGCATGGTTTTTCACCTGTGACGGTTGAACTTTCACGTTCAAGGCTGACCTGCTTTTCTTCTTCCTTGAACTCAAGATCCTAAACATAGGCATTAAATTTAGTGAAATAATAAAAGATCAAAACAGCTCTTGGGTTTCTTAGGCGAACTGAAGTATGCGCTTCGAGTTTACACGCTGTTGCTCAATGCGCGTGTTACAGTTTGATGAAGATTAAGGGTAGTCAGGCATAAAATGCTCCGCTACGTTCAGCAGAAATCAATGAGGCAAGAATGAAAATCATGGTCGCGGGTTGTGCAGGGCGAATGGGGCGAGAAGTATTGCGCGCAGTGCTGCAAAGTCAGGAACACACCCTTGCTTCTGGTTATGTGGCGGCCGGAAATGCGATCACCGGCAAAGATGCCGGCGAGCTGGCAGGGCTTGAAAAAGCAGGCATCGCCGTTACCAGCAATCTGCAGGTCGCAATTGAATCGGCGGATGCCATTATCGATTTCACCGCGCCTGCATTCACGCTTATGCTCGCGCGTGAAGCGGCGTCGCGGGGTCTTGCTTTTATCACCGGTACCACCGGCCTCAATGATGCGGAGCAGGAAGAGCTGGAGGCACTCGCGCAAAAGACAGTCATTGTGCAGAGCTTCAATATGAGTCCCGGAGTAAACCTGCTTGCCTCGCTGGTCGAACAGGCTGCTGCACGACTGGATAATGATTATGATATTGAGATCGTCGAAATGCACCACCGTAAAAAAGTCGACGCTCCTTCAGGCACAGCTTTATTACTGGGCATGGCGGCAGCGCGCGGCCGTAAGGTTAAGCTTAACGAAGTGGCCAGGCGCGGTCGCAATGGGCAAACAGGTGTGCGGCCGGAAGGCGAGATCGGTTTTGCTTCTCTGCGTGGCGGCGAAGTTGTCGGCGATCACACGGTTATCTTCGCAGGTCCTGGCGAGCGTATTGAACTCACCCATAAGGCTTCCAGCCGCGCCAATTATGCTGAAGGCGCCATCACTGCCGCCACATGGACACAGGGCAAGAAACCCGGCTTTTATTCCATGCGCGATGTGCTGGGAATTTAGCAATCAGGCTGTGAATAGTGAATGGTGAAGGTTAAAACAATCTGCTAACCATTCATTACCACCTCTAACCAGTCACTGAAAACCATGTCCGAATTCCAACGCATCGATCGCCTCCCTCCTTATGTCTTTGCTGAAGTCAACAGCATGAAAGCGGAGGCCCGCAGCCGTGGCGATGATATCATCGATCTGGGCATGGGTAATCCCGACATGCCGCCTGCGCCACATATCATTGAGAAACTGCGCGAGATTTCGCTTGATCCGGATGCGCATGGTTATTCCGCATCGCGCGGCATCAAAGGGCTGCGTAAAGCACAGGCTGCTTATTACCAGCGGCGTTTCGGCGTTGAGCTCGACCCGGAAAAAGAAATTGTCACCACCATCGGCTCGAAAGAAGGCCTTGCCAATCTTGCTTCTGCTATTACCAGCGGCGGCGATACGATTCTGGTGCCGAATCCAAGCTATCCAATCCATCCTTACGGTTTTATCATCGCCGGTGGCAGTGTGCGGCATATCCCCAAAACCGATGACATGCCGTTCCTTGATCGGCTGAAGCTTGCAATCCGCCATACCTCGCCGACACCGAAGGCGCTGGTGCTCAACTACCCCTGCAACCCCACGGCTGAAATAGTGGACCTGGCTTTCTATGAAGAGGCGGTCGATATCTGCCGCCATTACGGCATTTATATTCTTTCCGATCTTGCCTATTGCGAAATCTATTTCGATGGTAACCCGCCGCCTTCGATCCTGCAGGTCAAAGGAGCAAAAGATATCGCTGTCGAATTCACCTCCATGAGCAAAACCTATTCTATGGCGGGATGGCGCGTGGGCTTCGCGGTAGGAAACCAGAAACTTATCGGCGCGCTTACGCGCATTAAATCCTATCTCGATTACGGATCTTTCACGCCCATCCAGGTTGCGGCAGTGCACGCGCTGAACGGTCCGCAGGATTGCGTGGCGGAGCTGCGCCAGCGCTACAAGGAACGTCGTGATGTATTGGTAGATGGTTTACAAAAAGCCGGATGGAATGTTCCGGTGCCCGCTGCCAGCATGTTTGTCTGGGCGCCGATCCCTGAACCATACAAACATCTGGGCTCGCTGGAATTCTCAAAACTTCTGCTGAAAGAAGCGGAAGTCGCCGTCGCACCCGGCGTCGGCTTCGGCGAATATGGTGACGGCTTTGTGCGCATCGCCATGGTCGAAAACCGCCAGCGCTTGCGGCAGGCGACGCGTAACATCAAGGAATTCCTGAAGCAGGATGTAGACAAAAAAATAGCTGAGAATGTGTAAAAAAAGAGTGCCTGAACCACGGGGTCCAGAGCACTCTTTTGCAAAACGCACTTCTACAAAACACTTTTACCAATGCATAACAACCATTGCGACTTGGTCTTGTGTGCCTTTTTTGTAGATGGTCACAGTCTCTTCGTCAGCGTCATAAACGTAATCATAACGCACAGGCATTTTATTGCCGATTGTTACGAGTGCGGTGCCTTTGGTGATGGGGTGGGTTGCTGTTTGACGTTCTTTCGGGGTACACACAATCGTGTTTTCCCCTACTGTGAAAGTCCATTTACGACCCAGAATTGCCCCTCCCATATCCACGCTACCGTCAGCCAGCACTTTCATATTGCCCTCTCTGAGCGTTATGGAATGCTGGTCGTATTCAGCGCAGACTTTCGAACCGTCACCGCCGAAAAGGGTGGTGTAGAGTTCGACTTGGCAATTTTTTTGAGCGAACGAAAAAGTAGTTGCGAAAGTGCAAAGCAGGATGAAAAAATGCCTTTTCATAATGGTTAGTGATTTTATGGAAAATTTGGAAAATCAGCACAGCTTTGATGGTAACCGATGAAATCGTGTACGATACAAAAACTGTGCTTTCTCTTTTTTTACAAAGGAAAACTAAGTAAAAATGAACTTCCATTTTAGCGGAGGTCTGTGAATATTTTGTGAAGGTTGGAAGAACGACTTAAACCAGTGAAATTTCGCTATAAATTTTACTATCATTCTTTATGATATTTGCCTTATGACAACAATACCCTCTCCCCTTCGCATCGGCATTGCGGGCCTTGGCACCGTCGGCGCTTCTGCTTTTAAACTGATACGCCAGCAGGCGCTGCCGCTTGAAATTGTCGCGGTCAGCGCACGCGATAAAGCGCGGGATCGCGGGCTGGATCTCGCTGGCATCCGCTGGGAAGATGACTCGCTGGCGCTCGCCTCTGCTTCCGACATCGATCTGGTCGTAGAAACCATTGGTGGCAGCGAGGGGGCTGCGAAGGCACTGGTTGAAGCGGCGCTTAAAAACGGCAAGCATGTTGTCACCGCCAATAAGGCCCTGCTGGCTGTGCACGGTGCCGCCCTGGCGCAACTGGCGCAGAATCATCAGTCAATGCTGGCTTTTGAAGCAGCCGTCGCGGGCGGCATTCCTATTGTTAAAACACTGCGCGAAGGCCTGTCAGCGAATCGCTATGAAAAAATTCTCGGCATTCTTAACGGTACTTCCAATTTCATTCTCACCCATATGGAAAATCAAGGCGCCGGTTTTGAAGACGCCCTCGCCGAAGCTACGCGCTTAGGCTATGCCGAGGCTGATCCCAGTTATGATATCGACGGTATCGACACGGCACAGAAGCTCTCGCTGGTAACGGCGCTCGCTTTTGGGTGCCTGCCCGATGTCAACGCCATTCCGGTCGAAGGCATTCGCAACTTAAGCCATCTCGATATGTATTTTGCCGACGAACTGGGCTACAGCATCAAACTGCTGGGCATCGCCAGCCGCCGCAAGGACGGGCGCATCGAGCAGCGCGTGCATCCTTGCATGCTGCCTGCAGATTCGCCTATTGGCGTAGATGATGTTTACAATGCCATCGTGATCGAAGGCGAACCGGTCGGGCGCATCACGCTGGAAGGCCGTGGCGCGGGTGGCGGGCCTACCGCTTCCGCCATCGTCGCCGACATTCTGGATATCGCTCGGGGCAACCGCTATTTGCCTTTTGGCCCTGTGGGGGTACGACCCCATTCAGCCATATTTGTCCCGTCGGACGAGTTGCTGAGCGCCTGGTATTTGCGCCTCGCGGTCAAGGATGAAGCAGGCGTGCTGGCCGATGTCACACGCATTTTCGCAGAAGAAAAAATTTCGCTGCGCAGTTTCCTGCAGCATTCGCATCAGCCGGAACAGGCGGTACAGCTGGTTCTCACTACCCATATCACCGCGCAGGCCTCCATGCGCCGCGCCATTTCCAAAATAGCCGCTCTCGCCAGCGTCACTGAGCCCCCCAAAGCGATAAGGATTGAGGAATAATGAACACTGGGCAATCGGTGGCTGAAAGTAGCGATACTGCAGCCTCTGGCCTGCTGCCTGGCGCTTTCTTATCCGGCAAGCGCTGGCGTATCGCGCGGATAGACGAACGTGCTGCGCTCGCCATGCAGCAGAAAACCGGTCTGCCGGAGATACTCTGCCGGTTGCTCGTGCATCGCGGCGTAACCTGGGAGGAGGCAGAAAATTACCTCGCGCCTTCCCTTAAAAACCTCATGCCCGATCCTTTCAGCCTGAAGGATATGGATATAGCCGTCACGAGAATTATCCAGGCTATTTCCGCAGGCGAAACAATCGGCGTTTTTGGTGATTATGATGTGGACGGCGCGACTTCTTCCGCACTGCTTTTACATTATTTCCGTTGGATTGGCGTAAAGACAGCCGTGCATATTCCGGATCGGCAGAAAGAAGGTTACGGCCCCAATCTCTACGGTTTTTCCCGGCTGCGTGAAAAAGGCGCCAGGCTGATCATCACCGTCGACACCGGCACACTGGCGCATGAGGCATTGCAGGCCGCCAAGGCGGAAGGCTATGAGGTTATTGTCGTCGATCACCATCTGGGTGAGCCCCTACTGCCGCAAGCGGTTGCGGTAGTGAATCCCAATCGTTTCGATGAAACCTCTCCCCTTAAGCAGCTCGCCGCTGTCGGCGTCACCTTCCTGCTGCTGGTGGCACTGCAACAGAAATTGCGTGAGGGTGGGTTCTTCAGCACCGGCAATCTCTCCTCCGCGCAAAGCGGGATTGCGCAGGGGCAAGCCTCCCGCCACTTTATAAAAGAACCCGATCTGCGCTGGCTGCTAGATATTGTCGCACTCGGCACCGTCGCCGATGTCGTGCCGCTGACCGGGCTTAACCGGGCTTTCGTAGCGCAAGGCCTGAAAATTCTGCGCCAACGTCAGAACCCCGGCCTCACCGCCCTCATGGATGTCTCCGCGCTCGATGAAGCCCCCAATTGCTATCATTGTGGCTTTTTATTGGGGCCGCGTATTAATGCGGGCGGTCGCGTAGGGCAGTCCGATATGGGCGTGCAACTGCTGACCGCGATGGATTATGAATCGGCAAAGCCGCTCGCGTCGCAGCTTGATTTGCATAATAAGGAACGCAAGGCTATTGAAGCCGCTGTGCTGGAACAGGCAATGGAACTGGCCATGCGCCAAGCCAATTACCCGGTCATTATCGTCGGTGCGGAAGGCTGGCATGAAGGCGTTATCGGCATTGTGGCCGGCCGCCTGAAAGAACATTTCAACCGCCCTGCCGCCGCCATAGCCTGGAACAGCGACGGAAAAGGCAAAGCTTCCGCCCGTTCCGTCAGCGGCGTAGATTTAGGCCAGAGCATAATCGCGGCAAAGCAGCGAGGCCTGCTCCTGGCTGGCGGCGGTCACGCCATGGCGGCGGGTTTTACAGTAGCACGCGAACATTTTGAACCGCTTCAGTCCTTTCTGGCCGAACAGCTGGGAGAATCAATCACGCATTATCACACCCATTACGCCAGCGAGGTGGAAGGGCAGCTCCCTGTCTCGGCGCTTACCCTGGAACTGGCGGCACTGCTTGAGCGTGCCGGTCCTTATGGGGCAGGCAATGCAACCCCCCGTCTGCAGATTCCAAGGGTGAAAATTATCAAGGCTGACACACTGAAAGAGAAGCATTTGCGTTTAATTGCTGTCGACGCTGAAGCTTTTAATTCTCCCGCGCGGGTAAAAATCATGGGATTCGGAATGGCGGAATTAGACTTAGGCCAGGCGCTTTTAAATCACAAAGGCCGCTCCGTTAGTCTGATAGGTAAGCTGAAGGCAGAATCCTGGCAGGGTCGTGAATCAGTCACATTCCTGCTCGAGGATGCTGCCTTCTGCTAAAATTAGGGTTGCAGCCCTTCGACATGCTTAAGGTGCCCTTGCAGGGTCGGCAATGTCTGGGCGGCGAAGTTTTTCAGCGCTTCGTCCTTACCGTTTTTTGAATATTCGCTGAAGAGACTGACCGCCTCATGATGGGCATCTTCCTGAATCGCCACATATTCCCGGTCAAACGCCTCTGCGGAAGCACGGCTAAGTTTATCCAGTAGCTGCTGGTGTTTGCTGTCCAGCGCTGTTGCGGGCTTTGCATCTGTTTCTGCCGAAGCAAGAACGCCTTTGAGTTTTTCACCTGTCTTTCTGTGATCGGTGATCATCTGGCGTGCAAATTCCTCAACATTATCATTCTTGGATTTTTTCAGCGCCAGTTCACTGGTTTTAATTTCAAACTGGTTGGCCACGGAAGCCTTGCGGACAAAATCCTCGGTCGTCATGGAATTAGCCAGCGCGGGAGCGGCGCTCAGCAGGCCCGCCGCAGCAATAAGATAGACTGATTTCATAATTAATTCTCCGTTATGGGTTTTTTTCTAACTAGTAAGTGCTTGGCGGATCGCTGGCAGGAAAACTATCTGCCACCATTTTATCGATCTGCTTTTCGCTTAAATGTTCGCGCAGCTCCTGTGCTTCCTGAATGCACTGCTCCTGCGGTATCTGGCGGTGTAAACCCTCTTTAAAGGCCTCTAGAATTTCGCTTAACATGTTTCATCTCCTTGGAAGATAGTCAGGAGGGAGCATGTGCCCCCTCCTGGTACCGTTATTAATAGTTACCCGAACTGCGTCGGTTGGAACGGCGATCATCATAATCGCTTTCATAGTCGTTATTGCCACGCGAGGAGCGCGACGAAGAACGACCTTCCCAGCCACGGCGTGCAGCTTCAGCATGGCCACGCGAATCGCCATACCAGCCGCTGGGACCATGGTCCGGATTTTGCCAGCCACGACGTGCAGCTTCAGCATGGCCACGGGAATCACCGTACCATCCGCTGTCGCCATGGTCGGAGTTCTGCCAGCCGCGGCGTGAAGCCTCGGAATGACCCTGGGAATCGCCAAACCAGCCGCCACGATTGCTGCCGCGGTTTCCGCCACGACCACCGGAAGAACCGGAAGAATAGTTATCATCCTCTTCGTAGCGGTTGCTGCCGCGATAGCCGCCGCGGCGTCCCGAAGAACCAGAGGAGTAATTATCATCCTCATCCTCTTCATAACGACCGCTGCTGCGACGCGAAGATGCACCACGATAATCGTTATCATGGCTGTGACGGCCAGCTTCGGCATGACCTTCCGAATCACCGAACCAGCCGCGCCCCTGACCGCCACGACGGCCTGAAGAAGAACGTGAAGAACCATAATCATCTTCATCCTCTTCATAACGCGAGCTGCTACGACGCGATCCGCCGCGACGGTTATCTTCGTTCATGAAACGGCCTTCTTCATCGCGTTCGCGATCCTGGCCACGGTTGCTGGAAGAGCGGGACGAACGGCGGCCACCGGAGCCGGAGTTTTCATCTTCATCATCTTCTTCATAGCGCGAGCTGCTGCGGCGCGAGCCCCCACGAGAGTTATCGTCTTCGCTCATGAAACGGCCTTCTTCATCGCGTTCGCGATCCTGGCTGCGACTAGAGCGGGAAGAAGAGCGGCGGCCAGAACCCTCATTATCATCGTCACGATTGGCTCGGTTGCTGACAAGTTTCAAATCCTCATCGCGCTCGCGCTGGGATTTTTTACTGGTAGATGTTCTTGGCATAAAGCCTCCTTTTAAAGTTAATTGAAAAAAAGTAGGCTAAGCAATGAAAACGCGCAGCCTTAAGGCCGTGCAAATAATATTAATGCTTAGATTGAGAGGACCCTATCAGCGGCATAATAAACTCGTTGTTAGGAAACCCGGCCCTCCCTATCAAAAAGGGATAAGCATCAGCGAAGCGAATGATTTGCGGCAGCTTCGAGTTTTTGCTCCAACTCGTCCGGGTGAAACGGCTTGGAAATGTAATCATCCATACCCGCTTCAAGGCAGCGCTCCCGGTCGCCTTTTAACGCATGCGCTGTCATACCAATCACATAAAGACGCGGGTTTTTGCTTTCGGCTTCCCACTCCCTGAGCATGCGCGTTGCCTGGAATCCGTCCATCTCCGGCATCTGCACATCCATCAAGGCAACATCAAAATTAGTCTGCTTGATTTTCTCCAGCGCTTCTTTTCCGGTTTTTGCAACTTCATACAGGCAGCCAAGATGCTCCAGAATCGTGGTAGCAACCAGAATATTAGCGGGATAATCCTCAACCAGCAGAACACGGCGACGCAACTTTGTGCGCGGCTCTGAAGTTGTCGCGGTTTCTTTTATCTCACTTGCGGAAACGGGTGCCTTTGAAAAAGGGATACTGATGCAAAAACGCGTCCCCTGTCCCACCACACTTTCGACGGCAATCTTGCCATTCATTATTTCCACCAGGTTTTTAGTAATGGTAAGGCCCAGGCCACTACCTCCATATTTGCGTGTGAACGATGGATCGGCCTGCGTAAATTTATTGAAAATAGCATCCAGTTTCTCGGGAGGAATTCCAATACCCGTATCCTTAACCTCAAGCTGAATCTCAACCACTTCTTCTTCCCGATCTACGCATTTCACCTCGATGGTAACACTGCCTTGCTCGGTAAATTTAATCGCATTAGTAACCAGGTTCATCATTATCTGACGAAACCGGTGCGGGTCGCCCATGACTGCAGCATTTACGCAGGGGTCAGACGCATTGATAAGCGTGATGCCCTTTTCCGTTGCTTTTACCGACTGCACATCGATAATTTCCCGAATCACTTCTTCCACAGTGAATGAAATATGCTCCAGCTGCATCTGCTGCGTTTCAAGCTTGGAGATGTCCAGCAGATCATTAATCAGATCCAGCAATTGCTGCGCGCTGATTTGCAGCGTTTTAGCAAATTCAATCTGCTTTGCCTGCGGCACGGAGGGGGTCTGCAGAATAGTCGCAATACCTATGACTGCATTAAGCGGTGTCCGCAATTCATGGCTCATATTGGCCAGGAATTCTGTTTTTGCGATATTGGCCGCATTTGCCTTTTCCAGCGCTTCCTGCAATTCTTTTTCAATATGCTTCTGCCGCGTAATATCCCGTGCAACTTTTGACAGCGCGATAATATTGCCGTTGCT
>WBZO01002033.1_pt1 | contig 28226 bp, 23 predicted proteins | sample 5204261 | NCBI WGS metagenome assembly WBZO01 (sample SAMN12412400, study PRJNA552823) | activated sludge metagenome | isolation source: activated sludge from anammox sidestream of wastewater treatment plant... | place: USA: North Carolina | collected 2017-09
TCTCGTCGTTTGTCCGCCGCGCGTCACCGTGACGGGCTCGGGCTCTGCCGGGGTTGCTGCTGCTGCATGCCGGGCTGCTGCATGCCGGGCTGCTGCATGCCGGGCTGCTGCATGCCGGGCTGCTGCATGCCGGGCTGCTGCATGCCGGGCTGCTGCTGCTGCCCCTGATCGGTGACGTTGCCGGTCAGGATGATCTCGACGCGGCGGTTCGTCGCCCGACCTTCCGGCGTCTTGTTGCTGGCGACCGGCTGCGTCTCGCCCGCGCCCTCGGTCGTGATGCGGTCCTCGGGGACGCCGTGCGAAGTGAAGAACGTCTTCACCGCATCCGCGCGCCGCTTCGACAGTGCCTCGTTCAGCTCGTCGCTGCCGGTCGAGTCGGTGTGACCGATGATCTGAACGTGGCGCTTGTCCTCACGGAGCACCTTCGCCACCTGCGCGAGCTGCTGCTGGGCGGCCGGGAGCAGCTCGGACTTGCCGCTGGCGAACAGGACGCTCCCGCCGAGCGTGAGCACGAGGCCTCGGGCCTCCTCGCGCGCTTCCATGCCCTTCAGCTTGGCGAGCGCGTCCATCGCCTTCTTGTCGGCCGCGGCGCGCGCCTGGCGCTCCGCCTGGACCTGCTGCTGGCTCATCTGCAGCTCCTGCTTCGTCTGCTCGAGCTGCTGGCGCGTCGCCATCGCCTGCCGCTGCTGCAGCTGGCGCTTCTGCTCCTGGGCGATGCGAGCCTGCTCCATCGAGGCAAGAGCGCTCGCATTCGCGCTCGCCATCTGCGCGCGCCGCTTCGCGACATAGGCGAGATCGCGCGTCTCGGGCTCGTCGCCGTCGTCGGCGAACTTCGCCTCGGCACGATCGAGCGCCTGACGGGCCTCGTGCATGTCGGTCTGCGCGAGGTTCGCGCCCGGTGTGCGCGTCGCCTGCTCGTACGCCGAGCGCGCGTCGCGTAGCTCCGGAGGCGGCTTCGATGCGCATCCAGACGCTGCGAGGAGAAGGACGAGAGAGCTGCCCAGCACGTGATGAATGGTTTTCATGTTCAAGACCCCTGCGGCATGGAGGCCCGGATCATCTGGATCTCGCGCTGCGCGCGGTCGGCCTCGGCCCTCGCGTGCGCTTCGTTCACGAGGCTGCGGGCGAGGTTGGCGTCCGCCTCAGCTCTCATCAGGACGTAGGCCGCGCGCTCGTTCTCGCCGTTCGCGATGAGCTGCTTTCCACGCGTGAGGTTCTCGTTCGCGAGACGCAGGTGCAGCGCGGCCGTAGGGTCTTGCTGAGCGCCCATGCTGTGAGCGCTCTGGATGGCCCCTTGTGCGCGGGCAAGACGGTCGGTCGGGATCGCGCTCCCGCCGCATGCCGCCGCCGCGATCGCGACGGCGACGACGATGAGTGTCCGTTTCATTTGCAGCCTCCTCCAGTGCCCGTCCTCGACGAGCGCACTGGCGGGGTGCATCCGTCGTGCCCGCGATCAGGCGCGAGCTCAGGCGGCCTCCGCGCCGCTCACCAGAACGGGCACCAGTGACGGCTGCAGTAGAGCCAGTACGCGCACTCGGCGGCGGTGCCGCCCGCCGCGATGCACATCTGTCCATCGGTACCGGCGGAGATCATCCGCGGCTGCACGGCGCCGGCCTCACCGGCCCTCGGCGGCGCGAGCCGCTGCGAGTACGCGTACGCGAGGTAGTTCCAGTCGGAGAGCTCGTTGCGCGCCGTCGCCTCGGCCGGGATCGCGCCGGACCAAGGAGGGAGCGAGCGATCGCCGCGCGGCTCGATGACGAGTCGGTCGCCCTCGACGCGGAGCAGGAGGAGCGCATCTCCCTGGGCGCTCCGCGCCTCGGCGCGCACGATCCCGGCATCGTCTCGTTCGCCCACGACCGTGACGCCGTCGTAGTCGCTCGTGAGCGCCTGAGCGCCCCGCGCCGGAGCCTCGGGCGCCTCGCTCTCCACGGCGCACCCCGCGCCGAAGGACGAGACGACGAACGTGACGACCATGGACGAAACCCAGCCATTACGGATCATGTGGACCTCCCAGCGCCTCTCCGGCGCGTTGCCCTGCAGCACTCGAAACCGTGCGCAGGACGGGGTCGCGTCGCCATCGCATTTTCGGACAGGGGCGCGCGCCGCGCGTCACGCATTCGGGTGACGTCGGCGGGGGCGCGCCGTCAGGCGGCCTTCTTGCGCGCCTCGCTCGGGGTGATGCCCGTCCATCGCTTGAACGCGCGATGGAACGGGCTCGGCTCGGAGTATCCGAGCAGGTAGGCGACCTCGCCGATCGCGAGCCGCGGGTCCGCCAGGTAGTGGAGCGCGAGCTCCTTGCGCGTGGCGTCGAGGAGCGCATCGAACGTCACGCCTTCATCGGCGAGGCGGCGCTGCAGGCTGCGCTCGCTCATCTTCAGCTTCGTCGCGACCGCCGCGAGCGTCGTCTCGCCCTCACCGAGCGCACTCGACAGCGCCCGCCGCACGCGATCCGCCGTGGTCGGTACGACCTCCGGCCGCGCCGCGAGCAGCGCCTCGGCGTGGCGCTCGATGACGCGCCAGAGCGCGGGATCGGCCGCGGGCGCGGGCCGGTCGAGGATGGCGCGGTCGAGCTCGAGCGCATTGACGGAGCACGAGAAGGTCGGCTCGACGCCGAACACGCGCACGAGCTCGGAGAGGGCGGCGAGGGCGGGCGCGGGATGCCGGAGCTCGACAGCCCGTGCGCGCAGCGGTCCGGTTCCGGCGATCTGCCCTCCGATGACGAGCAGGGACGCGAGGGTGAACTCCGCGGCGTGCCTCGACTGGACGAGGCCCGCGACGCGGAAGCCGTGCTCGACGCGCATCGTGTCGCGCGACTCCTTCAGGGAGAAGACGGCCGCGTCGTGGACGAGCCGGTTGTAACGGACGAGCCGCTCGAGCGCGACGCGAAGCGTGGGCGCCGTGCGGACGGCGTAGTCCATGACGTCGAACGCGCCCGGCCTGACGACCTCGGCGGCGTGCACGCCGAACGCGTCGTCGCCCAGGGCGCGCGCGGCCTCGTCCCACAGCCGGGTCTCGACGGCGAGCGGAATGCGCGCGTCGGGATCGGCCGCGGAGGCCGCCTCGAAGCCTGCCGCGGCCGCGAGCGCGGCCGGGGCGGCGCCGCGCGCAGCGGCGACGTGCACGATCATCGCTCCTATCCCGGCCGACACTTCGACGGACGCCATGAGCCTCCGATCTAGCCGCAGGCTGGCGCCTCCGGTCAATCGATCCGGCGGCTCGGGTCACGGCGCAACGGCCGGGTTTGCCGCATCTTGCGTGGGGTCAGGAGGTCTCGCCGATGAACAAGACCGTAGCCGCCGCCCTCGCCGCCCTCGTCCTCGCCCTGCCGCTCGACGCGTTCGCGAGCGACGCGCCGGCCTCGCCGGCCGCTGCACCGTCCGCGCCCGCGCGCTTCCACCTGGACCTCGAGTCGGACCCGACGGCGTTCGTCCTCGGCGGAGGCTCCGCGCACCTCGGGCTCGGGTGGACGCGCGTGCGCCTGGACCTCGGGGTCTACGGGATGGACATGCCCGCGTTCGTGCATGGCAACGAGGGCTTCTCGTCCTCGTTCCGCGGTGCGGGCGCGAAGCTCCAGGTCTTCGTCGCGCCGCACGGGCAGCCGCACGGCCCGTTCGTGGGGATCGACGGCGGGATCATGGAGCTCCACGTCCGGGCGGACGGGACGGACCTCGACGCGCGGCAGACGCAGCTCGGTGTCGGGCTCCACGGCGGCTGGCGCTTCGAGCTGCCGTACGGGTTCTACGCGACTCCGTGGATCGGGATCGGTTGGTCTCCTGACGCGAAGGACGTCGTGCTCGGCGGACGGACCTACGAGTCGAGCCCGCTGACGTTCTTCCCGGCGGTGCACCTCGGCTACCGCTTCGAATGACGAGACCTCACGGCGCGACCTCTACGGTCACGCGCGCGGCCTCGCTCCGGTTCCCGGCATCGTCGCGGGCGATCGCCACGATCTCCGTCGCTCCGGCGGGCAGCGACGAGCCGTCCACGGTCACGGCGCCGAGCGGCGCGGCGGCCTCGAGGATGCGTGCGCCCCCGACCCAGAGCTCGACCATGGGAGGAGTCGGCCCGTCGTCGGCGGCGAGCACGTGGACCGCGAACGAGCCGCGGACCGTCGCTCCGTCGGCGGGCTCGGTGATCGTGGCCGTCGGCGCGGTGCCGTCGATGCGGAGCCGGAACGTCTCCGTCCGTACGTTGCCGGCGGCGTCGCGGACGACGACCGTCGCGTCGCCGTCCTTCTCCGGGAGATCGCTCGCGGCGAACGCGACGCGCGAGACGTCCCACTCGCTGCCGACCGTGGCGGGATAGGCCTTCGGGAACTCGTGGTGGAGCGTCCTGCCGGCGAACGTGAGCTCGACCGAGCCGAGGACCCACGCATCGGCGACCCACACCGCGACCTGACCGTCGAGCCCCTCGAGCTTCGGGCTGACCGCCGAGCGCTCGAGATCGGCCTCGGGCGCGGTCATGTCGACGAGGAAGTCGTTCACCCGGCGCTCGCGGCATGCGTCGCGCGCATCGCACGCCACGAGCGTGAGCGTACCCATGCCCTCGCCGAGGTCCGCGCCGGACAGGAGCACGGTGCCCGAGGTCCCGTCGAGCGAGCGGCGCGCGACGTTCTTGAACGTGGCGGTCAGGCGCGAGAGGCGCTCGTCGTCGGACAGGCGGACGGAGATGCGCCCCGTCGCCGACACCGGCGGCCACTCGGGGATGTCGACGGCGTCGAACTTCGGCGGCGTCGGCGTGGGCAGAGGAGGAGGCGGCGAGGGGGCGGGTGGGTCGCTCGTCGTCGCGCACGCGGGGGCCGCAGTCGCGGCGAGCATTGCGCCCGCGAGGAGGAGGGCGCGCGTGGTCACGGGCGCTCCTCCAGGCGAACCGCGCCGAGCGCGACGACCTCGCCGTCGTCGGCGGCGTAGACGCGGATCACGCCGTCGGCGTCGGCGACGTAGACACGCCCGCCGGACGCCGCGACGCCCGACGCTGCGCCGGTGAAGGCCTCGAACGACACGACGTGCGGAGCGCCGGTCAGCGCGACCGTGACGAGGTAGCTCCGGTAGAGGCCGCGGTCGATCGCGATCGCGTAGGCGTGCTCTTCGTCCGCCGCGACGCCGGCGTACGTGAGGGCGGGCAGCGCGACGTGCTGGACAGCGCCGTTCGGCGGATGGATGGCGAGGCCGGCCCGCGTGCCGAGCACGGCGACCTCGACGAGGCCGCGCGGGCTCGCCGCGAGATGACGTCGTGGTACGCGCGTCCGCCACAGGTCGACGTCGAGCACGTCCTCGGCGTCGAAGATCGCGTGCGGCGTCGACTGGATCGCGCCGAGGCCGCCGGTGACGACGTCGCGCCTCACGGTCTCGGTCCATTCCGGCGCGGCGTAGAACACGGCGCTCGAGTCGCCGGCGAGCGAGAGCGGCAGGTGGGCCTCGGGCCCGACCGGCGTCACCCCGCGCAGCACGCCGGACGATGTGTAGAGCTCTACGTTGCCCGACGACTTCGCGACCGCGATCGAATCGCCGGAGATCGCGAACGCGCTCGCGAGACCGGCGAGGGGCGGCGCGCGGCCCTCCACGCGGACGTCGTCGCCCGCGAGCGCGACCCAGCGACCGTCCTCGAGCATGGCGACCGACGACGCGGTCGCGAGCACGTCGTCTCCCGGCTCCGGCGCACGCTCGACGAGCGTCGTGGCCGTGGCCTGGAAGACGCCGCCACGAGGTCCGGCCGCGACGATCCGGCTGCCCTGCGCCGCGATCCCGAGCAGCGCGCGCGGCTCGTCGTAGCGGCGCGCGAGCGTGAGATCGAGCGAGCTCCGGACGTCGATCGCGCGGACGCCGATGCGGCGCGCATCGCCGAAAGCGAAGAGTCGATCGCCGGCGGGCAGGATCTGGATCGGATCCTTGCGCGGCGGCGGCGGGGCCCAGACGCGCTCCCAGTCGACGATCTCCCAGGGCGGTTTGCTGGAGCAGCCCTCGGCCGGATCAGGAGCCTTCACCTGCGCGAGCGCCTGCGTGCACGCGACCTTCGGGTGCGCTGCGTCGATGCGCAGCACGCCCCACTCTCCGCCGGCGACGAAGAGCGCGGCGCCCTCGGCGCGGACGCCGCTCGCGTAGAACTTCGGATCGGCGACGGTGCAGCGGCCGAGCACGCTCGGCGCGCTCTCGTTCGAGACGTCGATCGCGACCACGCCCTGGCGTCCCGCGGCGACGAAGGCCACGTCCCCGATCAGGGCGACGTCCTTGAGCGCGGTGAAGAGCCGGCCGCCGACCTTGGGGAAGGGGACCGTCGCGCGCAGCACGCCCGAAGCGCGGTCGACGATCGAGAAGCTCGTGCACGCGGCGACGTAGAGGTGCGCGTCGTCCGACGCGACGCCGGCGGCATGGCCCGGGACCGCGATCGTCTGCGCGACGACCGGCGCGGCGCCCCCGAGATCGACGGCGGCGATGCCGGAGCTTCCGACGGCCAGGTATGCGGCGTCGCCCCGGAGATCGACGTCGAACGCCGGCGCCTCGAGCTTCAAGGACGCAGCGCGCGACGGATGCGCGGGATCGGTCGCGTCGACGACCACGAGCCCGTCGGTGCCCGCCGCGAGATACACGCGCGTGCCCTTCGCCTGGGCGGCGAGCGGCTGGCCGAAGCCGGTCGTCAGCGACGCGCGCGCGATGCGGCCTTCGCCGGAGAGATCGAGCGACCACAGGTGCGTGCCGTCGATCGCGAGCAGGTGGCCGCCGACGATCGCGCCGTCGCGGAACATCGGCGCCTCCAGCGCGCGCGGATCGGCGCCGTCGCCATCGCCGCAGACCTCGTCGACGAGGACCCACCGGAGGCCGGACCGTCCGCATCCCTCGTCGGTCTCGACGGGTTTCCACCCCATGCCGGTGGGCGCGGGCTCGCTGGGCGCACCGCCGGTCGCGCCGCGATCGGGCGCATCGGTGACGTCGCGGTCGCCGATCTCGGAATGCAGGCTGCCGCCGCCGCTGCAACCGCCGCCGGCGGACGACGAGCGCGCGCTGGCCGACGACGTGCTCGACCGCGACGAGCCGCAGGCAAAGAGGATCACACACAGCGCCGCGAACGCCGTGGGGCGAGAAGTGAGAGACATGACGCCTCCGTCGCGCAAGAAAAGGAAGGAAGGTGCTGCGCGGCGTCCACCAGCAACCGCAGTGCCACGGCCGCGATCGCCCGATATTTCCGCCTTCCGAACGTCGCGTGCACGTCGTCCGCGCGAGACCGGTCTGATCGCGCGGTCGTCCGGTGTGGCTCTCGTACGACAGTGCCGCCGTGGGCTTGACGATCCGATCCCGTTGTCGTCCCATGCGCGGCCGATGACCGCGATCGTCCGCTCGACCCTGGTGTCCGTCCTCGCCCTTGCCGCCGCCTGCACGCCGTCCGGCTCGTCGTCCAACCCGGGCGCAGCCGCCTCGACGACGACGGCCACCGCGAGCGCGACGCCGCCCTCGGCCTCCGAGCCCGCCTCGAGCGCGATGCCGGCAGCGTCCGTGAGCGCGAGCGTGGCGGCGCTCGCGAGCGCAGTCCCCGCATCCGAGGACGGAGGCTCGCCGGGGAAGGTGCCCGACATCGAGTACGTCCCGACGCCCACCAACGTCGTCGACAAGATGCTCGAGGTGGCGAAGGTCGGGAAGGACGACGTCCTCTACGACCTCGGCTGCGGCGACGGACGCATCGTCGCGACCGCGGCGAAGAAGTTCGGGATCAAGGCGAAGGGCTTCGACGTCGATCCCGTCCGCGTGAAGGAGTCGCGCGAGACGGTGAAGAAGATGGGCGTCGAGGACCTCGTCACCATCGAGCAGAAGGACATCTTCGAGGTCGACCTCTCGCCGGCGACGGTGGTCACGCTCTATCTCCTGCCGGAGCTCAACGTGCGCCTGATCCCGCAGCTCGAGAAGCTGAAGCCGGGCTCGCGCATCGTCTCGCACGACTTCGACATGGCCGGCGTCGAGCCGGAGAAGTGGTGGACCGTCATGGCGCCCGATCACCGGGACGCCAAGAAGATGCGCGAGCACTACGTCTACATCTGGAAGACGCCGCTGAAGAAGGCGCCGGCGAAGAAGAAGTAGACGCGCTCAGAGGTCGCCGCGCGAGCCGGCGAGCTTCGCCGGCTTCACCGCGGCGGGGGCGACGGGCGCCATCGGCGGAGGCGTCAGGTACTGCTTCGGCCACAAGAACGACGGCGCGCGCGACCAGTCGCCCAGGAAGATCGTCGTGCCGTTCCCGCCGAGCTTGCCGAGGGCGTCGTACCCCGCCGCTTGCACCGTGAGCGGCGTGTGGGCCGCCGCCTCCGCGCGGTTCTCGTTCGCCTTCGCCGAAGCGAGCAGCGATCGCTCCTTCGCCGCGGCCTCGGCGCGGATCACCTTCTGCTGCGCCTCGAGCTTGTCGATCGCGATCTGTTGCTGGAGGACCTCCTTCTGGTTCTTGGCCTGGAGGAGCGCCAGCTCCGCCTCGCGCTTCGACTTCTCCGCCGCGATCTCGTTCTGGATGCGCGCCTGGTTCGCCTCGGTCTCCGCCTTGAGCTTCGCCTGCGCCGCGGCGAGCTCGAGCTGCATCTTCTCGCGCGCGGCCTGCGCCTCGATCGCCGCCTTCTGGCGCGCGGCCTCCTGCTGTCCGATGAGGCGCTTCTCGACCGCCGAGGCGATCTCGGGCGAGGCGTACTTGATCTGCTCGAGGGTGACCGACGCCACCTCGACGTGCTTGCCGTGCGTGCGCCGGCGCAGCTCCTCCTCGATCTGGTCCTCGACCTTGTCGAGCTGACCCACGAGGTTCGTGTACGAGTGCCGCGCGAGGACGTTGCGCGCGGCGCTGCGGAACTCGGGCCCGACGACCTCCTCGTAGTAGTCCTTCCCGATCTCGGTGTGCAGCGCGTACAGCTCCGAGATGACCGGCCGGTACATCACGGAGACCTTCACGTCCATGGCGAGCCCCTCGGAGGACGGCGTGAAGACGGTCTCCTTGCGGGTCTGGTAGGTGACGTCGTAGGTCTCGATGTACCCGCAGTCGCGGAAGACGCACCAGCCGAGGCTGTACGAGCCGGGCTGCATCACCTCGGGCTTCACGCCCCCGTCGTGAGGGTCGTAGCGGAGGCCGCGCTGCCCCGGGTCGACGGCCTGCCTCCCGCACCCGGCGAGGGCGAGCAGGGCGGTGACGATGAGCACAGTCGTGCGTGCGCGATGAACCATGGTGTCCTCCTCTCAGTCCTCTTCGCCCGGCGCATCGGAGTCGCCGTCGCCGTCCGAGTCGGGATACGCGCCGGATGCGCCGACGACACCCCCGTCCGGAAGGTCGTACTTGGGGCCGGCGGCCTTCGGTCGCTCGACCGGATCGGCTGCGGCGAGCCAGCTCGTCAGATCGCGTCCGATGCGGGTCATGCACCCGTAGAGCACCGGCGCTCCTCGATCGGGCGGCACGAGGCCGCCGTCCCGACACGCTGTCTCGGTCTGGGCGATGTGCGCTCCGCCGACGCGCGCCCGCAGCGTGGCGCGCACGCCGATGGTCACGATCATCCGCGTGCCGTCGTGCTCGGCCTCGGCCTTGATGACCTCGACGAAGAGCTGCCAGCCTCCCGGCCTGCGTCCCTGGTTCTTGTCCGCCCAGGGCGCCGCGGCGCTCGACACAGCGTGTCCGAGCGCGGCCTCGAAGTCGCCGTAGACGACGCCCGTGCCGGAGACGGGAAGGGGGTCCTTCACCGACGTGCTGCGCGTGACGACCTCGAGCGGCACCGATCCGTTCGGGCGCGTGAGTGGGATCCCCGCCGAGGAGAGCAGCGGCACGATCCGCCGGCTCTCGCAGCCCGTCCCCGCGAGCGAGAGCGCGAGGCACACCAATCCCGTGGCCCAGCGCATGGGCGTGTCGCATCCCCGTGGCATCGGAGCAGGCGGCGCAGAGCAAGCGCCGCGCCGGGCGCGCGCTCACGAGGATCCGTGTACATCGCGCCGGAGCGTCAACGGCGGTCACGTCGCGAGTCGCATCGTCGTTGCGATCAGCGACGCGCGACCTTCGCGGACGCCACGCGATACGACTCGACCATCGCGCGCTCCTCGTCCCCGACGTGGGCGACGTCCCTCGCGATCGCGATCGGGTCTTCGCCGGCCAGGATCCGCTCGCGTGCCGTCGCAGAGCCGGTCAGGAGATCGAACGCCGGGATGTCGTCGACGAACTCGTAGCGCTCGGTGCGGAAGCGGAAGTCCTCGGGGTGCGCGTGGTGGGCGAAGGCGACGAGCGCCACGTAGACGGCCACCGAGCGGAAGGCGGCCGGATCTGTCGGATGGATCTGCACCCCGCCGCACTCCTTGCCGGCGTGCTTCTGGAACATCGGCTGGAACGAGACCGGACGCGCGCGGAACGGTCCGAGCTCGGCGTCGTTCAGGGACTTCGCGAGGCGCTTGCCGTCGAGCCAGGGCGCGCCCACGAGCTCGAACGGTCGCGTCGTGCCGCGCCCCTCGGAGAGGTTGGTGCCCTCGATGAGGCATCCGCCGGGATAGACCAGCGCCGTGTCCCGCGTCGGCATGTTCGGCGAGGGCATCACCCACGGCGGCTCGCCGCGGTCGGTGCGCACCACCTCGACGAGCTCGGAATGGCCCTCCATGACGCTCCGCGCGGCGACGATCTCGCCGAGCGTCAGCGCATGCCGGATGGGCACGCGCTCGAGCCCGACGAACGAGAGGAACCCCGGCTCCTGCAGGCGCCCCTCGAGCACGCTCGTCCCGAGGGGGTTCGGGCGATCCAGGACGACGACCTTCACCCCTGCATCGCGGCAGGCGCGCGCGACGAGCACGGCGGTCCAGACGAACGTGTAGTACCGGGCGCCGACGTCCTGCAGATCGATGACCACCGTATCGAGCCCTTCGAGGTGCTCGCGCTTCGGCGAGAGGTCCTCGAAGCGATCGCCGTACAGGCTGACCACGTCGGTCGTGTGGCCGACGCTGGCCATGTCCTGCGCGTGGCCGGCCCAGCCGTGCTCGGGCCCGAAGAGGATCGACGGCCGGATGCCGAGCTCCGCGAGCACGTCGAGGATGTGGACGTAGCTCCGGTTCACCGAGGCGGGGTGGGCGAGGAGGCCGACGCGTCCCTGGCGGAGGCGCGCGACGAGATCGGTGAGGGAGGGCAGGCGATCGAGGCCGGTCTGCATCGGGGGGACGCCATCCTAAGCCGACTCGACGCGGTCGTCTCCCGATGCGTCGGCCGCTCCACCCCCCGTCCGGGGGATGGTGCGGCCGGCCGGTCGTCGAGACGATGCATGCTCGATGCTCCTCGTCCCCTGCTCGAACGCACGCCGGAGCCGGATCGCGATGCGGCCTCTGCTCGGCCTCTCCTTGTTCGCCCTGCTCGCGGTGCACTGCGGCTCGTCCTCGCAGGAGACGCCGCCGTCCGCGGTCACCGACGCCGGCGCCCCGGGGACCGGCTCGGGCGTCGTGACGCCTTCCGCAGGCGGGACGGTGAGGACGGCGGACGGCCGCGTGACCATCGACGTCCCGCCCGGGGCGGTGCCCGGCGACACCGTCATCACCATCACACCCTCGACGAGCTACTTCGACGACGGCGCGGTGGTGCCCGGCACGGTCTACGATTTTGCGCCCGACGGCATCCTCTTCGCCGCGCCCGTGACGATGACGATCGCGTACGACCCGGCGCGGATCCCGGCCGGGATCGACGAGGCCGATCTGCGCATCCACAAGGCGCATCCATCCTCGTGGTCGGAGATCGCCGGCGGCGCGCTCGACGCGGGCGCGCACCTCGCCCGCGCCGAGGTCTCGAGCTTCAGCTCGTACGGCGTGCGGTCGCGGCGTGGCCCTGCCTCGCAGCTCGATGCGTCGACGGACGCACCGGCCGAGGCATCGAGCGACGGCGGGGCCGACGGCGGAGGAGCGCCGGTCGGCGCGTTCGTCGCGGCGTCGGGGTTCACGACCGCGGTCGGCGGTCTGCGCATCAGCGGCGCGCACCTCTACTGGTCGGGGTTCTCGCTCGGCACGGGCGCCGGGATCAAGCGCATGCCGCTCGCCGGGGGCGCCGTCGAGGACGTCGTGACGGCGCATCCAGAGCCCATCTGGGGAGCGGCCGAGGTCGGCGGCAAGATCCTCTTCGCGGACGACGAGCGCGTCATCTACTCGGTGGCGCTCGGAGGCGGAACGCCCGTGCTGCACGCGGCGGCCACGAGCTTCTCGAGCGACGGCGATCTCGTCAGCGACGGCACGTCCCTCTACTGGGCGGGGGGCGACAACGAGACGGACGCGTCGATCGCGCGGACGAGCGCCACTGCCTCGTCGTGCGCGGCGCGGACCGTTCTCGGCACCGCCTGCGCGCAGACGCCCCTTTGCGATCCTGGCGAGCGAACGATGGCCTGCACCGATCAGGGCGCGGACGCCGTGCTCACGTGCTGCGCCGGGCTGGAGACGTTCGCCCTCCGGCGGTCGGCGGACTTCCCGCTGTCGCGCGCGAGGCGGATGGTCCTCGACGGCGGCTACGCGTACTGGACGGAGAGCTCGACCGCGCAGGCCTGGGTCCTCCGCAAGGCGCTCGCCGGCGGGGACGTCGAGGTGGTCGCGACCGAGGTCGTGCAGAACAACGCCGCCAACACGTTCCAGACCCTCGCCGTCGCCGGAGGGCGCGTGTACTGGTCGAGGCCCCTCTCCGGCTCGCGCGCCCTCCTCAGCGCGCCGGTGACCGGCGGCGCGCCGAGGAAGGAGGCGAGCGGCGAGGCGTGGCAGGTCCACGCCGACGGCACCCACGTCTACTTCTCGGGAGAGGTGGAGCAGACTGCCGGCGTGCTCGCGCAGGGGATCTTCCGTGTGCCCATCGCGGGCGGAACCGTGGAGCAAGTGGCGAGGGCGGAGGGAGGCGCGCCGACGTCGCTCCGTACCGACTTCGCGATCACGGCCACGCACGTCTACTACTTCGAACAGGACGGCTCGGGCACGGCGCTGAAGCGCGTGGTGCGCTGAGGGAGGTGATTCGGATGAACCGATGCTTCACGCTGCTGCTCGTCTTGGTCATGCTCGCGGCCTGCGGAGGCGACGACTCGTCGGACGCGCTCGCCAGCCCCGGCGACGGATGCGACGGTTCGAGACCGCTCGTGTGCGGATCCGTGGCGAAGGGCGGCACCCGTCGTGACGTGGTCCTCGCATGCAAGAGCGGGACGTACTCGAGCGTGCTCGACTGCAAGCCGGGCGGCAACGGCCTCACGAATCGTTGCTTCCCTGGCGGCAACAACACGGTCGTCGACTGCTTCGACGAGCCGTCGGCCGGAACGGTGACGCGGTGCGCGGCGAGCGGCTCGGGGACCTCCGTGACGTACGCGTGCTCCGTCGGGAGGCGCTGAGCATCTCCGACGAACGCGTTTGATCACCAACCGCCATTAATGGTGTCATCCATGTCGGGTCTCGACGGAGATGAGCGGGGTCGGCACGGGGAAGGTCGCGCGCGCAGTCGACGCGCTACGAACGGACTTCGGTGGTCGTCCGGAGGAGCTGCGCGCGTTCGCGCTCGATCTCGTCGCCGACATCGGCGAGGGCGCTGCCGCGCTCTGGTACGAGGTCGCGATGGTGAAGGACAATCCTTACCCCGTGCGGCACATGGTGCGCCCCGCCAAGGGCGCCGAGCCGTTCGCGCTCCCTCTGACGCGCCAGCTCGAAGAGGAGATCCCCTGGCCCACGGTCGATCCCCGGCTCCCGCCGAGGGCATGGAACCGTTCGTTCGTCCTGCTCCCGGCCATCGTCGACGGCGGGCGCGACGCCCTCCGCGAGAGCCGCTTGTACCGGCGCGTCTGGCAGCCGGCGGGCATGGAAGACCAGCTCCGGATGGTCGTCTACCACCGCGGCGAGCACGCCGCGTGGATCGGCGCGCTCCGGCGCCGTGGCGATCCGCCGTTCACCCGTGCCGACCGCCGGCGTCTCGCGCCGCTCGCCGACGCCATCTCCGACGCGCTCGTCGCGGCGCGCGAGGCCGAGCGTACGGGCGAGCCCGAGCGCTCCGGCGATCTCCTGACGACGACCGACGGTCGCGTCCTGTTCGCGAGCCCGGCCGGTGAAGCGTGGCTCGCTCGCCGCGATGCGCGAGGCCGGCTGCGCGCCTGGGTCCGCGCCGTCGATCGCGGCGAGGCCCCGAGCGCGGTCCTCGACGGATTTCGCCTGCGTTGGTCGCGGCTCCGCGGGGCTCGCGGTACCCGGTATCTCGTCCAGCTCGACCGTCCCGGCCCGGTGGTCGTGCATCCGGCCTTCCGCCTCTCGCGCACGCAGTGCGACGTCGCTCGCCTCGCGGCGGCAGGCGCGACGGCCGCCGAGATCGCGTCGATGCACGGTGTCGCGACCGAGACGGCGCGTGGGCAGATCAAGCAGATCTACCAGTTGCTCGACATCGCGAGCCGGGCGGAGCTCGCACGCGTCTTCGCCGACTTCACGCCGCACGTCGAGCTCCCGACGCTCGGCGCGTTGCGCAGAGCGAGCGCACGTCTACGGCACGAGAGGAGGAGCGCATGAACGGACGTCCCGTCGTCTTGCTGTTGCCGGCGCAGCTCACGGATGCGTGGGCATCGACCAGGCTCGCCGCAGAGGTCGCGCCGTTCGCCGATCTGGAAGCGCTGCCACCGCCGCGACGCGACGACGAGCGCTCGGCGGAGGAGACCCTGCGGTCGTACGAGGCGATGATCGTCCGGAGGGTCGAGGAGGCCGCCGCGACCCGGCCCGTCGTCCTCGCCGGCGCGTCCGTCGGCGGCTACTTCGCCGCCCGCGCGGCGTCGGTCTGCCCGCAGCACGTCGCGCACCTGATGCTGCTCGGCGCCATCGCCAGGCTCCCGGCGGACCTCGCGGCGGGACGTGAGGCGACGGCCGAGCAGCTCGCGCGCGGCGACCTCTCGCTCGAGCAGGTCCTCGCTGCCGTCCACGCGAGCGTCGGCGCGCCCGACGAGCGAGACGCCGAGCTCGATGCGCTCCTGTCACAGGAGCTCTCGCGCCTCGACGTCGACGAGCTCGTCTGGAACCTCCGGGTGACGGCGCCACTCGCGCGCGACGAGCGGGCGGTGCGGCGCTTCGAGCCCCCTGCGACCATCATGCACGGGCGGACCGATCGCGCGGTGGCCTTTGCCTGCGCCGAGGAGCTCGCCGCGCTCGGCAGCCGGACGCGCCTCGTGGCTCTCGAGACGAGCTCGCACCTCCTTGCGATGACGCATGCCGCGCGCGTGGCCGATGAGCTGCGTCGCGCGCTCGCGACCTGACGGCGATCGCGGGCAGGGCGGCTCAGGGGACGGCGACGTCGAAGTGGACGGCCCAGTTGTAGAGCGGCGTCCCGGTGCGCGACGGCGTGTCGTCGGAGTCGCGGAGGTTGCCGCGGGCGCCCGACGGCGTGCCGATGCAGGTGTTCTTCACCTGGTTCATTGCATAATACAGGCGCTTGTTGGCCCCCGTCGGCGCGCTGGCGAGGGTGATCTGCACCGTGTCGGGGCCCGTGATCGCGACGCCGGTGATCGCCGGGGCCGCCGCGCCGCTCGCGTCGACGTACCTGAAGCCCTCGTTCGCGGCCGCGGCCACGAGCGCCTCGTCGATGACGAGGGGCGGCTTCGGCACGTGGAACTGCACGGTGATGACCTCGTTCGTGCGGGTGACGCTCTTCGGCCGCAGGGGCTCCCACGTCTTGCCCGCGAAGACGACGTGCGCATAGACCTTCGCGAAGTACTCGCCGAGGCGGCGCTCGCCGGCGTTCGTGAAGTGGAGGCAGTCACCCTGGTTCAGCGCGAGGTGATAGGAGGGGCCGATCAGGACCACCTTGCCCGGAGCCTTCACGTGCGCGTCGAGCTGGTTCTGCGCGACCTTGCTGTAAGGCCCGTGGTTCCAGCCGCTGATCTGCGAGACGAAGAGCGGCACGGGGACGGTCTGACCGGTGATCGCCTGGATGCTCGTCTCGTAGTCGTTCTGCCACTCGAGGAGCGCATCGGCGTAGTCGGCGATCGCGGCATTGGTCCCGTCGTGCCCGTCGAGCGGGAACTCCCAGCCGCCGCTCGCGTAGGAGTAGTCGTCGCTCTCGCCGTGGATCGTCGCGACCGCGCGGACGGCGTACGACTTGCCCGCCGCCGCCGCGAGGTCCTTGCCGCTCTGGACCTCCATCATCCCCTGGCTGAAGGGGGCGAGGTAGCCGTTCTTGTAGTTGCAGACCGTGTTCGTCGTGTTGGCGATCGCCGCCACCGGCTTGCGCAGGCACCAGTAGGTGTTGCCGCTGCGGCCGTGATTGCTGACGAGCACGTCGTGGCCCGCGAGCGCGTACTTCGTCGTCGCGAGGAAAGAGGCCTGGTTCGCGAGCCCGGCGGCCGCGGTCTCGACGGCGTAGTTGAAGAACTTGTCGCCCTCGACGAGCGGAAGGAGCGCGGCCGGGGCGTCGTACTGCGTGCAGCCGTTCCCGTTGCACCCCTTCATCGGCATGACGCCGGTGTCGAACATGACGTTCGTGTAAGGCTGCGTCGTCGAGAGCACGGGCGTCCCGCTGTTCGACACGGCGTTCGACTGGCCCGTGATCAGCACGTGGTTGATGTCGAAGGGGACGTACGGGCTGCCCGCGTCGACCCCCGCGTCGCTCCCCCCGTCGACGGCCGCGTCGTCGCCGGCATCGCCGCCGTCCGTGCCGGCATCGCCCGACGACGAACCGTCCGTCGCGCCGGCGTCCTTCGGCGGCTCGCCGCTGCTCGTCCCGCCGCTGCTGCTGCTGCTCGTCGAACCGCCTTCCGTCGCGCTACCCGGCGCGTCGGGCCCGGCGTCGTCGGGCGTGTCGGGCAGCGGCGACACCTCGACGGAGTTGCACGCGTAGAGGAGGGCGACCGCGAGGAGCGGCGTCAGACCGAGAGCGCGCTGCACCCCCCGTCTCTAGCACGCCATTTCAGAGCGGCATGTCGAAGTGCACCGACCAGTTGTAGAGGTCGTAGCCCGCCTGGGACGGCGTCGCGTCCGAGTCGCGCAGGTTGCCCCGCGCGATGGTCCCCGACCCGCCGCACCCGGTGAACGTGTACGCGTAGCGAATGCGCTTGTTCGCGCCCGTCGGCGCCGCCGCCAGCGTGATCTTCACGGTGTCCGGCCCCACGATCGCCACGTTGGAGATCGCCGGCGGCGCACCGCTTGCGTCGAAGTACTCGAAGCCGTAGCTCCCCGGATCGCGCACGCGCTCCGTGTCGAGGACGAGCGGCGGGACGGGCACGAGGTACCGGACGGTGATCACGCTGCCCGCAAGTCTTGCGCTGACCGGTCGGAGCGGCTCCCAGGGGAGCCCCTCCACGACGATGCGCGCGTAGGCCTTCGCGAAGTACTCGCCCAGCCAGCGCTCGCCGTCGGCCGTGAAGTGGAGGCACGCGCTCGTGTACGGGAGCCGATACGTCGGACCGACGATCACCACCTTGCCCTTGGACCGCTCGTGCGCGGCGAGCTGCTGGTAGGCGATCTTGGTCGTGGGCACGTCGTTCCAGTGCGAGTACTGGCTGATCAGCAGCGGCACCGGAACGGTCTGACCGGTGACGGCCTTCACGGACGACTCGTAGTCCCGCTGCCACTCCTCGAGCGCCTCGCCGTAGTCCTTCAGCAGGCCGGTCCCGTCGGTGCGCGGGAGCGGGAAGTACGAGTAGCCGCCGCTCTCCGCGTAGTGATCGTGCTCGCCGTGGATGGCGGTGACCGCCCGGACCGCGTACGTCTTGCCCGCCGCCGTCGCCAGCGCCTTCGCGTCGGCGACCTGCATCATCGCCTCGTCGAAGGGCTTCACGTACCCGCGGTCGGCCCACCAGTCGCAGCCGCCCTTGCGCAGGCACCAGTAGTTGTTCCCGCTCCGGCCATGGAGGCTCACGAGGACGTCGTGCGCGGGCTTGCCGTACCGCTGCGTCGCGAGCTTCGTCACCTCGTTGGCGAGCCCCGCGCTCATGGTCTCGACCGGGTACCAGAACGTGTCTCCCTCGACGAGCGGCACGAGGCTCGAGGGCTTCTGGTATCCGGTGCAGCCGTCGCGGTCGCAGTCGGCCGCGGTCATGATGCCGGTGTCGAACATGAGGTTCGAGAACGGCTGAGTGCTCGAGAGGATCGGCTTGCCGTCGTTCGCCACCGAGTTCGACTGACCCGTCGAGAGCACGTGGTTCACGTCGAAGTGCACGTAGGGCACCGGCTGGACGACGCCGCCGTCGTCGTCCGACGCCTTCGCCCCGTCGCCGCCGTCGGGGGCGCCCTGAGGTCCGATCCTGCTTCCGCCGTCGACCGGCTGCGTCGGATCGGTCGCCGAGCCGACCCCGCCGCTTTCGTCGTCACCCGACCCGCGGCACGCCACGAGGACGGCGAGCGCGAGGAGCCGCTTCTTCATCGCACCGGCACCTCGAAGTGAACGCCCCAGTTGAACAGCTCGTAGCCGTACTGCGAGCGGGTGTCGTCCGAGTCTCGGAGGTTGCCGCGCGGGCCGACGAAGCGGCCCGGGCAGGTGTGGGGGACCCCGGTGAATGCGTACCGGAGCTTCGGCTTGGCCGCCGGCGCCGCCGCGAGCGTGACCTTCACCGTGTCCGCACCGGCGAGCTCGACGTTCGTGATCGTGATCGGGGCGTTCGCGGCGTCGACCACCTCGAACCCGTAGTTGCCGGGATCGGTCACTCGCTGCGTGTCGAGGACGAGGGGAGGGACGGGGACGTGGAACTTCGCGGTGATCACGCTGCCCGCGAGGGTCACGTCGGTCGGGTAGAGCGGGAGCCACTTCCTCCCTTCGAGCACGATGCGCGCGTAGGCCTTGCCGAAGTACTCGCCGAGGTGGCGCTCGCCGTGGTTCGAGTAGTGCCGGCAATCGTCCGCCCAGTCCATGATGTACCCGGGGGTGACGATGGTGACCTTCCCCTTCGTGCGCACCATCGCGTCGAACTGGAACTGCGTGACCGCGCTGTGAGCGATGTCGTTCCAGCCGGAGAACTGGGAGATGAGGAGCGGCACGTCGAGCGTCTGACCGGTCCGCGCCTTCACGCCGGTCTCGTAGTCGCGCTGCCACTCGACGAGCGCGTCGGCGTACGTGTTGATCGCGTTCGGCGTCCCGTCGGTGCCGGGCAGCGGAACCTCCTGGGTGTTCGTGGCCCACGCGTAGTCGTCGCTCTCGCCGTGGATGGCGGTGACGGCGCGCACGACGTAGGACTTGCCCGCGGCCTTGGCGATCGCCATCGCGTCGTCCACCTGGCGCATGTTCTCGTCGAACGCGTTCAGGTACGTCGGATCGAGGAAATCGCAGCCGCCCTTCCGCAGGCACCAGTACGTCAGGCCGTTGCGTCCGGCGAGGCTCACGAGCAGATCGTGCGAGGCCTTCTGGTACTTCGTCCGCGCGAGCATCGCGGCCTCGTTGGCGAGGCCCGACGACATGGTCTCGACCGGATACCAGAACGTGTCCCCCTCGTGCAGCGGCGAGAACCCGCCGGGCTTCTGGTACGTCCGGCAGCCTTCGCGCTCGCAATCGCCCGACGTCATCACGCCGACGTCGAACATCAGGTTCGCGAACGGCTGCTCCGTCGTGAGGACCGGCCGCCCCTCGTGTGCGACCGAGTTCGACTGTCCGGTCGAGAGCACGTGGTTCACGTCGAAGTGCTGATACGGGACGGGCTGCTCTTCGTCCGGCGCGCTGCCGCCCGACGAGGACGATCCGGTGCCGCCGCTGCTCGTGCCGCCGCTCGACGAGGGCCCCGTGTCGCCGGGGGCGGGCGGGCTCGGGTCACTGCCGCCGGAAGGACGCTGCGGGTCGCTCGATCCGCTGTCGCACGCCGCGGCGATGGTGAGGAGACCGAAGGTACCGAGCAGGAGGACGGATCGCAGCGCAGCCATGACGCGAGGCAGCTGCATCCACCGTGCCCCTCACGGCTCACGTCATTTCGCGCGTGTGACCGCCTCGCCGGGCGTCGTCACGACGACGTCCCCCGTCGCGCGATCGACGAGCGCGAGCCGCGCGCCGTACGCCCGCACGGGTACGGCGTACGCGCGTCCGTCGACGATGATTCTTCGAGACGCCGGCTCCGCACGCTCGTTGATCACGGCGACCAGCGCCGCGCGGGGCGCGACGAGGACGCGTGCAGCGACGCCCCATTCCTTCGGATCCGAAGGGGGCATCGTGGGTACGCCGGCCGCAGCGAGCGCCGCTTCGAGCAGCCTCGCCAGCGGCTCTCGTTCGCGGGCCAGCTCGATCGGAAGCGGCTCGTGCCACACGGCGCCTTCGAGTTTCGCCACAGTGGGCCTGTCCGCACGTCGCGTCGACTCCTGGAGCAGGCCGTCGAAGGAGATCGTCCCGCTCTCGCTCCACGCGCACCTCTCGTGCATCGCCACCGGACGCGACGGACCGAGCACGCCGAGCGCGCGCAGCGACGGCGTCTCGAGACCGTAGGAGTCGCCCTCGATGGCGCCGGTGAAGAGCAGCTTCGTCCCCGCGCGCGACGCCTCGAGCAGGACCTTGGCCGCCGGCTCGTCGAGCACATCCGCCGAGGGTACGAGCACGAGCTTCGCCGCACGGAGGCGCTCGCGGGTCAGGCGGAGGTCGCTCACGGCCGTGGGGACGACGCCGAAGCGCTCGGCCAGGGTGCGTACGACGATCTTCGTCGCGTCGATCGCCAGGGCTCGGCCGAGGAAGGCGCGAGCGTGCGGGACGACGAGCACGACCGGATCGGGCGCGAAGTCGTCGAGGCGCGGTGCGGCCTTCGCGAAGAACGAGGCAAAGTGCTCGAGCACGTCGAGCTCGGGCTTCGCGGTGCCGTCGGGCCGGAAGAGGCCGATCGTGGACTCCTCGTCGATCGGCATCGTCGGGTTGACGTTCCATGCCCACTCGACGACGCCGGCGCCCCGCGCCGCGAAAGCGTAGCCGAGCTTGCGCTCGAGCAGGCGCGCTGCGGCCTCCGGCGTGCGCCACGGGGTGCCGTCGAGGTCCTCGAGGCGCATGAGGCCGGTCTCCTGGTGGAGGGTCGGCTTCTCCGGCACCTTGGTGAGCACGCCGTCCCAGAGCAGGTCGTCGTTCTTCCACCACGTGTGGACGGCCGAGTAGTCGAGCGCGCTCGCCATGAGCTGCTGCGTCGGCCGCTCGTGGATGCCGCCCTCGTCCTGACCGAGGGTGACGAGCGTGGCATCGCCGTGCGCCGACTTCAGCACGCCGCGCATGCGCGCCGCCCAACCGGTCACGATGTCCTCGGTGAGCTCGCGGAAGTCGCGCGTCTTGCGCGGGCGATGCCAGGCTTGCAGCGCCGTCTGCGACCAGTCCCCGTCGCCCGGTACCGCGAGCACGTCGTCGCCCGGCTCGCGCCAGATCGCGCGCAGCTTCGCCTCGTCGAGGCCGTGACGCTTCCTCACCCAATCGGTCCAGGCGCGCCGCTCGTTGGCGTCGCCGATGGCGCGCGTGCTCCAGAGGCGCGACGGCGGCGCGTACGAGGGCTCGTTGATCAGGTCCCAGTGGACCCAGCCGCTCCCCCTCACTCGCATCGCGAAGGCGCGCAGCAGCGTCTCCTGCCGCTCGAGCGCGTGCGGATCGAGATACGGATGCGACGCGCCCCAGGCCGGCGGCAGGAACGCGAAGAAGTCGAAGCAGACGACGATGCCGTGCTTCGCCGCGGTCTGCACGTACGCCTCGAAGGCCGAGAGCACGCTCTCGTCGACGCCCCCGGTGTCGCCGAGGACGCGCGACCAGGCGGTCCAGAGGCCGGTGCGCACGAAGCCGATGCCCCTCCGCTTCATGCCAGCGAAGTCCGCGTCCCACGCGGACGGGTTCGGCTCGAAGAGGAAGCGGCGATGCACGTCGCTCGCCATGTACGTCGTGCCGACGACGGGGAAGGGGCGGCCGTCCTTGCGGAGCCAGTCGCGCGTCACGGTCAGCCTCGGTGCGGACGCCAGGAGCTTGTCGTCACGGACCCAGAAGCCGCTCTCGGCGACGCGGGGCGAGAAGGGCGCGTCGATCGCCTCGACCTTCACGTGGTACAGGCCCGGCGCGAGCGCGTCCGTGGGCGTCGCGACCGTCGCTCCCGGCGCGACGTCGTGCTCGGCGACCCGCCGGCCGCGATCGTCCGAGATCGTCAGGTGCACGCGCGCGACGGGCCTCTCGTCCGGCCGCTGCGCGAAGCGATCGACGAGGACGCGGATCTCGGCGCGCTCGCCCTTCTTCACAGAGGCCCGGACGGGCAGGGCGCGCACCTCCGAGGCCCCCTCGAGGGCGCGCGTCACGATCGCGCGGAGCGACGCGGCGTCGATGGCCGCATCGGACGTCGCGAGCACCCAGCGCGCGCCCGTCGCAGCGCCGAGGCGATGGTCGATCTCGAGCACGGCCGCACCTCGCGGCGTGCCGCTCGCGTCGACGACGTGAACGAGCGGACGAACGAGCGCATCGCGCGGTCCGTCCGAGCCGTGCTCGTCCGGGAAGTCCTTCTTCGTCGCGAGACGGATGGTGAGCGCCCATGTCGTCTGCGGCTCGAGCGAGAGCGGCAGCCCCTGATGCACCACCATCTTGGATCCGGAAGGCCGCACGACGGCCTCCGCCGGGCCGATCAAGAGGTCGTGCGCGAACGCCGGCCCGCGCGGCCCGCGGACCCAGCGCTCGCCCTCGCGACGCACCGGCTCGTGGAACGGCGCTCCGCCGATCACCGCGAGGCCGCCTCCCCCGCGCAAGAATGCGCGGATCCGCGGCCACGCGTCGACGGGGAACGCGCTGCCGTACGGGAGCACGAGCACGTCGACGCGCTCGAGATGCAGCTTGTCCGTGAGCTCCGCCGGCGTCGAGGCGCGCTCCACGGGGAGACCGGCGAGCCCGTCGTCGAGCGTCCGCTCCGCGATCGCCGGTGCGTCGACCGTGGGGAACGCGGACTCCGGCACCGCACGGAACACCAGAGCGCGCGCGGGACGGGACGGATCGCGTGGGCTCCTCGTGTCGGTCTGTTTCGGCTCGTCGGGTGCGGGCCGCGCCGGCGCCGCCGCCTGCGGCCTCGCGCGTGGTGGCTTGGGCCGCGGAGACGTCCCCGCGCACGCGGCGAGGGACGCACCCAAGAGCAGAGCGCGCGCCGGATGCACGCGCGCCGATTACCAGAGGCGGCACGTGCGGGATAGAGGCGATCGCCGCGTCACGCCGGAACGAAGATGAAGGCGGGACGGTGCGGGCGCCACGCGAGCTCGTCCTCGACGCCCGCGACGAGGCGCTCGCGCACCGGGAGCCAGCGATCGCACCATGCGACGAGCTCCCAGTCCGCCTCGTCCGCGGCGGCGTCGCGCAGGAGGTGCACGAGATCGATCCCGTGACGGAGCCCGAGCAACGTCTCGCGGGACGCTCTCTCCATCTCCACGAGTCGGTCCACCACGAACGAGCGCACGGCCGAGAGCGCGTCGCCCAGGAGCTGGCGGGGCGTGGAGAGACGGATGCCGCGGGCCTTCGCGAGCTTCGGCAGCTCGTCGAGCGCCTCGTTGGCGTGCGCGGCGACCGCGCGGAGCGCGATCGATGGTGGCACGTCGCCGAGGCGCTCGGCGGCCACGATCGGCTGACGGTACGCGGACCGCTCCATCTGGAAGAGCTCCACGAACAGCGAGGGCAGAAGCCGCGGACGATCCATGGCTCGGCTCTTCTCGGATCGGCGTCTCGCTCGGGTCACAGCCCCGTCGACGCGTAGCCGGCCCCCTGCTCGGACGGCATGCCGTTGGCGAGCGGCTGCCCGCGCCTGCCATGGGAGATCTTCCCGTACGTGTTCTTCGCCGCGTCGAGCGCGCGGTAGCGCGTGCGAGGGCTGAGGAGCATCACCGCTGCGATGCCTCCGGCGATCGCGATGCCGATGCCGCCGAGCACGAGCGGCATGACCATGCTCCTGCGCCGCCTCCTCACGTACGGGATCGGGGGCATCGCCGCGACGACGTTTGCGAGGATCTTGTTGAACGTCTTGTTCGAGATCATGCGCGAGCGGTTTGCATCGCCCATACCGTCTCGTACATCGCGCGACGCGCCGACAAGCGCGGCGATCGCACGCAAATCCGCGGTGCACATTGCCTCGGATGTGCCGCCGTGTCACCGGGCCGCGCGCGAGACGTCCACCGCGCCGACGCCGAGCTCGGAAATTCCCTTCTCAATTGCGTCGGCGTCGCCGACGACGACGATGCAGCGGCGCGCGGGATCGAGGCGACGCTCCGCGGCTTCGCGAACGTCTTCGGCCGAGAGCGCGCTCCGCTGCGACGCGTGCTGGGCGACGTGCGCGGCTGACAGCCCCGACGCGGCGGCGTGCGCGAGGAGCGCGCCGATGCCTGGATTCGAGCGACCGACGTCGCCGTAGAGCGCCTTCGTCTTCGCGCTGTCGAGCTCGGCGGCATCGAGCGGCTCCGTCCGCAGGCGCTCGATCTCGGTCAGGATCCCCCGGAGCGCGTCGGCCGTCCGCGGCGTGTCCACCGCCGCCGTGACCTCGAGCGTTCCGCCGTGACGGAGGGTCTGGGCACGCGCGTGCACGCCGTACGTCGCCCCGAGCTCCTTGCGGATCGTCAGGTTGAGGCGGCTCGAGAGCCATCCGCCGCTCGCCGCCGCGAGGAGCTCGAGCGGTCCGGCGTCGGGCTCGCCGGCCGCCGCACCGGGCCAGCCGATCGCGATCGACGACTGCTTCGCGCCGGGACGATCGACGATCTGCACCTGGCCGTGGCACGCGAGCGGCGACGGCCGGACCGTCGGGGGCGCGGAAGCATCGGCGCGAGGGAGGTTGCGTAGCTCGCGCTCGAGCACGCGGACGAGGGCGTCGGGATCGACGTCTCCCGTGGCGATGATCCGGACGCGGGCGGCGTTCACGTAAGCGTCGCGGAACCGCTCGAGGGCGCGCCGATCGACGTTCGCCACGTCGGCAGCGCTGACGAGCTCGGCAGGCGTGGCGTAGGGATGCGGCGAAGGGAAAAGGCCCCGGAGCAGAGCCCGCCTCGCCGCCGTCGCCGCCTCGGCCTCGCCGTGGTCGTCGGCGAAGAGCGTGCGTGCCTCTTCCAGGTCCTTCGTGGTCAGCTTCGGTGAGATGAACATCGGTACGGCGCGCGAGAGCGCCGAGGCGATGAAGGGTGACAGCGCGGTCACCCGGAGCACGACGGCATCGTTCCACGCGGCCGACGAGACGGATGCGCCGACGAACCGGAGATACGCATGGGCCTCGTCTCGGTCGAACGCGGCCGAGTCACCCAGGAGGGCTTGCGCATACAACGCCGCGATGCCCGGGGTCGCGACCGACGCTCCGCGGTCGAGGACGAACAGCACGTCGACCGACGGGAACTCGCGCCGCTGCACGACGAAGACCGGCACGCCGTTCGAGAGCCGGCGCTCGATCGGCGGGCGCGGGATCGCTGGCTGCCAGTCCAGACGCGGGGGCGACTCCTTCGGCACGGTCGCGCCGGAGCGCACGGCGTACGACCGAACGGCCGGACCCTCGACGTACGAATCGAGCGAACGATACGTGCGACCGGGCATGCCGCACCCGCACGCGCCGGCGAGCAGGGACGCGACGACGGCGCGCCTCACTGGAGGCTCCCGGCGCGCGGCGCCGACGGCTCGGGCGTGACGAAGATGGTCACGTGCGGTGCATCGGCGAGAAACTGCTCCACCGCGCTTCCCACGTCGGCCTGCGGGACGTCCTGGACACGCCGGAGCTCGGCCTGCATCCCGTCGGCGGCGCCGAAGTGATCGATGTCGAAGTGGATGCGGCTCGCGCGCGCCCCGAGGCCTTCGAGCGCCGCGAGGCGCCGGATCATCTGCTTCGTGCGATAGTCGACGAAGTCGTTCCACTGGTGCTGGCGCCCGAGCTGCGCGATGCGCCTGAGGAGGCGCTCGGCGATCTCGAGCGCGGTCTCGGTGGATTGGCCGCCCCTCATCCGCGCCTCGAGCATCACCAGCGATCCGAGGTGCCCGGGCTCGAGGTCGAGCTCGACGCTCTCGGCGAGCTTCTCCTCGACGATCAACCGATGGGCGAGCTGGCCCTCGAGCAGGCCGAGGGCGAGACGGAGCTCTTCGTACCCGTCGGCGCCCGGAGGTGGCGCCGGCCACGCCATCGCGACCATCGGCGCGGTGACGCGCGCCACGACGTCGAGGCGCTCGTTCTTCTGCAGGCGCGCGGCGTCGAACGAGCGGCGGGGCGGCACTGGCCCCGCTGGGACCCCGTCGAATGCCTGGTGGACGAGCGCGGCGACCGCCCCGGGATCGAACGGGCTGCACACCACGAGCGTCGCGTTGTTCGGGTGATAGTGCCGCGCCGCGAACGCGCGCACGTCGTCGACCGTCGCGGCCTCGAGCTCGCGCGCGTTGCCGATCGTCGGTCGTCCGTACGGGTGGAGCGGCCCGAACACGGCATTCAGTGCGAACGCGTACACGTTGCCGTACGGAGTGTCCTCGTAGTGCTCGCGCCACTCGTTCTCGACGACGGCTCGCTCCTTCCGGAAGACGTCTTCGTCGAGATCTTCGACCGGGTGCGCCATCCGTCCGGCCTCGAGCCAGAGCGCGAGCCCGAGCTCGGAGGGCGGGACGACCTCGTAGTAGTCCGTTCGGTCGTGCGTCGTCGAGGCGTTCGTCTCGACGCCGCCGGCTGCCTCGAGCCGCTGCATGAAGTCGCCTGGTCCGAGCCGCTTGGTCTCGCGGAACATGAGGTGCTCGAACAGGTGGGCGAGGCCGCTCCGTCCCGGGGGATCGTCCTTCGATCCGACGTGGTAGCGGAGGTGCACGACCGCGGTCTGCGCGGACGGCTCGCGGTGGATGGCCACGCGGAGGCCGTTCGCGAGCGTGAGCTCCTTCTGGACGAGCGAGACCCGGACGGTCAGCGGCGAATCGACCCGTGGCGACACGGCACTGCACGCCCCACACGCGAGCGCGAACGCGCCGGCGACGACGAGGGAGCGGACCATGCCGCCCAGGGTAGTTTCGTCAGCGTGTGCAGGAAAGATGAGAAGAAGCGTTTTGCCTGAATTCCGCGGAATCCACGGCCGGGCAGGCGGCTCGGATCTTCTGCTTCAGATCCGTGATCTCCGCGTGCGTGAGCGCCATCGGGTCGAAGACGATCGGGATCGACGATGCCGTAGCGACCTTCTGCAGGAGCGCCGCGAGTCGCCCTTCGTCGCGCCCCGTGCTCCAGATGCCCTCGAAGTTCGCCTCGAACGCCTTGACCAGCGCGGCGTTCTCCGCGCCCTTCCAGACGGTCATGTTCTCGAACGTGTCGTGCTCGGCGTTGTCCGAGAGGTTGTAGCTGCCGGTGTAGAGCGTGGCGCCGTCGACGACCATGTACTTGTGGTGCATCTGCGGCGCGTATCCGTGATCCCAGCGGTACGCGTAGTACTTGTACCGGACGTCGACCCCTCCGTCCTGGCCGAGCTGGTAGCCGAAGAGGAAGCCCTTGTCCGTGCACGCGCGCTGGCGCGGGAGCGACTCGCCGGCGGCGGCGAGGCACGCCTGTAGATCGTCGAGCTGGTCCTCGTGCGTCGACCTGGCGATGTACTCCTGCCCGTCGAGGTAGACGCGGACGTCGAGGGACGGCATCGCGCGCTTCTTCGCGATGAGCGCCTCGGAGACGGGGCGCGAGCGGAGGTGACCCGACGCGACGTGGATCGACTTGGTGGCGCCGTTGATCGCGGCGACGAGCGCGTCGGCGACGGTATTGGCGCCGGTGCTGGAGAACGTCGTGGCGCGCACGGAGAAGTTCTGCGAGGTGAAGAAGACGTGCTCGTTCGGCGCGTCGGGGATCGCGTCGTCCCCGATGACGGCGGTGGACAGCGATTGCGAGAGCGCGGGGTCGCGGCCGACGAAGTCGCGCGAGTGCGTCCACATCGTGTCGAACTCGCGCTGGAAGCGGAGCGAGAGCTCCTCCGAGCCCGAGACGAACAGGGTGTTCTCGTCGAAGCGCGTCGCCGCGCTGCTCGACCAGTTCGCGCTGCCGGTGACGAGCTTCGCCGTCTTCGCCTTCGCGAGATCGTCGCGCGGGCCGTCCACGATCATGAACTTGTGGTGCATGATCTTGTTCACGAAGCGGACGTCGACGCCGCTCGCCTCGATCTTGCCGGTCTTCGACGAAGCGCGGGCCGCGAGCGTCGCGAGGCGCGCGTCCGGGCCGGCGTCGTTGAAGACGAAGCGGACCTTCACTCCACGCGACACGGCGGCGGCGAGCGCGCTCGCGACCTTCGCGTCGGAGTAGGAGTACATGGCGATGTCGATCGAGCTCTGCGCGGCGTCGATCTCTCGGACGATGCGGGCGAGGTGGCTCGACTCGGTCGCCTGCGGCGAGAAGACGACGTCGACCTTGCCGCTCC